>ERZ777305.3601-NODE-3601-length-10304-cov-9.069860_pt1 | contig 10304 bp, 8 predicted proteins | sample MGYA00374965_ERZ777305 | MGnify/ENA primary metagenome ERZ777305 (study PRJEB29328, sample SAMD00013331) | mouse gut metagenome | study: EMG produced TPA metagenomics assembly of the Metagenome analysis of fecal microbiota from mouse which was promoted...
TAGATATTCTGGCCATACTCCGCAAGCTAAAGACCTGTTTATGTTAGGTTACAAGCAAGGCGACCGCATCACTGTCGGCGGTTGGATAGGAGAGACTACAACGATTAGATAACCGTATGTTGCGAAAACGAAGAAACCGTTTATTGCATAAAAGCATGAGCATAACAATCACCTTCGGGGTGGTTGTTATGCTTCTTTTATTATCTTCCTGTGGCGGCAAGCAGAAAGCTATGGGAGAGGCTATCACAGAACGTGATTCTCTTCCGATGATGACCACATTAGGAGTCACTACCCTTATTTCCGATTCCGGAGTGACACGTTATAGGGTGAATACGGAAGAGTGGATGATGTACGACCGTAAAAAGCCTTCGTATTGGGCGTTTGAAAAAGGTGTGTACATGGAACAGTTCGACTCTATCTTTAATATAGAAGCCAGTATTAAAGCAGATACTGCCTATTATTATGACAAAGAAAGGCTTTGGAAGCTAATAGGGAATGTGGATATACAGAACCGCAAAGGAGAGCGTTTTAATACAGAACTGCTCTATTGGAATGAGGCCACTCAAAAAGTGTATTCCGACAAGTTTATACGTATCCAGCAACCGGACAAAATTATCACAGGACATGGCTTCGACTCGAACCAGCAAATGACCATATATACCATTCATAATATTGAAGGTATTTTCTATGTAGACGAGGAAGTGGGTGGCGGTCCGCCCCAACCGGAAACCAAAGCACTGCCGGATTCAGCGAATAAAGATGCTGCGAAATAGGCGAAACCATATCAATCGCACCTAGCAAATCGTCTGATCGTAAATCAAAACTTATGAATATTTATATCTCTCTAATTATCACCATGATATTCTCCGCCTTCTTTTCAGGGATGGAGATCGCCTTTGTGTCGGTAGACAAACTGCGTTTTGAGATGGAACGTAAGGGGGGAATTACGTCCCGTATCCTTTCTGTCTTTTTTAAGAATCCCAATGAATTTATCTCTACTATGCTAGTGGGGAATAATATCGCATTGGTAATCTATGGTATCCTGATGGCACAGATTATCGGCGACAATCTACTGGCAGGATTCATCGACAACCATTTCTTGATGGTATTGGCTCAAACCGTTATTTCTACCTTGATTATCCTGGTGACTGGAGAGTTCTTACCGAAAACAATCTTCAAAATCAATCCCAATCTGGTTTTGAATATTTTTGCTATTCCGCTTATTGTTTGTTATGTCGTTCTCTATCCTGTTTCCAAACTGTCTTCCGGTTTATCTTACCTATTCCTCCGTATTTTTGGAATGAAGGTCAACAAGGATGCGTCCGACAGAGCGTTTGGAAAAGTCGACTTGGATTACTTCGTGCAAAGCAGTATTGATAATGCCGAAAATGAAGAAGAACTGGATACGGAAGTGAAAATCTTCCAGAACGCCCTCGACTTCTCGAACATCAAAATCCGCGACTGTATCGTTCCGCGTACCGAAGTGGTGGCTGTCGATCTGACCACCTCGCTGGACGAACTGAAAAGCCGCTTCATAGAATCCGGAATCTCCAAGATAATCGTGTATGACGGGAATATCGACAACGTAGTCGGTTATATCCATTCGTCGGAAATGTTCCGTGCTCCGAAGAACTGGCACGAGAATGTGAAACAAGTGCCGATTGTGCCCGAAACCATGTCTGCCCATAAACTGATGAAACTTTTCATGCAGCAAAAGAAAACGATTGCCGTTGTGGTGGATGAATTTGGCGGTACGTCCGGCATCGTATCCTTGGAAGACCTCGTTGAGGAAATCTTTGGAGATATAGAAGACGAACACGATAATACTTCCTATATCAGCAAGCAGATCGACGAACGCGAGTATGTATTGTCCGCCCGCCTGGAAATAGAAAAAGTCAATGAAACGTACGGGCTCGACTTGCCCGAGTCGGATGATTATCTGACAGTAGGAGGGTTGATCCTGAACCAATATCAGAGCTTCCCGAAGTTGCATGAAGTGGTCCGGGTAGGACGTTATCAATTCAAGATAATTAAGGTCACAGCGACAAAAATAGAACTCGTGCGATTAAAAGTCTTGGAATAATGACGATAATCAAGAAATTTTTAGCCAATAAATAGATGCATATTAGCATTTTTTGTATCTTCGTGCGCTAAAATGACAAAAGAAAGAAATAATAATAAACATAAATCGTATTAATCAAAATGGCAACGTTACAAAACATTAGGTCGAAAGGACCTCTATTGGTGATTGTTATCGGCTTGGCGCTGTTTGCTTTCATTGCGGGTGACGCATGGAAGGTGATGCAGCCGCATCAGGCACATGACGTAGGTGAGGTGAACGGAGACGCTCTTTCCGCTCAAGAGTATCAGAATTTGGTAGAAGAATATACCGAAGTGGTGAAACTCATGCGTGGGGTGACCGCTTTGAATGACGAACAAACCAATCAGGTGCGCGATGAAGTATGGCGTTCCTACGTAAACAATAAACTGATCGAAAAAGAAGCAAAAGCACTGGGACTGACTGTTTCTGCTGCTGAAATCCAGGACATCCTGAAAGCAGGTGTTCATCCTTTGTTGAGACAAACTCCTTTCCAGAATCCGCAAACAGGAAACTTCGACAAGGATATGTTGAACAAGTTTCTCGTGGAATATGCCAAGATGAGCGAAGCACAAATGCCGGCACAGTATGCTGAACAATACAATAACATGTATAAATACTGGTCTTTCATTCAGAAAACACTGATCGAGAGCCGTTTGGCAGAAAAGTATCAGGCATTGGTATCTAAAGCTCTTCTTTCCAATCCGATGGAAGCACAGGACGCTTTCGACGCAAGAGTGAACCAATACAACGTGTTGATGGCTGGTATTCCTTACTCTTCTGTAGTGGATTCTACAATCGTAGTGAAAGAATCGGAACTGAAAGACTTGTATAACAAGAAGAAAGAACAATTCAAGCAGTATCAGGAAACTCGTGACATCAAGTACATTGATGTACAAGTGACTGCAAGTGCTGAAGACAGAGCTGCTATCCAGAAAGAAGTGGACGAAGCAACTGCACAGTTGGCTACTACAACGGAAGATTATACTTCTTTCATCCGCTCGACTGGCTCGGACGCTCCTTATGTAGATTTGTTCTATAACAAAACAGCTTTCCCGTCAGATGTAGTTGCCCGTTTGGACTCTGCTTCTGTAGGTACTATTTATGGTCCTTACTATAATGGTACCGACAATACAATCAACTCTTTCAAAATTGTAGCTAAAGCTGCTGCTGCCGACTCTGTTGAATTCCGTCAGATTCAGGTATACGCAGAAGATGCTGTGAAGACAAAGACATTGGCTGACAGTATCTACAACGCTATCAAGAGTGGTGCTAACTTTGCTGATCTGGCAAAGAAATATGGTCAGACCGGTGATGCAAACTGGCTAACTTCTGCACAGTATGAAGGTGCGCAGATAGACGGTGATAACCTGAAATTCATCTCTACTATCAACAATGCAGGTGTAAACGAACTGGTGAACTTGCCGATGGGACAAGCAAACATAATTCTTCAGGTAACAAACAAGAAATCTGTAAAAGACAAATATAAAATAGCTGTCATCAAGCGTGAAGTAGAGTTCAGCAAAGAAACTTACAACCGTGCTTATAATGATTTCAGCCAGTTTATCGCAGCTAATCCTACTGTAGAGAAGATGGTAGCTAACGCTGAAGAAGCCGGTTACAGATTGCTCGACAGAATGGATTTGAGCAGCTCTGAACACAATATCGGTGGTGTAAGAGGTACAAAAGAAGCCTTGAGATGGGCGTTTGATAAAGCTAAACCGGGTGATGTTTCCGGCTTGTACGAATGTGGCGAAAGCGATCACATGATGGTAGTAGGTCTGGTAGGCATTAAGCCGGAAGGATATCGTCCGTTGAAAGCAGTACAAGATTTGTTGAGAGCTGAAATCGTAAAAGATAAGAAAGCTGAAAAGATTATGGCTGACATGAAAGCTGCCAATGCAACTTCATTCAACCAATACAAAGAGATGACTAATGCAGTCAGCGACTCTTTGAAGATGGTTACTTTTGCAGCTCCTGCATACGTATCAGCATTGCGCAGCAGCGAACCGCTGGTAGGTGCTTATGCTTCTGCAGCTGAAGTGAACCAGTTGAGCGCTCCTATCAAAGGTAATGCCGGAGTATTTGTATTGCAGGTATACGGTAAGGACAAGCAGAACGAAACATTCGACGCAAAAGCAGAAGAAGCTACGCTGACTAACATGCACGCACGCTTTGCCAGCCGTTTGATGAACGATTTGTATCTGAAAGCAAACGTAAAGGATACACGCTTCTTGTTCTTCTAAGAAATAGTTCACCACAGATTATCTGGATTGCCACAGAAATATCTTGAAGGTGGCAGGTAATAATAACGTGGTGCATCATATAGACGCGAATCGCTCGGATTTTTGATGAATAAATCCGGATGATTCGCGTCTTCCGCATTTAAAAACTTCTCTATTAATCGTCTTAATCTGTGAAAATCTGTGTTAATCTGTGGTGAAACCAACTTTATTTCCTTACATTTGCAGATATAAACTATCAACAGAAAGAAGAATGTCTAAATATCCCCTTTTAGGAATGACTCTTGTAGAGCTTCAATCATTGACAAAAAGACTGGGTATGCCCGGCTTTGCTGCCAAGCAGATTGCATCCTGGCTTTACGAAAAGAAGGTAACCTCGATCGATGATATGACTAATTTGTCATTGAAACACCGGGAGTTGCTCAAGCAGAACTATGAGGTAGGAGCGGAAGCCCCGGTAGATGAAATGCGCTCTGTAGATGGTACGGTGAAGTATCTTTATAAAGTAGGTGAGAACCATTTTGTAGAATCGGTTTATATACCGGATGATGACCGGGCAACGTTGTGCGTGTCGTCACAAGTAGGTTGTAAGATGAACTGTAAGTTCTGTATGACCGGCAAACAGGGGTATACCGCTAACCTGACCGCCAGCCAGATCATGAACCAGATTCATTCGTTGCCGGAACGGGACAAACTGACCAATGTCGTAGTGATGGGAATGGGCGAGCCGCTCGATAACCTGGATGAGGTATTGAAAGCATTGGAACTACTGACTGCTACCTACGGTTACGCATGGAGCCCGAAGCGTATCACGCTTTCTACTGTCGGGCTACGGAAAGGATTGCAGCGTTTTATCGAAGAAAACGACTGCCACCTTGCCATCAGCCTTCACTCTCCGCTGACCGTTCAGCGTGCTGAATTAATGCCGGCGGAAAAGGCGTTTTCAATCACCGAAATGGTGGAACTGTTAAAAAACTATGATTTTAGTAAACAACGTCGACTTTCGTTTGAATATATTGTTTTTAAAGGGCTCAATGATTCGCAGGTCTATGCCAAAGAGTTGCTGAAACTTCTTCGCGGGCTGGATTGCAGGGTGAATCTGATTCGTTTTCATGCCATTCCCGGGGTAGACCTCGAGGGGGCGGATATGGATACGATGACCCGTTTTCGTGATTATCTGACATCACACGGAATTTTCACCACTATCCGTTCATCCAGGGGCGAAGATATTTTTGCCGCTTGCGGTATGCTGTCGACAGCGAAACAAGAGAAAAATAATGAAAGTTAATATATAAAACCGAACATCATGAAAAAGTACTCTTTTATTTTATGCATCGCTTTGGTAGCCTTTGTCGTTGCATCTTGTGGTCTGAAAGGAAATCACACCTCTAGTGGTCGTGCTTATGAGCTTTTGGTTGTAGTAGATCACGGTGTTTGGGATCGTGCTGCCGGAAGGGCTTTACATGATGCGCTCGATGCTGATATGCCCGGTTTGCCGCAGTCGGAACCTTCTTTCCGGATTATGTATACTTCGCCGAAAGATTATGATTCTACACTGAAGTTGATACGTAACATTATTATTGTAGATATACAGGATATATATACGAAAGCCTCGTTCAAATATGCGAAGGACGTGTATGCCAATCCGCAGATGATATTGACTATCCAGGCTCCGAACGAAGAAGAGTTTGAGAAGTTTGTGGAAGAAAACAAAAAGGTGATTGTCGACTTCTTTACCCGTGCGGAAATGAACCGTCAGATTATGCTTCTTGAAGGGAAACACAGTAATTTCGTTTCGCAGAAAGTGGACAGTTTGTTCGGATGCGACATTTGGGTGGATGCCGAACTGGTCAGTTCAAAGACCAGGGATGATTTCTTCTGGGCTTCTACCAACACGGGTAGTGCCGACCGTAACTTTGTGATGTACTCTTATCCCTATACTGACAAGGATACGTTTACCAAAGAATATTTTGTGCACAAACGTGACTCCGTGATGAAAGCCAATATCCCCGGATTCAAGGAGGGCGTTTATATGTCGACCGATAGTTTGCTGACCGATGTCCGTCCGATCAATGTAAAGAACAGCTACACAATGGAAGCACGTGGCCTGTGGCGTATGAAGGGTGACTTTATGGGTGGTCCGTATGTATCTCATACTCGTCTGGACGAGAAAAACCAACGAATTATTACAGCAGAAATATTTGTTTATTCACCTGATAAAATGAAACGCAACCTGGTACGCCAGATGGAAGCATCTCTGTATACACTGAAACTTCCGAATGAAATTCAGCAGAGTCAGATTCCATTGGGAGGAGAAGTATCTAAGGAAGCGGAACAAACTAATAAATAAAAACATGGAAGATAACAAGATAAGGATAGGTATCACCCAGGGAGATATTAACGGGGTGGGCTATGAGGTGATTCTTAAGACATTTTCTGACCCTATGATGTTGGAACTATGTACTCCGATCATTTACGGCTCACCGAAAGTAGCGGCTTATCATCGCAAAGCGTTGGATATACAGACCAATTTCAGCATTATCAACTCTGCTACCGAAGCGGTATGCAACCGTTTGAGCGTGGTGAACTGCACGGATGATGAGGTGAAAGTGGAATTTTCCAAACTTGACCCCGAAGCCGGTAAAGCTGCGCTGGGGGCTTTGGAACGTGCCATCGAAGAATATCGCGAAGGGTTGATAGACGTTATCGTAACAGCTCCGATCAACAAACATACCATTCAGTCGGAAGAGTTTTCATTCCCCGGACATACGGAATATATCGAAGAACGTCTGGGCAATGGTGGTAAGTCGTTGATGATTTTGATGAAGAATGACTTCCGGGTGGCTTTGGTGACGACACATATCCCTGTCAGAGAGATCGCGACTACGATTACCAAAGAATTGATTCAGGAGAAACTGATGATATTCCATCGTTGTCTGAAACAGGATTTCGGTATCGGTGCTCCGCGTATTGCGGTGCTCTCTCTCAATCCTCATGCCGGAGACGGTGGTTTGTTGGGAATGGAAGAGCAGGAGGTGATTATCCCTGCCATGAAAGAAATGGAAGAGAAAGGAATCCTTTGCTACGGTCCTTATGCTGCCGACGGCTTTATGGGTTCAGGCAATTATACTCATTTTGACGGTATCCTGGCGATGTATCACGATCAGGGGTTGGCTCCGTTCAAGGCCTTGGCTATGGAAGACGGGGTGAACTATACGGCAGGACTGCCGGTGGTACGTACTTCTCCGGCTCATGGAACGGCATACGATATTGCAGGCAAGGGAGTGGCTTGTGAAGATTCTTTCCGTCAGGCAATCTATGTTGCCATCGACGTGTTCCGTAATCGTCAGCGTGAAAAAGTGGCTCGTGCCAATCCGTTGCGTAAACAGTATTACGAGAAACGTGACGATAGTGATAAACTGAAGCTGGATACAGTAGACGAAGATTAAAAACGAGTGATGATGAGAGCAGAGATACAACAAGTGAAACAGCGTTTCGGTATTATTGGAAATACTGAAGCATTGTTGCGCGCTATAGATGTTGCCATTCAGGTAGCTCCTACCGATTTGTCTGTGCTGATTACCGGAGAAAGTGGAGTTGGAAAAGAAAGTTTTCCGCAGATTATTCATCAATATAGCCGGAGGAAGCACGGACAGTATATTGCTGTCAACTGTGGCGCTATTCCGGAGGGTACGATTGATTCCGAACTGTTCGGACATGAGAAAGGTGCGTTTACCGGTGCGATTGGCGAACGGAAAGGGTACTTTGGCGAAGCCGACGGTGGTACTATTTTTCTTGATGAAGTAGGGGAGCTGCCGATGTCTACCCAGGCACGTTTGCTTCGTGTATTGGAGAGTGGCGAGTTTATGAAAGTAGGTTCGTCCAAAGTACAAAAAACGGATGTGCGTGTAGTGGCAGCTACCAATGTCAATCTGACACAAGCGATTGCAGACGGACGTTTCCGTGAAGATTTATATTACCGGTTGAATACGGTGCCTATCCAGATACCACCTTTGCGTGAACGTGGTGACGATGTGCTCCTGTTGTTCCGTAAGTTTTCCGCAGACTTTGCGGAGAAATACCGGATGCCTGCTATTCAGTTGACGGAGGATGCGAAGAAAGAGTTATTGGCTTACTCGTGGCCCGGAAACGTTCGTCAGCTGAAGAACATTACCGAACAAATATCTATCATTGAAACCAACAGGGAGATCTCTGCTGCTATCTTGCAGAATTATCTTCCCGTACAAAATACGCAACGTCTTCCCGCGCTGATGGGAACGCGTGAAAGTAAAGGCTTTGAGAGCGAACGGGAGATTCTTTATTCTGTTTTGTTCGATATGCGTCAGGAAGTGGCGGAGCTGAAGAAGATGGTGCACAACCTGATGGCGGAACGTGCCGGACAGGTAGGGCAGGTAGGACAAATGGGAACGGTGGTTACTACTCCGGTAGTGACAGCGCATCAACCTTCGGTACCTGCTATCATTCACACCATGCAGCCTACGGTTTGCAAGGATGATGATGACATACAAGACACGGAAGAATATGTAGAAGAATCTCCTTTGTCACTGGACGAAGTGGAGAAAGAAATGATACGCAAAGCACTTGAGAGGCATCATGGAAAGCGGAAGAGTGCTGCCAAGGACTTGAATATTTCCGAGCGTACACTTTATAGAAAAATAAAAGAATATGGATTGGATTAAGAAAATAATACGCCCTTTGTTACTGTTCGGCTTGCCGTTGGTAGTCATTGCGTGCACTGTTTCCTATAAGTTTAACGGATCGTCTATCAATTACGATAAGGTAAAGACCATTTCGATAGCCGACTTCCCGATCAAGTCGGAGTATGTATATGCTCCGTTGGCAACCAAGTTCAATGAGGACCTGAAAGATATTTTCATCCGGCAGACCCGTCTGCAACTGCTCAAGCCGAATCAGAATGCCGACCTGCAGATTGACGGAGAAATCACGGGTTACAATCAGTACAACCAGGCAGTATCTGCCGATGGTTACTCTTCGGAGACGAAGTTGACTATCACCGTTAATGTACGTTTTGTCAACAACACCAATCATGCCGAAGACTTTGAACAACAGTTTTCTGCGTTCCGTACCTACGACTCTAGCCAGTTGCTGACTGCCGTACAGGACGGATTGATTGCTGAAATGTCTAAAGAGATCACTGACCAAATTTTTAATGCAACTGTAGCAAACTGGTAATATAAATGACTTCTGTTAACTTTCAACAATGGATTCAGCATCCCGAGACGCTGAATAGGGATACCCTGTACGAACTGCGCAATCTTCTTGCGAGGTATCCGTATTTTCAATCACTTCGTCTGCTGTATCTGAAGAACCTGTATATTCTCCATGATATTAGTTTCGGTGGAGAACTGCGGAAAGCAGTTCTTTACATTGCAGACAGACGGCAGTTGTTCCGGTTGATTGAAGGTGACCGCTATGATGTGCAGGCACGGAAAAAGGGAGTACCTCTCACGGAGGTGCTGAAAGACGAACCGTCTGTAGACCGCACATTAGCATTGATCGACGCTTTCTTGTCCACAGCCCCCGAAGAAGTGACTGCCCGGACCAGCTTCGACTATTCGATGGATTACACCTCTTATCTTTTGGAGGAGACTCCGGCTGCGGAACAGCCGGTCGAAGAAACGCCCAAACTCAAAGGCTACGAACTGATTGACGACTTTATAGAAAAGAGCGAGAGCGATTCTCCCTTCTGCAAGAAACCTTTAAGAGAAGAAATGCCATCTTCGCCAACCTCTTCGAACGAGCCAACCGAAGAAGAAACAATGAAGGAAGAAGAGGAAGATGACAGCTGTTTTACGGAAACTTTGGCAAAAATCTATGTTAAACAGCAACGATATTCAAAAGCTCTTGAAATAATTAAAAAATTAAGCTTGAAATATCCAAAAAAAAATGCTTACTTTGCAGACCAAATCAGATTTTTGGAG
>ERZ777305.3604-NODE-3604-length-10299-cov-2.410875_pt1 | contig 10299 bp, 7 predicted proteins | sample MGYA00374965_ERZ777305 | MGnify/ENA primary metagenome ERZ777305 (study PRJEB29328, sample SAMD00013331) | mouse gut metagenome | study: EMG produced TPA metagenomics assembly of the Metagenome analysis of fecal microbiota from mouse which was promoted...
AGGATCAAAGTTTTACAAAATTAGTTGATGATGTTGCAGAAGAATACGATGACTATATCGGATTGTATGATACTGCGGGATTTTCTCGTATTATGGTACGGGGAGATCGTATCTATGGATTTGTGCGGAAAAAGGGAATTTTTTTCGAGGCAGATTTATCATTAAAGGATATCGATTATCATAGCATAACAATCCCTTCTTCTGATGAACTTTTAGATGATTTGCTGAGTGAGATGCTAAATGAAAAGATTGTACTTGAGCAGGCAGAATTGGATTTTGCATCTTTGGATTCTCTGATTCATATCATGTCAGATGATAGTCTGGCTGTAAGGAAAGAGATGGGATCAAATGTGGCAGACAGTATATGGAGGTATGTAAAATGAATACTGGCGTAGTTGCGCAGCCTATTTTAAGTATTTGCATTCCGACTTTTAACCGGGCAGAGTATTTGAAAAAATCGCTGGACTCTTTGGTTTGCCAGGAACCTATAGAATCGGAAGAAATAGAAATTGTGATTTCTGATAATTGCTCTACAGATGAAACAAACATGATTGGAATGCAGTATAGCAAAGAATTTTCAAATATAAAATATTTCAGGAATGATACAAATTATGGAATTATAAATGGTGTGAAAGCGATTTCAAGGGGGACAGGTCTTTTGAGAAAAATATCAAATGATACAGTTGTATATTCCCCGGATTCTTTGCGTTATATGATAAATGCTGTGAAAAGCCATATGCAGGAACAGCCGGTGATGTTTTTTTTAAGCCGGTATATTACAAGAGGGCAAGTTGACAAAATAGGTGTTGATTCTCTGGATGATTTTCTCAGATGTGTGGGAAAAGATATAACGTGGCTGAGAGGGATGTGCGTATGGGAGAAAGATTGTAAATATTTACCTGTTATGGAAGCAAATTTAGCTTCCCATATACCGCAGGTGCCGCTTATTTTAAAAATGATGAATGAAAGAAAAAAAGCCGTTGTCTGCTGCAAACCGATTATGGATGTGCAGGAGGTTGAAAAGAAAGATGTTTCCTACAATATCTTTGACGTATTTTACAATAAATATCTTGGGTTTATTAAAATGGAAGAAGATAAGAATTGTATTGAACATCAAACTTATGAGTACTTAAAACGGGATATGCTGTTTACTTTTTTTGTTTATTGGATAGCAACATTGAAAAAAAGACCAGATTCTTTTATGACTGCAGGTGAGAATTTAAAAGTTTTAGTTGAAGAGGCTTATAGAGAAGAAGAATATTTTGAACATTATTTGGAAGTTTTGGAAAGCCGCATGAAAACGGTATAAGAGGGAATGAAGAGATGAAAGTAGTAATTTTAGCAGGGGGATTTGGCACACGTTTTTCAGAGGAATCAGAATATAAGCCCAAGCCAATGATTGAGATAGGGGGAGAACCTATATTATGGCATATTATGAAAGAATACTCTTATTATGGATTTCATGATTTTGTGATTTGTGTAGGATATAAACAACAGATTATAAAAGAATGGTTTTCTAATTATTTTTTAAATAACTCAGATGTTGTATTTGATTACCGTGACGGGATAGATAATATGACGGTGTTGGAACATCACTGCGAAGCTTGGCGCGTTACGATTGCCGATACAGGATTAAACACCATGACAGGGGGACGAATAAAAAGAATACAGAAATATGTAGACGGAGAGCCTTTTTTTATGACTTATGGTGATGGCATCTGTGATGTGGATATAAAAAAGCTGTTGCAGTTTCATAAGGAGCATGGGAAAATTGCCACACTGACAACCGTTATGCGGGAACAAAATAAGGGAGTCCTAAATATAGGCGGAGATAATGCAGTAAAGTCTTTTCGGGAAAAAAATGTAATTGATCAGGTGCCTATCAATGCAGGATACATGGTTTTAAATCCAGAGATTTTTTCTTATATAGATGGGGATGAAACCATTTTTGAACATGAACCTTTGGAAAGGCTGGCAGAAGAAGGAGAACTTATGTCCTATTTTCATAAAGGTTTTTGGCAATGTATGGATAATAAACGAGAGAAAATGTTACTTGAAAGATATATTTCCTCTGGAACAGCACCATGGATGAAGTGGACCAGGTGATAAGACGGACAGAAATGATCGATGATATGGCAAAAGTGATTACAGATGCTTTATGTGATTAAAAGGAGCAGGTGTAGATGTCAAATATTATAAAGCTGTTGGATTGCACATTGCGTGATGGCGCGTATGTTACGGAATCTTATTTCGGGACTCCGACTATACGCGGCATTATTAAAAAAATGCAGGATGCACAGGTAGATATTATTGAATGCGGATGGATGAAAGATACAGCACATAAAGAGGGAACTTCATTTTTTCATTATCCCGATGATATAAAAAAATATTTGCCGCCCAAAAACAAAAATGTTTCATTTGTTGCGATGATTGACTGGGATCGTTATGATGTGGAAAATCTTTCCGAATATGACGGGAAGACCATTGACGCTATCCGCATCGTATTTCCATATGGCAGATATAAAGAGGGAATTCGTGTTGGAAAAAAAATTCGGGAAAAGGGCTATCAAGTATTATTTCAAGCAGCAAATACGTTGGCTTACAGTGACTGTGAATTGCTTGAGCTGGCAGAGAGCATGAATGAGTTTAAGCCGAAATCTGTATCTGTAGTAGATACTTTTGGTGCAATGTATTTTGATGATCTTGGACATATTGTTGAGATTCTAGATGGAAATCTGGATAGCAATATTGAGCTTGGATTTCATGCGCATAACAATCAGCAGCTAGCGTTCGCATTGTGCATTTATTTTATAGAGAAATTGGCAGATTCAAAACGCAATATTATTATAGATTCCACTTTGAGCGGCATGGGACGAGGAGCAGGAAATGCGACAACGGAATTAGTGTCAAATTATCTGAATCGCAAATGTCATGGAAACTATGATATGAATGCAGTTATGGATGCGATAGATATTTATATGGAAAAATTCCGCAAAAAATTTTCATGGGGATATTCCATACCCTATTTTATAGCAGGGATACACCAGTGTCACGTCAATAATATTAACTATCTTTTGAAAAATCATAGAACAAGCAATCGGGATATGTGTAATATTATCGAATCTTTGTCCCAAGAAGACAGGAGACAGTATGATTATAATTTGCTTGAAAGTCATTATATGGAAAACCAGAACCGTATCATTGATGACAGCAGAGCAATCGAACAGCTGAGAAAGATATTGGAAAATAGGAAAGTATTGTTATTAGCTCCCGGAAAATCATTGGATATAGAAGAAGAAAAGATAAAGGTTTTTATTCGTAAAAATAATCCGGTAGTAATTGCAGTAAATGCTTTTAACCCTAAATATCAGTATGATTTTATCTTTTTTACAAATGTAGCGCGGTATGAGTATGCCCGGGTTGCATATCCGGTTCAATTTGCGGATACAAAAAAAATTCTTTTGTCTAATATTAAGACAGAAGGTGATTTTGATGAAAAGATAATTAATTTTAATTTAGTTGTTAAAAGGGGTTGGAAACATTTTGATAATGCAGTAATTCTTTGCTTGCGTATGATGAATAAACTGAAGGTATCAGATATATATTTAGCCGGATTTGATGGTTTTAAAACAAAGTATAGTGAGAGCTATTCCGACGCAAATCTTCCGGCGCTAAATTCAGATGATAATTGGGATAAATTAAATGAAGAAATAAGAGATATGTATGAGGATTTCGTCATTTCCGTACATGATAGGATGAAAATTACTTTTTTAACAAATAGTGTTTATGAACTTAAGTAGCAGGAGGTAATTGCAATGGAATGGAACCGGATTGATATCAAATCGAAACTTTACGATTATAGTGTGATTTTTGTTGATGATTTTCAAGAATATTTGAATTGCTTTGGGGATCACACCGTTTATGTCATAGATAAGAGAGTATATGATTTATACCAGGAAAAATTTGCTGGTATTGTGAAAGAGTATATTTATTTTATGGAAGCCGTAGAAAGCCATAAGAATATGGATGTTGTCCTGGACATTATTAAATTTTGGCAGGCGCTGGGAGTCCGAAAAGATTGGAAGGTGGTTTGTTTTGGCGGCGGCATTACACAGGATGTTACAACTGTAGCCAGCAATCTTTTTTTACGCAATATTGACTGGTATTTTTTCCCCACAACGCTGCTGGCTATGTGTGATTCGTGTATTGGCGGAAAGTGCGGAATTAATCTGGGGGAATATAAGAACCAAATAGGAGTGTTTTATCCTCCTAAAAAAATATATATTGACTCTTGCTTTACAGAAACGTTATCAAAAGAAGACTACATCAATGGATGGGGAGAACTGATTAAATTTTCCTTAACTAGCCGGCCGCAGTTTTATGAAGAGCTAAAGGCAGAAAAAAAATATGTGCCTTGCGGCAGGATAAATGATTTCATTTATGAAGGATTAAGAATTAAACAAGAAGTAATTGAACAAGATGAATTTGAATCGGATTTGCGTAGAATCCTGAATTACGGACATACATTTGGACATGCCCTTGAAGCATATACGAGTCATGAGATTCCGCATGGAACAGCTGTGATTTGGGGAATTGATGTAGTAAATTATATTGCAGTACGGCAAGGACTCATAGACAGGGATTATTATCTTGATATTAAGAAATTGATTAAAGATTCATTTCTTACAACAGAAGTAGCTGTGCAGGAGCCGGAAGAATTGTTTGAAATTATTAAAACGGATAAGAAGGCGAAGCGCGATACATTAAGCTTTGCTATGTTGGACGGAAAAAGCCATTTGACGGTTTATCCCATGAAGATTGATGCCAAGCTGAAAAAACTATTTTTAGATTATTTAAAGGAGACGCATGATTACTATAGTAATTGATTGTGGAGCCAGTTTTTTGAAAGGCGCTGTATACGACGAAAATCAGCTGCTGAAAAAAAAGATGATTCAGACGCCGGCAATTAATAGTGCAGGTTCGATTTTTGAATTGCAGCAGATAGGAGCTCTCACACAGGGAGTGAGGGAAATACTATCGGAATTGTCTGAAAATATATGGGAGGCTCGGCTGTGTTTGTGTAATGAAATGCACGGTTTTATTTTAGCTGATGAGTCCGGAGCTCCATATACAGATTATATTTCATGGCAGAAAGAGCTTTTGCAGGATACGGCTGCTTTATTGAAAAAGAGATTGCCCTTGCAGGAGTGGGAAAAAACAGGAATGTTTTTGAGAAATAGTCTCCCGGTAAGCAATTTGTTTTCTCTGGCTAGGGAAAATAAGCTAAGATCAGGGTTGTTTTTCTATACATTAGGAGATTATTTGATTCGTGTAATTTCAGGAAAAGAACCGGTGTGCCATCCCACGAATGCCGCAGCAACCGGTTTATATGATTTGACTGCCGAGGATTGGAATTCATCCATTATAAATGCGGTAGGTGCGGAGAATATTGGTTTTCCTAAAATAGGGGAGGAAAGCGTTTCTTTTCAAATGGATGGATGCTCTTTTACAGTTTTGCCGGCGATTGGAGATCAACAGGCTGCTTTGCTGGGAGCTGGTTTTAATGAGCCGGAATGTCTTTCCTTTAATCTCGGCACCGGAGCACAGGTGAGTCAGCTGATTCATGGTATGCAATTTGGAAATGGCTGTCAGATCCGCCCGTATTTTAAAGGAATGTATTTAAAAACAATTCCGCATATTCCGTCAGGGAGAGCATTAAATGTATATTTTAATTTTATAAAAAGTATTCTCGAAGCGTTCCGGGTTTCTTTTACGGATGAGGATATTTGGAAGGTTATTTTTAGAGAAGCAGAGAATGGTACGGAAACGGCGCTGAAAATTGATTTGGGATTTTTTGAGAATGCGGTTAATACCAGTGTTACTGGAGCGATTAAAGATATAGAAGAGAAAAAATTTTCTGTGAGCAATTTGCTTTACGCAGTATTAAAACAGATGAGTGATAATATGATAGAGGTTTCAAAACGTCTGGAGCCTTGTCCGGATAAAATCCGCAAAATTATTTTTTCAGGCGGTGTTTCATCAAAAATTGTCAAGATTAGAGAAGAGATTGCTAAAGCATATCCCAAAGCGGCAGTTTTTGTATCAGACAGAGATACCTTGGAAGGCTTGTACCAATATAGTATACTGGGAGATTTGGAATGAAGAGAAAAGTATCAGATTACATTGCAGAGTTTTTGGTAGAAAATGGGATACGGGACGTTTTTACGGTAGTGGGCGGCGGTGCTATGCACATGAATGACTCATTTGGCCACCATTCAGATTTAAATTGTGTATATAATCATCATGAACAAGCGTCTGCTATGGGAGCGGAGGGATATTTTAGGGTAAATAACAGGCTTGCCGCCGTATGTGTAACCAGCGGACCTGGAGCCATTAACGCATTAAATGGAGTGGCAGGAGCTTATATGGATTCGATTCCAATGCTGGTGTTTTCCGGCCAAGCAGCAACACGGTTCACCGTCCGATATAATAACCTTCCCCTAAGAACTTTTGGAGGACAGGAATTTGATATTGTCTCTGCGCTGGACAAAATGGTAAAATATTCTGAGATGCTTTTAGATCCTTACCGTATTCGGTATTGTCTGGAAAAAGCGCTTTATTTGGCAACGTCGGGCCGCCCGGGGCCGTGCTGGCTGGATGTGCCGTTGGATATTCAAGGGGCTTATGTGGAAACTGATGAGCTAAAAGGTTATGTACCGCAGGATAATTGTGAATCGGGAATACGGGAGGAAGATATCCGCATTATTCTTGATAAATGGCAGAAAGCAGAACGGCCGGTTATATATGCGGGAAATGGAATCCGAATTGCAGGGGCGCAAAAAGAATTATTGGCTTTGGCGCAAAAAATGAAGGTTCCGGTAGCCACATGTTGGAACAGCATAGATTTGATCCCTACCAATAACCCTCTTTATGTTGGCAGAGGAGGGATTATGGGCGATCGCGGCGGAAATTTTGCAGTACAAAACAGCGATTTTTTGCTGTGTATAGGTTCGCGCCTGAATCTTTACCAAATTGGTTATCATGTGAGCAGCTGGGCACGTGAAGCTTTTATTGTAGATGTAGATATTGATCCGCATGAATTAGAGAAGCCGACATTGAAATTGGAGCTGCCCATATGCGCGGATGCAAAAGAATTTATAAGCCATTTGATTCAAAAGATAGATGAGAAAAACAAACCTGATCAAACAGCGTGGATAGAGCAGTGTAAGAAGTGGAAAGAACAGTATCCAGTAGTGCAGAAAAAGCATTATGAAGTTCAAGAGAAGACAAATGTGTATGCTTTTATGGATGTTCTTAGTAAAGCATTGCCGGAAAAAGCAGTAACTGTAGTAGCAAACGGATCCGCAAGTGTAGTTGGAAGCCAGGCATATTTTATAGGAGAAGGGCAGCGGTTCATAATGAACTGCGGGATGTCATCGATGGGATATGATTTGCCGGCGGCCATTGGCGCTTGTGTGGGGAATGACTATAAAGAAGTAATCTGTATAGCCGGTGATGGAAGCATACAAATGAATCTGCAGGAATTGCAGACAATTATTACGAATAGGCTTCCGATCAAAATATTTGTGATTAACAATGAGGGCTATCATCAGATTAGACAGACACAGAAAAATGTTTTTCAGAGTCATTTTATTGGAGTTGGACCGGCAAGCGGAGATTTGGGATTTCCCGATTTTGAGAAATTATCAAAGGCGTATGAGATTCCTTATATAAAGATCCATAATAATAAAGAGCTGGAAGAAAAAATTAATGAGGTGCTTTCGGCAGAATCTTATATACTTTGTGAGGTTATGTGTTCGACAGATCAAATATTTGAACCCGAGTCTGCGACCAGAAAGAGGGAGGATGGAACTTTGGTTTCTCCGCCCCTGGAAGATTTAGCACCATTTTTATCGAGAGAAGAATTAAAAGAAAATATGTACATTGATTTGTTTGATGCTGAATGAGGTAGAGAATGAAGATAGGGAAGCTGAGGATCAGTATTGTTAGAAATAAATCTTTTGTGGATAGAAACAATGCCTTTGCCAATATCGGGGAAAGTATCCAGGCGGTTACAATGGCTTATATATACCGGGAATGCGGGGTAGATGAACGTGATATTATAAAAATTGATCAATGCGAAATTAAGCAGTATCAAGGAGAGGAAATTGTACTGCCATTAAGACTGCCGCTTAGCAGAGATAATTATGATGAATATTTCCCGCTTCCGAAGTCCATACATCCTGTGTTTATAAGCTTGCATCTGCATGATGATATTTTTCAGGGAAGACCGGATATTGTAGAATATTTCAAGGCATATGAGCCGATTGGATGCAGGGACGAAATATCTTGCAGTTTTTTTAGAAAATATCATATAGAAGCATATATGATGGGATGCTATACGCTGGCATTACCCAAAAGAACATGTACGGGAAAAGAAGAACAGGTTTTTTTAGTGGACGTTTCAGAAAAACTTTGTAAAAGAATTCCCAAACAGCTTGAAAGTAATTCAATAAAGTTAACACATGCGGTTCCGTACTTGGAATATCCGGTTACACATGCAGAAGATGAACGGCTGGAAGAAGAGGCTAGGCACTATTTGGAGCTTTATGGAAAGAAAGCCGGTCTTGTAATTACCAGCAGACTGCACGTTGCAGCGCCGTGTATTGCAATGGGGGTTCCGGTTGTGCTGGCAAGTGATAATGCAGATTTTAGATATGCTTGGATTGATAAATTTTTAAAGATATATCAGGAGTCGGAATATGAAGATATAGATTGGAATCCTCAAGTAATTGATAGTGAATATGTTCGAAGCAATCTTATGGAATTGCTGAGGACAATTATTTATGAAGGGCGTCCATCAAGAACATGTTTAAAAAGGCTGGATTTGTATTATCATGATCGGGTAAAGACAAAATATTATGCGACATTTCGTCAAAGACTAAAGCACTTATCTGGATATTATCAAGACAGATCTTTTTTATATGCAATTTGGGGAGCAGGAAACCATGCTTTATTTGCGTATCAAATTATGAAAGAAATGTATCCGAATGCTGTTTTACAGGTGGTTGTAGACAAATATAAAACGGGGGAATTATTTGGAGTTCCGATTATTAAAGGTGACAAACTAGAGGATTATGCTATTGAGCAGGTATGTATTACGACAAATCCCGGAAAGCAGGAAGCGATTCATAAATGTGAAGAGATATTTGGGAAACATGCGCCGGAGCATTTTGTAGTGATTACATCCCAGCAAAAATCTTAATGGTGATTCGTATGATATGTGAAAAAAAATATTGCAGCGGCTGCGGCTTGTGTAAAAGCCAATGCCCGGTAGATGCGATTAAAATGGAACCAGATGAAGAGGGATTTATTTATCCGGTAATTAATCAAGAAGTATGTATGCAATGCGGCTTGTGTGAAAAGCTTTGCCCGGCAGTACAGTGCGATTGGGATCATACCATCTTTTTTGAGGAAAAAGAAGAGGTAAAAATATACTCGGGATATTTTTTGGATGAACAATGCTTGATACGGAGCAGTGCAGGCGGTGCGGCCTATGCCATTTCAGGTAAAATCATTGAGAGCGGAGGCACCGTATTTGGCGTCCGCTATGCCGATGATTATAAAAGTGTTTATTTTGATATGGCAAAAGATATGATTTCATTAAGCAAATTTAATGAATCAAAATATGTAGAAAGCAATAGAGAAAATTTATATAAGTTTCTTCCGGAAGAGTTGTCTGCAGGAAAAAAGGTTCTTGTAATAGGGCTGCCGTGTGATATAGCGGCTGTCAGGGCACTTGTAGGGGAGCCGTCTAATTTATATACGTGCAAGCTGGTTTGCAGAAGCAATACATCGAATAAAGCGCTGAAGGAATTTATTCGTAATCATGAGATTCATGCCCGGTCGGCTCTTAAAAAGATGAGTCTCCGATATAAGAGAAAAGGGAGGCCAACGCTTCCGACAAGGTACCGCATGGAGTTCATGGATGGTACAATACATGAAGAGGACTTTGTGAAAAGTGATTTTGGAAAGGCGTTTCAAATATTGGCGAGGCCATCCTGCCTGAATTGTTATGCGAAACATATGGATCATCTGGCAGATATTACCTTGGGAGATTTTCAGGGAATCACAGCAGATCATCCATTGTATAAAGTTAACGGCGTATCGCTTGTGTGCAGTCATTCACGGAAGGGGGATGAACTGCTAGAAAATTTAGAACAATTTTCATTAAAGGAAGTAGAGAAGGAGACTGCTTGGAAATATAATTGGATGATTTATTCGCCCATACCGAAATCT
>ERZ777305.3605-NODE-3605-length-10298-cov-4.680367_pt1 | contig 10298 bp, 11 predicted proteins | sample MGYA00374965_ERZ777305 | MGnify/ENA primary metagenome ERZ777305 (study PRJEB29328, sample SAMD00013331) | mouse gut metagenome | study: EMG produced TPA metagenomics assembly of the Metagenome analysis of fecal microbiota from mouse which was promoted...
CCACCCCCGAGGACGTGACCCCCGGGAACGGCCGAGGGGGTGGAATAGGAGGTGGAGGCGCGCCACTCCGTTATGTATTCACCGCTCAAACGATAGCCATGTTCCAAACTTATACTTCAACAGAGACACAATATAGTCTTTTGCAAATCGCAAACGGAAACAACTTGTATCACAAGTTAGAAGTTGTTTCTGGCTTAAATCTCTTTAATGTAAGCACTGGAATGTGCTACACCAATGCTCTTGATAGGAATCCGAAATACAATATAATGTTCATTTTACCTACGCTTCAAACTCTTTCAATAAGGTGGATCTACGACGCAGAAAACGCCACAAACCAGGTAAAAATCGACCCAAATACCTGGCCCCAAAACAGCCCACAAAAAGGCTTATTGTATACTAGTTTAATAATTGATATACTATAAGAGGTAATAATTATGATAGTTTTAACGGGTGCAAGTGCTTCAGGAAAAACAGAAGTTGCTAAACTTCTATTCATTAAATATGATATTAAAAAGGTTATAACTCACACTACTAGGCCAATAAGGCTTGGTGAAAAACGTGGAGTTGACTATCATTTTGTTGATGTTGAAAAATTTAAAGAAATGATTGCAGGCGAAAAATTTGTCGAGCATATTGAGTATAATGGGAACTATTATGGAACTAGTAAAAAAGAGATTTCCGATGATAAAGCTGTAATTGTAGATCCTAATGGTGTTAAGGCTTTGCAGAAGCTTTGCGATAATCGCATAGTTTTCTTTAGGCTTATTGCATCGGATACAACAAGATTTAATCGTATGCTTGTTAGAGGTGATTCTTTGGAAATGATTAAAAAAAGAATTGCAAACGATAAAATATGCTTTTCTGATGACCAATATGAAAAAATCGATTATACTATCGATACTGATAAATATACTATTGAAGAAGTAACCGATATGATTTATTCACTTTATCAAAAGAAAATAAGTTATAAGGCATAATCTTCTGAACCACTAATCTGTACATTTGCGTACTTATATAATGTATAAATTCTGATTGCTGCAGCTATAAGAACTACGGCCGCTGCAATAGTAAAATCTAAACGTGCCATGCTCTTTTCTTCTTGATAATCTTTGTATGCTGAATACAAAAAATATACTCCTGCGATAAAGAATACCCAAGCGCCAAACAATGCGCGTTTTCTTATACTCTGCTCCACATCATTAGGAAGCTTATCATATCCTTTTTTGATGTATTCTTTATTCTCACTATTGATACCTATGGATATAAACAAAACAACAATGATTAAAACCAATAGAAAATTCTCAATGTTAATTCTTTGTACCTTTGATTTTCTTTCATCATGATTCATTATTTCTTATCATATTAAGCCGCGTATCAAGCTTTTTAATATCACTTTCATCTTTATAAGTCATGGATGCTCTTAAATAGTTTTGACCATTAACAACATATGGAATAAATATCAAAGAGTATTCGCTCTTAAGTTTCAAAGCTACTTCCATAGCATCCTGTCCTAATTTGCTCATCCATTCTGGCATTTTAAAAAAGGCGTAAAAAGTTGAATCTATTTCATCTAAATATATATCGTACTTACTAACAACTGATTTAAATTGATAATAGCGTCTATAATACTTCATCTTCTGATAATTCGTATCGTTATCATTCAGTAAAGCAGCATAAGTTTTTAAAAAAGGTCGTGCCTGTCCTGAGTCATATTGATCTTGAAGTATTTTAAACTTTTTAATCAAATCTTTGTCACCAGCAATTATACCTACACGAAGTCCTGTTAAACCAAAAGATTTGCTCGCTGAGTATAACTCTAATTTTCCCTTAAGCCCTTGTGAAAGAAGCGATATCGGCTTTGAAAAATAGGAATAATCAATATACGCTCCATCATTAATAATAATGCTATTATGCTTTTTCGCATACTCTTCTAATTCGACATAAAAACTATTGGTCACACTTTTGCCTGTTGGATTATTCGGATAGTTTAATTCGATAATTTGGTAGCCTTTTTCTGAACTATTCAAATAATCAATAAGTGTCTTTTCATTATCTAAAAGATTATATTCATCGATTCGGCCATTCATTAATTCTGCTGAACGCTTGAATATATTATAACCTGGAGAAGTGACTAAGACATTTGAATAAGAATCTACAAGCAAAATGGCCAAGAGGTTTAGAGCGGATTTTATACCCATCGTAATCGCAATATTCTCTTCTTTTAATTCAACGCCATAATTTCTTTTAGCATATGAAGAGAAGGCTTCTACCAATTCAGGACATATATTATCAGAATAACCTAATGACTCATTTGTATTAAGTTCTTTGTAGATTAAATCTACTGTCGATTTATTTAATAAAGATGTATCTTCTCCGATTCCAAAGTTTAGTACTTCATATTTAGAAGAAGTTTTTGCTTGTGACATTTTGATAAATCTACTTGATAAGTCTGTCCTCATTCTTTTTGGCAAACGATACTCACTCATTGTATAGTTCTCCCGAATACACTATCTTTCCACTTCCACGCAAGACGTACTCATTATCTTCTTCTTTAACTTCAATCATTCCACCCATGGTTTTAAAAAGCACGCGTGTTCCACAGCAATTTAAATGTCTGAGGTAAGCAAAACACGATATACATCCAGTTCCACATGATTTGGTAAAACCAACACCATTTTCTAAAGAAACCATTAAATAAACATCGTCGATACTCTTCTGCAACTCATGAATATTAATCGGTCCATCTAAAACTTTTTGCATATCGATCATTGATGATGGATTGATTGAATCAACGATTTTGATCAAATGCATATTTTTAGAATCAACCATTCCTGTAGTTGATGAAGAGAAAATAATCTTCGGTTTATCAAAATAAACGCTATATGTTCCATCTTCATTAGCCTTAGTCCTATAATATCCGCCATCAGTTAAGAACCTAAAATCTAATTCTTCTGAATTCATTATTTCTTTAAAGAAAATAGTTGCAGCAATTAACCCATTTCCACACATCTTAGCTCTGCTTCCATCTTTATTATAAATTATGAAATTCGCAGTTGCTGATTTTGAAGGACAAAGTATAATCAAGCCGTCTACATCCTCAAGTATACTTCGATATGAAGTTACATCGAAATCTTCACGATCCCTAATGACAATAAATGTATTTCCACTGCAGTCAATTTTATAAAACATTTTTCTTCTCCTTATATAGCTTATAAAGTCTATACGAATTTAACGCAGCTCCAACCGTTAAATTATTGCTCATGAGTGTTATAGTAAATCCATACGGACAAAACGGATCCTTGCGAAGTTTTGTTGCATATACATGTTCACTATCACTTATTGCATCTTCTATAGTCAATAAATCTTTATAAACTATATCAGTATCTAAATCGATCAATCGCCTTATTCTCTGTAAATTAACTTCTTCCTTTAAAGTAATATGAAGTATCGCAGTATGCCCATATGTTATCGGAACTCTTATACAAGTCGCATCCAACTCAAAGTTTTCATCAATGACTTTTTTTAGTTCCATAACTATTTTATTCTCTTCATGGGTTTTCAAGTTTTCTTCAGTTTGACCAACATATGGAACAATATTATCATACATTCTGATAAGTCTTCCACCAAGTTCAAACTGTGGCATAATATGCTTATTCAAATATTCGTAATCGCTCCTCTCTTTATCTAGCTTTGCTAAAGCCTTATCACCCATACCAGATACAGACTGAAGCGATGTCATAATAGTTTTAGATATTGGCATACTTTTGTGCAGAGGGTATAAAAGATTTAAAATCATTATACTAACACAGTTAGGATTTGACACAATAGATACTTCACTATTAAATAAACTATCATTAACTCCAGCAGCAATTAGTGGAACAAGCTTTGATTGTCTAAATGCTTCACTATTATCAATTAAAAGATTTGCTTTGATATTTTCATAACTTTCTTTAATTCGTTTTTCATCGGTTGCACCAAAAACTACATCAAATGAATATTCATTCAATTTATCATAACTTATACTCTTATAAACTTTGTCACCAATTTTTACCTCTCGCTCACTGCTGCCAAAAAACAAAAATTCCTCATCAGTTAAATATTCAGCAATTTTTCTTGCGACAAGCCCAGTTCCTAATATACCAATCATAATATCCACCTCTATTTAAACTCTATGCGTAACAAGAAATTTAATGAAAGCATATTATAAGTATGCGTGCCTTCATTCCCCTAAGAGTTAACGAAAAAAAGTATGAAATATACTCTCGCTATAAACATTTTCTAAAAGATTTAGGCTATGAAACATTTTTTGGAACGACCATAAATAAAGATGATATTTCATTTTTCGACATTTTGCTTTTACCTGGTGGAGGAGATATTTACGACGACCATTTAACTGACATTTATGATTTATCATCATTTAATACTTTCTATAACAATAAAAAGAAAATATTAGGAATCTGCCGAGGAATACAAGTAATAAACTTTGCATTAGGTGGTACGCTTAAAAATATTAAAAACCATGAGAACACAAGGCACAAACTAAAAAAATTGCATGTAAAAACTAATTCCTATCATCACCAAGCAATCGATAGACTGAGCAAAGATCTAAGTGCTATAGATTTTTCTTCTGATGGAATAATAGAAATTGTAAGTGGTAAAAACATTCTTGCTTTTCAATTTCATCCTGAACTTGAAGATGAGAAAAAAAGAAAGTTTTGGATCAATTATATAAATAAAAACTTAATTAATACCTAATATCTTTTTATAAAGAGTTATATATGAAACAACTGTATCATTCCAGCTAGATTTATAATTCATCGCATTTTTAATTAGTTTTTTTAAAGTGGATTTGTCATTATAAACTATAAATGCCAAATCAATAGCCTTGACAAACTCTTCTTCTTTAGATATGTCAAACACAATTCCATCAGCCTTATTTATTGCCTTTTCTTTTCTATAAGGGACAACTGTGTCGACAAGTCCTCCAACATTTGAAACGATTGGAATAGTACCATATCTTTTAGCGACTAATTGTGATAAGCCACAAGGTTCATATCTTGATGGCATGAGGAGAAAATCACACGAAGCATAAATCTTGTGGGCAAAAGAATTAGAATAACCACAATAATAAAATATATTCTTCGGATATTTCTTACTCAATCCTTCAATTATTCTTTCATACTGAGGTTGTCCACTTCCAAGAACTATTAGCTTAGCATTTTCCTTTATTATTTTATCAATAACTAAAGGAAGTATATCCAATCCCTTTTGTTCTGTAAGTCGAGAAATTATTCCAAATACAGCACCATCTTTTTTAAATCTAATACTATCTAGTAAAAAATCCTGGTTCATTTGTTTTTCAGGAAAAACTGTAGTTAAATCATATGGATATTCTATATACTCATCGCTTGCTGGGTTAAATTCTTCATAATCTAGACCATTAGTTATACCCACAAAGTTCTTTTTTCTTAGTTTTATTATATGACCCAGCCCATTAAAACTAACTAAATCATTTAACAATTCCTTCGCATGAGTTTTACTAACAGTTGTTAAAACATCACAAGTTACGATTCCTGTTTTTAAACAAGAAAAATAATCATGAAATCTACATGTGCCATTTTCAAAATATTCATAAGGCAAATTAAAATAGTCATAGAGCGCACCACTATGCGAGCTACCCTGAAAAGCAGGATTATGAATTGTCAAAATAGTTTTAAAATTCAAATTATTATGTTTAAGCAAAAGTGGAATCATCGCTGTTTCCCAGTCATGAACCGAAACAATATCTGGCCTGATGTTCAGCCTCTTAATCATTTCTATATACGATAAATTAAAGAATGCAAATCTTTCAATTTCATCGTCGTATCCATAGATTTTTTCTCTTTTAAAATAATAGTCATTGCCAATAAAAAAGTAATCAACACCATTGATGTTTGTGCGATAAATATCCGCAACCAGTTGTCTCCAATTCATTGTAATTGGTAAAGAACATACTTTTTCAAAACTTGAAAAATCGATATCCGAATATAAAGGAGAAACCACTATAGAAGAAATCTCCTTTTTACATAACGCTGAAGATAGACCAAAAATGACATCAGCTAAACCACCCGTTTTTGAAAACGGCAATGCTTCACTTGTAACAAAATGTATTTTCATCAAACAATATCCTCTCTTTTTATAAAGACTGGATCACTAGATGTTCCTATTAATTCTTTAATAAATATTATCTTTGCTTGCTTATCAACAATAACATAATCTAGATTACAATCTTCACCAACTTCACAGTCCGTCAAAATTATTGAATTATTAATCCTAGCACCTTTTCTAATTTTAACATTACGACCGATGATTGAATTGGTAACTGTACCATCAATCTTAGCTCCATTAGCGATAAATGAATTTGATACCTTGGCATTTTTTCCATATATAGTTGGAGGAGTATCATAGGTTTTAGTATAAATAGGCCATAAGTCAGTGAATAAGTTTGAGCAAATCTCAGGCTTTAACAACTCCAATGACTGCGTTAAATAAGACGATAAAGAGTCGAAATATGTGACATATCCTTCAAAAGGAAGTGCCGTAATCTTTTCTTGTTTAACTATATTATTAGTTATAATATCTCTTAGTGAAAAGAAAGCAGATGTGTCCCTTGCTTGATTTATCATTTCACAGAGGTAGTCCTTATCGACAATTACTGAACTTATCGATATATCTGCATAATCTTCCGTTCCCCTATTGCTCTTAATGGATTTAACGATACCATCTTCAATAGATAAGACATCACGATCAATAAAGTGATTTCTTGCATTTTTAATCGGTGCATAGATCATCGAAATTTTGTTTCCAGAAGCATGATGTTTAGCAATATAATCGCGATAGTCAATTTTTGCGATAATAGAAGAAACAGAAATGACCACCGTTTTTGCATTACTTCTTTCTAATAACCACTTGTTCTCTAACAAATTATTAACATCGTGATTATAACCAAGATTATGAGAATAAGGTTCATCATATAAAAGCGTTATCGAGCCTAATTTCGTATTTCCATTAAATGCATGTCCAGAACCAAGATGCTGAATTAAAGAACGCAGATGATCTCTAACAAGAATTCCAACTTCATCTATATTTGAATTAGCAAAATTAGACAAAGCAAAGTCCATAAAAGCATATCTTCCTAAAAATGATGTTGATGCTATGCAACGTTTTTGAGTTAATGCGCCTAAATCTCTATCAGAATGAAGATCAAGCAATCCTAATACCTTTTCCATATTTCCCTCACTTATTTATCAATGTAATGTCATTCTCATCACCGATAAAACTGCTCTTAATATCAAGTTCTGGTCCAACAATAACATTTTTTAGTTTTGTATTCTTACGAATAACAGTTGCAGGCATTACTACCGAATCTTTAACAACCGCTCCATCTTCGATAATAACATCATTAAAAATGACAGAATTTGCAACAGTCCCATATATTTTAGCACCTTGATTAATTAAACTAGAAGAAATACTTGCATTCGGACCAATATATTGTGGTGTCGAATGAGTATCTTCCGAAAAAACTTTTCCAGTCGGTCCAAACAAATTTATTGGAGAATCACCTTTAATCAAGTCCATGTTAGCTTCCCATAAAGACTGTATAGTCCCTACATCTTTCCAATAACCTTCAAATCTATGAATATATAATTTCTTATTCTTTCGCAAAAGATTCGGAATTATATTCTTTCCAAAGTCATGATCCGTATCCTGCTTTGCATCACTCTTTAATTCATCTTTAAGAAGTTTGTAATTAAAAAGATATATTCCCATTGATGCTAAAGTGGACTTTGGATGTTTCGGTTTTTCAACAAAACTGACGATTCTATCAGATTCATCTACTTCAAGAATACCAAATCTTCTTGCTTCATCTATATTTACATTTAAAGCAGCAATCGTAACATCAGCATTATTTGATCGATGAGTACTTATCATTTCCTGAAAATTCATCTTATATATATGATCTCCAGAAAGTATCAAAACAAGATCAGGATTTAATTCATCAAGCCAATCGAGGTTTTGATAAATTGCATCTGCTGTGCCTTTATACCAGTTTGCACCATCTTCGGTTTGCATAGGTGGAAGAATAGAAGTCAATGAACGATTTCCATCAATTCCCCATTTACTTCCGTTTCCAATATAAGTATTTAACTTTGTGCTCTCATATTGTGTCATTATTCCAACAGTATTAATGTTAGAATTGGCAACATTCGATAATACAAAATCAATAATCCTATATTTGGCACCATAGAATACCGCTGGTTTCGCATTTTTCCTCGTAAGAGATTCAAGTCTAGTACCTTTACCACCGGCCAATATCATTGCCACAATTTTGCTTCGTTTCATTATATCTCCTTTCCATTTAAAGAAAAAAGTCGCATAATTGCGACTTTTATCTTTCAATCTCGTCAATTAATAACGAATTATCGTTCACAAGAAGCTTACCAACATTGCTGTATACTTGATGCAATGCTACAAGTGCTAACGCCTGTTCAGAAATGAATTCAGCAGTAACTTTCTCTTTAAGCTGTCTAATTAAATTCAATTTAAATCCATCAATGAAAACTGTATATCTATCATCAGCCAATGTGACAACAATGCTTGAAGACAAGAAGTGTTGCATATTGAAAATATTTTGAGCTAATTCAAGATCAATAACACGATAGATTCTTTGATCTAATGTTGAATAGCATATGAATCTTGATAAAAGATTATTATCAGCAAATCCATATTTTTCTAAATTCTCACCTTTGTAATCACTAACTAATGAACGACCATAATTACGGAGTTGTAAGAAGCCGTTAATCTTACTTGATTCTAAGTTTGTTGTTAACAAGAAACCATTTCTCTTTTTATTGTTATATGTGTATTCAACTTGAACACCATCCCATGTAAGAGAATCATCACCACCAGTAATTGAAGATAATGCTGTACTATCAACTGTTCCAGCAAGTTTCAAATCTTCTTTAACAGCATCACTAGTTATAATTGAACGATCCTTCTTGCCATGAACAACCAATTCACATTTATGTTCACTGATCTTATTTTGAATGACCTTAACATAAAGCTTTTGATATTTCTTATTAAGTTTGCGTCCGTGTAAAACTCCATAAAGGATGCTTACAACAAATGCAAGAACGATAACTGAAACAAGAATAATGAAACGATATAATGTATCACCCTTGAAATATTCAGCTGCTGAAGTTCCTTGGAATATTGCGATGATGGAAACATCAGTTTTGAAATAAGGCAATGATTTTAAGAAACTTAAGTTCTTAACCATCCAATCCAATCCCTCTTTACCTGCATAACCATGATATCCAGCGTATAGGAATACATAGATAAATGCTAACACAGGCAATAAGAAAAACATTAAAATCGAACCAATAACATTATTTCGACGATACTTTTTACGCTTTTTAACTAATAGTTCAGGCGTATAATCAATAAGTTTTTTTGCCATAAATACCTCTCTTTTTAGTACTATATACTATTTTACAACCTTAAATATAATTTTACAATGTCATTTTGATTAAAAGGCCTAAAATCACACATTTTTTGTGTTTTTTGCAAGAGGCCATATTGGGTTTTCATCATGGAATATTAGTAGTGAAGAATATAGTATCGGAATGATAAATAAAGGAAACAACCCATTAACAAAGATTGAAGTTGCTTCTATGCTAAACATCGCTAACCAAACGGCTGAAATGCTCTTCTACAACCAAGAAAACTGCCCTGAAAAATATGCTCCAAAGGTGTACTTCAGTACGCTACAAACTATTGCAACGAACTGGATTTATAACGACGAAGATAGCTGGAAAAACACGCAAAAAATGGATTGGCCACAAGCTTTTCAAGGAGGGCAAAAAGGCGAAGCCAACATATTATTATCAATAATAACTATAAATATTGAAGCATGCAACTTTCGTATTTAAAAAGTTGTCTTAAAAAAGGAAACAAATAATGACATTAACTTTTGAAACTAGCAAAAACCGAACTAAAAAATAAGTTCGTATTTATTTTGATTATAAATTATAGTTCATTCGCTAAATGTAATGCAATGTTGAAATTCTCAAAATTGTGGTTTGCACTGTGTAGGTTGCTATCAGTCCATTCTGGAGAATCCAAAAGGTCGCCACTCACAAAAAAATAATACAATTCTAAATTTCTTAAATCGCATACAGCCTGCATTGCAGAGCATTCCATATCGACAGCAATACAACCTTCAGATTTTCTTTTATTAAAATTATTTTTTGTTTCTC
>ERZ777305.3608-NODE-3608-length-10288-cov-18.856347_pt1 | contig 10288 bp, 10 predicted proteins | sample MGYA00374965_ERZ777305 | MGnify/ENA primary metagenome ERZ777305 (study PRJEB29328, sample SAMD00013331) | mouse gut metagenome | study: EMG produced TPA metagenomics assembly of the Metagenome analysis of fecal microbiota from mouse which was promoted...
TGCAAGCGAAAACTGCCAAAGGCAGTTAGAAGTTCTTCTCACGCTAACCTCCATGCCGCCACTCCATGGCGGCTCAAATCTGGATGAGAAATGCCGCATTTCAGGCATTTCTCAAGCGTGAGACATAGAACTTCTTCGCGAAGCAGCCTTTGCTGCAAGCGAAAACTGCCAAAGGCAGTTAGAAGTTCTTCTCACGCTAACCTCCATGCCGCCACTCCATGGCGGCTCAAATCTGGATGAGAAATGCCGCATTTCAGGCATTTCTCAAGCGTGAGACATAGAACTTCTTCGCGAAGCAGCCTTTGCTGCAAGCGAAAACTGCCAAAGGCAGTTAGAAGTTCTTCTCACGCTAACCGCCATTTACCGTTATCACTTTCTCTGACACTTTCCAGAACACTCTTGCCAGCGCAAACACCACCAGCACCCATATAAACTGGGTAAGGAGCATATTTGCTATTCTTGCAGCCGGCAAATCATTATGTATAAGCAGTGTAAGCGGTGTATTGTAAATCGCGTGAAAGGGCAGAAACATCACAAGCCGGTACAGTATTTCCGGGAAAAACGCCAGCGGCACCGTGGCGCCGGACAAGAAAGTGACAAGTATCTGCTTCATAATATTAATACCCCAGATAGACTGGGTATACAGGCATATCGTGCCCACAAAATAGTCCACGGCAAAGTTAATCATCATACCAAAGATGACAGAAACCAGATAATACAAGAGATTCATCCCTATGGGAATCACCCACCCTGTAATGATTTCCACAATAATAAAGGTAGGGATAAAGGTTACTATAAAATAAAACATATTGCCGCCCAAGATATAGAACAACTGGTATGTACTATAGGACATGGGCTTAATCAACTGGACAATGATACTTCCATCCTGCACCCCGCGTCCCATGTCCCACACCAGATATGCCTCCATAAAAGCAAACTGGGCTGATGCCAGCACCAGATAAATCATGGTGTCCGCAAAGGTCATACCGTTCACAACGGGCGTATCCACTGATGCATAAATTGCTTTCCAGAGATTGTATATTACCACCAGATAAACCATATTTCCAAACAACATTACCAGAACGCTCATACGAAACTGCATATTTTCCATGACTGCCGAACGCATAAGCGCCAGGTAAGCTTTGGGGTTAAATGCCTTAAATTGTTTTAAAGTCTGATTCATAATGTCTCCTGCTTTTCGCTGTTTTCATTGTTTTCGTATATTTTCTTAATAACACTCTCAGTGGAAATCTCCTCCAGGCGGACATCATATATCTTCAACTGCTCCTGAAGATAACTCAATACCTTCATCAAGGGTATCTGTGACTCATCTATCAGGACACTCACCCACTCCTCATCCGTATCATATGTAAAAAAGACTCCCGTAAATTTTTCCGTCAGAAGTTCCCGCACTTTCTTAAGATTATCTGCCTGTTCTTTTTCTGTAATTTCTTGATGTCTTTTATTCAGATTCACCTTCAAGGTTCTGTATGCTCCGAAAAAGCTTCTCAGATTCTCAATATTATTGTCGTAAAGCATAGTGCCTTTATCGATAATGATGATTCTTTTGCAAAGTGCATCTACATCTCCCATATCATGTGTGGTGAGAATCACCGTGGTATTTTTTTCCTGATTCAGGGAACTAATCAGGTTTCGTATTTTTGCTTTCATGGACACATCCAGACCAATTGTTGGCTCGTCCAGAAACACCACCGCCGGGTTATGTAAAAACGCTGCCAGAATATCACTCAATGTCCTCTGCCCCAGGGACATCTGCCTTACCGGCTTGGAATACAAGGCCCCCATATCTATCATGGAACCATACAGTTCCAGCATATCTTTATAATCCTTATCGCTGATACGGTAGATATCCTTGAGTATCTTGAAAGACTCCACCAGTGGCAGCGCCCACCAGAGCTGGGAACGCTGGCCGAACACTACTCCTATATTCTGTGCATTTGCCTCGCGGTTTTTATAAGGCACTTTCCCATTCACATATATTTCTCCACCGGTAGGCTCCAGAACTCCGGTCATCATTTTAATGGTTGTGGATTTACCTGCTCCGTTAGGTCCCAGATAACCTACTATCTCACCCGGGGCAATCTCCAGTGAAACCCGGTTAACCGCCGTTATCGTCCTGTAATCTCTGGAAAACATATCCCGAAAGCTTCCTTTTAATCCCTCATGGCGGTTGAGAATTTTAAATTCTTTCCTAATATCTTTTAACTGAATAATACTTTCACTGCCATTCATTTTTATTCTCCCCATCATATTCTCAAATTGTGTATCGTATGAACTAATAAAAAAGCGCCGTCATCACCAAAGTGAACTAACAGCGCTAATGCAGGCAAACATGATATTTCTGCTCAATGCAGGACCACATACGAAATTCCCTAATGCACCATTTTACACCCTGTAAGATTATATATAATATATGATTGATATCATGCTTGACTGAAATTCTCATAGGTTTCTCCTTTCCATAACTGATAAATTTTAAAGTTGTTAAGCAAAAATATAAACCTAAATATATATGTTTGTCAACTATATTCACATTAATTAAATTCTTCCTCTGCAGTTTGGGAGTATATGATGTTTTTGTCCACCACATACTCCCGGACGGTCTTTCCCGTTGACACCTTTTTTGTTTCTGTTTTAAAGTAATTCAAAAGCGTCAACATCTGCAAATCCTACTGAATCCACTCGTTCTCAAATTCCAAAGAAGCAAGCTGTACCCCGGATTCCGTATAAAAATCAAAGCGGATGGCGTCAGGTTTCAAACCGTGCTGTTTATAAATAATTTCATATAATGCCCCAATCATAGATTCCCGCATTTCTTCCTCAAGTGCTTCAAAGGATTGTTTTATCTCCTCCTGCGGAACCTTGTCCAATCCAAGTTCATCCGAAAAATAATTTTCAATAACCAAAACGTTTCCATCCGATGATACCTTTGCCGTAACGCCTATTGCCTCAAACTGGGTAAACATATCCTCAAAATCACTATCGGCATCCCCGGAATCTATCCAATCCTGAAGATTATCATAGGGCGTTCCCAGTACAAACCTGCCTTCCGATGATACTGTATTTTCCGAAGGTTCGGTATGGTTCGAATATGCAGAATTCTCCGCAATGTCCCGCGAATAAATACGGTTGCCTTCTGCATCCCAGAAAACGACACGCAGAGTTGTCAGGGGGCTGTCTTGCGTCTCCCTAAATGCTGCAAACGCCGGCTGCACATTTTCTTCTATATCGTCAAAATAATACCCAAAAGTATTGCTAATATCATTCGGAGAAGCCGTTGAAAAATCATATGCGCTGCTAATCGTATAATTAAAGACAATTGTATCTGGCTCTTCAATGGAAAGGGATAATGTCATATCAGGAAAACCACACTCCTTTTCCACTTCCAGACGCCTTTCACTGTTATACCAGTCAGCCAACGGGGAGTTTTCTTCGGAAACAACTGTTTCCCCCAAACCCCCTTCTTCTTTGTGCACGGTTTCATCCCCTGCAACGGGCCTGCTCCCGCATGCGGAAACGCAAAACAACATAACAACTGCCGCAATCCATAGTAATTCCCTTTTCTTCATAAAATTCCCCTTTCGTTTATAAAAATTATCCCTTTATCCTAAAACCCCTTGCAGCTCCTTCAATGACGCCACACAGGCATAAAGTTTTCCCTTCAGTTCATCGTCCGGCGCAGTCTGGTCCGGCACCATCACTACACGCAACCCTGCCGCATACGCGGACAGCACCCCGTTAGGGGAATCCTCAACCGCCAGACATTCTTCCGGCGCTGCTCCCAGTCTGTCACAGGCATACAAGTACACATCCGGTGCCGGCTTTCCCCTTTTTACTTCTGCCGCGCTCACAACCTCATTAAAATAACGGTTGATATTCACTTCTTTCAGCTGTTCCCATGCCCTGTCGGGCGGGGTTGCAGTGGCAAGAGCCACCCTGTATCCGTTTTGCCTGAGCCAATCCAATGCCTCCAAAGCCCCCTGCTTTAACTCGGTTCCTTCCTTTTCCAGATGCTCCTTCATGATTTTTCTCCGGCATTCCCGGACAGCAGAATAATCAAATTCTTTTCCAAACCAATCCCGGAGAAGCTTTGGGGCAAAAGGGCGTCCCAGGCTCCTTAACTGCAACGCCTGTTCTTCACTCATCTCATATCCGAAAAAAGCGGCTGCCTGCCGCCAGAATACTTTAAAATACTTTTCCGTATCTATCAAGGTTCCGTCCAAATCAAAAATTACAGTTGTTATGTTTCTCTTTTCCAAACTTTTTCCTCGTTTCTGCCTTTTTTGCGCACAGCCATGGCAGGGCCTCCGCATTTGCAGAAAGCACCACACAGACATCAATCTTTTTTATCATATCACATAAAAAACATGTCGTACATATTTTATGCAAAATCTGCCATACTAACTTTTGACAAGCACATGAAAAGGAGGATTTCCATGCAGAACATCCTGCCAATTATTAATAATAATGGCTGTTATGAAATTCGTCTGGAGAGCATTGGCGGTCTGGGCGCAAACCTCTGCGGAAAAATGCTGGGAGAATTGGGCGCCTTATATCTTTCCTTAAATGCCTCCAGTTTTTCCAGTTACGGCTCAGAAAAAAGAGGTTCACCGGTCAAAGCATATATCCGATGGTGTGAGGAAAACCGGCCAATCCGCATTAACAGTCCTGTGGTAACTCCCCATATACTATGCATTTTCCATGAAGGACTCCTTGGTAAGCATCCGGTTCTGGAAGGCGCGGATGAAAATACAAAAATCATATTAAACACCACACTCTCCCCCGAAGAGGCAATGGAAAAGTGGCCCTTTAGCGCCGGGGAACTGCACTGTATAGATGCCCTGCAGATTGCCATGAAATGCCATTCCCGTATCAACATGGTACTGCTTGGCGCCATTGCAAAGGTTTCCGGTTTTATCCCCCTCTCTTCCATAGAAACACTGTGCAAGGACACCGTTGGACAAAAATATCCCGCATTGATTCAATCAAATCTGGATGGCGTGAAACAGGGATATGAGAGCGTTTCTAAAGGATTGTTGATAAAAAAACAGTTGTTACAAAAAGATACAGACTCAAAGGAGACCTATTTCTGGGGCTTTGACAATGCGCCTAAGGGAGGCGTAAACCCCCGTTTCGGAAGCAGCGTTTCCAACGACCTTTCTCCCTCAAGGGAAGGATATATTCCTTTGTTCTTACAGGAAAAATGTATTAACTGCGGGTTATGCAGTACCACCTGCCCTGACATGGTTTTTCAATTCCATCCCGGCATGTATAAAGGAAAACCCGGTATGGTAAACGGCGGCCTTGACTACTATCACTGCAAAGGCTGCCTGCGCTGTGTGGAAGTCTGCCCCACCGGCGCCCTTGTAAAAGCGCTTGAAAAGGATTATCCGGATAAGCCCTGGTTTGTGCCAAATCAGGAGCTTTTGCCGGATGCAATTTCATATGAAAAATCAGCCCCTAATTCCTGGGTGACAAGTGATTCTTATTTTGATGAAAAGCGCGTGGACGGAGGTGTCGTGTAATGGAAAAACAAAAAATCCTGTATGACAGTGGAAACGAACTGGCAGCCTATGCTGCAGGACAGATAAACTATCATGTAATGGGATATTATCCTATTACCCCTTCCACCCAGATAGCGGAAAACCTTGACCTGGCAGGGGCGGATGGAAAACACGATATCCGTCTGATTGCCGCAGAAGGGGAACACAGCGCAGCCGGTATCTGCTACGGAGCCTCCGTAGGCGGCGGGCGCGTATTTAACGCAACCAGTGCAAACGGTCTTTTATACGCCATTGAACAGTTTCCCGTCCAGTCGGGAACCCGCTTTCCCATGGTAATGAATGTTGCCTGCCGCACCGTTTCCGGGCCTCTTTGCATCAAGGGCGACCACAGTGACATTATGTATATGTTAAATACAGGCTGGATAATCTTGTTTGCAGACGAACCGCAGGCCGTCTATGACATGAATCTGCTTGGTCTGAAACTGGCAGAAGCGGTTTCGCTGCCGGTAGCAATTGCCTTTGACGGTTTTTATACCAGCCACCAAAAACGCAAATGTCTGGTATTTGCCGATAATGCGGTGGTGCAAAATTATATCGGCGCAAAAAAGGGAAGCGTGGATATTTTGGATTTGGCACATCCTGTCACAATCGGCTCCTATATGAATGAACCTGATATCTTAAATAACAAATATCAGCTCCATCTGGCCATGGAAGAGGCAAAAAAACTATTTCCCGAACTGTTTTCCGAATACAATAATCTGTCCGGCAGACAATATTCCTGCTGTAAAGGATATCATTACGAAGACGCCGAAATTATTCTTTTTTTACTCGGTTCCGCTTATCACACAGCCATGGAGGCTGTTGACATTTTGAAAAAGGAAGGGATTGCGGCCGGCGTTATTACCCTGTCCGTCTTAAGGCCCTTTCCGGGAAAAGAACTTGCCGGACTCTGCGGGAATGCTTCCGTAATAGTGGCAGCTGACCGGCAGGACAGCTATGGCGCAGGCGGCGGAAACATGTCCCTGGAGTTAAAAGCCTGCCTGCAGGAAGCGGGCAGTAAAGCGCGCGTCATCAGCCGCGTGTACGGATTGGGCGGACAGGATTTTTTTCTGGAAGACGCAATCTGCCTTTTCCGGGAAGGACTTGAAAAATCTTCCCCTGCTTTTTCTTACTATGGCATAGTAAAGGGCAAGGGAACACATCCACAGCCCGATTACTTTGCTCCGGTCACGGAAACCGATGCCAAAAAAGAGATTACCACCTGCACCTATGACCCTTCAACGGGAAAAATGCAGGTAAAAGGCGGCTTGGTGCGTGAAACCACAGCTATGCCCGCAAGGCTGGCCCCCGGTCACGGCGCCTGCCCCGGCTGCGGCATACCGGTAAATGTAAACCTGCTGCTCAGGGGTATCGAAGGCAATATCGTTTTGCTGTTCCAGACCGGATGCGGCATGGTGGTTACCACCTCCTATCCCAAAACAGCATTTAAGATTCCCTATCTCCATAATCTGTTTCAAAACGGTGCCGCCACTTTAAGCGGACTTGTGGAAATCTTCCACCAGCGCCAGAAACGGGGAGAATATCCAAAGGGTGATATCACCTTTATCATGGTCAGCGGCGATGGGGGCATGGATATTGGTATGGGTTCCGCCCTGGGCACCGCACTTAGGAACCATGGCCTTATTATCTTCGAATACGACAACGGCGGATACATGAACACCGGTTATCAGCTTTCGTATTCAACACCAATGGGCGCTAAAAGTTCTACCTCCCATGTAGGAAGCACACAATACGGAAAAACATTTTTCCATAAGGATATGCCTGAGATAATGGCAGCAACGCATATCCCCTATGTTGCCACCGTTGCGGAATCCAACCCGTCTGATTTTATTAAAAAAGCGGCAAAGGCCGCAGCGTATGCAAAAGAATTCGGAACTGCCTACGTCAAAGCATTGTCCGCCTGTCCGCTCAACTGGAATGACACACCAAATACGGAAAGAAGCGTTATTGCCGCTGCCGTGGATTGCTGCTATTTTCCGCTCTATGAAGTGGAGCAGGGAATTACCGGCCTAAACTACAACCCGGAAAAGGCAGGCAAAAAAATTCCTGTAACGGACTGGCTCGGCATGATGGGGCGCACCAGACATCTAACGAAAGAAACCTACCATGAAATCACGGATAAAATACAGAAAGAAGTGGACAGGCGATTTGAAAAACTGAAAGCTAGGGCAGAAAACCCTTTGCTATAATAAATATTTTAATAAAGAAAGAGAGGTAATATGATGGGTTGTCCGGTATTTTTTGAATGTAAAGATAAGAAAGGTGTTCTGGGGTTAATAAACGGCTCAAAAGAAGCGTTAGCTTCCTGTATTGGCAGCCGGTTTGAGGAGTTGGACGCTTCCAAATCGGAAGGCGCAGGTGAAAAGCATCTTCCCTCTGTCAGCGTGGAAGGCAATCTGGTCACAGTCATGGTGGGAAGCGTAGCACATCCCATGACCGAAGAACACAGCATTAACTGGATTTATCTGGAAACCAGGGAAGGCAGCCAGTTAAAAAAACTGAACCCTGACCAGGAACCAAAAGCACAGTTTGCCATTGCACCGGGTGACAAACCCGTGGCCGCTTATGCATACTGCAATCTGCATGGCTTCTGGAAAACGGACATTCAATAAGGAACAAAATAGGGAAAAGGAGAAACAAATGGCAGTGGAATTTAAAAACAGTGAAACAAAAGAAAACCTGATGCGTGCATTTGCCGGTGAAAGCCAGGCGAGAAACCGCTATACCATTGCGGCATCCCAGGCAAAAAAACAGAACCTGCACGTCATTGAAGCCGTATTTCGATTTACGGCAGACCAGGAAAAAGAACACGCATCCATTTTTTACAACCACCTGAGCATCCTGGGCGGAGAAAGCATTCAGATTGACGGCGCTTATCCCGTGGATATCAATCAAGATGTTGCCAAACTCCTGCGGTTTGCAGAGCACAATGAATTTGAAGAACATGATGATGTGTATAAAAATTTTGCAGCAAAGGCAAAAGAAGAAGGTTTCGACGGCGTTGCCGCTTCTTTTAACATGATTGCGGAAATCGAAAAAACTCATGGGGAACGGTTCGGCATGTTTGCAGAACTGCTGGAGCAGAATAAACTATTTGTTTCCAATGTGGAAACCGCATGGATGTGTCTGGAATGCGGACACATTTACCGTGGCACTTCCGTACCGGAATACTGCCCTGTCTGCCACCACGACAGAGGCTATTTTGTCCGTCTGGAACTTGCGCCATACACCGGCAGGATGTAATGTCAGGTTAAAAAAAGAGGCTGACCCGTGCATGGGCAGCCTCCTTTTCCGTCAAAGCTTATTCGTTTGTAATATCTGTGGAGTAAAGTTCCTCTCCGCCTTCGGTAAAATAAGAATACCGTATAGCTTCCAGTTTCAAACCGTACAATGATTCAAAGTTTTCAAACAAAGATGTTATGGACGCTTTCTGAGACTCCACTGTTGACTCAAAAGAAGCCTCCATCTGGTCTTCGGGAAGTTCACTTATTCCAAGGTCATCGGAAAGATAGTATTCATATACCAGAACATTTCCGTCTGCGGAAATGTTTACTGTCATGCCGGATGAAGCAAGCACATCATTAGATTCCTGAATAGCCATTGCCGCCTCTTCGGAATCCACCCATGCCTGCAGACTGTCATAAGCAGCTGCGGAAGAAGAACCTTCGTCAGATGCTGAAGAGGACTCATAGTCTTCCGTAATATCTTTGGAGTAAACCACGGAATCATCTGCATTCAGGTATATCACGCGGATGGTGGTCAGAGGAATGCCATAAGAACTCTGGTATCTGCCGATGTCTGATATAACCGTTGCTGCAACATCATCCATTGACGCATCAAAGTTTGCATTGATATCATCCTGGGTAAGCCCTTCCAAATCAAGCTGTTCTGTATACTTATAATTGTAAATAATGGTGTCAGGTTCTTCAATTTCCACAAAGAAAGTCAGTCCCTGACTTTCAAACATACCGGAAATGGTATCTTCAAGCGTTTTACGGTCATCACTGTTGTACCAGTCTGCAAGCGCAGAACCTTCTTCTTCATCCTGGGAAGTTGTCTCTTCCAGAGATTCCTCCGTCTTCGTATCATCAGTCCTGTTGTCTGAATCGTTTCTGTCAACGGGCTTGCTTCCGCAGGCAGCGATGCTTAACATCATAGTCAGTGTCATTGCCAATGCTAAAATTCTTTTTTTCATAATCTCCCTCTTTTTCTAAAAAATTTTTTCAATGGAGATTATAGCACAATCATTTTTAATTGGCAAGACCCTGTAAATATAAGTATTTTCCTCAGATAAAGCACTCCTCCCCAGATTCATGATTTACAACCTGTCCACAAAAATATGAATTTTCCTCCTTCAAGGTCAGCAAAGTATCTTTTCCGCATATCTTTTGGTCAGCATCCTCTGTGCCTGCTAAAATACAGTTTACAAGACGTACCCTGCAGCCTGCGCCGCCTGTCACATGGCCTTTAACGGTGTTGCCTTCTTTTTCAAAAACAGCCTCCACCATCTTTTTGCCTGCCTGATAAACGGTGGTTTCCGCCCGGCTTTCAAGGGCAAACACCTTCAGTTCCAGATTACCCTTAAATGCATAATCCGCATTATCAAAAGAAATTCCCGTGGCAATCACGCTGTCTGCACGCACCCATAAGTGTAGGTTTGTCAAACATATGTTACACTGACCGCAGATAATCCTTTAACACCT
>ERZ777305.3609-NODE-3609-length-10282-cov-13.650142_pt1 | contig 10282 bp, 7 predicted proteins | sample MGYA00374965_ERZ777305 | MGnify/ENA primary metagenome ERZ777305 (study PRJEB29328, sample SAMD00013331) | mouse gut metagenome | study: EMG produced TPA metagenomics assembly of the Metagenome analysis of fecal microbiota from mouse which was promoted...
CCACTTGGCAGAATGCTGAAACAAAGCTCATTTCAAACGGTTTACGTTTTATCTTTACCTGTCCGCTTTTCCTTGCACAGCCTATCACTTTCCACCTGGCCCGGCACACGTTCGCCACGATGATGCTGACGCTCGGTGCGGACTTATACACGACCTCGAAACTGCTCGGTCATACGGATGTGAAGATGACGCAGGTGTACGCCAAAATCGTCAATCGCAAGAAAGACGAGGCGGTCAATCTTGTGAACGGATTGTTTGATTGAAACGTTCAGAAATCGGTTTACTTTACTATGGGGGCGTATAGGAGAAAAAGAAAATAAACCTTTTTGCGGGCTTAATATATAGTCCTGAATAAAGCTGGCAAATACGGCATTAAATCGCATGAAGGACATCCGAGAAGAAATGAATATTTCTCTACAAGAGATATCCCTCGTATGGCTTATTCATCTTAAACGTTTGTTGCGAGACCTCGTTCATCCACAGGATATGACGCCTTGCACAACGACGACTATAATAGAAATGTCCCGCAACCGTGTAGGGCTTATTCACCTACTCCGCCTCTACACGAATATCTTTCAAGTTGTGCTGCAAATACTTTTCTCATTTCCCTTTTCTCGTTCAAATTTTCATTGCATGATGAATGATCGCTGTTCTTGCAGTGAATGTCCCCTCTGTTCATGTGTTTTGCCGTATCCGAACAGCCCAATATCGGAAACCATATCGCCTTTGCTTGCTGATTGAATGGCAATCCTCCCGACGATGAATGTCTGTTGGGGTATTAGGCTACCCCGAAAAGAGTTCAGCGGACAGCGGGCAAGCGCGAATCCAAACTGCTTTGACAAATGTCTGACACCTGAAATGAATCGGACTATTGAGAAACCGCCAATAAAAATGTCTTAAAACAATATCACGAAAAAGACGAAAGATATAAATACAAAAGTAATTCTCTGAAATTATTGCTTTGCCTTAATTTCGTTATATAACGCCAATCCTTTTGTTGTCAGCAAATATTTCTGCCTTGGATGATTGGGCTTGTCAGGATACAACACTTTGACAATACCAGATTCGATCGCAGGATTTATGTAGTTTTCTATAAATGTCGGACGATGTTTCAGGCCGACTTTCTCCATCAATACTTTTAACGATAATCGTTCGTTTGACAAGGCGAGTAACAAAGCAAGAACTTGCTCGGTTACTTGTACGGTAGGTTGTTCGGTACTTGTACGGTTATCATGTTGTGCTTGCTCTGTAACCAGTTCTTTTGGTGCATTTACGACCATATACCGATTCCGCAGCTCGTTATTTTCGCCCAATAACAGATTGCGGAAAAATTGTTCCAAATATTCGGAATTACGTATAATGCCTTTTTGCACGTTTTGGTAGTTAGCGCGTACCAGCGCATTACGGAAATACCACGAATGATTGGCGAACAGATCGTTTGTTACATCAAAACCCATAGAACGTAGATAGAGAATCGTGAACACGGCAGTCGTTCGGGTATTTCCCTCGCCGAACGGATGGATTTGCCATAGTCCCGACACAAAATTGGCTATGTGACTCACTAATCCATTCCTGTCCACGTTTGAATAGTCGAACTGGCGTTCCTGTTCCAAGTCGTATTCGATCGCTTTGCGAAGATCGGGCGCGGAAACATACAGCACTGTATCACCACGCAGCACCCACTCCTTTTTGGTAATGTTGTAATCGCGGAATTGTCCCGCAAATTTGAAGATGCCGTCGAAAATCCGACGATGAATCGATGCCAGCCCAACAAGCGTAAACGCAAATGTTTTTTCGGTAAGAAGTCGGCGAATGTTGGTCGATGCCGTATCCGCTTCGTGCATCTCCGTATCTTCGGGTGTATGCGCTATTTTCGATTGATAGTAGCTCCGGATAAGTTGTTCGGCTTCGTCGATTGTAATCTCACCCTCGATATCTTTACGCGCGGTTTCGATAAGGTAATCGGAAGGCTTCAAGCCATCGACGGCCTGCAACCCGATTGCGGTTTGCCATGCATAACCTTTTTCCCGTTTCTGCGGTTCGCCTTGGCGTATGTATTCGTCGAAGTTAATCATAATCAATTATTATTTGCAATGCCAAAAGGGATATGAACAGCAGGAACATTATCAATATGTTCCAAATGTGTCATTTGGTCGTCAAAGAAAATATGAGGCTTCATCACATTCAATATTCTTGATTTGTCGATTCCACCCAAAAAGAAAGCATCATCTACTTCTACGCCCCATTCCTTTAAAGAAGCTACTACACGTTCATGAGCCGGAGCATTTCTTGCCGTAACAATTGCTGTTTTTAGAATGCGCTGATAAGAAGCATCCTTTTCTGCCTTTCTCTTTTCCAATTTCTGGAAAACAGATATCTTTTGTAATAATGGGCCTATCGGCCCAAGCGGTAACGCTTCATTGGCATGTTGCTGTTCATGCTGAAAATACTCTTTCATATTTCCGCCGGACGCTTTATATATTTTTTCCGAATCGTCATTTGCTAAAACTCCATCAAAGTCAAAAGCAATTCTCAATTCGTTATCGTTGTCATTATCCTGTATATAGTGTTTACTTAATACGCGTCCGGCAGAGTAGCCCGTTTCAAGTGCGGATTTCACATCGTCTAAATTTGCTGAAAGGAACAATGTAGCATTGAAAGCCGGAAGATATTGAAAATTCGATTTCCCACTCGTAAAACAGGCTCGACTTATATCTAATTTATAATACTGAATAGATCGAAAAGCCCTTGTCCCTGTTTCCGGGCTGTTTTTTGACATCAATACAACCTCTATCGGTTGTTCATCCGGGAAAGATTCGTTTAGGCTCAGTAATCTTTTTATAAAAGGGAAAGCAACACCTTTTTCAAATGGATTGTCAATATTTTTTTCTTGGTATTCCCGATATTTACTCTCACCTTGCTGCCTGAATACACTATCCGACTCAGTTAAGTCGAATAGTGCACTTGAAGCGACTGCTATTACAAATTTTTTATCTATTGGATACGGCATATTTATCGATCTATTGGTATTTATTTTATAATATCCTTTACGGCATCAATCTTTCTGTCTGCATATTGCACAACCTCCTTTATGACTATTTTCTGCACGGCAGAAATAAATGTTGCCATACAGTCATAATCTGGATGCCCATCACGAGATGGCAACTGAATATTCAATGTATCCGCATCTTTCGCATAGAAATTCTTGGAATAATCGAATTGTCCGTTGTGAGATGATTTGTGAATTGCCGATGTGACGAAAATCGAAGCCAATTTGGGCAAAACTTCCGTATGTACGATTGCAACATGGTCATCCCCTCCATATCTGTAGTTCCTATATTTGGCAGAGCCAAACATATCTATCGTAGTAGTATTTTCTGAAAAGACAGTTACATTATTTCCAATAAAATCGGATATACCTTCATCGGCTTCACCGGCCGTTACGAAAGGCAGTTCTCCCGGAATCCGGTCTGCACTCTTCAGGCGTTTGCCTCGTGTCGATTTCCCGAATAGATCTTCAAGGTTGAATGTTTTCCACTCCCAATCATCATAGCCATCAAGAGCATTATGTTCTTCTTCAGTCAGAATATAATCTTTAAGTCCCGTAACGGTTAAATGGGCTTCCAGCTCAGCGATACGCTGGGCTTCCAGCTCAGCGATAAAACCGTCTATAAACTCAAAGTCTATTTCAGAATTTATGGTTGCCGGAAGTGTCACATACATTTCAGTCGTAATCGCACGATTGAATTTATTCCCATAATCAAACCTATTTGCAGCGGCTTTTTTAAAAGCAGCAACAAAATAAAGTAAACGCGATCCACTCCAAATATTTTGTCTTGGATATAATCCTTGTACATGAGAGTACCCAATGAAATCCTCTGATTGATAAAAGATAGCATCGGATGTAGTCGTATCACTATATGTTACAATTCCACCTTTTTCTATTGGTGGTAAAGCAATTCTACCACTAATGCCATTATTAATACTTGTGTTGGTAACTACTGGTGTGTCGCCAGCTGTAGCAAATAATTTAGCATTTGTAAGTCCATAAGATTTGGTCGGACGTATCTCGAACAAATCCCCAATTCTGAATTCGCCCCACTTAACCTCGGACAGTTTTTTGTTAAGTGAGGCATCTATTTTCCCAGGCCGTCCTCCTCGACTTTTTGGCGTTTCAAAAGATTGGACACTTCCCATGCAAGATAATCCGCTACTGTCTTTTTGAAATCCTGCAAGGTGGGTTTGGTATCGATCGGAGCCGATTGATTCCAGTCGGCTCCATTGTCGGGGTCGATAGTGCCTTCGTAGTAATCTGTTTCTGCGAGATACTTTAACTTCTTTTTGCCGAAACGCACCAAGTTCACAACCTCCTCGTAACGTTCTTTTGCATGATCGGTATCCCGCAGATTGCAACTGGCCTTTTTGCGATTGGTACGGGTGTATCCATCGTTCGAGAAGTCGATAAACTTCACAACATCATCTTTCTTGTGCGCTTCTCCAACCCGAAACACATAGATATTTGTCTGTACACTCGATTTGCCGATAAACAAATCGATGGGCATCTTGATGCTTGCAAGAAGAGTATGCTTTTTTAATATCCTTTTGTTATACTCTTTTGCTTTGCCCGAACCGGTCGAACTTTGAATGATAATAGCCGCATAACCTTTGTTCATCATTCCAAGGGCCTTTTCAACGAAATTCATTCCGTTGCCATTCGCTGAATACGGAGGATTCAAGACAAAAGCATTGGCGGGGAATTTTGCATTGACCTTACCAAAACCATAATTGCCATCGAAGTCCTTTAACGAGTCCTTATTTAAGATATTCGAACTACCGTCACCCATCAGAATCATATTGAGAACAGCCAACATATAGATACTCGGGAGCAATTCCAATCCAAGTAGTTGGTTAGCCTTGATTCCCGCTTCTTTAGCAGCAAGTTCTTCCGGAGAGTGTATGCTATTTTTTGCATCGACTAACATTTCGTTCATCGCGGCAACCAACAGTCCTGCTGAACCTGTTGCAAAATCCCAGACATAGGAATCTTTGGTAACCCGAGCCAATTTTACCAATAATGTTGCAACATAAGACGGGGTCAAGACGACATCGTTCAATTTATCTTGTGTAAAACCGAGCCAACTGTACATCTCATTAAAAAGTTTACCCGTAAAGTCGGTGGTCAGGCCGATTTTGTAGTAGATGCCCAGCGTATCCACAATCTTGACGAAGACCCGTTTCAGCTGGCTCTCCCCGTTCTCCGGACGGTTGATGTTGTCGGTCGTGAGAGTATTCTCCAATGTGCGGATGATGAGCTGCTTCTTCTCATCCGGCAGGTTCTTCTTGTTCAGGAATGCACGAATCTTCCTCACAATGATATCACCGTCCGTATTGCCTTCCTCCAACGAAGATTTCAACTCTGACTTTTCGAGCGAAGGAACCTTGCCTGGGATACCGAGCGTCGCAATAATCGATGCAGCGACCAGATAGACCCTGTCATTCTCACCAAGTCCTTTCTCGTGCTGGTAAATCTCATTATTGAGTTTAGTTAAGCTCGTGGTGATTTCTTTTTCTCGTTGCTCCTTAATTCTGTCTATTTCCTCCTGGGTCAGGCTAAGGGTGTTGACTTTTTCAATAAATTCCTCAAAATTGGCGGGTGCCAAAAATGACAAATCCGAATATTCGCCCACCTTTTGCCCCACACCGAAGTTACTTTTCGAAACATAATACACCCCTATCTGGTGTCTCAACTTTCCGTATTCATCTCTATATCCGGTCATGCCGACAGCGATAATATCGGTATAGCTGGTATGGTGAAGCAGGGCGTTCGCATAATGAACTGCACCGTTCACTGCATACGAATTGATATGTTTGAAGTTCGGTTCGTTTTTGGCTGTTTTATTTTCGATTTGCCCCAGACTATCGAGTTTTTCTAATTTATCTTTATATCCCTTATATTCGATAAGTATCGGATACCAATTCAACTGTTTGTCTTGCAAAAGCAATTTGGCATCGGGACGGTTTCCGCCGACACCTCCGTTTTTAGAAAAGTAGTCTTCAAGAGCCTTATCTATTTCTTCATTCAAAGATTCTTGCTCAAGTTTATAATCCAATTTATAGGATTTAAGCCAGCCATTTGCCAAATCTACAATATTAGGCTCAACGGATTGTATATTCTTTTTTGCCATATCTTTCTTTTTATTTACTATCAATCAAATCTTTGGGATTAACTTGGAGAATATCTGCGATTTCGAATAATATATCTAAACTCGGCTGACGTCTGTTGCAGACGTAGGAATTGACGATACAAAAACTCTTTCCGAGTTTTTCCGCCAACCATATCTGCTTGATGCCTTTCTCTTCAAGGACTTCTTTTATTCGATTCTTTGGCTTATCCATAGTTCTATGCTTGCGATATTCATTTACAAAGATATAAAATTTTATGCACTAAAAAGATAAAAATAGATAAATATCATTATGTTGGCTGCTTGACGAGGAGCGCGGACAAAAACCTTCCGATATTGTACAAACAAAACAACAAATACGCTCGCGATTAGTGAATATTCTCCCGCCGGCAAATGTCGTTCGGGGTATTAGGCTCCCCCGAAATGGTTTTCAGTGGACAACAGGCAAGCCCGTTGTACTTTTATAATCGGCAATGGCACTAACCGAAATCGGAGGAAATTATACACACAGAAAAGAGGTCTATGCTGTACTTGCCGCCGCGACCACAAAAAAGATACAGAACGAGGATTGGAGAATTGCGCATTCCCCAATCCTCTTTTTAATTCTAAGAAGACCTACTGTTTCTCGCTTAACTCCTTATACAATTCGAGTCTCAGCCCTGCGCAGCCCTCGGTGATCTCCGCGGCCTGCTGTACGCGCTCCATATGCAACTCCACCTCTTGCGGCGCCATATAGAATTCGGCATCGTATGTCGTCTTCATCAGCACCTCTTTCAGCCTCGGAATCGTAAAGATGTTCTCGATATGGTTGTCGTCAAAGACGAGCATCAATTTCGTCGAGAGGGTCCGCATGCGGTCGTGCATCACTATGGGGTCATGCAGATCGAACGACATGCCGTGATAGACATAATAGAGCGTGTGGTAGAAGTAAACCGCAGCCTGCGCCGTGAACTGCGCCGCCAGCCTCACATTGTGTCCCTCCGTAAACGCGTCCTGCGCCTGCTCTAACAGGTCGTTGCCGAGCGTGCGGAAAGTATCGTAGTGGAACTTGGCGTCGGCGTATGCCCGCGCGAAATCTATGGGCCGTTTCGGCCGACGGAAACAATAGTGCTCGTTGCAATAGAGCAGCTTACCCGCAGCATGGGCGAAATAGAGGAACGGCGTGCGGTTCGATTCGACGTAATTCAACGGCAGAATATAAAGGTTGATATAGGTGATTTTTCGGTGTCGATAGGGCATCTTGTAACGCAGGATGCGTTTGGCCTGAAACCAGTTGAATCTCGGCGTTTCACGCACTACCATGAGCAGATCATACGCCGCAGGGTCGCTGTGAGGCGTGCCGCCTGCCAGTTTGTCGAACAGCAGGATGTATTCGGGATCGAAATATCCGTCGGTAAGGTGTCGGACGATTCGGGCAGCTTCCATAGGGTCGTATGGCAGTTCGCCGGCATCGGTCGGTTGAGTCGTTGCATAGGCTGCCGACGCGATTTGCGATTCGGCTATCGTTTCGGGAATTATGGTTTGCGCAAGTTGCTCCTGCATGATGTTTCGATTCGTTTCCATTTGATTGAATGTTGATTGTTTGACAATAAAGTGGCTGTCCTTATCGTGCGCACGGCATGACAAAGAGCATAGATGGTTTGACTGACAATCGGTTGTCAATCGGGCGGATGTGAATGGATCCGAATCGGAATGTTGCGCGGCGGGAACCGCCGGCGGCTGGTCTTGCGACCGGTCTGCGTCGTAACGCGGACGGATAATGTAGTTCGCATAAAATAAACACATAGCGAAAAAGTAAATTTGGGCAAAGCGTAGCGAATTAGCTGATAGAGCGTTCGTTACGCTTTGTTTTTCTATGGGGCAGAGCCAACGAAATGCCACCTCAAAGCCAAACGGTGCAGAAGTTCAGTTACCACCTCGTTACTCCCATAACGGGTGCAGATTTCTTGCTAAATGGTTCTATTTCTACGATTTGCGTAATTTTGCGTAGCGGTCAGTAACTCACTAAGAACTAATTTTGTAACCAAAAAAGTAGTGAGTTATGCGAAGTACATTCAAAGTGTTATTCTACGTGAAGAAAGGTAGTGCCAAACCCAACGGCAACCTGCCTCTGATGTGCCGTATCACGGTGGACGGCGAGATTAAACAGTTCAGTTGCAAGATGGACGTTCCCCCACGCTTGTGGGACGTGAAGAACAGCCGTGCTTCGGGCAAGAGCGTCGAAGCGCAGAGAATCAACCTTGCAGTAGATAAAATCCGTGTGGAGGTAAACCGCCGCTATCAAGAGTTAATGCAGACGGACGGTTATGTTACCGCCGCCAAACTCAAAGACGCCTATCTCGGTATCGGCGTCAAGCAGGAAACTTTGCTGAAGCTGTTCGAGCAGCACAACGCCGAGTTCGAGAAGAAAGTCGGGCACAGCAGGGCGCAGGGTACATTTACCCGTTATCGGACGGTCTGCAACCATATTCGGGAGTTCCTGCCCCATACCTACAAGCGTGAGGATATTCCATTAAAGGAACTAAACCTCACGTTCATCAACGACTTCGAGTATTTTCTGCGCACGGAGAAGAAATGCCGCACCAATACCGTGTGGGGCTACATGATTGTGTTGAAACACATCGTTTCCATAGCGAGGAACGACGGGCGTTTGCCCTTTAATCCCTTTGCGGGATATATCAACTCTCCCGAAAGCGTGGACAGGGGCTACCTCACCCAAACGGAGATACAGACGCTCATGGACGCACCGATGAAGAACGCCACCCACGAGCTTGTACGGGACTTGTTCGTCTTTTCTGTTTTCACGGGTTTGGCGTATTCGGACGTGAAGAACCTCACCGCCGACCGCCTGCAAACATTCTTCGACGGCAACCTGTGGATAATCACACGAAGAAAGAAGACCAACACCGAATCGAACATCCGCCTTTTGGATGTTCCCAAGCGTATCATCGAAAAGTACAAGGGACTGGCAAGAGACGGTCATGTTTTCCCCGTTCCGAGTAACGGAAGTTGCAACAAGATACTTAAAGATATAGGCAGACAATGCGGCTTCAAGGTACGTTTGACCTATCACGTTGCACGCCACACGAACGCTACGACCGTACTTTTATCGCACGGCGTACCCATTGAAACCGTCAGCAGGCTTCTCGGTCACACTAACATAAAGACCACCCAGATTTACGCCAAAATCACCGCCCAGAAGATAAGCCAAGACATGGAAACCTTGTCGCACAAGTTGGAGGATATGGAGAAGAATATCTGCCGAGCCATTTAATTAAGAACAGAATACCGATGAAAGAAGAAAGGAACATTATCACGATGGACGGGCAGGGCAATATCTCCCTGCCGAGCGATATAGGCGCAACCGCCATGACCGAGCGAGAAATCTGCGAACTGTTCGGGGTTATCGCCCCGACGGTTCGGGCAGGGATAAAGGCACTCTGCAAAAGCGGAGTTTTGAGTATATATGACATAAAGCGCATTATCCGCATATCGGACAGATACAGCGCGGAGGTTTACAACCTCGAAACGATAGCCGCCCTCGCTTTCCGTATCGAATCGTTCGGGGCGGCGAAAGTCCGCAGGGCATTATTAGAGAGGATTATACACGGGCGAAAAGAGAAAACGACGGTATTCGTGTCGGTTGTTTCGGACGGCAAGCCCAACAGCCGTTAGAAAGCATGATGATATATCAACATACCAACATATCAGCATACCAACATGCAAACCTATCACTATGGTGATATATATTGCAGGTTCTATTCCTCTTTTCAGAGGAAAGCGGAGCAATCATTTCCGTTTACAAAGGCAAAGCAAGCACGGGGCTTTATGTCGGCTAAAAGGTCAGGCGGCTGCGCCGTTTCCCGATAAATCTTCCTCTCGCTTCGCTGCGAGCGTATTTATCGGGAAAACCTTGTATCCGACCGCCCCATGCAAAAGAGCCTTTGAAAACGGAAACGACCGCCCCGCCACCCACCGACCGAAAGGGAAAAAATAAGGTGGGGTTATATGGGTAAGCAGACGGCAGGGACAGCCACCGCAGAAAGGCAGACGGACGGCACGCCGCAGGGTATTTACGGAGAAAATACCGTAGCTTATTA
>ERZ777305.3611-NODE-3611-length-10277-cov-2.935140_pt1 | contig 10277 bp, 5 predicted proteins | sample MGYA00374965_ERZ777305 | MGnify/ENA primary metagenome ERZ777305 (study PRJEB29328, sample SAMD00013331) | mouse gut metagenome | study: EMG produced TPA metagenomics assembly of the Metagenome analysis of fecal microbiota from mouse which was promoted...
CGTCGATCTCCGGAATGGCCCGGGAGAGGATCACGCTCATGGCGTAGGGCATGAAGTTGATCTCCAGGGTCTCGGTGATGGGTTGCTCCAGCACCTCCGCCCGAAGCCCCATCACATTGGGGTCGGCAGGGCGGTGCTTCTGCTCGTCAGGATTTTTCTTTTTCGCCATCTTGGCATCCATCCTTTATCCGTTGGGTTTTATCAGGGCTGGGTGGGTCTGGGACTCCCCCCGCCATATTTTTATCAAGGCTTCTTCGGCAAGCCGATGACGCCGGTTTCAAACAGGGCGTCGTCAAAAAGAACGCTCAGCTTTGGGTCCGCTTTCATTCCCTGGTAAAGCTTTCCCCGCTCTGTCTGCCATATATCCTGGCCTCGTGCGTCGTCTCGCTCCCACCAGTGGCAGCCGTCCAGATAATTTTCATAGGCCTCGTCCCAGGAGGAAAAGCGTTCGCAAAGCGTGGCGGCGGCGGGCTCCAGCAGGGACAGGGCCTCCTCGTAGCTTATGTAGCCCGCGGTATAGCCCCACTGGACCAGATTCGATATCCGAAACAGGTCCCAAGCCAGGAGCCTCCGCTCTCCCCACTTTTCATCCAAATACTCTGTGTACTCCCACATATAGGAGGGCCAGGTGTTGGACGCTTCGGAGACAGCCGCATGCGCCTCCTCTGTTCGGAGTTTGGCGTCCTCCGCCATCTTTTGAAAGGCGGAGTCACGGTCTTCCTTGGTCATAGACAAAAGGGTAAAGATCAGCGTGTCCCTGTTCGGAATATTCCAGGCGCTGCTGCTAAGGACCCTCCGGCAGGTCTTTGCCTGGTCGGCGGAGCGCTGATAGAGCCCAAATTGGGTGGGATCTCCCCCGTTTATCTTGGTCAGCATGGCTCCCATGGAAAGGGCCCAGGCCTCCAAATTGGAGCCCCCCGCCACCGATTTTTCTTCCTCTATGATGACCAACTGCTTCCTTCCGTTCCATTCTACCCGCTGGCCCAAAAATTCAGCCACATACCGGGCGGGGAGCATGGTCCTGCCCTCGGTGGCATAGGGAGCCACATCCATTTCCACCTCTTCTTCGTTTACGAGGGCGGTGGTAGAATGTAAGGTCATAACAACCTTTGTGTTCGCTCTTTTCAGTAGGATCTGGTCGCTCTCCGGTAACCATTCCACGTCGGCTCCCAGAGCCTCGGCCACGGCCCGTATGGGCACCATGGTCCGCTGGTTTCTGACCTCGGGGGCCACATCCATCCGCAGCGTCTGTCCATCCACCTCTATGGCGATGCGTCCGTCCGCCCTGCCCGCAGCGGCCATCCACTGGTATGTCCTCAGCCCCCGTTTTGCCTCCATGGTCCCGCAATCCAGAAACTCTTCAAAAGAGGTCATACCGCAGCGCTCCATGACCTCTTCCATCTGTTCCACAAAGCTGGGGACACGGTCGGGAAAGCCCTGCTTGGTACCCTGCTTTTCCGTCCTGCCGTAATACTCCATCTGGAAGGTCCACCTGGCGCTCCACAGTTCCAGCTTGGCCCTGGTCTCTGTGTCCAGCGCATCTCCCCGTTCCCGCAAGATGGTGGACATGGCATTTTCCACCCTCCAGAAGTATTCACCCCAGCCCTTGTTTTTGTGGTACATCAACTCGATCAGGTTCATTTCATATGCGGCACCGGGGTCCATAGGGGACTGATCGGCCAGGGCACTCAACTTCTGAAACGCGCCCCAGAGGGGATTCTTTTCTCCCGGACGGGGGTTTCCCGCCAGCGCGTCTGCCCGGAGTTGAAGCAGGCAGTCCCAATACTCCGGATCATAGACCTTGCTTTCTTCAAATGTGACATAGTCCTTGCCTTGGATCCACTCCGGCGGCGTGGGAATACCGCTTTCTACCCCCAAGGCGTTGGAAAATGCCGAAAAAACAATGACCAAAGCCAGTATCAGCCAAGCTGCCCTTTGCCTCATGTCCTGTTTTTCCTCCCTTTTAGTTTCTTGGTGCAGCAATGTTTTTCTTCTCAGGTAATGGCGTCAGAGGCCGCCTGCTCTAGAATGCCGATGACTCCTGTCTCAAAGAGGGAATCATCCAAAAGAGGAGCGACCCGGGGGTCTTGCTTCATCTGCTCCTGATAGGACCTTCCCAAGGGCGTTTCCCAAACGCCTCCCACTCCCGGGTCCGCCCAGGTCCGCCAATGGTAACCGTCCAGATAGTTTTCGTAGGCTTCGTCCCAGGAGGAGAATTGCGTGCTGAGAATGATGGCAGCAGGCTCCAACAGAGCCAGAGATTCCCGGTAGGTGAGATAGCCCGCGGTATAGCCCCACTGGACCAGGTTGGACATCCGGAACAGGTCCAGGGCCCAGATCCCCTTGTCCCCCCACTTTTGGGCCAGCTGTTTGGTGTAGGCAAGACGCCAGCCCTTGTCTCCCGCGGCGGTCACCGCCGCTTCAAACTCCTCCTCGCTCAAGCTGAGGGCCAGCACCGCCTCCCAGCGGTAGTCGCTGTCGCTGCCGTCCAGGGTCAGTTCCTCCACCGCCGCCATCAATTCCTCCCGGCCGGTGACCCCCCAGTACCGCTCCAGCTTTTGCCGGGTGTACTCAGCCACCGTTTGATGGATGGGATAGGGCTCCCCCAGTTCCTTCAGTTCGCTGAGGCTCGCCACCGTGAGGCCGGTCCGGCTGTAGCCGCCGTAAAGGGAGGCGTCCCCATGGTAGGCCAGCACCATCATGGCACCCATGGGAAGAGCCCAGGCCTCCAGATTGGACCGGCCCATCACCGATTTGTCCTCAGAGATCTCCACCCGTCGTTCCTCTCCGTTCCAGGCTACCTTTTGCCCAAAGAATTCAGCCATATAGCGGGCAGGGATCAGGGTCCGGCCATCAGAGGCATAGGGGGCTACGTCCATCTCCGCCGGCACTCCGTCCACCGTGGCCAAAGTGCTGTCCAAGGTCATGGTCATGATGGACCCCGCCCGGGTCAGAGTGATCTGCCGTGTCTGCTGATCCCAACTCACATCGGCGCCTAAGGCCTCGGCCACCGCCCGGATGGGCACCATGGTCCGCCCGTCCCGGACCTGGGGAGGAACCTCCATTCCCAGAGAGCTTCCGTCGATGTAGACATAGATCCGTTCCATGTAAGCCTTTACGTCCTGCTCCAGGTTCCTTTTCCTCCGGGGAGAGACCTGATCCATAAAGGGCCCGTTAAAAAAGTCCTCTACGGTTTTGCCCGTCTCCAGCAAAAGCGTTCCCAAAAGCTGGTCCATGGGCATGGCGTCGTCCTCCTCCAGCACACAGGACTGAAATTCCAGAAAACGCAAAGCGTAATAGTTATCTCCCTTTTCATCCTCCAACTCTTCCCGGGCGGCCCGAAAGGCCTGATAGGCGTTGCTGTAATTGGTGGGAGAAGTGTTGGCGGCAAACTGCAGACGAATAAGGCCCAGTTCATAGCAGGTCCCGGCGGAGCCAATGGGGTTTCCCCGCTGTTGGTAGGGATAGGGGTCCCCCGCCCGCGCGCTCTCCCGCAGGGCCAGGATCTGGGCCCAGTTATCCGGCTCATAGACCTCGTCGCCGGGAAAAACCAGATAATCCTCCGCCTGGATCCATTCCGGAGCCACAGGCTCCACCGGCTCTTCAGCCTCCGCCACCTGGGCGGAGGGGAGGGTCAGGGCAAGACTCAGGAGAAGGGCTGTCCATTTCTTTTTCATGTCTGATCCTCCTGTCCGCTGAGGCCGATGACTCCGGTTTCGAAAAGGGTGTTGTCCAGTACCGCCGCCCAGGCGGGGGTACTTTTCAGCTTCAGATAGTAAAAGCCCCGAGGCAGCTTGGAAAGCTGGGCGTCGGTCCCACCTTCCCAGCCGGGGGCGGTCCACCCGCTCTGCTGCTGAAGAAGGGCCTGACCCTGGAGGTAAGAGGCAACGTCGATCCTGGCCCACCAGGCGTAGCCCTCCAGGTAATTTTCATAGAATTCCTCCCAGGAGGAGAAGGTGGCAGAGGCAAGCTCCGCCGCGGGACGCGCCAACTCCAGCGCCTCCTCATAGGTAAGGTAACCTGCCATATAGCCCCACTGGGCCAGGTTGGACATACGGGACAGGTCCCAGGCCAGGATCCCCTTGTCCCCCCACTTCTCTGCTAAATATTTGGTATAGGGCCACATATACCGGTCCGTCTCACCGGAAATGGCAATAAGAGTCCCCATATCCTCCTCGCTGAGTTCCAGGACAATGGCCGCCGCCTCCTGAAAGCTGTCATTGTGGCCGTGGGCGGTCATGCGCTCCACCAGTTCTATCAGCCCCTCCCGGCTCCCGATCCCCCAGGCAGAGGAGAGATTTTTTCGAAAGCTCTCCCTGGCTCCGGCGGTGCGCGGCGTCTGCCCAAAGCGGGTGGGATCCTGCTCATCCAGGGAGCCCCGGATGGCCCCCATGGCGACAGCCCATGCCTCCAGATTGGAACCCTCCGCCACAGCTTTATTTTCCAGAATATCGGCCCGGTGGGTGCTTCCGTCCCAGGTCACCCTTTGCCCAAAAAACTCGGCGGCATACCGGGCGGGGATCAAAGTCCGGCCCTCGGTGGCGTAGGGGGCCACGTCCATCTCCACCTCCTGCCCATCCACCTGGGCGGTGGTGCTGTTTAAGGTCATGACCACTGTAGAACCTGCCCGCGTCAGGGTGATCCGGCCCGTCTCCTGCTCCCAGGAGACGTCGGCACCCAGGGCCTCAGCCACCGCCCGCAGGGGCACCATGGTCCGCCCGTCCCGGACCTCGGGGGGGACGTCCATTTCCAGGGGCTGTGCGTCCAAATAAAGATCCACCCGGTTGGCAAAACGGGCCTCCTCCTGGGTGTGGGAGGCCCAAAAGGCGTCCTTCTCCTCCTGGGAGAAGACCACGCAGTCCAGCAGCTTTTTATAGGAAAACCGGGGGTCTTCCAAAAGGGGGGACACGCTTTCATAGAACTTATCCCCCACACCGTAATAGTGGAGTACGCTCCTGGCGTTCCAAAGAAGGACGGGGTAACGCTGTTCCTCGGTAAGGCTGTCCCGGACTTTGTCGATATGATACATCAGAGTGGTCCAGTTGGGGGCCCTTTCCCCATCCTTCAGCCGGTACAGCCGAAGCTCCACCAGAGCCAGTTCAAACAGCGCCCCCGCATCCGGGTGTTTGCGGTCGGTGGCCAGCCGGTAAAGCCGGTCGTGCCCGACGCTAAGTTCCTTGGGAATGGAGGCTACATGGATCTCGCCCCAACTCACCTCCCGACGGAGGGCCTGAATGGTCTCCCAGTTGTCCGGTTCATAGGCGTCTGAGTCGGCAAAGACGGCGTACTCCTCCGCCGGGATCCAATCGGGGGGTGTGGGAAGGGTCCTCTCCGAGGCCAAAGCGGTGGGAAGCAGAGAAAACAGCCATGCCAAAGCCAAAAACAAGGTCATACATTTCTTTTTCATCCGGTTTCCCTCCTAAACGCTTTGTATGTTCTTCTTATCCGCAATGTATTATTTGCTCCTTATGTTACACTTTAGGGTCATTTTGACCTTAGGGCGGCGGTGGCAAAGTCCGGCATCCACTCTACCTTGCAGCCCAGGGTCTCTCCCAGGGCCCGGAGGGGCAGGTAAGTGATCCCCTTCTCGGCGAAGGGGGCGGCGTCCAGGGCGCCGCCGCTGTATTCCAGGCTTCCCAGGGTGAAGGTAATGGTTTTTTGCTCGTTGGAGCAGATGACCTGGTTTGTTTCCGGCTTCCACTCCACTGTCAGGCCCAGCTTTTCGGCGGCGGCGCGGAGGGGGATCAGGATCCGGTCATTTTCCACCTTGGGGCCTGTTACCTCCCCGTCCAGGTCCCGGTAAAGCTGGAACTGGATGGGGGTGCCGTTTACCGTCACACAGCAGCCGTTGAAGAAGCCGGTAGGGTCTTTGTCGGCCCACTGGAGGAACATCTCTGTCTTAAAGCCCTCGGCATCCACCCCCATTGTCTCCATGTATCCCTCCAGGGTCCAATCGTGATAGTATCCCGCAAACCAGGCATAGGGATCGAAGGCAGCATACTCCTCCGGCCATCGCTGGGGATACTCCTGCCGTTTTGCGGCCTGCTCCTGCTCCCGGGGATAGTCCTCCGTCATATAGAGAACATACTTCCATTCCTTCCACTCTACCTCGTTCTGGAGGCAATATCGGTCTATGGCGATCTGCTTCTGATGGGCCCAGTATCCCTCGTACCCTTTGTCCGGGTCGTAGTTCTCATAGCTGCCCGGATACTGGGAGCGGTATTCCAGGGTCCGTTCGTGGCGGTAAGCCACGCCGCTGCGGGCCCGACGGCCCCCCTCCACACCTCCGGTATACCCGTCATACTTCTCCAAATCAGCGGCCCGCTCCTCCAGCGTTCCTCCGCCTTGATATATCATCAGTGCCCAGCCGATCCCCTTCTCGTCCAACTCTCCGGGGTAGGTTTTTTCAAATTCTTCCACAATGTAGGCGTTGTAGGCGCCCTCCGCCGCTCCATTCAGGCTTTCCGTCCAACACTCCTGCCGGAAGGCGGCGTCGTCCATTTCCCGGTCGGCCTTATACTTTTCTACAGTGGTCCAGTCCCCGTTCCGCTCCAGGAACCAGCCCTCCGGGTCAAAGGTGGCAACCTCCTCCGGGTGCGCTTCGACATAGTCATTCACAAACCGCTCCTTGAAGACCTCCCGATCCACCCGCCAGCTCTCTCCATCGGGGGTGGCGGTCTCCATAGCCCCTGCGGGAAGGGCCAGCCCCGCCAGCAGGGACAGGGTAGTCAAAAGGAGGAAACATTTCTTTTTCAAGGCAGGTCCGTCCTTTCCTTTTCAGAGGAGGGCCTGCCGAGGTCGTCAGGCCCCACACACCCTATTTTTCTTCCAAAAGCAGTTGGTCGTTGAACAGCGTCCGGGTGTCGGGGCTGTTTTTCAGATATTGATAGGCCATGCCCAGGTCGGTGTCCCACACCGTCTTATCCCCCAGGCCCTCCCGGAGACACCAGTAGTAGCCCTCCAGAAAGTTTTCATAGACCTCATCCCAAGAGTCGAATTTCTCCGTCAGCTCCTCCGTAGCTTTCTCCAGCAACTCCATGGCCTCGCCGTAGGTCACATAGCCCGCAGTGTAGCCCCACTCCAGAAAGGAGGCGACCCGGCACAGGTCCCAGGCCCGGATCCCCTTGGCCGTCCATTTGTCCCACAGTTCCTTGGTCCGGGGCCACATATACTGGTCCACCTCACTGAGGCTTTTGGCCCGGCGGGCGATCTCTCCGTAAGAGAGATACCGCACCTCTTTGGTTGCCTCCCGGAACTCCTTGTCGTCTCCCGACTCCAGAAGAGCGGTTACCGTTTCCAAAAGAGTCTCCCGGTTTTCGATGCTCCAGGTCTCCTCCAGAGCCTCCCGGCAAAGGTCCCGGGGGAGCGCGACCCGGTTTTCTCCTACGCCATTGGCTCCACCGGAGGCCTCGATCCGGGGGACGCGGCCCATAAACCCGAACCGGGTGGGGTCCCCCTCCCAGGCAAAGCCCAGCAGGGCCCCCATGGGGAGGACCAGAGTCTCCGTCTCAGCCTTTTTCCAGGCGGTCTTATCCTCGGCGATCTCCACCCGGTTATTTTCTCCGTCCCAGCTTACCGTCTGTCCAAAAAATTCCGATACGTAGCGGGCGGGAACATAGGTGCGGTTCCCGTCGGCGTAGGGGGCCACGTCCATCTCCACCCGTTTTCCGTTTACCGTGGCGGCAGTTTTTCCGATGGTCATGGTCACGGTGCTTCCCGCCCGCTCCAGGATAATGGCATTGGTTCCTTCCTCCCATGTGACGTCGGCTCCCAACGCCTCGGCAATGGCACGGATGGGGACCATGACCCGCTGGGCGGTCACCTGGGGGGCGGTATCCATGGAAAGGTCCTCCCCGTCCAGGCGGACAAAGATCCGCAGCTTCTCCCGGTCATAGACCTTCTGGTATTCCTCCACCGACCGCTCCACCAACTCCCGGTCCGACGGGCTCACCCGGTCCATATAGGGAGCGTTGAAAAAATCCTCCACCGTCATGGAAAGGGCGTCCAGAGCGGGGACCAGGCTCCTGCCCCAGTTGCCCACATAACCCACATGATAGATAAGAAAGGCCCGGTATTTTTCCACGCTCAGCCGGTAGTAGGTCTCGTCCCGGCCCCGGTTCTGGTCGTACCAGCCGCTCTCCGCCGCGGCAAAGGCCCGGCCCGCCGAGAGAAAGGCGGCTCCCGCCTCAAAATCGTCATCCACATAGTTTGCCGCGCACCGAAGGCGGATAAGGGCGGTCTCATAACATTCCCCCACAGAGCCCTGGGCCCAGTCCCGGCCTTCATAGGGGAGAAGAGCCCCCTCCTCCGCCGCCTGCCGCCGCTCCAATACGTCTGCCCAGCGGTCCTCCTCATATACCGGGTCGCCGGGAAAGGTAAGGTAGCTTTCCGCCGCCACCCATCCGGGAGCCATACCCTCCGCCGCGTTCCCTTTTGGAACGAAGGGAAGGACCATGGACAGGGTCAGCGTCAGAGCCAGAAGCCGTTTGATCCGGTTCATGCGAAAATACCTCCCTTATGCCGGCGGGTCGTTTTAAATATACGTCCGGGTCTCGGACAGGTCATGAAATATCCGCCAACTCCAAAAACTCATGTCCATGCTCGGCGATGTGTTCCTTCCGGCCCTGGAGGTTGTCCCCCAGCAGCAGGTCGAACATCCGGGCCGTTTCCTCCGCGTCCTGGGGCATGACCTTGATAAGGCGCCGGGTCTCCGGGTTCATGGTGGTGAGCCACATCATCTCCGGTTCATTTTCGCCCAGACCCTTGGAGCGCTGTATGCCGATCTTCTTCCCCTCGCCGATCTTCTTGACGATATCATCCTTCTCCTTGTTGGAGTAGGCAAACCAGGTCTTTTCCTTGTAGCTGATCTCGTAGAGGGGGGATTCCGCAATATACACATACCCCCGCTTGATTAGGGTGGGGGTGAGCCGCCAGAGCATGGTGAGGATCAGCGTGCGGATCTGGTAGCCGTCTACGTCGGCATCGGTGCAGATGACGATCTTGTTCCAGCGAAGGTTCATCAGGTCAAAGGCCGCCAGGTCCTTGGCCTTCTTGTCGTTGACCTCCACCCCGCAGCCCAGCACCTTCATAAGGTCGGTGATGATCTCGCAGTTGAGGATCTTACCCCGGACGGGCATGATCCCCTGAAACTCCGCGTCCCGGGAGAGCTTCACGCTGCCCAAAGCGGAGTCGCCTTCTACAATATAGAGTTCCCGCCGCTCCGGGTCCCGGGTGCGGCAGTCCACAAACTTCTGGACCCGGTTGGCAAGGTCCATGGTGCCGGTAAGCTTTTTCTTGATGTTGAGCCGGGCCTTTTCTGCCGACTCCCGGCTTCTCTTGTTGATGAGGACCTGTTCGCCGATCTTCTGGGCGTCAAAGGGGTTCTCAATGAAGTAGACCTCCATTTGGGCCTTCAAAAACTCCGTCATGGCGTCCTGAACGAACTTGTTGCTGATGGCCTTCTTGGTCTGGTTCTCATAGGAGGTCTGGGTGGAGAAGTTGTTGGACACTAGCACCAGACAGTCCTCCACATCGTTCCAGGTGATCTTGCTTTCATTTTTTTGGTACTTTCCCTGCCGCTTCAGATACCCGTCGATGGCGGAAACGAGGGCCGAGCGGGTGGCCTTGTCGGGAGAGCCGCCATGCTCCAGCCAGGAGGAGTTATGATAATGCTCGATCAGCTGCCGCTTGTTGGAAAAGCAGAAGGAGACAGACAGCTTCACCTTGTACTCCGGCTTGTCCGCCCGGTCCCGGCCCTTCCGCTCGGTCTGCCAGAAGACGGGAGTGGTGAGGCTGTCCTCTCCGGCCAGCTCGGCCACATAGTCCGCGATGCCGTTGTCGTATTGAAAGTCGGTGGTCTCAAATTTGCCCCCCACCTGGTTTTTGAACCGGAAGGTCACCCCGGCGTTGACCACCGCCTGGCGCTTCATCACGTCCAGGTAGTACTCCACCGGGATATTGATGTCGGTGAACACCTCCAGGTCGGGCTTCCAGCGGATGGTGGTGCCCGTCTTTTTGCCCCGGTCGGTGGGCTCGGACCGCAGGCCGCCGATGTTCTCCCCCTTCTCAAAATGGAGGGTGTACTCATAGTTGTCGCCGCCCCCGTTGTCGTACTTGCCGCCGGCGTAGAGCTCGCAGAACACCAGCTCCCAGTTGAATTTCTGCTCCTTCTCGTTCCAGTCCACCGGGCAGCCCCGGCCCTGGTCCTCCACCTGGATGGAGCCGTCCTCAAACCGGGTGACGGTGATGAGGGAGCCGTGGCCCTCCCGGGCCTCGTC
>ERZ777305.3612-NODE-3612-length-10277-cov-2.832616_pt1 | contig 10277 bp, 7 predicted proteins | sample MGYA00374965_ERZ777305 | MGnify/ENA primary metagenome ERZ777305 (study PRJEB29328, sample SAMD00013331) | mouse gut metagenome | study: EMG produced TPA metagenomics assembly of the Metagenome analysis of fecal microbiota from mouse which was promoted...
AACTATTTAATGTGTTTTTAATAACAAAAAAACTTACAATTAATTCTAATATTAAACAAACTATTAATATAATTGCTGTTTTTGAGTTAACCAAAAATAAATAAAAAGAATTATTAGAAGTACTTAAAAATTCTGCTAAATCATTGTTAAAAATATTATCAACTAATAATAAAACTAATAAAATAGAAATAATTGTAAATACTAATATTTTAATAATGGAATACAAAGCTATTTGTGTTTTTATACGATTAAATTCTTTTAACTCATTCAATTTTATATCCAACTCCCCATACAGTTTTTATATATTTTGGTTTTTTAGTATCTTCATGCAATTTTTCACGAATTCTTCGGATATGAACCATTACAGTATTATTACTATCTAAATACTTTTCCTTCCATACATTTTCAAATAAATCCTCAGAACTAACAACATTTCCTCTGTTATTAGCAAGATATAATAAAATATCAAATTCTAATGGAGTAAAATCAATTTCATTGTTTTCTAAAATACATACATGTTTTTCTTTATAAATTTCAAGTCCATCTATTTCAATAATATTTTCATTATTTTTATTATTATAATTTGTATATCTTCGTAAAGCTGATTTAATTCTTGCAATTAATTCTAAAGGGTTAAAAGGTTTAGTTATGTAATCATCTGCCCCAAGAGCAAGCCCATTAATTTTATCTTGACTTTCAATTTTAGCGGTAAGCATGATAATAGGAAAAGTTAACCCCTTATCTCTAATATACTTACAAAGTTCAAAACCATTAATATCTTTTATCATAACATCAAGTACTGCTAAATCTATTTTCTGGGAATTTATGCATTTAATAGCATCATTAGAATCATAAAATTTATATACAACATATTTCTCATTAGTTAAATAAACTTCTATTAAATCAGCAATCTCTTTTTCATCATCTAATATTAAAATATTCATATAATCATCCTTTTTTTTATTATAACACATCAATATTCAACTGTTCTATAAATGTAAGAAAAAATTAAGTTTTTATTAAGAAATTCTTAAAAAACAAATAAAAAAATTTTTTTATAATTATAGAAAAATGGATAAAAATTGAAAGAAATTTGTAAATTAGAAAGGAATGTTAAAAATAATGAAAAAAGATAATAAAAAAAGAAGTTTAAAAAAGATAGTATTAATAATTATTATAATAGCATGTATTATATATTTTAATAATAATCCAATAAACATAAACAAAAAAGTAGAAAAGATTTTTTCAGTAGAAGAAAAATCAGATGCTTTATATAGTATAATTAAACAAGATTATAACAGTAAATATAAAGGAATAGGACAAGAAAGAATAAATAATAAAGACGGATATTTTACAACATTTACAACTACTGAAAAAAATAAAAAAATATATAAAGAGTATAAACAAAATGGAACAGCATCATGGAGTAATAGTAAGTATTGGGATGGGGTAATGGAAGATAATGGTTGTTCTATAACTGCAATGGCAATTATACTAAGTGGATATAATAAAAACTATACACCAGAAGATTTAAGAAAAAAGTATTATCCAAAGTTAGATGGAAATAATATTTCAAAAGAATTGACTGATACATTTAAGATAAAAAATACAGATTTTTTATATAGTGGAAAGTATTTAAGTAATGATTACATAAAAAATCACCTATTAACCAATAGACCAATTCTTATATGTGTTTGGAATAAACCAAATGAAAATAGATGGACTACAGCATCACATTATATAGTTTTACTAGCAACAGATGGAGAAAATATGGTATATGTATCAAATCCAAACGGATTAGATAATACATATAAAAGTTCTGGATGGTATGAAATAGACGAAATTACTCCATATATAGCAAAAATATTATTTATAGAAGAAGATAAATAAAACTTAAAAAATTGACAACAATACATAAAAATAGTATTATATTAAATGAAAATAAATACTATAAAACAGAATAATCCACTTTTTTGGAGGTGAAAATAATGGTAAAAGTATATAATTCAGATGTAGAAACAAATGAACTAAAAATTTCCAAAGATTTTAAAAAGGGTAGTTGGATAAATATGGTTAATCCAACTGATGATGAAATTAAAAAGGTATGTAAAGAAGTAAAAATAGAAGAGGAATTTATACGATATTCATTAGACTATGAAGAAAAAGCTAGAATAGACTCCGAAGAAGGAGAAGTAACATTATTTATTGTGGATGTTCCAATAATAGAAAAAGATAAAAAAAGTGAAATATACACAACAATGCCACTAGGGATGATTGTTGTAAGGGATGATTTTTTTATAACAGTATCATTAAAAAAAAGTATTGTAATAGATGCATTTGAAAAAAAGAGAATAAAGGCATTTTCCTCATATAAAAAAAGTAGATTCATATTTCAAATAATGTTAACAAATGCAACATATTATTTAAGTTATTTAAAACAGATAAATAAAGAAACTCAAATTGCAGAATCGACATTGCAAAATTCTATGAAAAATAAAGAACTATTAAAATTATTAGATTTAGAAAAAAGTCTTGTTTATTTTACAACATCATTAAAATCAAATGAAATTGTAATGGAGAAAACACTAAGAGGAAAAATTATAAAGTTATATGATGAAGATGAAGATATTCTTGAGGATGCAATAGTTGAAAATAAACAGGCAATGGAAATGAGCACGATATATAGTGATATTTTGAATGGTACCATGGATGCGTATGCATCTATAATTTCTAATAACCTAAATGGAGTAATGAAATTATTAACATCAATTACAATAATTTTAGCAATACCAACTTTAATTTCTAGTTTATGGGGAATGAATGTACCAGTACCATTACAAGACCATCCATATGGATTTATAATACTATTACTAATATGTTTAGTAGTAACGATTATAACTATTCTAATTTTGAAAAAAAGAGATTTATTAAATTAAATGAATAATAAAAAAAAAATTAAATATACTAATATCAAACATAAAAAGGAGTGAAAAAAATGAAGATTATAGATAAAATAGCGTTGGTATTAGTAATAATTGGAGCTATAAACTGGGGATTAATAGGATTATTTAATTTTAATTTAGTAGAAACAATATTTGAAGATATGACAATTATTTCAAGAATTATATATACTTTAGTAGGTATTTCAGGATTATGGGCAATAAAACTATTATTTGATAATGAATAAAAAATTAAATAAGGGTAAATAGATAATACATCCTAAATGTTAGATAAAATTCTAATATTTAGGATGTATTATCTATTTAAAATATAAATTTGTATTGAATATATATTCAATGCAAATTCTACATATATTAACTTAAATAATGTTGAAAAAATAAGTGAAATACTATATAATATATAAATCGAAAAAAAGCATAATAAGGAGGAAATATGTTAGTAACAAATGGTGTAACTGTAAGATTTGGAAAAAGAGTATTATTTGAAGATGTAAATATAAGATTTGGAAAAGGAAATTGTTATGGAATAATAGGAGCAAATGGAGCAGGAAAATCTACTTTTTTAAAAGTGCTATCAGGTGAGATAGAGCCTAGTAAGGGAGAAGTAAGTATTGATAAAACAGAAAGAATATCAGTACTAAAGCAAGACCATTTTGCATATGAAGAAGAAAAAATAATTGATACTGTAATAATGGGAAATGCGGAATTATATAAAATAATGAAAGAAAAAGAAGAATTATATTCTAAACCAGATTTTTCAGAAGAAGATGGAATGAAAGCTGCAAAATTGGAAGAAAAATTTGCAGAATTAGATGGGTGGAATGCAGAATCAGATGCAGCTCAATTACTAAATGAACTAGGCATTGAATCGCAAAATCATTATAGTTATATGAAAGAAATTGAAGCAAAAGATAAAGTTAAAGTTTTATTAGCACAAAGTTTATTTGGAAATCCAGATATATTATTGTTAGATGAACCAACCAATGACTTAGACCTAAAAGCAATAGATTGGTTACAAGAGTTTTTAATAAACTTTGAAAATACAGTAATTGTTGTATCTCATGATAGATATTTTTTAAATAAAGTATGTACACACATTGCAGACGTAGATTTCGGAAAGATAACGATATATCCAGGAAACTATGATTTCTGGTATGAATCAAGTCAGCTTGCACTAAAACAAGCCAAAGAGGCAAATAAGAAAAAAGAAGAAAAAATAAAAGAATTACAAGATTTTATTGCAAGATTTAGTGCAAACGCATCAAAATCAAAGCAGGCAACTTCAAGAAAAAAATCATTAGAGAAAATAGAATTAGAGGAAATAAAACCATCAAATAGAAAATATCCATATGTAGACTTTAAGGAAGATAGAGAACCAGGAAAAGAGATATTGCAAGTTAAGAATATATCCAAAACAATTGATGGAAAAAAATTATTAAATAATATATCATTTACAGTCAAACAAGGAGATAAAATTGCATTTTTGGCAGATAATGAAAACGCTAAAACAGTATTATTTCAAATAATATCGGGAGAAATCGAACCAGATGAAGGTGAATTAATTTGGGGAACAACAATAACAAATACGTATTTTCCTAAAGATAATAATTATTTATTTAATAAAGACTTAACATTAGTAGAATGGCTAAGACAATATTCAAAAGATCCAGACGAAACATACATAAGAGGATTTTTAGGACGAATGTTATTCTCAGGAGAAGAATCACTAAAAAAGGTAAATGTATTATCAGGTGGAGAAAAAGTTAGATGTGTATTATCTAAAATGATGTTATCAGGAGCAAATTTTTTAATACTAGATGAACCAACTAATCACTTAGATATGGAATCAATTACATCTGTAAACGAAGGAATGAAGAAATTTAAAGGAAATATTTTATTTACATCACATGATCATCAATTAACACAAACTGTAGCCAATAGAATAATAGATATAAAGCAAGACAAATTAGTAGATAGAGAAGTAACATACAATGAATATTTAGAAATTGAGTAGAATAGAAGGGACATGATTAAAACTCTTTGACCTTTTCAATAACAAAACAATAAAGCGATAGAATTTTTCTATCGCTTTATTGTAATATAAATATGATGCATTCCCTAAGAAAAATAAAAAAAGACAAGGATTATTTAACAAAATTGTAATATAAATATAAAAAAATAAAATGACAATAGAAAAACTATATAGCCGTAACCAATAACTTATAAAAAAGTGTAATATTATATAATATGTAACATTACTATGATTGACTATTGAAAAATATTTGTAATATATTTAAGGTATAATAAAAATACAAAAGCGGAGGAAGTAAGATGTTATTTGGTAAAAGATTTATAACGGCAATTTCAAATATGAAAATTTTCATCATATTAATAATAGTGGGGTGCTTGTGTGCAACATATTTTTATGACACATATTATAAAACGCCAATGTATAGTTCTTCTGCTATAATAGTATTAGCACAAGATGAAAATAGTAATAAAGAGCAAACAAATATTACACAAAATGATATATTACTTAATAAAAATCTATTATCAACATATGTTGGAATAGCAAAGACAGAGAAAACACTAGATAAAGTAATAAAAAATGCTAATTTAAAAATAACAAGTAATGAATTAGAAAAACTAATTAAAGTAGAAGCAACTAATAATACACAAGTTATAAAGATAAGTGTAATTAATGAAGATAATCAATTAGCAGCTAATATTACAAATGAACTAGTAAATGTATTTACCCAAGAAATTAAATCAATTTATAATATGAATAATATACATATAATGGATTATGCAGAAGTAAGCAATGAACCATATAACATGAATATTGCAAAAGATTGCGGAATAGCCATATTTATTGGAATAATATTATCTTCAATTTTAGTTTTTATAAATTATATATTTGATAACACAATAAAATGCGAAAAAGATGTAGAAAATTATACAAATTTACATGTAATATCAGGAATACCACATTTAAATAAAATAAAAGGTGATGAATTAATAGTATCAAATCAATATAAATCTACAGTTGGAGAAGCATTTAAAACATGTAGAGCAAATATGATGTTTAATAAAGGAGAAAAGAAGTCAGAAGCAATACTAATTACGAGTTCATCATCAGGCGAAGGAAAAAGTTTTATATCCTCTAATTTAGCATTAACAATAGCCAAATCAAATAATAAAGTACTTTTAATAGATGCAGATATGAGAAAAGGAAGAATAGATAAAATATTTAAATTAAGCAAAAAGAATGGATTATCAGAATGTTTAATAGATTTAAAAAAATATGGGTATAATGCTAATATAAATCAATACATAGAACAAACAAGATTTAAAAATTTACATGTAATGACTTCTGGAACCAAGATATTAAATGAATCAGAATTATTATCTTTAAATATAATGAAAGACTTTATAGAAACATTAAAAACAAGATATGATGTAATAATTATTGATGGGACACCATGTTCGTTAGTTTCAGATAGTATAGTTATTTCAAAATTAGTAGATAAAACAATCTTAGTAGCAGCATATAATAGTACAAAAATAAATAATTTTCAAAAATTGAAAAAATCTATTGAAATAGGTGGAGGAACAATTGATGGTGTTATAATTAATAAACAAGAATTAAGTAAAAAAGAATATAAAAGTAGATACTATAACAAAACAACAACAAATAATCAAATAAATATATCATTAGACAATGAAGAAACAGAAAAAGTACAATATGATAAATCATTAGACGTATCTTTATATGTAGAAAAATATATTGCTCCACAGCCAACTATAGAAGAGCAAATAATAGAACAAATGGAAAACAAGAATACTCAAGAAAAACAAGAAGAATTATCAAAAAGAATTGATGAAATAGAAATATTAAATTACAATTTGGCAACTTCAATACAAGAAAGTAAAATAAATGGAAAAGAAGATTTAGAATATTTAAGAAATAAAATTAATCATGTAAAAGAAGATATACAAGAAAACAAAATTGATTTAATAAATATAAGAGAAAATATACAAGAAAATAAACATGAAATAACGAATGTAAGAGAAGATATACAGGAAAATACATATAAAATAGCAAATGTAAGAGGAGACATAGAAGAACAAAAGGATGAAATAACAAATGTAAAAGAAAACATAGAAGAACATGAAAATGAAATAATAAATGTAAAAGAAAACATAAAAGAACAAAAAGATGAAATAATAAATGTAAAAGAAAACATAGAAGAACATGAAAATGAAATATTAAATATAAAAGAAAATGTTGAAGAACAAGCAAGCCAAATAACAAACCAAAAAGAAAATCTAGAAGAATACAATACACAGCTTGAGAATATAAAAGAAAATATGAATCAACAAAATGAAAATACCAGCAATTTAATTAATGAGCATGAGATGAATATAGAAGCATTAAAATTAGAATTTAAAATGATGAGAAAATATTATGAAGAAAGATTAAGTAGGCAAGAACAATATTTAAATACACTAGAAAATAAAATAAGACAATTTGAAGGAAAAAATCCTATAAAAGAAAATGTAAATAATCATGTAGAAAAAGAAGCTAAGATTATAAGGTTTGAAGATCACATTAATATCGTACAGCAAGAAAAAAATAATTCTAAAATAGCTGTAAATGAAAAAATAGTAGAAATGCCAAAAGAAGTAAATCAACCAGTTAAAAAAATAAACAAAGAAACAGATATAAAAGTTACAGCTAATAAAGAAATAACTCCAAAAGAAATTATTAGAAAAGAATTAGAAAATAAAGCCAAAGAAGCAAAAGTCCAAGAACTACAAAATAGAATACTAGAAAATAAAATTAAAGAAAGAAAAATGAAAGAAAACATGAAAGGTTTATTCTCATTTAAAAAGCAAAAAGAACAAAATATTTTGCAAGAACAAGAATTATTACAAGATAATGAGCCAATATCACAAATATTAGCAATGGGATAAAATTAAAACTAAATAAGGTGGTAATAATAGTGGAAAAAAGCAGATTAAGAAGAACACTATCAAGTATTAAAATTTATATATTATTAATATTATTGTTTTGTATAACTTCAAGTTTCTTTTATAGTTATTATTATAAAACTCCAATGTATATTGCAACAAGTAAAATAATATTAGAAACAAAATCAAATACAATTTTAAGTATATATGCAAGACAAATAAAAAACGAAGAGATGTTAAATCAAATAATAGAAAACTATAATTTAGAAATATCAACTGAAAAAATGTTAGATTCAATATCAACTAGTATTGATAGTAATACAAAATCTATAGAAATTAGTGTAAAAGATGAAAACAACTCTAGAGCAACTATAATAGCAAATGAAATAATAAATAAATTAAAAGAAAAATATAAAGAATCATTTACAGATAATAGCAATACAATACAAAGAGCAGAGGTACCAAAAGAGCCATATAACATTAATCATAAAAAAGATATGGGATATCCAATAGCATTTGGAGTATGTATTTGTATTTGTTTAGTAATAATAACATATATAAAAAATGTAATTTATGATATTTATATGTATTTTAAAAATAGAAAAAACAGAAAAGAAATAGACGATAATAATTCATCCAACATAGTATATGACAATTTGCAAAGAATGAGAAATGTATATGATAATAAACAAGAAAAAGAAGAAGACGATGATGAAGATGAATTTGAAGAAGACGATGATGATAAGTATTATTATAAATCTAATAAAAACATTGTAGAAGAAATTTCAAATACACAAAAAAGTATATCAAAACTAACACAGCAAAATATGAATAATATTAGATATTTAGATAGTAATAGAAACAATAATAAATCTCAAATTATTTTAAAAAAATAATTAAAATTAAATTTAAAACAAATCTAGCATTGCTAGGTTTGTTTTGATATAATATAAAAATACTAAATGAAAGGAAAATATATGGAAAAAATAATAGAATTAATAGCAAAAGAATTAAATATAAAATATGAGCAGGTAAAAAATACAATACTTTTAATTGATGAAGGAAACACAATACCATTTATTGCACGATATAGAAAAGAAGCAACCAAAGGATTATCAGATGAAATATTAAGAGAATTAGGAGATAGACTTACATATCTAAGAAATCTAGAAAATAGAAAACAAGAAATAATAAAAAACATTGAAGAACAAGGAAAGTTAACTGATGAAATTATACAAAGTCTTGAACAATCAACAAAACTCGCTGAAATAGAAGATATATATAGACCGTATAAACAAAAGAAAAGAACTAGAGCAACTATTGCAAAAGAAAAAGGGCTTGAAAATTTATCAAATATCATTTTAGAACAAAATGAGAAAATAGACATTGAAGAAGAAGCAAAAAAATATATATCAAAAGAAAAAAATGTATTGACAATTGAAGATGCTTTGCAAGGTGCAAAAGATATAATTGCAGAAATAATTTCAGATGAACCCAAATATAGAAAAAAAATTAAGAATATGTGTTATAAAGAAGCAATAATTTCTACAACTGCAGTAAACAAAGAAGAAAAAACAAACTATGAAATGTATTATGAATTTAACGAAAGTATAAATAAAATACCAAGTCATAGAATACTTGCAATAAATAGAGGTGAAAAAGAAAACAAAATAAAAGTTAAAATAGAAAAACCAGAAGAAAAAATATTATTATATATTGAAAAAGATATAATAATATCAGAAAAATACAAAGATATATTAAAAAATATAATACAAGATAGTTGGAACAGGCTAATAGAACCATCAATTGAAAGAGAAATAAGAAGTGATTTAACACAAGTTGCAGAAGAACAAGCAATAAAAGTATTTGGAAAAAATGCAAAACAACTATTATTAGGTGCACCATTAAAAAATCTTACAGTAATAGGTTTTGATCCAGCATATAGAACAGGGTGTAAAATTGCAGTAATAGACGAAACAGGAAAAGTATTAGAAACTACAACAATATATCCAACAGAGCCCCAAAATGATATTGAAGGGGCTACAAAAAAAATGCTAGAACTAATAGAAAATTATAATGTAAACATGATTGCAATAGGAAATGGAACAGCATCAAGAGAATCAGAAATGTTTGTTGCAGATGTTATAAAAAAATGTAATAAACAAGTACATTATGCCATTGTATCAGAAGCAGGAGCCAGTGTATATTCTGCATCAAAACTGGCAACAGAAGAATATCCAGATATAAATGTTTCATTAAGAGGAGCAATATCAATTGCAAGACGATTACAAGATCCACTTGCAGAACTAGTAAAAATAGAACCAAAAGCAATAGGAGTAGGAC
>ERZ777305.3613-NODE-3613-length-10275-cov-3.191389_pt1 | contig 10275 bp, 10 predicted proteins | sample MGYA00374965_ERZ777305 | MGnify/ENA primary metagenome ERZ777305 (study PRJEB29328, sample SAMD00013331) | mouse gut metagenome | study: EMG produced TPA metagenomics assembly of the Metagenome analysis of fecal microbiota from mouse which was promoted...
AGTGAGAGTCTTTTCCCTGGAAGAGGGGAGAGAGGCAGCATGGAAGCGGGCAGCTAAGCGGAAAGCAGGCTGTGGTCTTAAGTCTCAGTCTTTCAATGTGAGTTGAAATGTATCTTTGTATTTGAATATTGTATTTGGAAGCCAAAGCGATGAGAATTGCTTTGGTTTTTGTTTTGTAATGTTTTTGTCTGTTTTGCAGAAATTCATTTATTTTTTTGAATATAAGAAGAAATTGTTTGAATTATATCCCGAGTTGTTCTATAATAGAATATGAATTATTGTGATTCATGCAAACGATTAATTGGAGGATGGGATATGGAGACAAATATTTTACTTGAGAGCGGCACAAATGAGCTGGAAATATTGGAGTTTACTGTTGCGGGAAATTCTTACGGTATCAATGTGGCAAAAATTAAGGAAATACTTCCGTATAAAAAACCAACTCCAATTCCGAATGCGCATGAATTTATCGAAGGAATTTTCATGCCTCGGGATCAGATCATCACGATTGTCAACCTGGCAAAATGTCTTACGGGCAGAAGCAAGGCGGACACTTCCGGAGACATGTACATAGTTACAAATTTCAATCAGCTCAACGTCGGGTTCCATGTAGACACGGTGATCGGGATTGACCGCATTTCATGGGCGGATATCGCAAAGCCGGACGCTACGCTTGAAAATTCGGGAAACGGCATTGCAACCGGAATTTTAAAATATGAGGGAAAGCTGATTATCATACTTGACTTCGAAAAGATAGTGACGGATATCAGTCCGGAAACCGGGCTGAAGATATCGGAAATTGATCATCTGAAAAACAGAAAGAGAAATGATATTCCGATTTTGACCGCGGAGGACTCACCGCTGCTTCGCAAGCTGATTCATGACTGCCTTGCCAAGGCGGGCTACAATAATATTATTTCCGCGATGAACGGTCAGGAAGCATGGGATGTGCTGGTAAAGGCCAGGGATGCCGGAACGATCAGGGATGATGTGCAGTGTGTCATCACAGACATCGAGATGCCGCAGATGGACGGACACCGCCTTACAAAGCTGATTAAAACGGACAATGATCTGAAGCATATTCCGGTTGTTATTTTCTCATCCCTTGTCAACGAGGAGATGAGAATAAAGGGAAAGGGACTGGGAGCGGATGTTCAGCTGTCAAAGCCGGAAATCGGCCAGCTGGTTGAAGCGATCGACGGCCTGCTTCTTGGGGAGAAGAGCGAATAAAAATAAGAAATAAAACGGTTCGGGTGAAGAAAATGGCGAAATGCAAAAAATGTAATGCGGAGATTCCTGCCGGACAGGAGCTTTGCAGTAAATGTAAAAAAGAAAACAGCGAGTCCTATCTTGATGATTTACTGCATTCCATTACAAATGAAGGCAGGAAGAAAGAACAGCCGGCTGCTCCGCAGGAAATCAGCGAATCAATGGAAGCGGGGGATATGGCGCAGAAAGAGCTTTCGGAGAAGGAGACAGGAGCGGGGGAAGAAGCCGGCGTGTTTCCGGATATTCCGACGGATCTTTTTGAAAATGCAGCATTTGGGGATGTGGAAAGCACAGAAGCCCTCCCGGACTTTCTGGTCGAAGGCTTGGAAGGGGAGCCGTTTCCGGAAATATCGGCGGATATAGCGGATATGGAAGAAACTCTGAAAAGCGTGGCGGATGCAGAGAGCACGGAGGCCCTCCCGGACTTTCCGGTCGAAGGCTTGGAAGGGGAGCCGTTTCCGGAAATATCGGCGGACATGATGGACGCAGGAGAAACACAGGAAAATATGGCGGATTCCGCTGCCCAGAAAGATACCGGCAGAGATTTCGCAGCAGTCGAAGCTGCCGCCGGCTCGGAGCCGTTCCCGGAGAGCCCGGACAGTACTGAATACAAGGATGAACCGGACGAACTCTCCGGAGAGTTTGACGCGCTTTTTGACGGAGAAGCTATGTCCTCACCGCCTGAAGAAGGGGAAGGCAGCTATAATATTTTTGAAGACGATGAGGCCGAGACGCTGGATTTTGATCAGATGCTGCAGGGACTCGAGGAGGACAGCAGGCAGGCACGGACAAAGGACATCCGTAAAGATGCAATGGCATTTGAGAATGAGCCGCTGCCGGAGGAATCCGTTCCGGTCAGATCGGGGGAGCAGGAGGCGCCGCCGGCTCTCGAACATGAGGATGAGGCTTTAGGAGAGATGAACTTCGATGCTTCGGATGCAGAGAAGCCGATCCCGGAGGAAGATCCGGCGGCCGGGCTTGCCGAGCTGCTTTCTCTCGGAGCGGAAAATATGGAAAATGATATTCTGTCCATACCGGACAGCCTGGACGTGGGTGAGGAACCGGCGCCGGCGGATGGGGACGGACTGCAGAAGGATGGGTTGGCAGCGATGGCAGAGGAAAAGCCGGCGGAGGAGAAGACCGATGATGATATTCTCGATCTGATTAACTCACTTTACAATTCCGATTATGAAGAGGGAGAGGAGTCCTCTGCTCAATCCGGCGGGGAGGATTCCGTATTTGGAGACGAACAGAAGCATGCGGACAGCCCGGAGGACATTGAGGATGTATTTTCCGATACGCTGAGTGTAATAAATTCGCTGAATGACGCCGAAGAAGAGGGCGGACAGGATGCGGCCGGGGACGCTGAAGTGGAAAAAGCGGCCAAAAAGGAAAAGAAGGCCAAAGCGAAAAAGGAGAAAAAACCGGGGCTTTTCAAACGGATTTTCGGAAATATAAAAACCGAGCGTTCCGAAGAAGAGATTGCTGAACTGAAGGAAAAGGTTATAGCGGATGCGGAAGCGAAGGCCGCCGCCGAGGAGGAAAAGGCGAAGGAAGCGGCTGCCAAAAAGGAAGAAAAGAAGAAAAAGGCAGCGGAGGCCAAGTCTGAGGCAGCCAAAAAGAAACAGGACAAAGCAAAACAGAAAGCGGAGACGGCCAAACAGAAAAAGGAAGAGAAAGATAAGAAAAAGCAGGAAATCCAGAATCTGATTGATGCCATCGACGAGGATGAGGGCAGAATCAATCGCGTCGGAGCTGCTGTTGTTTTCATTTTCTTTGCTGCGGTTGCCGCGGTCATCATTATCGGAACAAGGAACTCAAATTATGCGAAGACCATGGCAAATGCCGAGGATTATTTTGAAAACCGGCATTACAATGAGGCGTACGATGAAGTGGCAGGCATCGACAAGGTAAAAAAGGAAGATCAGACCTTTGTGCTTCAGGTAACCACTGTGATGATCGCCTACAAGCAGCTTAATTCATTCCGGAATTTTTATGAGATGGAGCTTTATCCGGAGGCACTGGATTCTCTGATCAAAGGACTTGAGCGCTACGACGAGTTCTCCGGTATCGGAGCCATTATCGAGGTTGACAGGGATCTGGACTATGTGCGCGCTCAGCTGAACGAGAAGCTGGAGGAGGTATTCGGGCTGACGGAGCGCGATGCGAGGGCCCTTATGGAAATTGAGGATCGGGAGGAATACACTACAAGAATTTACGAGATAGCGGAAAGCCGGAGAGAAGAGGCGACGGAGAATTAGGCATGCTCAGAACCCGGAAGATCAACTCTTCCGGGTTCTGCAGATGGTCTTATCCGGATAATAACAGCACAGGGGGCTGCCCGGCGAACGGACTTCCGGCGGTCTTCGCCGATCCGGAAAGAAAAACGGAGCGCCCGGAAAAACGGGGAAACAGTTTATGAAGAACATAGCAATTATTGATTATGATGCAGGCAATCTCGGAAGTGTCCAGAAAGCCTTGGAATATTTGGGTCAGAAGGTTGTCGTCACAAAGGAACCGGGGGAGATTCTAGGGGCGGACGGCGTTGTCCTTCCAGGGGTAGGAGCCTTCGGGGATGCGATGGAAAAGCTGCGGCGCTCCCGGCTGGATGAGGTGATCCGGCAGGCGGCAGGGAGCGGGAAGCCGTTTCTCGGAATTTGCCTCGGTCTGCAGCTGCTGTTTGAAAGCAGCGAAGAAAGTGCCGGCGTACAGGGACTGTCCGTTCTGAGAGGGAAAATCCTGCGCATTCCGGAAACGGCGGGCCTCAAAATACCTCATATCGGCTGGAATTCCCTTGAGGTGACGCCGGGAACCCGGCTGTTCCGGGGACTTCCGGAGAATCCGTTTGTTTATTTTGTTCACTCCTATTATCTTCGGGCGGAGAATACGGCAGATGTCGCGGCCGTCGCGAAGTACGGAACCCCGATACATGCCGCCGTCGAGCGGGGCAATCTGTTTGCCTGTCAGTTTCATCCGGAAAAAAGCGGCGAGACGGGCCTGGCGATACTGAACAATTTTATCGGGCTGCTGTAGCGGGGGAAGGAGACAGCATGTTTACGAAACGCATAATCCCTTGTCTGGACGTCCACAACGGACGTGTTGTAAAGGGAACCAATTTTGTAAATCTGAAGGATGCCGGAGATCCGGTGGAGGTCGGCGCGGAGTACGGACGGGCCGGAGCTGATGAACTGGTATTTCTTGATATAACGGCCTCCTCCGATGCCAGAGCTATCCGTCTGGAAATGGTGAGAAGAGTGGCGGAAACCGTATTTATCCCGTTTACGGTGGGAGGCGGTATCCGTACAACGGACGATTTCAAGCTGCTGCTGCGCGAGGGGGCGGACAAGGTGGCTGTCAATTCTGCAGCGCTGATGAATCCGGAGCTGATCACGGCGGCGGCCGAGAAATTCGGAAGTCAGTGCGTCGTTGTGGCGATCGATGCGAAGCGCAGGCCGGACGGCGGAGGCTGGACTGTCTACAAAAACGGCGGGCGGGTTGACATGGGCATCGACGCGGTCGAGTGGGCGATGCGGGCAAACCGGCTGGGCGCAGGGGAAATTCTTCTTACAAGCATGGACTGTGACGGCACTAAGGCAGGATACGACCTGGAGCTGACCCGCCTCGTATCGGACAATGTATCCGTCCCGGTAATTGCCTCCGGGGGCGCGGGCTGTCCGGAGCATTTCCTGGCGGCGCTTTCCGGGGGCGGGGCGGACGCGGCGCTTGCGGCGTCGCTGTTCCATTACAGGGAACTGGAGCTCTGTGAGGTAAAAACTTATCTCCGGGAACACGGAGTGAGCGTAAGATTATAGCGATTCGGGCTGTAGGAAAAGGCACGGGCAGCGGATGCGGGAACAAGCACAAAGGTGCGCATCTGCGGAAGATGGCGCAGGCCTGTCCCCGGGCGGATGAAAAGACCGTCCGTTGAAATCCGGGAATCGCATGCATACGGAAAAGGAGGAATCATCATGGGAATGATAGAAAACGACTGGCTCCCGGTGCTGGAGCCGGAATTTAAAAAGCAGTACTACCGGGATCTGTATCAGTTTGTCAAGGAGGAATATTCCGCGACAAAAATTTTCCCTCCGGCAGAGGATATTTTCACCGCGTTTCATCTGACGCCGCTCAGCAAGGTGAAGGTGCTGCTCCTTGGGCAGGACCCGTACCATAACGACCGTCAGGCACACGGTCTGAGCTTTTCCGTGCTGCCGGAGCAGGCTGATATTCCGCCGTCTCTGCAGAATATCTATAAAGAACTGCACGATGATCTGGGCTGTACGATGCCGACGCACGGTTATCTGAAAAAGTGGGCGGAGCAGGGAGTGCTGCTACTGAATACGGTGCTTACGGTGCGCGCGCATCAGCCGAATTCCCACCAGGGAAAGGGCTGGGAGCGTTTTACTGACGCGGTGATCCAGGCGGTGAACGCACAGGATCGGCCGATCGTATATTTTCTGTGGGGAAAGCCTGCGCAGTCGAAGCGATCGATGCTGACCAATCCAAAGCATCTTGTGCTGACCGCGCCGCATCCGAGCCCGCTCTCGGCTCACCGGGGCTTTTTCGGCTGCAAGCATTTCAGCCAGGCAAATGAATTCTTGAAGGCGAACGGCGAAGAGCCGATTGACTGGCAGATTGACTGACGCGGGCAGGGACGCGCAGCGGAGGCGGTGGATATGTCGGTAAAGAGCAATGTGCTGAAAACATTGGAGGAGCGGCGGGGAAGCTATTTTTCCGGGGAACAGCTGGCGGAGGAGCTGCAGGTTTCCAGAGCAGCCGTGTGGAAGGCGGTTCGGCAGCTTGAGAAGGAAGGATACGGGATTCTGGCCTCCCCGAACCGCGGCTATTGCCTGGCGGAGGAAACCGATTTGCTTTCCGAGGAAGGAATTCGCATGCATCTTCCGCCGGAATGCCGGGAGATAAACGTCCATGTCATGCAGGAAACTGCCTCGACCAACACGGTTGCAAAACAGGCAGCAGCACAGGGAGCGCAGGACGGCAGTTTGTTTGTCGCGGAGCGGCAGACCGCGGGGAGGGGCCGGAGAGGAAGAAGCTTTTTCTGCGTGCCGGGCGGTGCGATCAGCATGAGTCTGCTCATCCGGCCGGAGCTTGCCGCAGAAGATGCGGTTTTTCTCACGACGGCAGCCTGTGTCGCCGTGCATCGCGCGATCCGGGCCGCAACCGGTATCGTTACGGATATCAAATGGGTGAATGACCTGTACTATCAGGGAAAAAAGGTCTGCGGCATTCTGACCGAGGCAGTGACAAACTGCGAGACCGGCATTGTGGACTGCGTTATCTTAGGTATCGGCATCAATTTCAACATTGCGCCGGAGCAGTTTCCGGAGGAACTCAGGGATGTGGCGGGAGCGCTCTATGACGGAATCCGCCGTGTGCCGGCAACGAGAAACCGGCTCATTGCGGAAGCCGTGTCCCAGCTGACAAGAGTGATGGCTGATCTCGGGGAGCGGGCGTTTCTTGAAGAGTACCGCGAGCATTCCATGCTGATCGGGAAGCACATTCTGGTGCTTTCGCAGCGGGACCCGGAGGAGGCCGTTGCAGTTGGGATAAGCGGAAACGGCGGCCTGGTGATCGAGCTGCCGGATGGGAGCCGGAGGGTTCTGAACACAGGGGAGGTTTCGGTTCGGGAACAGGGCAGTGAAAAGGCCGAATACGAAAAAAAGGTTGAAAAAACTTGACTTTTTATTCCTTAAGGAGTATGATAAATAAGAAATGATGATAAGCTAAGATAGGAGTGGACGTGAGTCCACTCTTTGTTTATGCATGCGTCCGCATTCGGAAAGCCGTGAGAAAGTACGCGCTGCTTTGCGGCGGAGGGGCTGCGCGGCGGCCGTTTGATGTTGCTTGCGGGCATCCCTGCCGGGCATGCGGACAAAAGCACGGGAAAGAGAGGTGAATACAGATGACAAAAAAGGAGGAATACGAACAGAAGACGGAGGAGCTGATTCTTCCTATCCTCGAAGAATTTGGTTTTGAGCTGGTCGATGTTGAATATGTAAAGGAAGCGGGAACCTGGTATCTGCGGACCTATATCGACAAGGAGGGCGGCATCACCATAAATGACTGTGAAAAGGTGAGCCGGAGGATGGATGTCCTGCTTGACGAAAAAGATTTCATACCGGATTCCTATATTTTTGAGGTCAGCTCGCCGGGACTCGGCAGGCAGCTGAAAAAGGATAAGGATTTTGCGAGAAGCATAGGGCAGAAAGTGGAGATCCGGCTGTTCCGGGCCGAGAATAAACGCAAAGAGCTTGAGGGGACGCTGAAATCATTTGACCGGGAGCAGGTTGTGATTGAATCTTCGGACGGCGGGGAGCTTATACTGGAGCGGAGCAATATTGCGCTGATACGGCTCGCAGTTGACTTTTAATCATCCAGCAGGGCATGGCTTACCGGCAGGCAGGATCGTGCCCTGCCGTGCGAAAACCGGAAAATTATCAGATAAATCCATCATAGAAAGGAAAAGGTGAGAGGAAAATGGACGGCAATAAGGAACTGATTGAGGCGCTGATTCAGATAGAAAAGGAGAAGGATATCAGCAAGGACATACTGCTCGAGGCAATCGAAAATTCTCTTGTCACGGCCTGCAAAAATCAATACGGCAAGGCGGACAATGTGAAGGTTACAATCAACCGGGATACCGGTGCGTTCAGCGTATACGCGGAGAAGGAGGTTGTTGAGGAGGTTGAAGATCCGGTGATCCAGATTTCGCTGGAGGAGTCGAGACAGAAATTTCCAAAAAAGAAATACGAGATTGGCGATATCGTCAATGTGGAGATTACGCCGAAAAACTTCGGTCGGATCGCGGCGCAGAAGGCAAAGCAGGTCGTTGTGCAGAAGATACGCGAGGAGGAGCGCAAGGTGCTCTACAATCAGTATTTCGAGAAGGAGCGGGATATTGTCACGGGTATCGTTCAGCGCTACGTGGGGGAGAATATCAGCATTAATCTCGGCAAAGTGGACGCGGTGCTCACGAAAAACGAGCAGATTGCGGGCGAGCATTTCCGGCCGACCGAGCGCATCAAGCTGTATGTCGTGGAGGTCAAGGATACAACGAAGGGGCCGAAGATCACGGTATCCCGTACACATCCGGAGCTGGTGAAGCGCCTGTTTGAAGCGGAGGTGACAGAGGTCCGCGACGGAACGGTGGAAATCCGCAGCATCTCGCGCGAGGCCGGAGCCAGAACAAAGATGGCGGTCAGCTCGAACGATCCGAATGTCGATCCGGTCGGGGCATGCGTCGGAATCAACGGCGCCCGCGTGAATGCCATTGTGGATGAGCTGCGCGGAGAAAAAATTGATATCATCAACTGGAGCGACGATCCGGCCACTCTGATCCAGAATGCGCTGAGTCCGGCCAAAGTCGTATCGGTGGAGGTGGACGAGGAGGAGAAGACGGCAAGAGTTATCGTGCCGGGCTATCAGCTCTCTCTTGCCATCGGGCGTGAGGGACAGAACGCAAGACTTGCGGCCAGGCTGACCGGATATAAAATTGATATCAAGAGCGACAGTGCGGAGGACGGCTACGAGGACTCGTACCGGAACGGATATCAGGACGATTATCCGGAGCACTATGAAGGCGGTTACACGGAGGATGGATACCGCAGCGATTATGACGATGACGGTTTCGCGAAAGACGGATATTCCGACGGCGGTTATGAGGGCGGCAGGCCGGAAGAAGGCTATGCGGAGGATTATCCCGACGGAGCAGAGGATTATGACAGCGGGAGACGCTGAAAACTGACCGGAGGAAGAGGTGACGGCGATGGCGGGTGTCAGGAAGGTGCCGCTTCGGAAATGTACCGGCTGCGGTGAAATGAAAAATAAGAAAGAGATGCTCCGGGTGATAAAAACGCCGGAGGATGAGATTATGATTGATGCAACCGGTAAAAAGAACGGGCGGGGCGCATACATATGCGGTACTCTGGAATGTTTCTTGAAGGCCAGAAAAAGCAGGGGGCTGGAGCGTTCCCTGAAAACGGCCATCCCGGCAGAGGTGTATGAGGCACTGGAAAGCGAGCTGAAGCAGATCAATGGAAATCAGGGAAAAGGAGCTGGCGCGGCTGGCTGCGCAGAATAAAATATATTCTCTTCTCGGGCTGGCCCAGAAGGCGGGAGCTCTTGCGAGCGGAGAGTTTATGACGGAGAAATCGGTGAAGGAGGGCCGCGCCGGGCTTGTGCTTGTGGCGGAGGATGCCTCCGATAATACGAAGAAAATGTTTCGCAATATGTGCGAATATTACCGGGTCGATTTTCATTGTTTTTCTGATAAGGAGACGCTCGGACATCGGATCGGAAAGGAATTTCGGGCATCCCTTGCAGTGAGAGACGCGGGCTTTTCGAAGGCGATAAAAAAACAGCTCGCTTTGTTGGAAGGAACCGGCGTGGCGGAAACGAAGACGGCCCGCTAAATCAGATAGCCGCGCTGGAGCGGCAGAATGAGAGGAATCATGGCGAAAATGAGAGTTCACGAGTTGGCCAAGGAGCTGACGAGGGATATGAAAAAGGAAATATCTTCCAAGGATATTCAGAACGCACTTGCGCTCAAGGGGATTGAAGGGAAAACGGCGAGCAGCAATATTGAGGACAGGGAGATCGAGATAGTGAAGAACTATTTTACTCCGAAGGAAGGGAAAAAAACAGTGGAAAAACCGACACAGGAGAAAGCGGCACAGGGGGACGGCGCAACGGGGGAAAAGCGCCCGGCAGACCGGCTTCCGGAGGGCGGCGAAAAGCGTACCGACCGCCCGCAGCAGAGCGCGGAGAATGAGAGGCGTTCTTCGGATCGCCCGCAGGGAAACGGAGAGAGACGTCAGGAGCGTCCGCAGGACGGAAACGGCGAGAGACGTCAGGGAGACCGCCCGCAGGGAAACGGTGAGAGACGTCAGGGAGACCGCTCGCAGGGCCAGTACGGCGAGAGACGTCAGGGAGATCGTCCGCAGGGAGGCGGCGAAAGACGTTCCGGAGACCGCCCGCAGGGTCAGTACG
>ERZ777305.3614-NODE-3614-length-10273-cov-2.918379_pt1 | contig 10273 bp, 6 predicted proteins | sample MGYA00374965_ERZ777305 | MGnify/ENA primary metagenome ERZ777305 (study PRJEB29328, sample SAMD00013331) | mouse gut metagenome | study: EMG produced TPA metagenomics assembly of the Metagenome analysis of fecal microbiota from mouse which was promoted...
GTTTTGGGACGGCTTTTCTGCATTAGGGCTACTACACAGCGGCATGTTTTGGGATGTGCCTGATTAGTGTAGGAGAGCTAACTTGATGGTTAATAAAAAACGAACTAATTGTCCAAGGGTAAAAAACAAAGAGGCAACCCTCTTCGTTTTAGGACTGCCTCAAAGGCTATATCTAGTCTAGAGGGGGTGGAACAATCTCTTCATTCGTATCTGTAGTTTCAGGGGAAACTATTCGATTAATTACTTTGAAAAAAGCGTCATTTTGAAAGAAATAGCCTGGAGTTTCTTCCTGTAAATCATTAAGGACATAGAATCCATAGTTTGCGTACTCTTCCATTTTAGAGATTAGAATATCGACGGCTTTTCTAAGGGTTATTTCACCTTTATCTAAGGCTAAAAAGTCTATATCTGTTCTTGCAATTAAAGCTGCAAACATATACTCCCGGAGTTTTGAGTATTCTCTCCTTTTACCTCTATCCCCGACATTGCCCCAATACTGAATTGGTTGTCCGAAGTCTGTCACTTTGTCGGGATTTTCGTTTAAGGCTCTGGTTTGCCTTGAATAAAGACCGATGAAGAATGCAATAATGAAAATTTCATATCCACCACCGTATACTTTCGCACGCCGCTCCGCTGAAGCTCCGGATCCATAACGGTAGTTTGTAAATTCTTCAATTATGGGCTCTTGAAATTTTGTTTCCCATTTAGGTGTTCTTCTAGCCCACACATCGTATAGTTTTTCCATTTTAAGCCCTTATAACTTTAATTTCTGATTCGATAGTCGCCAAATCACCAGGTATAAAGTCTGGCTTTTTCTGAATTCTTAGCACACTACAAGTTAATTTTTTGATACGTTCTAGGTCAGGAGAGCCGTCAACGGTCAGTAAATCCTTTGTGAGGATAAGGCACTGCTTATTGAAGTTGGTAACTATTTCATAGAAATTAGATTCTCTTCCCGAGCTGAAGGAAGAAGTCGGAGCATCAAATATTAACGGGTAAAGATCGTCATTTTTCTTTTGTCTAAGTTCAGCGATGGCAAAAAGGATAGCTAGACATTCTGAAGTCTTTTGCGCTCCATTTGGATTTGTAATGATGCCTCCAAGGTTATCTTGCAGTTCAACTATAACTTCATCTTCATTATTTGGCGTTTTATTACGGATTAACTTAATGAAACCATAGAAGTCGTGAGCGCTTAATTTTGAGAGATACTCATTAGATTTTTTTTCTAGCCTTGCTATTAATTGGTCTGCGTTTGCTTCTCTGCCCTCTACAAAAGCTCTTTGTATATCAGATAGAATTTCGTAAACTCTTCTTAGAAATTCTACGTTAGGATCGTCTTTTGTAAGCGAAGATAATTCTTTGTCATAGCCTTCTATTTCGGCGATAACTTTTTCTTTTCGCTTGTTTAGTTGCTCTAGTATTCCCTCTAAACGGTTAGCTTGGCCATATGCATCAAAGAGAGTTTCCTGCATTTTAAGAATGCTCTGTACTGATTCATTAAGGGAATTACGAATAAAAAGGTTTTTAATTTCGCCTTCGATATCCGCCAGTGTCACTGTTTCTTGTTCTAGCTCTTTGCGTTCCGCGATTAATTTTTTCATTCGCTTATCAACTCTGTCCATATTTACGTTGAGTTCTCGCTGAGTTTCGCCAGTGAGTGAGTTGTATATAGCATTGATTTCTTCCGTATGCTTTGAACAGAATAACTGTTTAGAAATTGATGGCTCTTTCTCGCGACCTTCAAGAGCTTTCTTCAATTCCTTCAATCTGTCGCACATGTGCTGATAAGCTTCGGTTCCTTTTTTTGCATCCCTTCCGCATACTTCGCAACGTTCTGCCTTGATTAAGTTTTCGAGCGCAGATTCGTCAGGAGTAAGTATAGAAAGTACAGACTCCTTTGCCTCCTTCATTGCCTCTTCTTTGGCTTCTTCTTTTGCTTTAGCCTCAACACGTGCTGCTCTTTTTTCAGAGTTCCAATAATCAGCTTTTTTGCGGAACTCCTCAAAGACAGGACTAAAACCTTTAAGAATCCATAAATCATCAAGGAGGGAAATGTTTGGATTAATAGAGGTCGTTGATACTTGTAAGCGGTCAAGCTTTTCGACTGTCTCTTCTCTCTGCTTGTTTAACTCGTCAAGCGCCTGAAATACATCTTGATTGGCTTTGAGCCTGTTATATAAAGATTCATATGCTTCATGATTTGTTTGAGTGCTAGTGATTTCCTCATCCAAATACTTGAGTTTTTTCTTTGCCTCATCTCTATTTGCATGTATTTTTCCAATTTCAGCGCTATTTTTTTTGCATTTCCTCTCTTCACCTTTAAGCCTTTTGCCCGCAGTGGTTGAGAGTTCATCGACATATTTCTTGAAATCATCAAAAGAAGCGATGTCAGACAAAGTTTTTAAGAGCTCTCCGAAGGCGCCAGCCTTGCTGATTGCATCTAACTCGGACTCTCCTTTGAATAAACAGAATTGTCGTAGTGATGTATCAAATATGCGCTCAATTAGTTTTGAGGCATCCCAATCTACCCTCTCTCCAGAATCTCGCTCAACAAGTGCAGTGTGCAAAATCGTGTCGGGAACACTGAGTACTCCATTCTGCCGAGAAAAAACACAGGATTTTTTTAGTTGGAACTCTTGTCCTTTATGTTCGAAGAACAGCTCCAAAGACATTTCTTTAGAGTCTCCATCCTGAAGCTCCCTTTCGGCTTTTTTTGAAAATCTACTGATAAATAAATTTTTTTGTTCATTACCTTGGTGCTGTAACAATGCACTAAGGGCCTCGAATATGGTTGTTTTTCCGTCCCCGTTGTCACCTATGATAAGAGTGAGGGTAGGACTAAAGGTAATTTCGTGAATCCCAGGGAAACAACCAAAATTTTCTATGACAAGTTTTTTAAGCAGCATCCTATTTCACCGATCTTAAGCTTGAATTGACTTTATCTAATGTTAGAGTTGCTGATCTATCATTTAGCTTTCCAGAAACAACATCATAAAGTACCTTGAGATAAGGGTTATTGCTTTGTGTAAGAAGAGACTCAGAGTAATTATCAAATTTAGCAACTTCTTCCGGAGAGAGATGCTTTTGCATTTCGGGAGTCCTTATTACGGCTTTAATAATCTTCTCGTCTTTTGTTTCGAAGGGTTTAAACATGATCAACATCCAATGGAACGTTATATTTTCTTAACATAGGTAAAATAATTTCGTTGAGAATGGGGTATTTATTCTCTGCTAGTGATGCAAAGTTGTAAACACGCTTCAATTCTGATTTGATTATATTTTTTTCTAATTCCGAAGCTGTGGCGTCTAAGCAATCTGGATCTACCACTAAATCATAAATGACCGCCTGTTTCTTATCAGCACATTTTCTTAAAATTCTTCCTCTTCGCTGAATATATTGCCTAGGATTTCCTGTGCTGGCGCAAAATATTGCAATTTTCGCTTGAGGAACATCTACCCCTTCATCAAGACATTTCATAGAGGTGAGGACTTGTATGGTTCCGTCAGCAAATTTTTTAATTGTTTCCTCACGATTTTCACTTTCACCGGTAAATTGAACCACTGTAATGTCACGGTTTAGATCCCTTACGCTGCGGGTGAATTTATCTATTAAGCGTCTCGAGGAACTTGCATCGTCTGTGTCTGTGAATCCTTCCGGTGTATAAACGAACGTGTGCTTCAGGTCGCCGTTTCTTTTATAAAGTTCCTGAAGAATTTCATTAAAAGCATCTAATTTATTCGCTGCATTATGAATAATCCGTTTTCTCTTAATTAGCAATAGCTCAAGATTTCGATTTTGGGAATCTCCTTCAGTGGAGCTTGAACTTGAAGAAATAGCTGCCGCCTTAGCGATTTGTTTCGAGATTTCCTTGTAATCTTCTAATTCTTCACAAGTTAAATTAACAATTCTTGGATAGTATGTGTAGCGACATAATATTCCATTCTCTATTGCTTCTTTCATGGAATAAGTGAAAGTGGAATTTTTTTCTGCTCCAAAGAACTCTAGTAGTTTTTTTGTCTCTTCGCTTTGAAACTGTCTTTCAGGAGTAGCAGATAAGCCTATTCTGCGAGCGAAATTTATTCGATGCATGTTTTTGATGAGGCAGGGCGCTCCAAAATTATGCGCCTCATCAGCTATTAACAAGATTCTGGAAAGGTCTTTTCTCGAGAAGGAGGTGAGCTCAAAAAACTTGCCTTCCTTTCCAAATGATTGATAGGTACAAATAACTATGAAGGAGGAGCTGAGCCCTCCTATCCCATAATCAGATAAATCTTTATTGTTTTGAAGCTCTCTTTGCCAGGATGAATTATCGCTAACTTGGATGATGTGTTTGAAATTAAAAGCTCTACATTCTTTTTCCCATTGCTCAGCTAAAGCTTTTGAAGGAACAAGAATAATAGCCTTATATGCTTTTTCTCTTTTATAAATTTCTAAGAGGCAATTTAGAGCGGTGATAGTTTTTCCCGTTCCTGTTGCCATCTCGAACAACCCTTTCTGCTTATTGTCTTTCCAGTTGTTGAAAGCTTTTACTTGATAGTCGCGAGGTTCTGAGCCAAACGGGAAACGGGGTTCCGATATCAATTGGTTAAGAAGGACTTTAGATTTCTCAAACACATCAGGTGGGAGCTGAATGTCAGAGGCATTTCTTTCAAACTCTGATTCCTGAATTAATAGCTCTTCTACCTCTTTTGGAGGAAAATTCGCAACAATAGAGTTCTTAAACTCTTTAGCATCAAGCGTTGTCAGAGCTGAGTCTAGGCCACTAAATGCTAGTTCAAAATCTCCCTGTATGTTATCGATCCATTGTTTTGTCCCGGTTTTCCAATCTGGATACACAGAGATGCTTTCAATGTTCTCCAACATTGCATGTCGAGAGAAATTGCAGGAACCCTCAAATGCAACTTTATTTGCTCTATCCGAAAATATTCCGCATTTTGAATGACTAATTCCTGTTTTTCCTTTAGGGGTAACTATTCGAATTTCTATTCTTTTTTTTGCAATCAAAAAGCTTAAGCACTCAAAAAAATGTCTGTCCCTCTTAGACAGAGTTTTGGCGAGTTTACTGATATCTCCAATATCAAAGTCACGTTTCGGGAAAAAACTAGACTTTTCGCCCAAAAAAGCCTCTCCGTCCTCCTTCATAATCGCAGTATTTACTACTAAGCGCATGCGGCCGCCTCTGTATAAAAATACAGCAAAGCCGTTCGCTAGCAGCGAGATGGCGGAAGACGAGAAAAATCCTAGAAATAGATCAAAAGAGAGCGATGAACAGAGAGCTTCTGAAAAGAAACTTATAGGTTCGTCGTCATTCCCAGTTCTGTACCGAAGCGAGCTAGGCAAGCCCAAAAAATTTTTTAGCATTGGAGTCATAACGTAGTTATCGCGCAGTAATAAATCTATTTGGTACAGATTGAACAAGCTCCGTTTCCCTCATCTTCTCCGTATATATCGTCAAAGTCAACAAGCGAAGTAAGACCGGAATGTAACGCATTAAGATCTTTTTTCACTTTGGCGCGTTTTTTTCTTTTTTCATAGTCTTTTTTTATTTCAATGATTCTTTTTGGCGCAGACAGTTCCGCTAGAGATTCTCCCTGAGACCAGGTAAAGGGAGAGCCGCTTTCAATAGCAGTCTTCTCATAGCTCATTGCTTCTCTGAACTTATCCGGGTGCCGTTCCAGAAGATGAATCCACTCGATCTTTTGTTGGAAAAAGCAGAATGAGCAGCCGGAGCGACTTCTCCACTCGTAGTACGAAGGAAGGCCGATGCCCGCATCCTCAAGAATATCTAAGACTCCCGCCTTGTCAATCCCGTCTTCGCGGAATGGAAGCACTACATGAACACCAGGGTCGTTTGTCTGCATAGCAGTTCTATATTCTTCATCTGCCCTTATTGCTACATAGCTATAGACTTCATCACCATTTTGACGGATTTTTGAAATCCAGTTTTTCAAAGGGATGAGTTTTAGCATTCTTGTACACCATCTCGTTTGAGGCGATGGAAGAAAATTATTGTAAAGCTTCAGGTAGAAATCAAAATCCCTAATAGGATTTACTTCATGAATTTCCTTGCCTAAATATCCTTCGAGTCGAGCTAAGAATTCATAGACTTCAGGAAGCTCTTTCCCCGTATCTGTAAAGAAATATTCTATGTCTAGCTCCGGATGATGATTTTTCATGTAGACAGCCAGAGCTGCGGAATCCTTGCCTCCGGAAATTCCTAGAAGATGTCTAATTGCCATTCTTTTCCCCAGCCTTACTGATGCTATCAATCAAAAGCGCTATGGCTTCTTCTTTAGATAAACCTTGCAAAAGGACGTCGATTTTTGGAATAAGAGCCGACACTCTAGAGGATTGTTCGGATGAAATATCGACAATCCATTCTTTCCTTCCAGGAACTCCAGCAGTTACTATTCCCAATAGTTTCCGACCTGGTTCCTCGAGATTTCCTGCTGACAGCGCTTCAAGATGTCTGAATTTGAATGCAAGGTCGCTAATTACTGTTTTTGCACGAATCAGATCTGAGTCATTCCATCGGCCCTTTTGCTTACCAGTGACAAAGGAAAGGAGTTTCTCTATGCATTCATCTTCGTTTTGGGCAATTGAAGAGATGGTATTGATAAAACCCTCTAATTGAAGATTACCCGACCGATTTTTGACGAAACTTGACCTTGCTTTGACCTCTTCTGCATTAGATGCATCGAGCTCTTTCAGTAAAAGGATCTTAATTTCTTCATATAACGAGTTAGTTAAGAGCTCAAGCTCGTTAAAACATCCAATTATTTTCGGAAGAAGTTCTTTTGAAGTTCTTGCATTAAGAAGTTCAGGTATTGAGTTAAAAAGCAACTCGATGGGGTCGGACGCTCTCAGAACAACCTCACAAAATTTCTTGCTTTCGGCCGAGGCTCTCGAAGTCGAGAAGAGCCACTTCGGTAGGAGAAAAACCTTTTTGACTAGAGCTCGCGCGACTGCCAAAGGTGTTTTATCGGTCAGGGTCTTATCGCACTTTTGCAGATATTCAAATAAAGCATTCGTAATATCGGAGTCTTTGGCATTGCTTATATAGTTCTTTATTTGAATCAGCTCCGGCCTAGCTAATAAAAGCTCAATTAATTCGGTAGTAATCTCAGCTTGGTAATTATTTTCAATATAAAAAGTCAAGCTGTTTTTATTCAAACAGTAAAAGAAGAATAAAAGGACCGGCATCAAGCCTTTCTTTATTCCGAAGGGCTCTTGTCCCCACAAGGAGTAAAGGCTTGTGAGTTCCACAGGATTGGAAGCTGATAAAAATTCCGAGGAGGTTTTCCAAAGCTCATTTAAGGAAACGCATTCCTGCGGCAGCGCAAAAGAAAACCGGTCATGTGAATTTCTAACATGCAGTCCCTTTTCCTTGAAAAGAGAAAGGAAAATCATCGCTTCAGCCGGCATGCCTTCAAAACCGAGATCATCTTCCCCCTCATGCGCTAACATGCGATGGATTAAATTTTTTCTCGCAGTTTTAATATTCGGGGAAAGCTCCTCTCTGTTGATGAGTTCATTGTTCAATGCCAGCGCAAATTTATAATGCTCATCACAAAGATCGCTCAGTAATTTGTTGAGTTCAGTTACATCCTTGACCGTTCGAAGGTATTCTCCGCCGATATACCACTTTGAATTATCGAAAGCCTTATCGATAAGAGAATTTAATCGCTCTTTCGCAGAATTAAATATAGCGTCTACTTCTAGGCGTGCAATTCGATCTCCTTCCAGTGCTGGTTCTTGACGCAATTGATTAATCCTTTGCGTTTCAATACTCATCGAAAGGATTTCATCCTTATTGGAGGGGATTCCGATTAAATTAATGCCGGTAGTACCTTCTTTGACGGAACGAAGAGAACGTTTTATTTCGTCCTCTGAGCCTTGTCCCAGCCAAAAAATCAGTTTGCCTGAGGCGCCTTTAGCCGGAGCTTCTAATTCATCAGATACAGTTGCTGCGTCAGCTAATCGACACGGGAACCAATGTAGATTTCCAGTTTTAACGTAGTTTCTTCTTGCTACTAAAACAGGAAGATTCACTAACTCATTAGCGACAGTAGGATTTATTTCGGCAATACTTACTTTTTCATAACTTTGATCAAAGTCAAAATCACTTCCTTCGAATAAGGAGAAAGATTCGGAGTGCCTTTTTTCGACGATAATTTTTCGTTCTTTGAGTAGTTCCAATAGGCTCGATATTTCCTGCTCTTCTAGCTGAGGGAAAGAAGCTTTCAGGACAAGCAAGCTTGGTTTTATTCCCGACGTTCCTGCAAAAATAAACAAAAGTGAGATTGCCTTCACAAGGTTTACTGCATTTTTTTGGTCGAGGGCTTCAGTTCGGGCGATGCAGTCTAATGCTACGGACCAATTTCTACGCTCTGTGGAGTCAGAAGCGATGATGAAGCCATAATTTGCTTCTAGATAGTTCCAAAGCTCAACAGGGCCATAAAGATCTGGGGAATCTTGACTCGTAGTGCCCAAAAAATCTTGAAATCCGAAGGGCTCCTGAGATGTCAGGAAATTGAAAACTGAACGGTTGTTTTGCCAAAAGCCTCGCTTAGCAATGGGACCAAGAATTAAACATACAACAGGATTTAGAGGCCAGCTTTCCCTAAATGTCTGGAGATACTTCTTTTTATCAATCTTTCTCTGAGAAGATAAAAATTTCAGGGTGGAGTTGATTGATTTATCAGAGTAAGCTCGGTTTCCTGAGTTTGGTGAGACAAGAGCTAGCGCAGAAGACAGCATTTTCAAAGTCTCTTCCGAATGTGATACTAAGGGGGTGTCTAGGAAGCGTCCTTGAACTTTTTGCCATTCAAGTTTGTGGACCTCCGGAGATAACTGAGCGTAGGCCGTAAAGTTTTGGTGAAGGATTCCTATGAATACTATTTTTGATCCTTCCTGATTTATTGCTTCGGCAAAATTCTGCAGAGCGGCGCAATTATCAAAAAGATTTTCTGATAAGTATCGTCCCATCTCGTCAAGTATGACGAGTTTATCTTTCTTCTTCGATTTGTTGAATGACTCTATGTTTTCGATTAAAGAACCAGTGGCAGAGGATCCAAATAAAGAATTATTTAGATCGTCCTCTATTGAACCTTGTCTGCCGGTAAGAACATGCAAATCATATCTTCTATCCGAAAACACTGACTTAATTTCAGAATATTCGGAGTATCTCTCTAATTTAGCCAAGGCTTGTTTTTTTATGGCCTCAGTTCTAGAAGCTAAACAGCAAAGATATAGGCCCAATGCAGACTTACCAGAACCAAATGCTCCGGTAATTGTGAAAGCTCTTTGGTTTGTTTGTGATATGTGTTCTGCAATATTGTTTAAAACATTTACTCCGGATGTAAGGAGCTGATACCCCTCAAGTGAGTCTTTGCCTGAGGAGATGTCAGAATTAATGTTTACAGAGCGTTGAAAGCGGCGTTTGACTTCAACTAGAGATTTTAAATTTGACATTTTTATCCTTTAAACGCTCTAATCAGCATGTCTTTTTTGAGTTTGTCAAAATCCACGCTTGCAGTAGAACAAATTAAATTTTTTATCCCGAGTTGGTCGGTCCAAATGGCTTTTCCAGCAGTGAGTTGTTCGAATTGTTCAAGTCTTTCGTTTAAGTCTGATTCACTCAATTTGAAAACTCTGCCAGGGCTGTTTGCAGCAAAGGAAATCTCGTACCAATCAAGTGTTTTCGAAGGGCTTACTTCATTAATACGCTGCCAGTGATCTAGCACTGCCCATACGAATAGTGGGGTTGGAAGAGTAGGTCTTTTGGTTCGACAAATTTCAAAATTAGCCGTGGAATCGTCTCGAAGAGCAATTAGGCCCAGACTACCGAAGAAAGAATCAACCTTATCTTCGAAGTTTTCTTTACGATTTTTACCTCCGAAGCAGTAAGCGCGAAATATAACTTCGACGTCCCTTCTAATAGAGGTCTCTGCGACCCTAATATTGTTTTCTTCAGCAAATGCCTCAACCCTTTTTTGGAGAATTTCCCTCGTAACGGTCTGATCGTTATAAATATTGAACAGGTACCAGAGCGCAGTTAACCTATTTGCCTGAGAGCAAAGATTCCAATGCGCTATCCAGGCAGTGGTAAGAGTTTCTCCGAAGGGATCAAGCGGCTCTTTATCAGAGAAAGGAGAACCGAAGATTAGGTTAGCAAGTTCCGTAGGGACTGTCTTGTTATCAATGTTTTCAAGAAATCCTGTTTGATAACCCCACCATTTCATGGAACTGACCATGTTCTTGCCTACACCC
>ERZ777305.3617-NODE-3617-length-10267-cov-2.654034_pt1 | contig 10267 bp, 9 predicted proteins | sample MGYA00374965_ERZ777305 | MGnify/ENA primary metagenome ERZ777305 (study PRJEB29328, sample SAMD00013331) | mouse gut metagenome | study: EMG produced TPA metagenomics assembly of the Metagenome analysis of fecal microbiota from mouse which was promoted...
CCGGGGTCGGAGTCTCCAACTCCGCTGTTAGCGCCGTCAGGGCAGCCAGAAACTTCTTTGCCGCCGCCTGGTCTGTATCCTCCCCCGCCGCTGCGCCGACAGCCCTACCCAACACGGCAAACCGATCATAGGCCCCCGGCAGGGCAAACGTGAGACACACCTTCATCAGCATGGCGTTGGAAAGACCATGAGGAACATGGAAAAGAGCCCCAATGGGCCGGCTCATGCCGTGGATCAGGGTGACACTGGCGTTATTGAACGCGATCCCCGCCTCCAGCGCCGCCACCGACATCTCCACCCTGGCTTCCTCGTTGCTCCCGTTGTAAAAGGCCGTGGGCAGGAACTGAAAGATGCGCTTCACCGCAGAGACCGCAAACACGTCCGACAGCGGCTGCGCCTTGCGGGAGGTGTACGCCTCCACCGCGTGGCACAGGGCGTCCAGGCCCGTGGAGGCAGTGATCCCGGCAGGGGCGGTCATGGTAAACTGAGGATCGATGACGGCAAGCTTTGGCATGAGACACTTGCCCTTAAGAAGCATTTTGACGTCTTTCGCCGTATCGGTGATAATGGTAAATTGCGTGGCCTCCGAGCCGGTTCCCGCCGTAGTGGGGATGGCGGCCATGGAAGGCATGGGCACATCAATGACCTTGCCCATAAAATCAGAGATCTTCCCCTCATACCGGGCCAGTACGCCGACAGCCTTCATGGTGTCCAACGCGGAGCCGCCCCCCAGGCCCACCAGAAAGTCGCAGCCGTTTTCCCTGTATGCCCGAAGCCCTGCCTCCACCATCTTGTCGGTGGGCTCCCCGGTGATCCCGGAGAAGACGGCATAGGCCGTCCCCTGCCCCTTCAGAGCCTCCTCCACCTTGGCGCAGTTACCAAGCTTTATCATCATTTCATCGGTGACGATCAGCGCTTTTTTTCCCATGGCCCCCAGGGTCTGGGCCGCCAGGTTCAAGGCCCCCGAGCCGTTGACGATCTGGCCGGGTACGATAAATTCTCTTGCCATATCCTCTACACTCCTTGTTTATCCCTTAGAATTCCGCATCGTGGAGCCAGGTATACCGCTTGTCCTCACAGCGGTCGGTCTGGAGCCAGGGTCTTCCCTCCAGGTGCCGGATCATCCAGCAGGTATACATACGAAAGCCGGGGGCTACCGCCTGGGGGTGGAGACGACCGCCGGGGATGGCGGAAAAGCTGCCGTCCACGCTCTTAAAAACCTCATCCCCTACAAAGCTGGCTCCAAAGCCCTCAGGCCGGTCAAACTTGAAATAGTAGGTCTCGGGCTGGGGGTGCCGGTGGGGCAGGTATCCCGACCAGTTGCCCGGATCGTTGAGGACCTCCCCCAACACCATGTTGGACCAGGGGGCAATGTCGTGGTCAAAGATGGTGTTCACCTGCCGCTTGGCTACATCCCCAAATTTTCCCACACAAGAATATTTCCAGGGGGCGTCCTGGGGACTGTAGAGCTTGGGGACAAACTCCCTTTCGTTTTTCGTGCGCTGGACCAGGATCTCCGTCTCCCCCGCCGCGGAGACACGGACCTCCGTCCCGGTGCAGACATGGAGGCACCAGGGCCCCTCGCTAAACACGTCCTTCCGGCTCACAGTGGCGGACACGCCGCCGCCGGAGAAGCCCACCTTGCCGGAGAGCAGCAAAACCGCCGTCTCCTCCCCCTCCCGGCAGAAGATCCGCTCCTGCCCCGGTTTCATCCGGTAGACCCGGATATCCATGAGCATATCCTGATAGTCGTTATCGTAGGTGGTGAGGATCTTTTCCCCCTTCTCGTCAAATGCGGGGTATCCGAATACCTTTCCCATGTGGTGGTTCCTCCTTTTTATGTGTGATCCTATCCCCGGCGGCGGGCGTCCACCGCACGGCCGAGTCGGCAGACGGGGGCAAGCCCCCGCCCTACAGGAATGCGTGGAATGGCGTGCCAGGGGCGTCGTGCCCTACGGGGATGGGCGGGATGACGTGTGCCGAGGCGGCACGCCCCACGGAGATGTGCGGGGTGATGTGCGCCGGATCAGCCCCGGGCCACCATCTCGCCGAACTGCTCCTTTTCCGCCTTGATAAAGGCATGGACCTCCCCAGGACCGGGAAGGGCGTCGGAGCAATTATTGCTGCGGACCATCATGGAAGCCTCAGCGGAACCGAACTCCAGGCAGTCAATGATCTCCCACCCCTGGTAAAGGCCGTAGAGAAAACCGGAGCCGTAGCCGTCTCCGCCCCCGAATCCCTTCCGGGCGGTAACAGGAAAGGGCTTGATGGAAAACTTCTGGCCATCCAGGGTAAAGGCGTGGGAGCCCTGCATACCGTGCTTGATGACCACGATCTTGGCGTTGTGGCTCTGCCAGTAGGCGGCGCTCTCCTCATCAGTCATGCCGGGTTTAATGAGCTTTTCCGTCAGGTCAAACTCCTCCCGGGAGCCCATAATGATATCGGCCTCCTTGGCTATGATGGAGTAGTAGATGGAGATCTCGTCGCTGTTTTTCCAGTTATACTCCCGGTAGTCGATATCAAAAATGATCCGGGTCCCCACCTTCTTGGCCAGCATAACAGCCTTAATGGCCGCCTCACGGGAGGGACTCTCCGCCAGGGCGGTGCCTGAAATGAGGATCGCCTTGGCACGTTTGATATACTCCTCCTTCACATCGTCCACGTGGAGCTGGAGGTCGGCGATACAGTTGCGGTACATAAGAATGTGGCTTTCCTTGGGGGAGAGCATTTCGGTAAAGGTCAGCCCCAGCTTCTCCCCTTTCGTACACTTGGTAATGCAGGATGTGTCGATGCCCTGTTCGTCAAAGTAATCCACCACAAACTCTCCGAACTGGTCATCGGAGACCTTGCCAATGAATCCCGCCTTTAGTCCATGGTGGGTCACACCCACGGCGATATTGGCCGGAGAGCCGCCTACATATTTCTCAAAGTAGTGGACCTTTTTCAGGGGCTTGAACTCCTCCTTTACCAGGTCGCTGTAGGCGGGATTAAAGTCGATGGCCACCCGGCCCAGCAGGACCAGGTCTAGCTCCCGGCTTTCATCAAACTGGATGTACATGGATCGTGTCCTCCCATCTCAAAATTGTATACAATCTATGCGCTAATATTATACCCCCATTTTTTCCCGTTGGCAAGTCATCTCAGAGCAAAAAAGCGGCCCCGTGGTTGGGCCGGTACTCATCCACAAGGGGCTCTAAGGCGAAGCTGCCGCACAACCCTGGCTTGCCGCCCGTCAGGGCGGCTGCGCCGTTGTTGCTTGCAGCTTCATCCTGATTGCTCCCTTGTGGATCCTTCGGAGTTCTGTCAACGCCCTTTCGAGACAAAAAGGCGAAAAAATTCCCGGTAATCCTGACGGATACCGGGAATTTTTGCAGACTTTTAGGCCGGAAGGGCTAAGGCAGAACCGTATTGAGTACCGGCCTGAGCCGCTTAAAAATGTAAAGAAGTTTTCAATCGGTGGTTATCTTTGGTGGGGACCGCCCTTACAAATTTCTACTTATCTCCCACAGTCTCCAGATCGATCGCCGAGATCTCATAGGCAGTACGCTCCTCCTCCCGGTCTCCCTGAAGTTTGTGATATTTCCGGCTCTGAAGGCGTCCGGTCAGATGGACCGCGTCCCCTACCTCCAAAGCGCCGCAGAAGCGGGCCAGCGCGCCCCAGGTAATGCAGGGCAAATAGTCTGCCCGGCCATAGCGGCGGTTTACCGCCAGCAAAAGATCACAGATCTCCCGACCCAGAGGAGTCCGGCGAAAATTGGGGGACTTACACAACACTCCGGTAAGTTCCAGCCGGTTCTCGCATTCCCCCTCAGACGGCTCCAGCGTCTTGGCAAAAAAAGTAATGACCAGCCTGGAACCCACCCCAGAGCGGTTGTTGAAAGAGCGGATCTCCCCCTCCGCCCGGTAGCGCTGCCCGACCCTTACAGGGCAAGAAGCAAGCTGCTCCTCCGACGCCACCACGTTCAGGGTATCCGCCGCTCCGCTGAGCCGTTCTACCTCCAGCGGAAATACATAATAGGTCACGCCGTGGTTGGCGTGGGAGGGCTTTGCCTCCCCTACCGCCCGCCCCAGCAAAAGGGCCTGGTTGCTCCCGATCGTCTCCATGCTCTGTCACGCTCCTCTGTCAGTGTTCAAAGGAGTATATGAGACAGGCTCCCAGGATATGACCGGGACGGCTCAGGAAATGGCTTCTCCGCCTATAGTATAGCCGCTCCAGGTCCCCATCTCCGGCCAAGCGGCAAAGCAGTCTTTGAAATAGTATGCGCCCAGAGGGGAACACCATTTTTCCGCGTCGAAAAAGAGGGTGGGCAGCGAGTAGGCCTCCTCCTCATGCCCCCCGGCGGCGGTGATAGAGAACAGGCACCCGTTCTCCCATTGATAAAGAGGGTATCCAGGGTCATCGGAGACCGGGGTAAAATAGCCCTCTGCCGCCAATTCTTCATAACTCCCTCGGACCGCCTCCACGCCGTGGATCTCCCCAAAGCGCCAGCTTAGGGCTTCCTTCTCGCTCTCCAGAAGCTCCCCCGGCGCCTCCGACAGATCCAGCCCCGCTATGGCAATATTGCTGTTCAGGCCCGGATCCTTCCTCCACAGGTCGTCCAAAACCTGGAGGTAAAGCCCGCACAGATCGTTATAGCTTCCCCCTGGGCACTGCTCTGAACCGATGGACCAAGCGTGGAGTTCGTAAGCCTCCCCAAACTGGGCGGGGAAGGACTCCAACACCGTGCCGTTGAAGCTGATCTCCACATTCATTCCATCCTTCAGGTCGGAAGCCTGGGCTGGTTCTCCGTCCAGATAGACGCAAACGCCGCCGTTAGCCGTCATCACGGCAAGAGTGTTTCCGTCAGGTCCAGGCTCCTCATAGCAGCGCACTTTGTTGAGGGAGAGACGGTAAACGCTCCTTCCATCATGGCGGCTGTCCTCATGAGGAGCCAGTTCATGCTCCAGTTCCGCCAAAAGCAGTTCTCCCTCCTCCGCTCCGTCCACGATCCGGCAGGCGACCCAAGCGGGCGTCTCGTCCCTCTCCAGCGTTGGGACCCCGGGGGAGGAGCGTGGAACAGAGTTTTCCGTGGGAGAGGCTGTAGGAGAGGGCAGCGGCTGAACGCAGCCCGTAAGCAGCCCTAAAAGCAGGAAAAACATGGGAATAGACCTTTGCATGGCAACTCCTCCTTTTTCCCTTTAGACGAAAAAGCAGGGAAAAGGTTCCATTGGGGAAATATCTCCAGAAAATAGAAGCAGCCCCGTGGTTCGGGGCTGCTTCTATTTCTTTCTCAATACCGGGCCAAAAATTGCCTGGTCCGCTCCTCTTTCGGGTTTTCAATGACCTCCCGGGCGCTTCCCTGCTCCACAATGAGTCCTCCGTCCATAAAAATGACTTCGTCTGCCACATCCCTGGCAAAGGCCATCTCGTGGGTAACGATGATCATGGTGGTCCTCTGCTGGGCCAGGGAGCGGATCACCTTCAATACCTCCCCGGTAAGTTCCGGATCCAGAGCCGAGGTTGGCTCATCAAAGCACAGCACATCCGGGTGAAGAGCCAGGGCACGGGCGATGGCCACCCGCTGCTGCTGGCCGCCGGAAAGCTGGTGGGGATAGTGGGCCTCCCGGTCGGCAAGGCCCATTCGGTCCAGTAGTTCCCTGCCCTGGGCCTCCAGGATGGGCCACTTGCTCTTGTCGTCCTCCCGCAGCTTTCCCGCCAAGGTCACGTTCTCCAGGGCAGTATACTGGGGAAAAAGATTGAAGGACTGAAACACCAGACCGAAGTGGAGCCGTTTCTGACGGATGGCCTCCTCGCTAAAAGCGGCTTTGTTCCCCGCATCGAAGAGGGTCTCCCCCCGGACGGTGATAGTCCCGGCATCGGGGGTCTCCAGAAAGTTGAGGCACCGTAGAAGGGTGGTCTTGCCGCTGCCGGAAGAGCCGATAATAGCCAGAGCCTTCCCCTCCTCCAAAGAAAAGGAGATATCCTCCAGCACCTTGGTGTCCCCAAAATGCTTTTCAATGTGTTTGACTTCCAGGATCGCCACGTCGCCCACCCCCTTACCGGAAATAGTCCAGCTTTTTCTCCAGCTTGCCCAGCAGGAGAGTCACTACCCCATTGAACAGCAGATAGTAAACTCCCGTGAAAAAGAGGGGCCAGAGAAGGCCGGAATAGCCATGGGAGGTCTTCATAAAAGCCTGCCCCGCCCAGATGACTTCCTGAAAGGAGATGATCCGGGCCAAAGAGGTGTCCTTTACCAGGGTGATGACCTCGTTGGACATGGGGGGAACAATGCGCTTGACCATCTGCAAAAGAGTGATCTTAAAGAAGATCTCCCGCCGGGTCATGCCCAGCACCAGCCCCGCCTCCTGCTGGCCCACAGGCACCCCCTGGATCCCACCCCGGTAGATCTCGGAGAAGTAACAGGCATAGTTGATAATAAAGGCGATGGCGGAGGCCAGGAAGCGTCCCGACTCCCCGGTGCCCCAGGGAGAATAGCCCATAAGCTTACCGGGAATATAGTAGAGGATAATAAGCTGGAGCATCAGGGGGGTACCCCGAATGACCCAGATAACTCCCCGGGTAAGCCACCGCAGAGGGGCAAACCGGCTCATGGAACCAAAAGCGATCACCAATCCCAGAGGGATCGCCCCCAGCAGGGTAACAGAAAAGAGTTTGAGGGTTTGGATAAAGCCCTCATTGAGGGCGCCGACAACGGTAAGAAACATGGGGTCACCTCCTTTTTCCAGATAACGGGCTATGTCAGGCTGCGAGCGGGGCTGACCGCCTCGGGGCTAACTCCTCCGACTACGCAAAATTTCTCCGGGGGCGATGGGGCCGCCCCCGAAGAAATTTCACTTCGCTACGTCGTTAGCCCTTCAGCAGCCCCGCTCTCCGCCCTTCTTACTTCTGCTCGATCAGCTTATCCCCAATACCATAGGTATCGGCAATCTGCTGCATGGTCCCGTCGGCGTAGGCGCTCTTGAAAAAGTCGTTGAGGGCGGCAGCCAGGTCGGAGCCCTTGCGGAAACCCACACCGTACTCCTCGGAGTTGAGTTCAGCGGTATAGGTCAGATCGGCGTAGCTGGTACCCTCCCCCACGGTGGCGGCGGCCATCAGATAGTCGATGACAGCGGCGTCGGCGGTGCCGGAGGAGACCTCCAAAAGAGCGGTGGCCTGGTCCTGGACCGGAGTGTAGGAGGCCCCCAGAGCCTCCACCTGCTCCATACCAGCAGAGCCGTTTTCCACGGCAAACTGAAGGCCCTTTACGCTCTCGGCACTCTGGTAGTCGGCGGCTTTATCTGCGGGAACGATGACCACCTGGGCGTTATTGAAGTAGGGGTTGGAGCATTCCATGGCGGCCTTCACATCGTCGGTAAGGGTCATGCCGTTCCACACCACATCAATGGTCTTGCCCTCCAGTTCAGAGATCTTGTTGTCCCAATCGATGATCTGGAACTCAGCCTTTACCCCCAGACTTTCGGCAAAGGCCTTGGCAAGATCGGCGTCGAAGCCGATCCACTCTCCGTTCTGGTCGGTATAATCCATGGGCTCAAACTCGGTGATCCCGACGATGAGTTTTCCCTGCTTCTTTACATACTCCACATCACTGTCCGCCGTCTTGCTTCCACAGGCGGCAAGAGACAGGGACATAACCCCAGCTAGAACCAAAGAAATGATTTTTTTCATGATATGTATCCTCCTGATCACGTATGATCTGTTTTTCGGCGGCTTCGCCGCCGTGCTTTAGTATAGTAACACGCTAATGTAAAAATGTAAAGAGAAATTTTTTAAATCTGCCAATAACATTAAGGAGGCCGCGGGATCCCGCGGCCTCCTTAATGTTATAAAACCGAAAGTCTCATTTACCGTTTTTTTCATCCAGCTTCAGGAAAATGTTGGCCAGGATGGCGCCGGAAATGTTGTGCCAAACGCTGAACACCGCGCCGGGAATGGTAGCCAGGGGATACTGGGCAAAATGGGCCCCCGCCAGAGAGGTGGCAAGTCCGGAGTTCTGCATACCAACCTCGATAGAGATGGCCCGGCACTTGGTAACATCCAGCTTGAGAAGCTTGCCTACGCCGTATCCTACAGCGTAGCCCAGAACATTATGGAGAATGACCACCGCTACAATAAGAAGGCCGCAGGTCATGATCTTGGCGGCGTTTGCGGCTACCACGGCGCCCACGATAGCCACGATGGCTGTGGTGGAGATAAGGGGCAGGATGTCCACAATGGCCTCGGCCACCTTGGGCAAAAACCGGTTGATAAGGAAACCCAGAACAATGGGCACGATGACCACCTTTACGATGGACATAAACATATTCATCACATTCACGTCTACGCTCTGACCGGCGTACAGCAGGGTCAGGGCGGGAGTCAGGAAGGGCGCCAAAAGAGTGGATACGCCTGTCATGCCGACGGACAGGGCCACGTCGCCCTTGGACATGTAGGTCATCACGTTGGAGGATGTGCCGCCGGGACAGGTTCCCACAAGGATGACGCCTACCGCCAGTTCCACAGGCAGGTGGAACACCTTACACAGCAGAAACGCCAGCAGGGGCATGATGGTAAACTGTGCAACGCATCCAATGACCACGTCCTTGGGGCGGCTGAAAACCACCTTGAAGTCATTGGGCTTCAGGGTAAGACCCATGCCGAACATGACGATCCCCAAAAGGGTATTGACATAACCGGTCTTGAGTACAGCGCTCACCGGAGCGGGAGCCAGCAGGGCCAAAGCGGCCACAGCGATGACGATGACAGCCATCCATTGGCTGACAAATTTTGTGATCTTGCGAAGCAGATCCATATGTATTCTCTCCCATCTGTCTAAATTTTTTCCCACACACAAGGAAATAAACGGCCCTTTTCCAAATACCGCTTTGCCCCCTACCATACCACATTTTGATCCGCCACGCAAGGAAAAAATAGACAAAATTACCCTTTTTGTCTTTTATAAACTCCAAAATCCGCCGGGAATACTCTGAGGAAAACTCCACATCTTATAGGCAGAATTTCAAATGGGAGGAAACGCCATGAAACAGTATCTCGCGGCTTTGCTGGCCGTCAGTTTTTGTATTTTACCTGCCCAGGCCACCGTTACCGGAAGTCCCGAGGTGGATGCGGGGGCCGCCCTTCTTATGGAGAAGGAGACGGGAGAGATCCTCTACGAGCATAACGCCCACGACAGACTGGAACCCGCCAGTGTCACCAAGGTCATGACTCTGCTGCTGGTAATGGAGGCCATTGACACAGGTCTTCTCTCCAAGGAGGACATGGTCCAGGTCTCCGCCCGGGCTGCCTCCATGGGTGGGTCCCAGGTCTATTTGAAGGAAGGGGAGACCATGTCGGTCCACGACCTTCTCAAAGCCACCGCAGTAGCTTCGGGCAACGACGCCTCGGTGGCATTGGCCGAGCGTCTGGCCGGAAGCGAGAGCGCCTTTGTGGAGCGGATGAACCAGCGCGCCCAGGAACTGGGAATGAGCGACACCACCTTCCTCAATTGTACTGGACTGCCCGCTCCGGGGCATCTCACTTCCGCCCATGATATTGCCCTCATGAGCCGGGAACTGATCCTGAATCATCCTTCTATCCGGGAGTATACCACCATCTGGATGGATTCCCTTCGGGATGGGGCCTTTCAGCTTGCCAACACCAACAAACTCATCCGGTTCTACGATGGGGCTACGGGATTGAAGACCGGCTCTACCGACGCCGCCCGGTTTTGTATCTCCGCCACCGCCGAGCGGGACGGCATGGAACTCATCGCTGTGATCCTGAAGTCTCCTACCAAGGATACCCGGACCGCCACAGCCAAATCCATGCTGGACTTTGGCTTTGCCAACTATACGGTCCTGGACGCCAGACCCGCCCAGGCTCTTCCCCCGGTAAAAGTGCTTCTGGGGCAGCAGGACTACGTTCAGCCCGTTTTGGCTCAGACCGGCCGGATCCTGGTGGAAAAGGCCCAGGTCAACAACCTGGAGACCTCCCTGTCCTTGTGCGAGGATGTAGAGGCTCCCGTGGCGGCGGGACAAAAGCTGGGGGAAATGACGGTGACCTGGATCCCAAAGGTGGACGGCCAGGTCAAAGAGGTCATCGACATCGTCTCCGCCCAGGAGGTATCCCGGCTCACCACCTTTGGGATCTTCCGGGAACTTCTGGACAGATTTTTCCTGGCAAAGTAAGTTCAAGCCCCGGAGCCGTGGCTCCGGGGCTTGTTTGGTTAGATTGGGAAATAAATATAAATTTATAAGTGGTCCTGGCGGGCCGGTTTGGAACCGGCCCCTA
>ERZ777305.3618-NODE-3618-length-10266-cov-2.444814_pt1 | contig 10266 bp, 6 predicted proteins | sample MGYA00374965_ERZ777305 | MGnify/ENA primary metagenome ERZ777305 (study PRJEB29328, sample SAMD00013331) | mouse gut metagenome | study: EMG produced TPA metagenomics assembly of the Metagenome analysis of fecal microbiota from mouse which was promoted...
TGCTCTGCCGACCGTAACGTCAAGTGCAAGATCAATAGAGAAGGCCTCTGGATTGAACAGCTCGATACGAACCCGGGTGAACTGATCCCTGAAGAATACAGAACTAAGGGCGAAGGCGAGACTGTTAAGATCGATCTGAATCAGCCGATGGAACAGATTCGTGCCGAACTGTCTAAGTATCCGGTTTCTACACGCGTTTCTCTGACCGGCAAGATCATTGTGGCTCGCGACATCGCGCACGCCAAACTTCAGGAACGTCTGGATAAGGGTGAACCCCTGCCTGACTACATTAAAGATCATCCGGTTCTCTACGCAGGTCCCGCAAAAACTCCCGAAGGCTATGCCTGCGGCTCAATGGGCCCGACAACAGCTAACCGTATGGATCCTTATGCTGATCCGTTCATGGCTGCCGGCGGTTCCTTCGTTATGATCGCTAAGGGCAATCGTACTGACGTAGTTACCGAAGCCTGTAAGAAACACGGCGGCTTCTATCTTGGAACGATCGGCGGTGTTGCCGCGGACCTCGCAGAAGAAGCTATCCGCAGCATTAAGTGTATTGAGTATCCTGAACTCGGTATGGAAGCGGTTTACGAAATTGAAGTGGAAGATTTCCCGGCATTCATCCTGGTCGATGACAAGGGCAACGACTTCTTCAAACAGCTCAAGCCCCTGCATCCGATTAATCTCGTCGACTAATACTCGTCTTTGAGAACGGCCCGGCAAATTGCCGGGCTTTTTATTTATGCAAACGGCTAAAATTTTCTCTCCCGGAAGCTGTTGCATAGGTATCCGTATTTTTGTACAAATAGATAAAAACATAAGGCAGAGCAGAATGAATACAGAAACAGGAAAATTAAAAAAGATTTTTTCTCTATGGAGAGATATTGAGTGTCTGACCCCGTTCGAAATTCACGAAAATGATTTTGAATCTCTGCTGGACCCGAATAATTCTGCACATTCACCGCGCAGTTCTATTTTTAAATGGGACGAAAAAAACAACCGCGGCCGAACTGCCTTTCAGCACGAACTTAATAAGTCGCCGGTCGGCACAGATACGGCAGAACACATCACGGTCTATACGATCTGTGCAGGAGTGATTCCGACAGAACTCTACGTCAAACGGGTAGAAGAACTCCTGCGCAAACTGCGTCCTGACTGTTCAGAGTTTCTAAAAGACTATTCTTACGAACAGATGCGCAGTAACGGACGCATCGCGCTCGGCGGATTTCGCGTAAATCACTTTGGAAAATTCGTCCCGGATTCAATTCATATTTCCTACGCTTTTGCTTATTTGATTGAACTTTCAAGAATGGTGAAGGACAGGGAAAAGATCGCGGATCCCGTTTCTCAGGCCGTGTCCGTTGCGATTTCAATCCAAAGCAGGTTTTGGCCCGAACTGGATACGTCAATATCTTCTGCGGAGGACGCGCAGGCGGAGCTCCCTGACTCAAAAATTCTTTATCAGATGAAGTGCAGACGGATGAAAGGCGCAAAAACTCGAGATGGAAAATCGAGAAGGATCATGCAGCTGAATGATCTTAGTCCCAGCCTTCCAATCTTTGATGCAAACATCGTCGACGAAATCGTGAAATTTTTGCTTAAAGAAGCAGAGCTGGATGTACCGTATGAAATTTGGGTGGCTAAACAGTTTCAGGTTTCAACTCAGCCCGCACCTATGCCTTTCATGAATTCGCCGTATGTAGTGGAGATAGAAAGAATCCTTGCGCTGCTTAAAGATAACTTTGCAAGCCCGGAAGATATTCTGAGCAAAATCACTTACAGTATCTTGGACGATTCTCCCGGTCCGGATCGCAAAGATATTCTGACTTCTCCCAAAGCATTTGCCGATTTGGCAAACCCTAAGCACTTTAATCTCGGACGCTGGCCAAATCTCATTCAGCACTATTTAGTTCCTCTGCAGCAGGCGGCAGTTGAAGCGATTTGTTCCTGTGATGATTATTCGCCGGTCGTTTCAATTAGCGGACCTCCGGGTACCGGCAAGACAGAAATAGTGAAAGAGCTTGTCGCTGATGTAGTGGTCAGAAGAGCGTTCGTGCTCAGCAAAATTAAAAAAATCGGAGTTGAAGAATTATTTGACGATATCGCCGAAGGGCTGGCTCTCAAGTCGGAATTTTCAGAAGACTTCTCAATTATTGTTGCCTCCAACAACAATAACGCGGTTGAAAATATTACGAAGGAACTGCCTTATTCGTACGGATTTGAAAGGCAGACGTTTTATTTTCCGGAACTCGCTGATGAGTTAAATCACACGGAAGGCGCTTGGGGACTGATCTCTGCCGCTTTGGGAAAAGGCATAAACTGGCAGCGGTTTTATAAAACACTTTTTAGACGGAAGACGCTCGATTCGAACGGAACTAAGGTAAAAAAAACTTATCTCGAAGGATATCTGTTAGAGCAAAGAGATCAGGAAGGCGGTCAGGTTGCTGTTGAAAAGAAATGGGAGGAGCAGCGTGCAAATTTCAAAAAACTTCTTGGAGAAACAGTTTCTCTGCTTAAACAGCAGGACAGCATTTATAAGAATCAGCGTAAAGATCTGCCTGAGAGCGTCTCACAGAAGGTTCAGCAGCGCAGAAGCGGTCTATTGGACCAAATCTTTGCAGACGGTTTAGAAGACGAAGATGCACAGCCGATATCGTTGTTTGATTTTTCGACGCGGGGTGTAAAGGAAATCAACCATGAAAAACGTCTGTATTCGACTAAGGAAATTGATATCACGAGAACAGAGCTCTTTTTGAGCGCGCTTGAGCTTCATCGTCTGACCATTCTTATTCATGCGAAGCGTTTTGTTCGAGCGATCGAGACCTGCAGTCTAGCATCGATGAGGAATGTCTCTTCGGTTTATCGAGCTCAAATGCTCGGGACGATTACGTTTTTAGTTCCTGTTATTTCTACGACGTTTGCCGCGTCAGTCATTCGCTTTGGATGCTGTACAAAGAAAACGCTTCCGTGGGTTGTGATTGATGAAGCTTCTCAGGCTTCGCCTCAGTCGGCACTTTGTCTTATGCAGAGAGCAAAACGGCTTATTGTGATTGGAGATACGCGTCAGCTTCCGCCGGTTGTTTCGCTTCCGCTCCCGATCATCGAGATGCTCATTGGAAAGGATAAATACTACGAACGATGGATATCACCGTATTGCAGCCTCCAAACTCTTGCGGATAATACTCAGGAGTACGGGACATGGTTTAGAAATTTCTCCGGCGGGAAAGAATGGACCGGACTTCCGCTGCGAGTACAGAGAAGGTCGATCAGACCGATGTTTAGAATTTCCAATGCTCTGTCATACTCCGGACAAATGTCTCTTCCCGGTCATTTGGAAGAAAAATTCAAAAAAGGGAAATTTATCCGTAGTTTTTGGCTTGATGTCTCGCCTCAGTCTCCAAGCGACAGCAACTGTATTCCGGAGGAGATGGAAGCGGCGTCGCAACTGCTTGACTGGCTGGATAATGAGCTTGGCCGGACGGCTTTCTTTAATCGCGATTCCGAACCCAAAACGCTGATGATTTGTACGCCGTTTAGGGCAGTATCGGGTGCTCTGAAAGCTTCCGGGCTTACAAAGAATCGTATGAACTTTACGATAGAGAAGATTGGAACGATCCATACGATGCAGGGGCGTCAGGCAGATGTCGTAATTTTTATTTTAGGTTCGCGAAACGGAAAAGCCGGTTACTACGCAAGGAGCTGGGTCTGTGAACCGCCTAATCTGTTGAATGTAGCCGTAAGCCGTGCCAGAGAAACACTTATCGTTATTGGAAATTACGAAGACTGGCATTCTTTTATGCCGATGGGCACGGTAATTGACGCCCTGGAGCAGGATGGACTCGGTATTTTGACGGAATTACCGATAAATGGTTAACAAGTAGATACAATAACGAGAAATTAGGATGCGGCGCGAATTGCACAGCCAGGTCCGACAAGTCTCATGGAACTACTAGTATGGATTCAGTGTTTTGGATTGTGATAGCGGCGATGGTTTTAATCGTCGTTCTCTTACGCTTTAAAGTTATTATCGGCTTATCGATTCTCTCGGGCGGCCTTTTGATCTGGCTGTTTGAGTCGAGATCGCTGGAAATGCTTTGGAAGGCGATGCAGCAGACGCTGGTGATGCCGAGAACATGGGACCTAGTCCTGTGTTTGTATTTTGTGATGTGTCTTGAGGTTGAACTGAGAAAGAGCGGATCGCTGCATGGAATGGTCGTCACGATGCGCAATATTTTCTCCAGCAATAAAGTGACGCTTGCGTTTATGCCGGCATTTTTAGGCTTGCTGCCTTCCCTTGGAGGCGCGCGTTTCTCCGCTCCGATTGTGAAGGAGGCGAGCGAAGGCATTGCCGTAGATGACGAAGAAAAGAGCGCTATTAATCTTTGGTTCCGTCATATTTTTGAATTTTCCAACCCTCTGATGCCCGGCGTCATTCTTGCCTGCGGTATTGCGAACGTCACAATTTCGGATCTGATCACACACGTCGGCTGGGTTACGATTCTGTGTTTTGTTCTGGGTTGGATTGTTTTGATTCGTCCGCTCAGAATTACCGATCCGGAAAAAGCCACCAACACGACAAACGATCACTCCATAGATTGGAAGAGTTTGTTCCTCGCTTTTGGCCCTATCATCGCCAGCTTTGTTCTGATTGTCGCCTTTAATATGCAGGCGGCTCTTGCGATGGGATTGGTCGTAGTCGGTTTCATTCCGCTTTATTTCCTTTTCAAGCGTCAGATTCCTATTCTCAGTGTATTTACAGAGAGTTTGGACAAAAAGCTTTTCTTTAATGTGATCTGTATTCTGTATTTCATTCAGCTGTTGACCGTCATTGGAACACTGGATGAAATTGTGAATGCGTTTAATCATTCGAGTCTTCCGGCTCCTGCCATTGTTGCCTGTCTGGCCTTCATTTTTGGTGTGATGACCGGAATGGGACAAGGCTACATTGCGATTGTGATGCCGATCGTTGCTCTTATGGCACCGGGAAATATTATCTTGGTTGGCATTACTATGGTTTACGGCTTAGTCGGTCAAATGATTACTCCGACTCACCTCTGCATTCTTGTAACGGTTGACTATTTCAAGAGCAGTCTGTGGAAAACGATTGGTAAATGTGCCTGGCTGTCATTTTTAACTGCGCTGATCTTTTCAGTTTGGACGTATTTCCGTTACTACAATTGACGGATTGGACTTACGGAGGAGATAAATGTCTCTTGCTGACTGCTTTGCGCTTTTTGTGAAGTTTTTCTTCCTGCTGACGCCGCCTTTTGTTATGTCCGCCTTCTTGTCGGTAACGAAAGACAATTCGATTAAAGAGCGCAATTATTTGGCGTTGTGGATTACTTTATGGATTTTGATTATTTCCGGAATATTGCTTTTCTTTGGCGGATTTATTTTCAAAATCTTTGGTATTACTCTTGATGCCTTCCGTGTCGGAACGGGCGCATTGCTTTTTCTAACGTCGGTCGGTTTGGTGAGCGGAAATTCCATCCGTGTTCCTCAGGGAGATTCTATTCAATCTCTTGCTGTGGTTCCAATGGCGATTCCAATCACACTTGGGCCTGCTTCAATCGGCGTACTGATGGTTTACGGCGGCGAAATAAAAACAGGCCTTGGTTTCTTCCTTGCTTATCTTTCGATCAGTGCCGCGGTGATCTGTGTGGGCCTTCTTCTGTTTGTGTCGAACTATATTCAGAAGGCGATTGGGAAAAACGGCCTCGTAGTGCTGAGTAAGCTGACCGGTCTAATTCTCGCTGCGCTATCGGCTCAGATGATTTTCATGGGGGCTGACGGTTTTCTTCAGGAGGCGATTAAGAACGCTTTAAAATAAGTGTGTTAGCGGAAATAACCCCGTATTATTTGCTTACACAGCCTCTCTTGAACAATTGAGCATCTTCGTGTATATTGCTCGGCTCAATTAAAGGAGGGGTATAACATGGATAACGGAAGAACAGAAAACAAAGAGTCCGCTAAGATTATTGCGATATCCACAGTGATGTCTATGATCGGCAGCGCACTGCTTTTAGCTGTGTCGCATGTAATCGGCTAATAAAATCGAAGTAAGTTTTAACCGTCTAGGCTGAAGAGGCCGGGACGGTTTTTTTGTTTATGGCGGTTCGTCGGAAAAATTTCGTTTCCGAGGCGGTCGTCCTGCAGGCTCAGAGCCGCGAAAAGACAACTGCCGCAGCCGGAGAAGGTTGTTCTGCTGAAGATAAGTCATGCGGGGAGTTTTTCACGAAGATTCTGATTCGGGGTTTTGAGAAACCGCAGGCAAAGACAAACAGATATCGACTGTGGTTATTCTGTGTATTAGATGATTGAAAACTCTGAAAACCCGCATGGATATTGGGTTCTGGCGGCCCCAACAGGAATCGAACCTGTACTTCAGTCTTAGGAGGACCACGTTGTATCCATTCAACTATGGGGCCGGAGCGAGTAATTTTAAAGCATTTTTAATTTACGAGTTGGAACGTCTTCCAAACAGGGCAAAATTCTTGTGGTTTGTGTCTGGAGACTTTTCGTTCAACAGGCCGAGGTTCTGAAGTGCGGCCTTATCCGGTTGTTTGAATCGGCTTAAAGGTTCTTTTTGTACGGCAAAGCCGTTTTTAAGAGAAGGAAATCGCTATTTCGGCGGCTGTTTGAGTCTCTCAGCGGTCGGTACCGGAGACGCGCTGCTCAATTTTCGATGGCATTCCTTCTTTGATTTTCGGCTCATGAGCGACGAAACCGACTCCCTGCTTCGAAGTCGGACACGGCAGTGAAAATATGAATTAACACCTGCAGGCCTTTTGATAAAATAGAACTTTGCGCTTTTGTCTTTTGTTTTACTTATTCCAACCGTATGTCCGCAATTAATGAAGCAGCTCAAACCTACTCAGAAGGTTCCATCACAGTCCTAAAAGGTCTGGAGCCGGTTAAACAAAGACCGGGTATGTACACTCTGACGGATAGTCCGCTGCATATTATCCAGGAAGTTATTGATAACTCCAGTGACGAGGTTCTTGCGGAATACGGAACAAAAATCATTTTTACCGAGTACGCGGACGGTTCAATCTCCGTTGAAGACGACGGACGCGGCATTCCGGTCGGTCTGCATCCGCAGGAAAAGACTCCGGTGGTCGAATTGGTGTTCACACGACTGCACGCGGGCGGTAAATTTAATAAGAAAGAAGGCGGAGCATACTCATTCTCCGGCGGTCTGCACGGCGTAGGCGTGTCTGTGACAAACGCTCTGTCAAACCGCCTGGAAGTTACTGTATGGCGTGACGGCCTCGAAAGTACGATCGCTTTTGAAAACGGCTTTGTTAAAGAAGAGCTGAAAAGCATCAAATCTCCCAGGCCGAAGCGGGCCACAGGAACAAGAGTTCGCTGCTGGCCGAATCCTAAGTACTTTGACAGCCCGAAGATTCCGCGGGCTCAGCTGATTCGTCTTCTTAGAAGCAAGGCAGTATTGCTCCCGGGCTGCGAAGTCATCTACATCAATGAAGCCGAAGACATTCGCCAAACCTGGAAATATACGGGCGGCCTCAAAGAGTATCTGCTCGATCAGGTTTCCGGTAAGTCTATCGTCACTCCGTTCGAAGCAAAAGGATATGCGACCGAAGAGGACGAAATGTTCCCCGAAGGAGAGGGCGCAGCCTGGGTTGTGACTTGGACGGAAGAAGGTAATCTCGAGCGCGAAAGCTACGTTAACCTGATTCCTACCCCGCTCGGAGGAACTCACGAAGCCGGTTTGAGGGACGGAATTTATCAGGCGGTCAGATCTTTTATGGAAACCCACGGCCTCGGTGCCAAAGGTGTTCGTCTGATCGTCGAGGATGTGTTCGCAAGAGCAAGCTTCGTGCTGAATACGAAGGTTCTCGACCCTCAGTTCCAAGGCCAGGTTAAGGAAAAACTGATCAGTAAGGAAGCGTTAAAGCTGGTCTCTTCCTTCGTTCGCCCTCAGATGGAATTCTGGCTGAACAGCCATATCGAAGAGGGGAAGAAACTCGCCGAGATGTTTGTGAAACAGGCTCAGGCAAGACAGCATTCTTCTCAGAAAATTGAAAAGAAAAAAGGTTCGTCCGTCGCGGTTCTGCCCGGAAAACTGACCGACTGCACGAGCGGAGACATCACCAGAAATGAATTGTTCCTGGTGGAAGGCGACTCCGCGGGCGGCTCGGCAAAGAAAGGAAGAGATAAAGAATATCAGGCGGTTCTTCCGCTTCGAGGCAAGGTCCTGAATACATGGGAAGTGGACAGAAACCTGCTCTTTGGCAATAAGGAAGTTCATGATATTTCTGTTGCGATCGGTGTGGATCCTCATGCGGTTGGGGAAAAACCAGACATCTCCGGCCTGCGTTATGGAAAAATCTGCATCATGGCGGATGCCGACGTTGACGGTTCTCACATCGAGGTGCTTCTTCTGACGCTTTTCTACCGTCATTTCTCCTACCTTATGGAGACTGGACACATCTTTATCGCGATGCCTCCGCTCTTTAAGATTAAAGTGGCTAAGACCGCGAAGAAAAAAGAGCGGAGAATTTACTGCCTTAACGAGGAAGAACTGAGACAGAATTTGGAAAGGCTTAAAAAGGAAAAGTACAAAGAAAATCAGATTGAAATCTCGCGTTTTAAAGGTCTGGGAGAAATGGATTGGCAGGAGCTGAAAGAAACTTCGCTTGATCCTGAAACCCGCAGACTGCTGCCGATTAAAGTCGGCGCGCCGGGTGACGAGCTGACCGAAAAGGCGATGAATATTCTGATGGCCGGAAAAGAAGCGGATTCGCGCAAGGAATGGATTGAACGTCACGGCGATCAGTTTGAACCGGATATTTAACGTATTGCGGACAGTCAAATGGCAGAAAATAAAAAAAGAAAATTAACTGAAAAGGATCAAACCAGCTTCTTTGATGAGGAAATGATGGCTGAAGAGCCTCAGATTCCGGAAGAAACTGACAGTGATACGAAAAAAAATACATCCGCTGACTCCGCTCAGGAGGAAGACATCGGTGCCGGCTCCGGTTTCCTGTTTGATTTAAACGAATACGGATCGGAAAGCGAGAGTGTCGAAGAAAAAGACACCGCTCAGACCGATTTGGCGGAGACTTTAGTCGCGCAGGCAGAAAGCGCCGCGGCTGAGCTGATTGAGCAGGACGCCAAAGACGAAGAAGCCGTAGTTGAAAAAGTTGAAGCGGAAATCGTTGACGCGGAAATGGTCCCTCAGCCTGCGATGCTCAGCGGAACAGACATCGTTGAAGAGGCGATGAAGAACGCCGAAACGGATGTTGATGAACTGACATTGGCTTATTTCGCAAGCCGCGCCTATCTGGAGTATGCGATTTCCGTCGTTAAGGGGCGCGCGCTTCCGGATGTCTGCGACGGCATGAAACCTGTTCAGCGCCGTATTCTCTACGCGATGAAGCGCTTGGGGCTGTCCCCGGACGCTAAAACCGTCAAGAGTGCGCGTGTCGTCGGTGACGTGCTCGGTAAATACCATCCGCACGGTGACTCGGCGGCCTATGACGCAATGGTGCGCTTGGCTCAGGACTTCACGATGCGCTACCCGCTGGTGCACGGTCAGGGCAACTTCGGTTCGGCCGACGGTGACGGCGCGGCCGCAATGCGTTATACCGAAGTAAAACTGTCTAAGTATTCGGAACTTCTGCTGAGCGAAATTGACGAAGGAACCGTTAAATTTGTCCCGAACTACGACGGCGCATTCAAAGAACCGACGCTTCTGCCGGCTCGCCTTCCGATGCTCCTTTTAAACGGCTCAAGCGGTATCGCGGTGGGTATGGCCACTGAGATTCCGTCTCATAACCTTAAAGAGGTCGCGGCCGCTACTGTCAAACTAATTGATCAGCCGGAAACGACAACGGAAGAACTTTTGGAAATTATTCCCGGTCCGGATTTTCCGGGCGGGGCCCAGATCATCTCGCCGCAGTCCGATATCCTTTCGGCTTATCAGTCCGGCTACGGTTCGCTTCAGCTTCGCGCGGTTTATCACTTCGAGGTCTCTGGCAGCTGGTGATTGATCAGCTTCCTTATAAAGTATCCGCGCAGAAAGTACTGTCGGAAATTGACTCTCTGACCAATCCGAAAGCATCATCCGGTAAAAAGACGCTGAGCGCCAAACAGCAGCAGGACAAGCAGCTTCTCATGAACGTGATCTCTTCTGTCAGAGACGAATCAAACGGAGAGGCCGCGATTCGAATTGTTATTGATCCGAAGAGCAAAACGGTTGACCGGGATGAACTGCTGAATGTTTTATTCAGCAAGACCAGC
>ERZ777305.3619-NODE-3619-length-10264-cov-2.868058_pt1 | contig 10264 bp, 8 predicted proteins | sample MGYA00374965_ERZ777305 | MGnify/ENA primary metagenome ERZ777305 (study PRJEB29328, sample SAMD00013331) | mouse gut metagenome | study: EMG produced TPA metagenomics assembly of the Metagenome analysis of fecal microbiota from mouse which was promoted...
GTTATGGTAATTGGGGCGGGAGAAGCTGCAAATATCATTATAAAAGAGATTGTAAACAGTAATTTTTCCACTATGGTCATTCGCTGTATTATTGATGATGACAAGGGAAAATGGGGAAGATTTATTCAGGGGATCAAGGTTGTCGGCGGCAGGGATAAAATTATTGAATGTGCCGATATTTTTGGAATTGATGAAATTATTGTAGCAATGCCTTCTATTACAAGAAGTGAGCTTTCTGAAATTTTAGACATCTGTAAAGAGACAAGCTGCAAACTCCGTTCCCTGCCAGGGATGTATCAGCTGGTTAATGGTGAAGTCAGCGTCAGCAAGCTGCGGGATGTGGAAGTGGAGGATTTATTAGGAAGAGAACCCATTGAGGTGGATTTGGATTCAATTCTTGGTTATGTTAAAGGGAAAAAAGTGCTGGTCACAGGCGGCGGCGGTTCTATTGGAAGCGAGTTATGCCGGCAGATTGCAAGCCATAGACCGGCTCAGCTTATTATACTGGATATTTATGAAAACAGTGTTTATGATGTACAGCAGGAGCTGATTACCAAATATCCTGAACTTTCTTTAGTGGTGCTGATTGCTTCTGTCAGAAATACCAACCGGATGAACTGGATATTTGAAAGCTATAAGCCTGATATTGTGTACCATGCGGCGGCTCATAAGCATGTACCTTTAATGGAAGCAAGTCCCAATGAGGCAGTTAAAAATAATGTATTCGGCACATGGAAAACTGCTCAGGCAGCTGCCATGAATGGCGTACAGAGATTTGTTATGATCTCTACCGATAAGGCAGTGAACCCTACCAATATTATGGGAGCCAGCAAGCGGATTTGTGAAATGATTATTCAGACATTTAATAAGCATTATGATACGGAATTTGTGGCTGTCAGGTTTGGAAATGTGCTGGGCAGTAACGGAAGTGTGATTCCCTTATTTAAAAAGCAGATCATGGCAGGCGGACCGGTGACAGTAACCCACCCTGATATTATCAGATATTTTATGACCATACCGGAAGCAGTATCTTTAGTGCTGCAGGCGGGTGCCTATGCAAAAGGCGGTGAGATATTTGTTTTGGACATGGGAAAACCGGTAAAGATACTGGATCTGGCTAAAAATCTGATTCGGTTGTCCGGCTATCGTGTAGGTGAAGATATTAAGATTGAGTTTACCGGCCTGCGTCCCGGAGAAAAGCTTTATGAGGAGCTTTTGATGGCGGAAGAGGGAATGACGGAGACGGCAAATAAACTGATCCATATCGGGAAACCTATTGAGATAGATGAAAGCAGATTTTTTGTTCAGCTTAAGGCATTGAAGGAAGAATCAAAAAATGAAAGTAATGATATTAGACCTTTGATCAGAGAAATTGTATCTACTTATCATTACAATGAAGAGTAATGGAGGAGCAAAGAAATGGCAGACAAAAAAATTTATTTATCTTCCCCTACCATGCATGGAGAAGAACAGGAGTTTATCAGGGAGGCATTTGACACCAACTGGGTGGCGCCTCTTGGTCCTAATGTAAATGCATTTGAGAAGGAGCTGGCAGATTATGTGGGAATTGCCCATGCATCTGCATTAAGTGCCGGAACAGCGGCAATACATCTTGCCCTCCGCGTCTTGGGAATAGGGGAAGGGGACGTGGTATTTGTTCCTTCGTTAACCTTTAGCGCCACCTGTAATCCGGTGGTATATGAAAAAGCAACTCCAGTATTTATTGATTCGGAGACAGATACCTGGAATATGGATCCGGAAGCGCTCAAAAGGGGCTTTGAAATCTACCCTAACCCCAAGGCTGTGATCGTGGTTCACTTATATGGAACGCCTGCAAAGCTTAATGAAATTATTGAAATTTGCGATGAGCACGGAGTTCCGCTGATTGAGGATGCGGCAGAATCCTTAAGCAGCACATATAAAGGAAAACATACAGGCACTTTTGGAAAAATAGGAATTTATTCTTTTAATGGAAATAAGATTATTACCACTTCAGGCGGTGGAATGCTGGTTTCCAAAGAAGAGGAAATCACACAAAAAGCTACTTTTCTGGCCACGCAGGCAAGGGATGCAGCCCGGCATTATCAACATTCCCAAATCGGATATAATTACAGAATGAGCAATATTACTGCCGGAATCGGCCGGGGACAGTTGCTCCATTTAGAGGAGCATAAGGCCCTTAAGAAGGAAATTTACAAACAGTATAAGGAAGCTTTTGCAGATATTCCCGAAATCGGACTAAATCCTTTAAATAAAGATGGAGATGCAAATTGCTGGCTCACTGGCATGATCATAAAAGAAGGATGTCCGGTAACCCCTGATAACATTATGGATGCATTGGCAGACCATAACATTGAGTCCCGCCCTGTCTGGAAACCAATGCATTTGCAGCCAGTGTTTGCAGAATGCGACTTCGTTACCGCAAAGGGAAGCAAGGGAAAAGGAAATCAGGGAGCAGATGTTGCAGCAGATGTATTTAACAGAGGACTCTGCCTGCCCAGCGACATCAAAAACACAAAAGAAGATATGGAGCTGATTATTAGGATTATACGGGGATGTTTTGGAAGATAAGTGTTCACGGGAAGGGATAGGGCAATGTATAAAAATGGTGCAAAACGAATGCTTGATATGGCATTATCTCTATGTGGAATTATTGTTCTTTCACCAGTTTATCTTGTTTTATGGGTGCTGATCCGGTGCAAGCTGGGAAAGCCGGTTTTGTTTACCCAGGAGCGCCCCGGAAAAAAGGAAAAGATTTTTAAACTTTATAAGTTCCGCAGCATGACGGATGAAAGAGATGAAAATGGACAGCTTCTCCCTGATGAGGTAAGACTTACCCGGTTTGGGAAGCTGCTTCGCTCTACCAGCCTGGATGAACTGCCTGAGCTTTTTAATATTTTAAAAGGGGATATGAGTCTGATTGGGCCAAGACCGCTGCTGGTTAAGTATCTGCCTTATTATACGGAAGAAGAAAGGCACAGGCATGATGTAAGACCGGGGCTTACGGGACTTGCACAAGTAAACGGGCGCAATGCTTTAGGCTGGGAGGACCGCTTTGCATATGATTTGGAGTATGTGGAAAAATGCAGCCTGCTTATGGACTTAAAGGTTCTTGGGATGACAGTGGGAAAGGTTTTGAAAAGAACAGGAACTCTTTCTGGTGCGGATCAGACAGTGGCTGACTTTGATGTATACCGGAAGGCAGGAAAGGAAAAAGGCTGAGATGAAAAGAATTGCTTTGTTTGAAAAACCTCTTGAAGAAACTCCTCTTGTGCCATTGTCAGGGAGCTATGGGAATAACTGCTTTTATATAAAAAGGGATGATTTAATTCCTTTTAGTTTTGGCGGAAACAAAGCCAGAAAAGCAGCGGAATTTTACAAGGAAATTAAAAATTCGGATACGGATGTGATTATGACTTATGGCAGCAATAGTTCCAATCATTGCCGGATTATCGCCAATATGGCGGCAATGGGGCTTTCCTGCCATATTATTTCTCCTCAGGAAAACAGGGAAATTCTTTATAATACAAAATTGGTGGAACAGTTTGGTGCAGTGATAGAAACCTGCCCGGTAAACAAGGTTTCAGAAACCATAGAAAGCCGGATACGGGCATATGAAATAGAAGGAAAAAATCCATACTTTATCACAGGCGGAGGACATGGTAATCCGGGTACGGAGAGCTATGTAAAGGCTTATCAGGAAATAGAAAGCTGGGAAAAAGAAAATGGAATTTACTTTGACTATATTTTTCACGCTTCCGGAACAGGGGCAACTCAGGCAGGTCTGGTTTGCGGACAGCTCCTCTCTTCGCTGAATCGTGAAGAGATTCAGACAGCATCGATAGATAAGAAAGCGGTTTTTTCAAGCAAAAAAGGGAAAAGACCGGATAAAAATGAAAGAACACAGATTGTAGGAATCAGTATTGCAAGGGAAGAAAATAGAGGCAGGGAAGTGGTAAAAGACAGCATCAGGGACTATTTAGGTGAAAAATTTGATATGCTTTACAAGGAAGAAGCCTTAATATTCACTGACAGGTACCGGTTGAAGGGATATGGACAATATAACAATGAAGTAAAGTCTGTCATAGATAACATTATGTTACAGGATGGGGTACCAATGGATACCACCTATGTGGGAAAAGCTTTTTGGGGAATGCGTAAGTTTCTTGAAGATAACCGGGTGGAAGGAAAGAAAGTGCTTTTTATCCATACAGGAGGTACACCGCTTTTTTTTGATAATTTGAAGATACAGGGTTGAATAAAAAGGCGTATTTAACCTATTGATTTAAGTGCGCGCCGCAACGCGCAGATGGGTATATGAATGAACATTTTAATTTTAAGTGCGGGAACCAGAAATAAGGTGGTGCAGTATTTTAAAAAGGCAGTGGGAGATACTGGCAGAGTGATTGCAACAGATTGTTCTAATTTAGCGCCTGCGGCTTATGACGCTGACAAGTTTTATCTGGTGCCAAGAATCAATGCGCCAGAGTATCTGGATGTGATTTTAGACATTTGTAAGAAGGAAAAAATAGATGGTGCCTTTTCTTTGATCGATCCGGAGCTTTCCCTGCTTGCCAAAGAAAAAGAAAAGTTTCTGGCAGTAGGGACAACGCCTGTTATTTCCCCCTATGAATTGGTGGAAACTTGTTTTGACAAATACAAAATGTATCAGATGCTGTGTGAAATGGGAATTCCTACTGCAAATTGTTTTGTGGAAAAGAATGCATTTAAGGAAGCACTTGAAAAAGGAGAGATTTCTTTTCCCGTATTTGCAAAGCCGGTAAAGGGGAGCGCAAGCATTAATATTAATAAAGTGACAACGATGTCAGAAATAGATGTGCTGTTTGATTTATATGATGATCTTATGATTCAGGAATATATGGACGGACAGGAATATGGGGCTGATGTTTATATTGACATGATATCCGGAAAATGTACCTGTATTTTTGTGAAAAAAAAGATTAAGATGCGGGCGGGAGAGACAGATAAGTCCGTATCATTTAAAGATGAAGCGCTTTTTTCCATGCTGCAAAATTTTGTGGAAAAATGTGGCTTTTGTGGTATGATAGATATTGATATATTTAAGATAAACGGAATTTATTATATTTCTGAAGTAAATCCACGATTTGGAGGTGGATATCCCCACGCTTATGAAAGTGGTGTGGATATGCCTTCCCAGGTACTAAATAATCTTTCGGGAAAGGCTAATCCAGTTTCCATTGGAGCGTATCCTGAGGGGATATGTATGATGAAATATAATGAGATAGGTATTGTGAATCTGAAAGAAGAGGAAATTATCTGACCTATGAAAAAGATATTGATTCTTTCAAATTCTTCCGGAGGGCTGTATGATTTTCGAAATGAACTAATCAAAAAGCTTTTGGAAGAATATCAGGTGACGGTAAGTATTCCTGATCAGGTGCGTACAAAAGAGTTGTCGGAAGAAGGCTGTAAAGTAGTGGATACTCCCATCAATAGAAGAGGAGTCAATCCCATAGAGGATATGAAGCTGATAAAAGCCTACCGAAAGCTGTTAAAAGCTGAAAAGCCTGATCTGGTTCTGACTTATACCATCAAACCCAATATATATGGTGGATTTTGCTGCGGATATATGAAAGTACCCTATATTTCCACTGTGACAGGGCTTGGAAGCACCTTTCAAAAAAAGGGGATTCTCCTTAAAGTAATTGTCAGTATGTACCGTATGGGATTAAAAAAATGTACCTGTGTTTTTTTTCAAAACCAAGAAAACTGGAAAATTTTTGATTTATATCATATTAAAGGAAAAAGCAGCCGCCTTGTAAAAGGTTCGGGGGTGAATCTGGAACGCCACTCTTTTGAGGCTTATCCCGAAAGGGATGAAGTGCATTTTCTCTTTGTGGGAAGAATGATGAGGGAAAAAGGCATTGAGGAGCTGTTAGAAGCGGCGGAACAACTGGCAGGTCCTAAAGTATTATTTGAACTGCTTGGATATTGTGACGAAGATTATCAGGACAAGCTGGACGAATTTGAAAAACGAGGGGTGATCAGGCTGCTTGGATTTGATCCTGATGTACATGAATACCTTAAAAACTGTTCTGCACTGGTACTCCCCACTTACCATGAGGGAATGAGTAATGTGCTGATGGAGGCATCTGCTGCGGGAAGACCTGTGATAGCTACCAATGTCAGTGGATGCAGGGAGATTTTTGAAGAAGGTGTTACAGGATTTGGGTGTAAGCCGAAAAGCAGTGAAGATCTGATTAGGGCATTAAAGGAATTTCTAAAGCTTTCCCAAGAAGAAAGAGCTAAAATGGGACAAAGAGCCAGAGAAAAGATGGAAAAGGAATTTGACCGGAAAAAGGTGGTATTGGATTATATGGAAGAAATACAGGCTATGCTTCATAGTAGTTGACATATTACTGGTAGATAAAAGATTTATTTGAGAAAGGAATGGAAGATCATGGATTTATATGAAAAACTGTTAAGTGGGGAAGAGAAATTATCATTAGTGGGACTTGGGTATGTGGGAATGCCCATTGCAGTAGCTTTTGCCAGAAAAATCAAAGTAGTGGGTTTTGATTTAAATGAGAAAAAGATAGAACTTTACAAAAACGGAATCGATCCCACCAATGAAGTGGGAAATGAAGTAATCAAAAATACAAAAGTGGAGTTTACAGCCGATCCTTCTAAACTAAAAGAGGCAAAATTCCACATTGTTGCGGTTCCCACCCCGGTAAATGATGACCACACGCCGGATCTTACCCCTGTAGAGGGAGCAAGCAGGATATTAGGTCAGAATCTTACCAAAGGTTCCGTAGTGGTATTTGAGTCTACAGTATACCCGGGAGTGACAGAAGATATTTGCGTACCCATCCTTGAAAAAGAATCAGGGCTTAAGTGTGGTGTGGATTTTAAGATTGGTTATTCTCCGGAGAGAATTAACCCCGGAGATAAGGTACACCGCCTTGAAACTATTGTAAAGATTGTTTCCGGTATGGATGAGGAAACCTTGGATACTGTGGCTAAGGTATATGAACTTGTGGTAGAGGCGGGAGTTTATCGTGCCCAGTCCATTAAGGTGGCGGAAGCGGCCAAGGTAATTGAAAACAGCCAGAGGGATATTAACATTGCATTTATGAATGAATTATCTATTATTTTCAACCGCATGGGCATTGACACCAAATCTGTGCTTGAGGCGGCAGGAACCAAATGGAATTTCCTTAAGTTTTATCCCGGCCTGGTAGGAGGCCATTGCATTGGGGTTGATCCATACTACCTGACGTACAAGGCGGAGGAACTTGGATACCACTCCCAGATTATACTTTCCGGGCGTCGTATCAATGATGACATGGGAAGATATGTGGCCGAATCTATGGTGAAAAACTTAATTAAGGCAGATATTCCGGTAAAACATGCCAAGGTAGCAATTTTAGGGTTTACCTTTAAAGAAAACTGTCCTGATACCAGAAATACCAAGGTGATTGATATTTATAAAGAGCTTGGTGAGTATGGAATTACACCCATAGTAGTAGATCCTGCTGCTGATGCAGAGGAGGCAAAGCGGCTGTACGACGTGACCTTTGATGGCATGGAGGCGGTAAAGGATGTGGATGCTGTGATTGTGGCAGTGGCGCATACACAATTTTTGGAATTGAAGAAAGAGGATATAAACAGATTTTATAATCCTGCCCATAAAAAGAAAGTGTTTATGGATATTAAGGGACTGTTTGACAGAAATGAATATCTGACAGAGGATTATATTTACTGGAGACTGTAAATACTGAAAAGGAAGTATAGGAGACGGACAAATGGGATATAAAGATTTGAAATTTGATGAAAACAGTATATTTCTTGTGACGGGAGGCGCAGGATTTATTGGCTCTAATTTATGTGAGGCAATTCTGGATATGGGCTATAAAGTTCGGTGCCTGGATAATCTTTCTACCGGAAAATATGAAAATATTGAACCTTTAACAGCAAATCCTGATTTTACATTTATAAAAGGAGACATCAGGGAACTTGATACCTGCTTAGAAGCTGCGAAAGGCGTAAGCTATGTGCTGAATCAGGCTGCATGGGGAAGCGTTCCCAGAAGTATTGAAATGCCTCTTCTTTATGAGGAAATCAATATTCGGGGTACGCTGAATATGATGGAGGCATCCAGGCAAAACGGAGTGAAGAAGTTTGTCTATGCATCCAGCTCTTCCGTGTATGGAGATCATCCGGTGCTCCCCAAAAAGGAAGGGGCAGAAGGAAAGGTTCTCTCCCCCTATGCGCTTACCAAGAAAGTGGACGAGGAATATGGAAGGCTTTATAAGGTTTTGTATGGACTGGATACTTATGGAATGAGATATTTCAATGTATTTGGGCGGCGACAGGATCCTGAAGGAATGTATGCAGCGGTGATCCCTAAGTTCATTAAGCAGCTGATGCATGGAGAGGTGCCTACCATTAACGGGGATGGCAGACAGTCCAGAGACTTTACTTATATTGACAATGTAATCGAAGCAAACTTAAAGGCATGTCTGGCGCCTTCTGAGGCAGCAGGAGAAGCGTTTAATATCGGTGCAGGTGGAAGAGAATATTTGATAGATGTATATCATGATCTTTGCAAAGCTCTTGGAAAAGAGGTAGAGCCTAATTTCGGACCAAATCGTGCAGGAGATATCAGAGATTCAAATGCGGACATTAGCAAGGCAAAAGAACTTTTAGGATATGATCCTGAATATGATTTTGAAAAAGGAATTAATTTGGCAATCGACTGGTATAAGGAAAATCTGGCATAAGAACCAGATTAATTGAGTCGAATTTAGAAAAAGGAGCGTCCACATGGAGTTTAAGATTGGCAGATATAAGCTGCAGATTGCCAGAGACTATCATATTACCAATACTATGCCCCAAATTTATAATGCGGATGGGAGGCTTCTTGAGACTTATTTTATCCGCAACAGACACAGCCAGCATGCTCCTTTTGGACATGAGGGAAAATATTTTTTCTGGGACAGATATAATTATGGACTGGATACGCACTTTTATGGGGGCAGGGAGATGCCCCATACCTTGGGAAAACCTGTGGTTAAGTATGGAATGCTGACGGAATCAAGAGTGATTGCTCCTAAAGATTATGAAGTGTTTTATAAGCATAAGGGACTGGAAAAAGAATTCCGCTATATTTTCACTTATGATGAAAAAATACTAAATGAGATTGAAAATGCCAGATTCTATCCTATTGCGGCAGGGATCTGGAACCAGAAAATGAAAGAGGATCTTTATAAGAAAAAAGAAGAAGATTTGTCAATTCTATGCTCTGATAAAGTTATGTGTACTCTGCACCAGTTTCGCCTGGAACTGGCCAGAAGATGTAAAAAAGACCGTCTTGCCCATACCTTTGGAAAATTTGACGGGGGTTCTTATATTCAAAGTGTGGATGAAAGCCTTGACCGTTTCCGTTTTTCAATTATTATTGAAAATGATATTTCAGATTATTATTTTTCCGAGCGCTTGACAAGCTGTTTTGCGGCACAGACAATTCCGGTCTATTTAGGAGCACGTAAGATTTCCCAGTTCTTTAATCCGGAAGGAATGATTTTGCTAAAAAATGCTGATTTGGAAGTTGCGCTTGGGGCGATAAGGCAGTGCACGAAAGAAGAATACGAAGCAAGACTTGATGGAGTTTTAGATAATTATAACAGAGTGCAGGAATATGTGAACATGCAGGATTATTTGTATGAACATTTCTTACAATAGTTTTGTAAATAAGGATAAAACGACTATGAAATATAAAGTGGTGGTCTTTGGAGTAAAGGATACTTCTGAAAATATTGTAAGTTTTATACAGGAAACAATCTGCCCGGTAGATCTGGTTATCACCATCAGTCCGGAGGTGACGAAGAAAAATCAGGTTTCCGGATATAAGGGATTGTCTGTGCTTACCGAAAAGTATGGAATTCCTGTACACGAGGCTGACAGTTATTTTTTAACAGATGAAAAGACACAGGGCTTCCTTGATGAAAACGAATTTGACATAGGAATTTCTATGGGCTGGCAGCGGCTGATCCCCCCTTCTGTGTTGGAAAAGTTTAAACTTGGTATTTATGGTTTTCATGGAAACTGCGGTTATCTGCCCTTTGGACGTGGGCGGTCGCCTTTAAACTGGTCTATTATTCTTGGAGACACCCGATTTAATTTGAATTTGTTCCGCTATGATGAAAAGGCGGACAGTCCTAATGTGTTTGCCACGGAAATGTTTTCGATCACGCCCCACGATGATATCCGCACGGCC
>ERZ777305.3620-NODE-3620-length-10258-cov-13.706557_pt1 | contig 10258 bp, 9 predicted proteins | sample MGYA00374965_ERZ777305 | MGnify/ENA primary metagenome ERZ777305 (study PRJEB29328, sample SAMD00013331) | mouse gut metagenome | study: EMG produced TPA metagenomics assembly of the Metagenome analysis of fecal microbiota from mouse which was promoted...
TCCACTAAAAGGAATGCCTGAAAATGTGATGTTTTCGGCATTCCTTTTATATTTGTTCATATTAGTCGTGATGGTTTGATTGGAGAAAATTATGAATTTTATAAAGTATTATGATATAGGTTTGAATTTGTTTTGTAAGCAGTATCATGAACCTGAAAGGATAATTTCGGACGCGGCTGAAAACGGAGTATGCTGCATACTGACAGGAACGGATACAAAAGAGAATAAAAAAATTAATGAGTTTGTAAAAACACATCATGCATTCGGCACAGCAGGAATACATCCGCATAATGCTGACAGTGCAAGGCAGGAAGACTTTCAGATTATAGAGCAGATATTGTCTGAAAATAACAAAGTGGTTGCTGTAGGGGAATGTGGACTGGATTTCGACAGGATGTTTTCTGCGAAAGAGAATCAAATCAGATGCTTGGAAAAACATATTGTTCTGGCAGAAAAACTGGATAAGCCTTTGTTTTTACACGAGCGCAGTGCAGCAGACGAGTTTATTAAGAGATTCAATAAACATGCAGATATATGCAAAAAGTCAGTTGTACATTGTTTTACGGGAGATAAGGCAACCGTGGATAAGTATTTATCAATGGGTTTTTCGATAGGCATTACCGGATGGATTTGTGATGAACGGAGAGGGGAAAAACTGCGGGATGCTGTACGGATAATTCCCCTTGACAGGATTTTGGTGGAGACGGATGCACCGTATTTAACACCGCGCAATGTAACGGGACTTAACAGGACAAATGTGCCGCAAAACATCAAATATGTTGTACGTGATTTGGCCAAGTACATGAAAGTTCCGGAAGATGTATTGATAGAAAATGCGAAAAAGAATACGGAAAGAATATTTAGAATTAATGTTTAATAAAAAGTGTAGTACGGAGGATACATGATAGAATTAAAAGGAAAATACAATGAAGCCAAAGTTTTTACGGATGTTGTGGACGATGCGTCCATCGCACAGGTGCTTCTTTTACTCAACCAGGAGTTTACCGCCGGCAGTAAGATAAGATTAATGCCCGATATTCATGCAGGGGCCGGCTGTACGATAGGAACGACTATGACGATTACCGATAAGATAGTTCCTAATCTGGTAGGTGTAGACATCGGGTGCGGCATGGAAATTATTAAAATAAAGGAGACGCATATAGAATTACAAAAGCTGGATAAGCTGGTCTATGAGAAAATACCGTCTGGGTTTAACGTTCGTGAAAAGACGCATAGATATTTTGATGAGATAAAATTGGAAGATTTATACTGCTATAAGTTTATAGACCCTAAAAGAGCGGAAAAAAGTATGGGGACTTTGGGCGGCGGCAACCATTTTATTGAGGCAAATAAGGATGATGAAGGAAATATTTATATTGTAGTGCATTCCGGCAGCCGTCATCTGGGCCTGGAGGTGGCGAATTATTATCAGGAAGAAGGATACAATTCTTTAAATGGTTCCACCAAAAAGGATATTGATAACTTAATTACCGAATTAAAGGCAGCGGGCAGGGAAAAGGAAATTAAAAAAAGTATCTCAGCATTAAAAAATGCGAAAAGAACGAATATACCCAGACAGCTGGCATATGTATCCGGTAAATTGTTTGAACAGTATATCCATGACATGAAGATTGTCCAGAAATATGCGGAATTAAACAGACAGGCAATGATGGATGAGATTATAAAGGGGATGGGGATTCATGTGGCAGACCAATTTACTACGATTCACAATTATATTGACACTGAGGCGATGATTCTGAGAAAAGGTGCCGTTTCTGCCCAAAAGGGTGAAAAACTCCTTATTCCCATTAATATGCGGGACGGTTCCCTGATTTGTATCGGGAAAGGAAATGATGACTGGAACCGGTCGGCGCCACATGGCGCCGGACGGCTGATGAGCCGTTCGACGGCAAAGGAAAGATTTACAGTATCTGAATTTAAAAATCAAATGAAAGGTATTTACACATCATCGGTAAATAAGGATACTTTGGATGAGTGTCCGATGGCGTATAAAGGAATGGAAGATATTGTAAATAATATCAGTGATACGGTTGATATCATGCAAGTGATAAAGCCAATCTATAATTTCAAGGCCGGGGGTGAATGAAGTCGATGAAAATCTTGACATGCCCTATGGTAACTGTTATATATAAAACGTGAATGATTTCCTTACGGATGCAATACAGCGGGGTGACAGCATGGATACAACAGAGAACGGAAGAATGGTAGAGGGATACCTTTTCTTAAGTGAAGAGGATGCGGAACTGGCTAGGCAGGAAAAAAAGAAAATTGAATATCTGGAAAAACATATGAATTATAAAATACCGGAATATGTGATGCGTGTTTACACGAAAGCGCTGGTAGAGCGTTTATTTCACACGCCGGTAGGATATGAATATTTAAAAGGAATGAGGGAGTATCTTCTCGGATGCGGTATTGTGGACGCGGAAGATGTGCCGCCCGTCGTATTGCACAACACCTATACAATGAAAATGCGTAAAAGTTATGAGCCTTCAAGACAGTATATCAAGCCGGCGGAAAAGAAAAAGGCGCAGTGGCCGGTGATATCGTTAATTGCCAATATTGTTCTGGTAATTGCAGTTGCCGCCATGTTTGGCATTGCCATGAAAAGTGACAATCCCAATATATTAAACTATGAAACCCAGCTGGTAAACAGGTATGCTTCATGGGAGCAGGAATTGACCGAACGGGAGAAAGTAATTAGGGAGAAAGAAAAAGAGTTGAATATCGGTTCCGACTAAACATTTCACAGATTAAACATATTTTCATCCTATAATAGTGGAAAGCGACATTTTGAAAAGCGGGAGGTTTACACATGGAGAGGCTGAAAATACTGGTGGTGGATGACGAAAGCAGGATGCGTAAGCTGGTGAAAGACTTTCTTGTGAAGAATTATTATGACGTCATAGAGGCGGAAGATGGCGCCCGGGCGGTAGATATTTTTTTTGAACAGAAGGATATTGCACTGGTTGTGTTGGATGTTATGATGCCTAAAATGGATGGATGGCAGGTCTGCCGGGAAATCAGGGCATATTCCAAAGTACCGATTATCATGCTCACGGCAAAGGGGGATGAAAGAGATGAGCTGCAGGGGTTTGAACTGGGGGTGGATGAATACATCACCAAGCCTTTCAGTCCCAAAATACTGGTTGCCAGAATAGAGGCTATTTTAAGAAGAACCAACCTGTCCGCAAAGGAAGAAGTGATTACGGTAGGCGGACTTGAGGTAAACAAGGCTGCCCATCTGGTAAAAATTGACGGAAGGGATGTGGAACTCAGTTACAAAGAATTTGAACTTCTTGTTTATTTTGTGGAGAACCGGGGCATTGCTCTTTCGCGTGAAAAGATATTGAACAATGTCTGGAATTATGACTATTTTGGAGATGCCAGAACCATTGATACCCATGTAAAGAAGCTTCGCAGTAAGCTGGGAAAGAAGGGCGACCTGATTAAGACGATATGGGGAATGGGTTACAAACTGGAGGCCGAATAAGAGGGGTTTATAACAGATGAAACATTCCATAAAACGGCAGGTTGCTTTTATATTCATAGGACTTATGGCGGGGACGCTTCTGATATGTGTGCTGATTAACAATTCCCTTTTACCCCGATATTATGAAGATAAACGGGAAAAAGCGTTGATGGACACATATGAAATTATGAATATGGCGGTACGGGAGGGGCGGCTTTCTTCTGAAGACTTCAGCATTGAACTGGAAAAGATTTCAGGCAGGTACAATATCATGGGAGTAGTCCAGGACATGAACGGATATGTGGTGGGAACCTTTGGCAATGATATGGAACTGCTGAAAGGGCTTTTGTGGGACAGACTATATATGCCCATAGAAAATTCCGAGATACTGAATGCAGATGTAAGCTATACCGTGCAAAAAGTCAGTGACGGGAAAACCCGGACGGAGTATATGGAAATGGTGGGATGGCTTGTTGGAGGGCAGGCTTTTTATATCCGTACGCCGTTAGAAAATATTACGGAGAGTGTATCCATAGCCAACCGTTTTCTGATATATGTAGGACTGGCGGGGATTGCTTTCAGCAGTATTGTTATCTGGCTGGTATCCAATAAAATTACAAAGCCAATCTTAGAACTGGCGGAAATTTCCGAACGGATGACAAGGCTTGACTTTGAGGCAAAGTATGCGGGTGACAGCAAAAATGAAATTGCACTGCTGGGTGATAATATCAATATATTGTCAAAAACGCTGGAAGAAACTATCCGGGAATTGAAAACAGCAAATAATGAGCTGGAAAAAGACATTGAAAAGAAAAACCGTATAGATGAGATGCGGAAAGAGTTTCTGTCCAATGTATCCCATGAATTAAAAACACCTATTGCCCTGATACAAGGATATGCGGAAGGACTGCATGAGGGAATCAATGACGATGCAAAGAGCAGGGAATTTTACTGTGACGTTATTATTGATGAAGCTGCAAAGATGAACCAGATGGTTAAAAAACTACTGACTTTAAACCAGTTGGAATTTGGGAATGACGTGGTTAATATGGAACGGTTTGATGTCGTCATGCTTATTTGTAATTATTTGCAGACGGTTCATATTCTGACAAAGCAGAATGGTATTTCCGTCAGGATGGAGAAATATGAGCCCATTTATGTGTGGGCGGATGAGTTTAAGACCGAAGAGGTATTTGCAAATTATTTTACAAATGCGGTAAACCATTGTGACAAAGATAAGATTATTGATGTCAGTATCAAATGTTATAACAATAAAGTGCGAATACAGGTGTTTAATACCGGAATCCCCATACCTCCTGACTGCCTGAAGCATATATGGGAAAAGTTTTATAAAGTTGATAAAGCCAGAACAAGGGAATATGGGGGAAGCGGAGTTGGTCTTTCCATAGTGAAGGCCATTATGGATTCCATGAACCAAAAGTATGGTGTGGAAAATTATGAGAACGGTGTCTGCTTCTGGTTTGAACTGGAAACGGTGGGAAAGGAATAAATGACCGAATGGAAAAAGAATTAATGATTGAAGTAGAAAAAGAACGAGTGCTTCTGGTGGGTGTGGACACCGGAAAAGAAGAGGATTATGACTGCTGCATGCAGGAATTAAAAAGCCTTGCAGATGCATGTAATATGCAGGTGGCAGGAATGATTACCCAGAAAATGGATGTTATCAATAAGGCCCTTTATATTGGAAAAGGAAAGGTGGCGGAGGTTCTTTCCTTTGCAAAAGATTGTGAGGCTGAATTGATAATTTTTGAAGATACACTGAGTCCCTCACAGCTAAGGAACCTGCAGGAAGAACTTGGAATTGCCGTGATGGACAGGACAAATTTAATTTTGGATATTTTTGCCACCAGGGCTAAGACCCGGGAGGCAAAACTGCAGGTGGAAACGGCAAGATTAAAGTACCTGCTGCCCAGACTGGTAGGAATGCATGAAGCGCTAAGCCGTCAGGGCGGCGCCAGCGGCAGTATGAGCAGCAAAGGTGCGGGTGAAAAGAAATTGGAGCTGGACAGACGTAAAATTGAGCGCCGGATTGCGGAACTATCCAAAGAACTGGAAGAGGTGAGCAAGGAAAGAAAAGTGCAGCGTCAAAAGAGGCAGAAGTCCAAAATACCGCAGGTATCTTTGGTGGGATATACCAATGCCGGAAAATCTACATTGCTGAATGCAATGGTGGATGCCTATATACAGGATGACAACAAGCGGGTTCTGGAAAAGGATATGCTGTTCGCCACGCTGGAAACAACGGTACGACGGATAGAAACTGAAAGAAAGAGGCCGTTTTATCTGGCAGATACGGTAGGTTTCATCCATAAACTGCCGCATGGTCTTGTCAAGGCCTTCCGTTCCACATTGGAAGAAGTAAAAAATGCAGATTTATTAATACAGGTGATAGACTTTTCGGATGAACAATATAAAAAGCATATTGAGGTGACGGAGGAAACCTTAAGGGAAATCGGTGCGGGAAGCATACCTGTTATTTATGTGTATAACAAGGCAGAAATGAGTATGCAGTCCCTTCCTGTCATAACAGATAACAGGATTTACTTGTCGGCAAAATCAGGTGAGGGAATAGAGGAACTTGTGAAGCTGATAACGGATACCTTGTATGCAGCCAATGAAGAAACCTCGTTTTTAATTCCATATGATGAAGGGTGGATTGTTTCTTATCTTTGTGAGAATGCAGAGGTTTTGGCGCAGAATTACGTTGAAGACGGAGTACATTTGGTGGTAAACTGTCATCAGAGCGATAAAAACCGTTTTTTGGCATACGCGGTAAAGGATGCATAAAAGGCTTAAACAGGAAAGGATTCCTGCCATAAGCACGGAAAGGAAAGTATGGATAGTAGAAGAATGGTCCTGGAAGGGCAGATACAGTATTTAATAAGTAATTCTAGGGATGCCCGTTATACAGAATATCTGCAAATGCTTTTGTTCCAGCTCAGGCAGCAGAATGTGACTGTGGAATATGTTTCGTTTGAACTGAACCGCACCTATCAGATGTATGTGCAAAGGGTACAGGCATATGATATGCAGCAGCAAAGGTATGCACAGCAGATGCAAAGTATGCAACCGCAATATGTGCAGCAGCAGCAATATACGCAACTGCAATATGTACCGCAGCAGCAATATACGCAACCGCAATATGTACCGCAACCGCAATATATGCAGCAGGCACAGTATAAAACACAGCCGCAATATACAAAACGGGAGAAAAAAGCCCGAAACAGAAAGAATGTCGAAATTTCCATAGGTATAGGTGTGTTTAGCGTGATAGGGATTCTGCTTATCCTGACTTCATTTATAATGCTGGGACAGACCTATATGAACAGGCAGATGAAAGGATTGTGCCTGTATGGAATTGTTTTGGCCATGCTTCTGGTTTCGGAACTGGTCATTAACAGAAAAATGCACTATCTGTCTGTGGGCATAACAGGGCTTGGAATCTGCGGCCTGTATTTTACCAATATTTTAAACTGCCTGTACCTGCAAAATTTTGATGGCTGGTTGGCTGTGGCGGCTACTGTGATGGTTTCTCTGCTGGCGGCATTTATCAGTAAAAAGAAGGATTCCGGCGCGATAAACGGCATCAGTTTTCTCGGCTGCTATATCAGCATATATCTGCTGGGAAGCGCACCATTCAGGTGGATTGCAGACGGTACGGAGGAAGGTTTTGCAGGGGGACGTTTTCTGGTAACAGCCGCAGCTTTGTTTTCTGTCAACCTTATGACCGCTTTTTTGACGGTTAAGAAACATCGTATGGCAATACGTGTCCTTCAAATGTCTGCTAATGCGCTTTTTACTATTTTTTATACGTTTTTGGGAGCCTTTGAGGGCGGAGCGGATTATGTTGTATTCTATTTAATATCGTCCCTTTTTGTTCAGGGTCTGTTATTCTGTTTCCTGACAGAACCCGGTAAAGAAAAAACAAATAAAGATTGGGAAAAAATGGTCGGGGTCATTGCTCTTTATGCTGCAACAAATGTAGTATTGATTCTGGTCTTATTCTGGGAAAGTTTGTTTGTCAGTGCAAAATGGCATATTCATGTAGCTATGGGGTGCTTTCTTTTGGTCTGTGCGGTTCTGTTTTATCTGTTTAGAAAAAGCAGTCTTAAGTGGATACAGTTTTGGTTGTATGGTTTTACGGCAATTGTGGTATATAACCGTTTTCGGGCCGGTGGACGGGAAGAAGGATTATACTGGTGGTGTGTCGGCGTTTCGATAGGGGTTTTCCTGATATCCAGATTTTTATCCCGGATTAAGCTGTTGTGGATAAGTGATATTGTCATTACCATACTGACTGCCTTTTCAGCAACGACGGCTTTTGTTCAGAAAGACTGGCTGTCCTCTTTATGTTATCTGGCGGCGTTTTTTGTTTCTATGGCGGGCTTACACCATTGGAAGGAAATCTATGAAGGAATTTTTCTTTTTGTCATAGAAGCTTTTATGCTGGCATTTTTACAAAATGAACTGACAATCTCCGTTATGTTTGCCGTCCTGTTTTTGGGGGTATTAGGTTTTCACAATATTAATCTTTTTAAAGGCAGATACAATAAGATATTCAATTATGTTAATTTGGGATTCATGGCATGTTTATGTCTGTCCGCATTGTTTTATAACAGTTTCCTGTCCATCGGAATATTGCTGGTGCTTGGAACAGCATTTATGTTTTTAACCTTCAGGGATGAATATGGAATGAATTTCAGATTCAAAAACCTTATATTGCTGGGTTATCTGTGTTATATGGTATTGATTTGGGATATTCCTGTCCCTGTCATAAAAAGTATATTAATTATGTTTGCGGCAATTGGGGCAGTGGTGGCCGGTTTTGCCGGAAAGGAAAAGAAACTGCGCATCAGCGGTCTGGTACTTGCCATGCTTGTGTGTGGGAAGATTGTGATATTTGATTTTGCCGGTGCTGCCACACTGGAAAAAATGTTGTTATTCTTGATTGCAGGAATAATTGTACTTGCAATTTCAGGTATGTACATTGCATTAGAGAAAAAAATAGTGTAATCTATATACAAAGTATTGTGCCGCAAAAGCGGCAGAAATGAGGGAAATGATGAAAAGACAAAAATATACATGCTTTATTCTGTTATTGGGGATGGCCTTATGTGCAGGCTGCGGCGCCAAATTTCCGGAAATGTCAAAAGAGCAGGAGGACCGGATTGTTGAGTATGCGGCAAATGCAATTATGCGGCATGTCAATGACTATGACAGCAGACTGGTTGATTTGTCTTTATACAGTACGCCTCCCCAAGAAACAGAGCAGGAAGACAAAGAGGAGGACGAAACAGGTAAAATGGATGCCGTTGCGGATACGGATACCGTGGATGTAAGTGAAGAGGCAAGTCCGAAGACATTGGAGGAAGTATTGCTCCCGGCAGGCGTTACAGCTGTTTATACCGGCTGCCATATGACGGTTTCTTATCCTGAGGAGGAAGGCGAGGAGCCTTATTTTGCATTGGATGCATCAGACGGGAAACAATTTCTGGTGATGGAATTCGCTATATGTAATACGACGGGGGAAGCAGTGGAGATGGATATTTTTTCCGGCGCTCCCAGATTTACTGTAGTGTTGAATAATACGGAAAGGGTAAGGACAATGTCCACCATGCTTCTAAATGATTTAAGCACTTATATAGGTATGTTGTCCAGCGGAGAGGAAATCCCCCTTGTTCTGGTTGCGGAGATTGACGGCGGTATTACCAGTGTGGAAAATCTCGAATTGCATGTGACAACAGATATCGGGGAAGCTTCAGTAGTATTGCAGTAACAGGGGGAAATTGCTTTGGCTTTGATAAAAAATAACATACCGATATTGGAATATGATACGGAATGGAAAGCGGTACTGATGCCTTCCGTGGATTCACCTCATATATTTACTGAAAAAGCGGTGATGCTTTTTATGAAACAGGAGATAGAGGACTATGTAAAAGCGCACGACTGTAAAATAGTAGATGAATTTATATGTGTGTCAGGAAATTTCTACATATATAAAACCGAATATCGGGGACAGGAGCTTACGTTTGTTCAGGCTCTGGTCGGCGGTGCGGCAGCAGTGGAGATAATGGAGTACTTGATTGCAGGGGGTGTTAAAAAGATAATAGCGGCAGGGTGCTGCGGGGCATTGGAGGATGATAAGGAAGGCGATTTTTTCATTCCCGTTACAGCTCTTCGACAGGAAGGCGTTTCCTATCAATATCTGCCGCCGGACAGGGAAGTGGAATTGTGCGAAGAGGCCGTCATGGCAATAGAAGATGCATTGAAAAAAGAAGGATTTTCTTATCGAAGGTGCAAAACCTGGACCACGGATGGTTTGTTCCGTGAAACAAAGGATATGGTACTTTACCGTAAGAGTGAAGGCTGTTCTGTTGTAGAAATGGAGTGCGCGTCCTTGGCGGCGTGTGCAAAAATGAGAGGCATAGTTTTCGGACAGTTACTTTTTACAGCGGATTCTCTTGCAAATGTGGAGAAGCATGATAAAAGAAATTGGGGAGAAGATACTTTTTCCGTGGCAATGGAATTGGCTTTCAACGCTGCGGTATCGCTGGTGAATTTGTGATATGCGGGGTATAAAATTGAATTTTGCATAAAAATGTATTTTAGTGTTGACAATAGGCAAAACGAGTGATATACTCAAATTCGTTGCGGAGGAAAGCCGTTTGGACAACCCAAAGCAGCAAACAAAAGCACCTTGACAACTAAACAGCAATGCAGCCCTGAAAATTCCAGAAAAGGAAG
>ERZ777305.3621-NODE-3621-length-10258-cov-4.937665_pt1 | contig 10258 bp, 8 predicted proteins | sample MGYA00374965_ERZ777305 | MGnify/ENA primary metagenome ERZ777305 (study PRJEB29328, sample SAMD00013331) | mouse gut metagenome | study: EMG produced TPA metagenomics assembly of the Metagenome analysis of fecal microbiota from mouse which was promoted...
TTTAGCTGAACAAGGGTTACACTTTTTCGACCGAATCAACAAACCTCCATGACAGTTTTTCCAACGAATCAATGATTAGCATGTATCGGACCATTGTAAGTATACGTGCTTTACCGTATACTTACGACTTTTCACAAGAGCCGTAAGCAACTCGGCACTCATCTTTCCGCTGATTCTAACCATACCGCCACGGCTTGTCTGACATTAGATTGTCATGGTTTCTGACTGAGTGTGAAGTTTACGGCCGGGATTGATGCTCTGCTCCATCTCCGTCACCGATGACGGAACATATTCTCCGCTTGATTTCAGTTGGATAAACGACACCATGCTATCTTGTGGACATGATTCCTCCGCTTTAAGATGATGACGGCGCGACTTATAAAAATTCCAGTGACTGATTCCCAGTTCCTGTAATCGGTCAGAACGGTTAACTTTGTGGAAATCACAGTAGGATATGATTTCCAACACTGCCTCTTTGCTCAACATATTCTTTTTTGCCAACAAAATTAGAAACGTTCTACCAGGACTGAAACACGTGCTTCACCGTATGCTTACTCTTCATCAGACAGTTTCTTCTTTTCGTCAAGCCATATGTCATAAGATTGTTCCATGCGCTCGAAGCGCACCATTTCAAATAGTTCGTCCATGCCCTCGGGCAGGCACATCCATATTGCATCTGCGGTTTTCATGCCACAAATTTAACACTTCTGGAAATTCATGCACCGGGTTTTCGGCTTGGGCCCGTTTAATTAGTATAAAACCGGATAAGATGCTGATATAACAAGATTTATCTAAGTTTTATCTAACCATTCTTCATTAATAGTCTGCACTTTACGGCTACTATCAGCTACCAATCTATAATACTTCTAAACCGTTATCTATTAGTTTTTTCTTTATCAAAAGCAATTCTTTCTCTCTGAATTTACTAAATTTGTCAATTAATATTGACTGCTGAATGATTTTAAATTGCCATCCATCGAGTATAAGCAAAGTCTTTTCCCATGCAAGCATTTTTATTACCTGTTCCTTGGAAAGTTGAGCGTCAGAATAATCTTTCTCTATATCCTTGGTAAAGAGTTCGTAATTGTTCCGACAGGTAATCTCATAGATGACTACAGCTTTTTCTATTTCTCGTATATTAAAATCATAATCAAACTTAAGTTTGTGGGCTATATTTTTAGCATAGTTTTGATCAGATAGAGAAAGACAACCTGAGTCTTTACCCCATTCGGCAATCCTTTGCCATGTACCACAATCGATAGAAGAAACAAGTTGAGTACATAAATCATAATACTCAGAATCGAAGTCATCTTCTGTCGCATATCTTTGTTCCATTTTTTCTTTTGAGCAAACATCATCTTTAATTGATGCCGTATCAGGAATTTGAAATTCTGACTTAACTTTTATCCAACAATCCTCTTTTGTGGCCCACTCAATTATGTTTGATCTTGGTGTATTATCTATTAGGTATTGATTTAATTGCACCATTAGATTATACATGTAGTCAGATAGTTCTTCTGAGACCTGTTGCTTTTTCCAAATTTTTGCCAAATCAAGGCAACCATTTGTTGCAATCTTTAATAATGCAATACTATAAGGAACCATAACCTGCTTCATATCTCCGATTGGAGGTGTCTTGCTTTTTTTTGTTCCGTGTATCTTATCTACCACTTTAAAGAGAATTGCTTTTGCAATCAAATCCTCATAGAATACCTGATTTACTTTTAGATTTGGAATTACGTAGTCACGGAACGCTCTGAAGTTCACCTCATTACCATCAACAACACAATGAGGCCCTACTACAATCTTACCATTCTCTTCTAATTCGCAATATGAATTATAGAATTTTGCCAATTCGTATTTGGTGAACTTGCAGGCCTTTGGATATTTTAGTTCAAACGCTTTCTTCCTCGTTTTCGATTTAGAATTCTGAGTAAGCAGATTATCGTATTGTTTGCTAATACGATCAAAGAACCAATAGTGTTGTGCATTACCTGTAATAGGTGTCAGCATGTATCGAGACATTTTTTCTATTTCAACCAATATAGGATCGTTGGCAGATAAATCAGCATCATTAATTTTGTTCTGTGTGTTAGCAAACTTTGATATGTACTTAACAATCTCATAAGAATTATCTGAATTATTGATAACTGATATTTTTACTGGAACAAGTACATGATCGATGTTATCTTTTGCCTCTTTTGAAGTGTGGAACAGAGTTGCTGTTGTTTGACCGCCATTGACAATTTGGAGGTTATCAATTTTTCGAATAAAAGTTTTTGTCTCGTCAAGTTCTATTTTATCAGCTGTAGCCGAGATGCCGTTGTTAAAAGCAAAGAACATCTGAGGTCTTTTCATTATAGTTTCCTTGATGCCTCGATTTATTCCTGCTCTAAACTGTAGGAACGAGCGTACATTCTGCTCTAACAATTTGAATCCATATTGTTCGTATAACAATGCAAGAAAGCGGCCTGGTAAGAATGTTAGATATCCATCATAATCCTCTGTACCCGTTGGAATAGGTAAACATGATGGCTTTATGTTATACTCTGCCAAATCTAATTGAATTGGCAAACGTGATTGAGCGGAAATGCTGTATAGCTTTTCAATATCTATAATATTGTAGAATATCTTATGACCATTTACCTCTTTGGGTAAGGGAACTTCTCCTTTGTATCTATTGTTTGTGAGAATAAAAGCGTTTACCCTAATCAGATTTTTTCTGATTAACTGCGATGTCGCCAATTGATGTGCGAACTCAAAAATGGAGGATGTTTCTGCAATCTCATTCTCATAATTGTTAAAAAATGACTTTAAAAAGAAATTGGTGATTCGTATGCAACCTCTATCAATTTGTGCTTTTTCAATAGATTCAATATTATCAGAAGGAGTGAAGATAGAAAGGAACAAGTCAATCGTATCGCAATTCTCAGAAATTGCATAACCATTAACCTTGTGCTGTCCTTTTGCTCCAAGTCCTTTCTCGTCGTACGCTACAACAGCATTGGACGTCTCGTTTACTTGCGTAAGCATATCTAAACAAACACGAGTAAACGATTGTTCCTGCGATTCTCCGTTTTCTTCAGAAAGTTGGAGAGTCGCAACCTCTTGGTTGAACGAATTATAAAATTTCTCTATTTCTGTCATGATTTTATAGTATTGTTTAATACGAGCATTTCTGATACGATGTATGGCTCGCAATCACTTATTGTTATTCCGTATTGGACGTTTCCAACTCCAGGGCGCAATTCGTTTTCACGGATTCGTGGGAATTTATCTTTTACACTATAGAAACATTCTTTTCTAAGTTTATAATGTTGCTCTAGATACTTCGTTTCTTGCACATCAAGATACCCAGCTTCAAACAATTTGGAGTTAAATAGCGACAATGCCGCAAGATCAGTACTTAGCAAATTACGTATTGATTTTATTTTGTCTGGCAATGTTTCGCCTGACGATTTTGATGTCTCCACCGAACAATGAAACAGAAACAATTGTTCTACCATCGTGTCATCAAGTTGCCGTTCTCCGTTTACTTTCAGCAACTGTGGATTGTTTGCAGCTGTGGTTTTCACCTCGACTGCCCAATTGCACCCTTGAAAATCTCTCAATGCTTTATCTGTCCCAACGTAGTAGTTCACTGAAGAGTAAAGATCTTCTGAATTTTCTATAAACTTATGAAGCATACATAGTTCGCCATACAAACCCTGCTGTTCCTCTCTTGACAAACCTCCACTTCTTATTTTTTCAAATAGGTTTTCCCATTTGATTAATGTGTTTGCAAAAGTAGCGACAGCAGATTTTATGTCACTTTCCTTTAGTATTGTATGAATTATATTTTCACACATGTATGAGAACTCGCTCTTCTTTTCTCTATCAGTAATTGTGGCGCAAAGAAGCCAACTATTCTCAAAACTGGTATCCTCGTATAGATTTACAATGAGTTCTGAAAGATTCGAGAATGGATTTCTATTAAACTTTATACTTTTGGGAAACGATAGTGCAATACCATAATGCACCTCTGGATACTGATAGATACAATACACATTGATGGTAGAATCGATTGTGTATAAACGTTTTACAATGCCCTTCTGTCTACTTTGTTCGAATTGCGTCCAAATATCGAATACTTTATTAGTCATCTGCATACACGTTGTCGTTTTCGTTGTCGAAGTCAATCTCTGTTTCAATAATATCCTGTACCTCGTTTACTTTATACTTGAATCCTTGTGAATTCTTGCTATTGGGGAACACAATAGCAAAAGCAATAAATGGCAAACCGTTATGTTCGTATTGTTCAACACCTTCTTTGAAATTCTCGTTCTTATCTACTATATTTGCTTTTTCTGGGTTCAGAGGATAAATAATGAGAAATGGTTTATCAATAGGTCGGTATTGCTGACGAACCAATACAGGAGATGGATAATCCTGTTTCCATTCTTTTACATTCGGATTATCTTCATGCTGTTTTGCTTTAATTTCAATTGTTTTAGCCAATGCATCCTTTAGATACAATTCTTCTTCTCCGAGAATGCTAAAGTCAATGTATTCATCTTTAGGACCTGAAATAAGGTGATAGTTTTTTAGGTTATAAACATTGTCATCTTGATCAGGAATATTCACTCGAGTACGGTTTGTGCAAAATCCTTTTGGTATGTTTGGCGCATTGAAGTAGTATATTGATTTATCTGTATCAGACAAATCGGCACCGCTATTGTTCCTCACAAGTACACGCCAAGTTCCAAGCTCGCCGTATTTTGAATAACAGGTACGAATGTAACTAACCATTTTTTCAAAGTCGAGCTTTATACGTGATGTTTCTGCAATGACAAATTTGCTGATATAATTACATACATTATCAACAGGAATGTCCGTCCACAAGAACCCACGAGGATCGTCTTTACCATCCTTTAAATATCTTTGACCAAGTCCTTGGATAAAATTTGATGTTATCTCAAAGTTGTGTTCTATAGCTTTTTTGCTCCTAATAAGAGAGTATGTTTCGACAAGAGTAGACGCCCAAGAAATCTGTACGTCCTTAGTTGAGTACATTTTGAGTGGTGAAGTAATGAGAAGGCCAGGGCTTGTTCTTACTTTCAAAGCATACTGTTGAGGACTACCATTACTTTCCCAAAGGTAGTCAAATTCTTCTCGAAGTTCATTGTTTGCTATTGTTATACTTTTAAACCAATTATTTATTTCCTCACTTACAAACAATCGACAAACGTCAACATATCCAGGACGGTAGCCGAACCAACGTCCCATCTGCATCAAGGTGTCATACATCTTTGATGCTCTGAGAAAATAACTAATGGTTAATCCCTCAAGTGTTAAACCTCGTGATAGTTTATCGCCGCCAATTGCAATCACATAGTACCCGTCTTCTTGATGGTCATCATAGGCGAGAACGTCTGTTGAGGCACCATTTAGTGCTTTAACCTCAATTTTTTCTACAACGCTGTATAGATGAGCTTTGACTTCGTCCCAACTTACGGGAACAATGCCATTCTTAATAACCTTGTATTCAGAGTTTATGATTTCCTCGGTTGTCTGAATGAATGATTTGTATTCAAAAACTCGACTTCCTTCTTTGCAGAAGAAACTTTCTTCGTAATCTTGTTTCAGTTGTGAGAACATTTCTATATCATCGGCAAGAATCTCGTTTTTATAGAATCTAAAGCAACGTTCAATTAGTTCTTTAATTCTGTTTTGCCACACTTGGAATCTTGATAGGTGAATAAGCATCGAGTTATGCTTATTGCCCTGACCACGCATATTTCTGACGGCACATGCCAGAATGAAACATCTAATAGCATATTTCAAACTCTCTGGTATGTTTTCGTATTCTAGCGTTTCCGTTTCATCCTTCTTGTGCTTATCTGGAACAAATTCTTTATAATCCTTTACAATGTTGACGATTGGGAGTGGCTGTTCATATTCGGTGTCAAGCCCAAACACCTTCTCTGGACTTAGATATGCTGCCGGTGTAGGGAGGTTAACAATGAAATGACGAGGGAAAAGATCCTCTACATTCTCACGGTCAATGAAGATATTTGCATACGGAGTAGCTGTATAACCAACGTAGGCATTACGCTTAAAAAGATTGAGGATTGCACGAATCTTTTTATTTATTGTTGAGGCTTTATTTTTGTCTTTTGAAGTATTTACAGATGCATTATCCGCTTCATCGTCTATAAAGAGAACTGACTTTCCATTGCAGTCACGCTTTGAAAGCCATTTCCTCATATTTTCCAAAATACGTCCATTCTTCTTAACGACAAATAGAATTGGCTCATTTGTTTGGAAATTTGTTCCCAATGCGTTTACGGTTGCTTCCTTGAAATCAGAAACAACTGTTGTGAATGCATGCGCAACGAGCGATGGATCAATGAGCCCTACACCAATCTTTGATTCGTTTATTTTTTCAATATCTTTTGTCGTGAACCCTAAAAAGCACTTCTCAAGACGTGATTGTGTTTGAGTACGGAGATCATCTAAAATGCCTGCAAATACGATTATTACATTGAATCCAGAATCAACAGCTTTGCATACCAAACCTGTAAAGTTAGAGGTCTTGCCAGATTGCACCTGACCAACAACTAATCCTTTCTTGCTAATCTCGTATCCTACAATTGTTGGATCATAGAGATTATCAAGAATTTCATTAGTTAATCTGTCTAACTGGTGAATGACACCGGGTTGGTATTTCTCTTTTTCACGGAGATAGGTTTGGTATCGATTCCAGAAACACCAGTCAATTTCTTCTCTACGAGCATGATTGTCAGCACTAAGCCATCCTGCGGCAGGGTTATTAGAATCAATGAGAGTTTTATAAGGTGTAACAGGAAGTGTATAGATAGTAAGCAGATGTTTCTTTACTTCTTCTTTATCCACATTTTGATCTTCAAACATACAGGCAAAATGATTGATGGCTTTGTCAATCATTTCATCTGTGGCATTTGTGTCGTCATCCAAGAATAGACGACAATAGTTTATATATTTTTCTGTTATTTTATCCATTATAATGCTTCAATAATATCCTCGTAATAATTAAATGGTTCAACCAATTTCAAAAGAGCTTTTGCCTGTTTTGAGGTTTTCCCATTTGAGAGATAGTTGTTGTATAACGTTCGTAGTGTCTGTTTGACAAGAGTTGTGTCTACGGTAATCATAGGCTCTTGTTTGTCTTCGTCTTTCGACTCGTTGATAAAAATCGTCTTTGTGGGTACTGTTGCTTCAACAAGTTTAAGAAGTCCTTCAATAGCTTCGTTTGGACTTGTCGTTACAAGTCGCTTTATGTGGTCAATAACAGGATTCTGTCGATTAATCACATACGACCAATTATTATCTTTCTTCTTTTCGAGCCATAGGGGAAAAAACTCTGATCCTGCTCGTTGCTTCAGTATTTTACCTCTGTGTCGGAATACTTGCTCTGCTGTCGAACGTACTTGTTTTGCATATTGCTCAATTTGTTCCCTACATTCGGCAGGTGGAAATGCTTTGGATTTTTTAATATCAATTTGCCATTCAGCATCTTGGCTATTAGGCAAATCAATCATTACACGTGCAAGTTTATAATGCTCTTCTTTTCTGAACAATCCCAACCAATCACCAGCAAGGAGCAGTCGCTTCCCCCTATAAACGTAAAAACCTTGTTGACCGCTCCATCCTTTAGGTCCCTCAGCAATTACATAAGCTCTTTCCGTGGAGAAGTTGGCTTTATGCGGTAAAACAAAACCTTTCATGGTTACATTGCCTGGAAGATGATCTTCTGGAAATGTCTGTCGTTTACCCTCGTCTTGGCAGAAAGGGTTCCATGGGGTAATCGTCTGACTTCCCCAAACTATTGAAAGGATTTTATCTTCAATAAATCTGTGGAAGGTCATTGAAATATGGTTCCTAACTTTCTCGAGTGACCGAGAAAAGCGTTCTTTCATCACTTCGTTGCTTTGAGACGTGTTGGTCGGTATTATTCTATCCAAATCTGACCAGATAACTATAGTACCTGATTCTACTTCATCCAACGCTGTACTAAACTCGTCAGGAATCCAATGGATAAGGTTCCACTTCTTACACAAGGCAACATAATCTAAATCCCATGTCCAGTACGACACATAACCATCTTTTTTACTCAATACACTTAACTTTCTGCATTGAGAAAAAGACGCAGTCTTTAATCCAAGACCGAATCGTCCCAAATCTTTCTCATCTCTTTCTTCAAGCGGATTTTGTGCTCCAGGACGCATGGCATGAATCAGCTCATCATTGTTCATTCCACAGCCGTTATCCATGATAGTAATTACCGACTTGCCACCTCTCCAATACCTTTGAATAGTAATACGAGAGGCTCCAGCAGTAATGGAATTATCGATAATATCCGCTACAGCTGTTTCAAGATTGTAACCAATGGCGCGAAATGTCTCAATCATTGAGGATGCCTCTGGTATTGCTTCTTGTATTTCTAATCCTTCGTAATCCATATTTTACAATTGTTTGAAGATGAAATCGAGTAAAACTGTTACTACGTTTATTTCCCATCCATTGCCAGCTCTTTCTCCTAATTGGGTGTATGTTAGGTTATTAGGGTAAACGATTTCTCTTTCTTCATCGTTAATTTTAAATCCCATCAGTCGGAAATGTTCATCAACAGAAAGTTTTCTAAATCGATCCATCCCGTCAACTGGTGGCTCAACGATGCGTACAACATTATGACTTGGCGGAGTTACTGTCATACATATTCGATCAGTTCGTATTCTCCTATTATAGTAATCGTAACATAAGCGTTCTTGTACGTGGAAATAGTCGGCTGGTTTATTGTGAACTTCTTTCACGTGATCGACTTGCTGTTGTGTTTTGTACAAATCGTCTGCAGGTGTAATATCCAGAAGGTCTTCTATAAATTCGGTAAGTTCAATTTTTGGAGGATTCATTGAGAATCCTTCTGGCAATCCCCCAATATCCTTTCTTAGTCCGAAAAACCAAAGCCGTTGCCTTGTCTGTGGCACTCCATAATCCTTTGAATCCAAAATTGTAGTTTTGACATCATAACCAATAACATCGAATATTCCCAAAATTGCCTCAAAAGTTGGTTTGCACTTTCCTCGACACAAACTTACCACATTCTCCAAGAAAATGTATTTTGGTTTCTTGGTTCGGCAAATCTTAACAATCTCTGCAAAAAGTGAACCTCGTGGATCTAGCTCGCCCAATCTATTACCTGCAGTAGAGAATGGCTGACACGGGAATCCTCCTGTGAACATTTCGAAATCAGGAAGTTCATCGACATTGATTTGTGTAATATCCCCAAAATTCTTTAAAGGAGATTTATGGTTTTGGGATTTGTGGTTTGCATTATATAGATCTATTGCAGATTGGCTAATCTCAGAATAACCAACTACTTGAAAGCGAATTTTTTTCTGTTTTTTATTCAATCGCTTCATAGCAAACGATGCACCACCGTAACCGGCGAAGCCTTCAAAAACCCTGATTATTTCTTTCTTTTGTTTTGCCATTGTTACTATATTGCGATATTCTTAAATCTTTCATAATGTTGTGCCTGCAAATCTCGATCAGGTGAGAATCGCTTTGGCATTATCATCTGTTTGTGGTTTAAACACATAATAAAACTCATTGTTGCTTCGTCCACATCTTATGCTTTGCCGAAGAAGAAGTATTTGGCTATTACGATTTTGTAGTCAGGAGCTATGCCCCAAAGATTGTCATCGTATGCCTTGGCGGGATAGTGTATTCAGGCATAATCCGTTTTGAGGGTTCGTTCTGTTTGCTTCATCAATGCACCAATGCAGTAGTTGTCTACTATTCTTTGGGCTCACGAATGAGATCTGCAACTCTGACATCAAGAACCATTGCTATCTTTGCCAAGGTTTCCAATCCGGGTTGAAGGGTATTAGTACACCACTTCGATATAGTAGCGGGATCCTTATCCAATTGCTCTGCCAACCATTTATTCATGCGTTGTTTTTCAGCAAGCATTACCTTAATGCGATTTAAATTTTGAGCCATTTCCGTATATAATAAAACGCAAATATAACAAATTTTTTGAAATAAATCTCAACATCTACTCATCAGTATTGATTAAGAGTATATCAAATCTTTGATATTGGTTTCTAAGGCTTTCGCTATCTCATGCAAAGTATATAGATCCGGTTGAGAGGTATTGGTGCACCATTTGGAGACTGTGACAGGGTCTTTGCCTAATTGTTCGGCGAGCCATTTGCCGGTGTGGCCGGTTTCGGCT
>ERZ777305.3622-NODE-3622-length-10258-cov-4.687739_pt1 | contig 10258 bp, 11 predicted proteins | sample MGYA00374965_ERZ777305 | MGnify/ENA primary metagenome ERZ777305 (study PRJEB29328, sample SAMD00013331) | mouse gut metagenome | study: EMG produced TPA metagenomics assembly of the Metagenome analysis of fecal microbiota from mouse which was promoted...
ACCGTCAAGAATCATCTGATCGCCTGTGTAAGCGTGGATGGTGCTCATAATACCGGACTTGATGCCAGCTAAGTCATTCAGAGCCTTTGCCATAGGAGCAAGGCAGTTTGTTGTACAGGAAGCTGCGGAAATGATGGTATCAGAAGCTTTCAATGTCTCATGGTTTACATTGTATACGATAGTCGGAAGATCGTTGCCTGCAGGAGCAGAGATAACAACTTTTCTAGCACCAGCGTTGATGTGTGCCTGCGCTTTTTCTTTGCTGGTATAGAAACCGGAGCACTCTAAAACAACGTCAACCTTAAGCTCGCCCCAAGGACAGTTGTTTGCATCGGGCTCTTTGTAGATCTTTAATGTCTGACCATCAACTGTAATTGTGTCCTCACCAGCGGATACAGTGTCAGCCAAAGCATACTTACCCTGGGAAGAATCATACTTTAACAAGTGTGCCAACATCTTCGGGCTTGTCAAATCGTTGATTGCTACTACCTCATATCCCTCTGCCCCGAACATCTGTCTGAATGCAAGACGACCGATACGGCCAAAACCATTGATTGCTACTCTTACTGCCATTTTTTAGTCCCTCCTAAATAATGTTTTTTATATAATTTTACCCTGCCATATACGTAGGTACGCACGACATTGGTAAAATTTAGTCAGCAAAATTATTTTACCCAATTTGTCCTAAAAATTCAAGACGTAAATCGAAAATAATTAAGATTTGCGGTGAAAGATTCTATAATATTTTGTCTTTTCAATCTTATGTCAACAAATCTTGTTTTTTGTGCCAAAATCGGTTACACTAAAGGCCGATTACTGACAATGATGCCTTTACGACGGTCTCCGCTTCGCGGATTCAAATATGCGTCAAGAATTTTTCTACAATATAAACAAAAGGAGATTTGCTATGCCAATCACAGCGGACTGCCACTTACATTCTTCTTTCTCCGGTGATGCCGATACACCCATGGAAGAAATGATCTTACGCGGAATCCAATTAGGACTTACCAAGATGTGCTTTACAGAACACAATGATTTTGATTATCCTGCCACTGAAACAGATACAGAAGACATGTTTCTTCTTTCTGCTGACTCTTATCTCTATGATTTACTGAAATTACAGGAAAAATACGCAGATAAGATCAAGATTTTGTTCGGGGTGGAGATTGGCTTACAGCCACACCTCTCCGAAAAAAACGATACTTTTGCAAAAGCGCACGCATACGACTTTATCATCGGCTCTTCCCATATCTGCAATGGAAAAGATCCCTATTATCCTGCCTTTTTCGCCGGGCGCTCCTTAGAGGATGCCTTTGGGGAATATTTTACATCCATCCTGGATAATCTGGATGTCTACAGTAACTTTGATGTCTACGGCCATCTGGATTATGTGGTGCGCTACAGCCCCACAAAAGACCAGGGCTATGCCTATGAAACGTTTGCCGGTCTATTTGATAAAATTTTAACCAAGCTCATTGCCATGGAAAAAGGCATTGAAATCAACACCGCCGGTCTGGCCAAGGGCCTGCGGGATGCCCACCCCTGCCGCGGCATCATAAAGCGCTACCGGGAGCTTGGCGGCGAGATTATCACTGTGGGTTCAGACGCCCACGCGCCCGATCAGATCGCCTACGCCTTCAATCAGGCCGCAGAAATCTTAAAGGACTGCGGTTTTCGATACTACACGACCTTTCAACAGCGCAGCCCCTCTTTTCATAAATTATAATCTGCCTTGCTATACCGCACGTATCCCGGATATGTGCGGTATACTGATTATGATAACTGAGAAATCATCTCCCAAAAGGGCATTTTCGCCCCCTTTTCTTCCGGTTCCTCTCCCAAGAAACGAACCCGGTCGCCATGATTGGGCACTACCCGCATGATAGACCTGCGGGCCAGCTCTTTCTGGCTTAAATTCACGCAGATGATATACCTGCCCTCTTTCGTCTCTAAAACCTCAGAACGTTCTCCCACATTCTCATCCCCTGCCAGATTCACTGCCGCAAATCCTGCCATCTGAAATTTCTTGCGGAATTTGATAAAAAAGGATATCCCCTCTCTGAAAAACACTTTCTTAATCCGCTCTTTTGTTGCGTTATCATACACTTCACAAAGTTCTATCTCATTATTCACTTTTACCTTAGTCAGTTTTGATTCTACCATAATTTTTCTCCTCAAATAAGTGTCTCTCCAAAGTTCCCCCACTTATTAGTACTCATACTACCACAGAGTCTGTGAAAATGTCGTGAAAAAAGTCGGTAGAATTTCTTAAGATTTTCTTAGTCTCCATTTGTCAGGTCTTTTATGATGGCAGCTATGGCTATAAAATAATCCCGCCGCCAAGCACACACTCATCTTCATAAAACACCACGGCCTGCCCCGGTGTGATGGCGCGTACCGGCTCTGCAAAGGTGCACTTTATCCTGTCCTCTCCCGCTTCCTCCAACAGACAGCGCTCTCCTCCATGGGCGTACCGAATCTTGGCCCTCACCCATTTAGGACCCGTGAGCTTTTCCATGCCCATATAATTGATCTGATGGCAGTAGAGGGTATCTCCGAAAACATCCGCCTCCTCCCCAATCACCACTTCATTGGTATCCGGCCTTATCTTCGTCACAAATACGGGACGCCCCATGGCCAGCTGCAGACCCTTGCGCTGTCCCACCGTGTAATGGGTAATCCCTTGATGTTCTCCCAGAATTTTTCCTTCCCGGGACACAAAATATCCGGGGCCGGGCACCCGTTCTTTGGCCTGTCTTTCCAGAAATGCGGGGTAATCATGATCGGGAATAAAACAGATTTCCTGGCTGTCCGGTTTCTGTGCCACCGAAAGTCCTGCCTTTTGCGCAATCTGCCGTATTTGTTCTTTGGTGTAATCCCCCACAGGCATCAGGGTATGGGAAAGCTGTTCCTGGGTCAGATTATAAAGCGCATAGGTCTGGTCCTTTTTCCCTGTCACACAGCTGCGGACCGCATATCTGCCGTTTTCCAGCCTGACAATCCTGGCGTAATGTCCGGTGGCAATATAGTCTGCCCCCAGCTCTTGACCGGCCCGGAGTATTGCCTCCCATTTCACATACCGGTTGCAGGCAATACAGGGATTGGGCGTGCGACCGGCCAGATATTCCTCCACAAAATAGTCCACCACCTTCTCCTTAAACACCTGTTCGAAACTGATAACATGATGGGGAACGGCAAGCTTTTGTGCCACCCGCTCGGCATCCTTGGCCGCACGAAAGACATCGCATGTTCCCTGTGCCTCTTCTTGTTTTTGTCCCTCTCCCTGCCAAAGCTGCATGGTGATGCCGATCACATCATACCCCTGCTCTTTCAAAAGATAAGCCGCCACCGAGGAATCCACCCCGCCGGACATGCCCACCACTACCTTTTTTGCCATCTGTCATACCCTTTCTTCTATACTATATGAGACGTTTGCCGCATACACTGTAACCATATCGAATTATGAAGTGGTGCCTATGACGACCAAATGGAAAAACCCTTTAATCACCGGAACTGCCATCCTGACGCTGACCGGACTTTTCAGCCGGCTGATCGGCTTCTTCTACCGAATCTTTCTGTCCAATGTATTTGGCGCAGAAGGAATGGGTATCTACCAGCTGATTGCTCCCGTGCTGGCCCTCTCTTTCGCCCTCACTGCATCCGGCATACAGACTGCCATCTCCAAATATGTGGCCAACGAAACCAGCACCCATGACTATAAAAGTTCCTTTCGCACGTTGTGGGCCGGCTTCCTTTTGTCTTTCAGCCTCTCCCTGTTGTGCGCTTTTTTCATCTATCAATGGTCAGAGGTGATTGCTGCAGCCTGTCTGATGGAAGCCCGTACGGCACCGCTTTTACGTATCATAGCCCTGTCCATCCCCATGGCCTGCGTACATTCCTGCATCAACGGCTATTTTTATGGTATCCGCAAGACCGCCATTCCCGCCATATCCCAGCTGGCAGAACAGATTTTCCGCGTGGGCAGTGTGTATCTGATCTACGATATCTGCGGAAAACACCAGATGAAGCCAACCATCAGCTTTGCCGTGGTGGGCCTTGTGATCGGAGAAAGCGCCTCCATGATTGTGTCCGTCCTGGCCATTTTATCAAGAGCCCATAAAGTCTTTCCCTACCGCCCCTGCGTTCCTATCCGGGCCAATACCTGTAAGACCCACTGCATCGCCATATACAGCCGCATCATGGGACAGCTTCTTGCTCTGGCAGTCCCCTTATCGGCCAACCGTCTGGTGATCAATCTGCTGCAGAGCATAGAGGCCATCTATATTCCCAACCGTCTGATGGCCCATGGCCTGAACAATACGGAAGCCCTGGGCGTATACGGTGTACTGACCGGCATGAGCCTGCCCCTCATCCTCTTTCCCTCCGCTATCACCAACTCCATCTCTGTCCTGCTCTTACCGATTGTGGCGGAAGCGGATGCCAACGGAAACCGGACCGCCGTCAGACGGGCCATATTGACCTCCATTCGCTACTGTCTGCTCTTGGGCTTTGGCTGCACCGCCGTTTTCCTGCTGTTTGGACGCCTGGCAGGACAGATACTCTTCCATTCGCAGCTGGCCGGCAGCTTTATCCTGATTCTCAGCTTTATCTGCCCGTTCATGTACATTGCCAGCACCCTTGGCAGTATCCTGAACGGACTGGGAAAGACTGCGCAGACCTTCTGCTACAGTGTAGTAAGTCTGTTGCTGCGCCTTTTGTTCGTCTTCTTCGCCATCCCCCGCTATGGCATCAAGGGCTATCTGTGGGGAATGCTGGCAAGTCAGATTCTGCAGACCACACTGTGCACCGTCTCCGCCCTGTATATTTCGCGTAAGGGTTGCGATTCTTAACATAATATACTATAATGTAGATGTTTTTGCCAGAGAAACGTGTAAAAAGAATCACAAAAGGAGAAAAACCCATGTCATTTCGATATGTTACTAAGCTTCCGACCCCGGAAGAAATCAGAAAAGAATTCCCGATGCCGGAATCTGCCATTGCGGTGAAGAAAAAGCGTGACGCCCAAATCAAGGAAGTGCTCACGGGAAAGAGTTCTAAATTTCTGGTCATCATCGGCCCTTGTTCCGCCGATAACGAGGAGGCTGTCTGCGATTATGTGAACAGACTCGCCAAAGTCAATGAAAAGGTAAAGGACAAGCTGATTCTGATTCCCAGAATCTACACCAACAAACCCCGCACCACGGGAGAAGGCTATAAAGGCATCGTAAGCCAGCCTGACCCGGAGAAAAAGCCGGATTTTACCGCCGGCCTGATCGCCATGCGCAAGATGCATATCCGGGCCATTGAAGAATCCGGGCTGACCGCCGCAGACGAAATGCTTTATCCCGACAACTGGGGGTATGTGGAGGATATCCTATCCTATGTCGCCATCGGAGCCCGCTCCGTGGAAGACCAGCATCACCGCATGACAGTGAGCGGTTTCGATGTCCCTGCCGGTATGAAAAATCCTACCAGCGGCACCCTTTCCGTCATGCTCAATTCCATCTATGCGGCACAGCATCCCCACTCCTTCATCTATCGCGGCATGGAAGTGGCCACGGACGGGAATCTCTTAGCTCATGCGGTGCTTCGCGGTTCTGTCAACAAACACGGCAGGAGCCTGCCAAACTATCACTATGAGGATTTAAATACCCTGTATACACTGTATCAGGATTATGACCTGGCGAATCCTGCCTGTGTCATCGATGCGAATCACAATAATTCTGACAAACAGTTTGAACAGCAGATTCGTATTGTGAAAGAAGTCATGCACAGCCGTAAACTGAATCGTGATATACACAGCATGGTAAAAGGGGTTATGATCGAAAGTTATATTGAAGAAGGCAGTCAGAAGATTGGCGAAGGCATCTACGGCAAATCGATTACGGATCCCTGTCTGGGATGGGAAGCATCCGAACGATTGATTTATGACATTGCTGAATATGAATAGAAGTAAATTCCCACGGAATTTACTTCTAAAAATCTGTTATGACAGGTATACTATATCTTTATCCCCGGGGGTGTGCCTTGGCGTACACTTCCCGGATGTGATTGTGATTTAAATTCGCATAAATCTGTGTCGTGGAAATATCAGAATGTCCAAGCATTTCCTGTACGCTTCTCAAATCGGCGCCATTCTCTACCAGATGCGCCGCAAAGGAATGTCTTAACGTATGAGGTGTGATATCCGCCTGGATATCCGCCTTTTTTGCATAGTGTTTGATCAGCTTCCAAAATCCCTGCCTGCTCATGGGCTGTCCGGAACAGTTGGCAAAGAGAACATCTGAGGATTTATTCTCTAACATCTCCTCTCTCGTACCGTTCAAATACCGCGCAAGAGCACTTTTTGCGGCCGACCCAAAGGGAATAATCCTCTCCTTATTGCGGTCACGGCACAGAAGGAAGCTCATCTGCATATTCACATCCGCAACTTTTAAAGTAATCAGCTCCGTCACCCGGATACCTGTGGCATAGAGAAGCTCCAGCATGGCTTTATCACGAATCTCCTTGGGTGTATCGCCTGAGGGCTGCTCTAAGAGACGTACCACCTCATCAGGGGACATGATCTCCGGAGCCTTCTTCTCAATCCGGGGCGCCTTGAGTTTATCAGAGATATCCTCCGCCACCATACCTTCCTGTACCATAAAATGATAAAAAGCTTTCAAAGAAGCGATATTCCTAGACACTGTGGCAGCAGCAAATTTATGTTCTTCCAAATATTTCACATACTCTTCCAAATCCTGTGCCGACACTGCCCCCGCTTCTTCAATCCCGCGCTGCATCATAAAATGTTTCACTTTTTCCAGATCTCTTTTATAAGATAACTCCGTGTTATTGGAGGTATTCTTCACATTATGTAAATAGGTGATGAATGCACTGATCTCTTTTTCCATGAATTCGGAAATCCTTCCCCCTCGTGATTCTTTTATGTAAATCAAATCACCGTCTGCATTCCATTATAATCAGAATTTTGAAGAAAAGCAAATGGATTTTTTCCCGAATTTACGGGCATTTGCGCGGTTTTTCCATTAAAGTACAAGATATCGTCAGACAGAGAATTTATGTCTACTATATCTTGAAAAAACATAGAAAAAAATTTTTTTCAGAAAATTTTTAGGATAAAATGAAGTATCTTAGGATTGACATAACTCTCTAACAGACAGCCCATTATGACAACTGCTGTCACCATAACAATCTGCGTTCCCTTTTTCAAGTAAAACTGCCTGCTGTACCGCTCATACCCATCCAGATATGTCTTCGGCGCATACAACGTCCTGTTGATACTGACCGCCCAGATAAAGAGGCCGATGTAGGCCGGCACCAGAAAGAAAGCCTGGGGCAGCAAACCCGCCGCCACAAACAAAATGCCCCGGATGCCGTAGCGGATGACCGCCACGGACAAAAGACAGCCTGCCGAAAGTCCCATATAACAGATATAGACACAAATCACAGGCATACCAATCATGGTGGTGGACAAAAGGGCCAGCATCCACAGCGTAAACAGCCTGTGCTTCAATACATAGCCAAACAGCCCTTCCCCTTCCGGAATACTGTTCTTGAGGCGCAGAATCATTTCCGTCCCCAACAGGTCGCTGTCTACAATCCAAGTGTCATGTCCCGCGTTCACCACCAAAATGCCGATAAAAAGACCAATCATAAAAAGATAGATCATATAATAGCCGTTCTTTGACCATGACTGCTGCCGCACATTGAATACCCTCTTTCCCATCTCCTTCAATATATGTCCCACAATCCCTTAGCATGACTGTTTTATTCTCAGAGACAAAAGGAATCTGCATCCGCGTATCTTGCAGACATGGCCGTCATACCTTCTACTGCCGGTATTTTTGCTTATAGGCAAGCAGAGAGGATACCGTTTTTGCGTCCTCAATCTTACAGTCAAAGATCATCTGCAGCAATTCATCCAAATCATGTCTTTCCACATTCAAAAATTCATCTTCGTCCAGATGCTGTCTGCTGGGCGTCAAATCCGTAGCCACATAGACATCTATTCTCTCGTTGCAGAAAGCGACCGTGGTCTTTAAAGAAATCAAAAGTTCCAATTTCCCTGCTTTATAACCGGTCTCCTCCTCCAATTCTCTGGCCGCCGCTGTCTGCGTGGGCTCCTCTGCCGTGTCAAGCGCTCCGGCGGGAATCTCCAGCGTCTCCCGGTCTAATGCGTTACGGTACTGCCTCACCATCAAAAGCTTCCCGTCCTTGTCTACAGCCACCACTGCGGCCGCCCCTTTGTGGGTGATCAAATCCCATTTCACAATATTGCCGTTGGGCACTTTGATGGTGTCCTGATAATAATCTATGATGGCACCTTTGTGTATCAGTTCTCTTCCCAGTCTTTCATAATGTTCCATATTCTTACGCCTTCCTTTCTGCACTTCTTTTCCATGAAAATATTTTCCTGCATTGTTTCTTAATATACAGGCTTACTCCATCCGGCTCCCTTTAGATATATCTTCATCTTTCGCCGCCGCTTAATAAAATATGGCTTCCGTACTATATTCTACAACGGAAACCATATCTGTCACAATACTTTTATCTACTTTTTGGTTATCAAAATGCTTTATGCCTGCAGCAGCTTCTCCACACTGACCAGTTTTACGCAGAGCACAAATATATCCGTAGCTTTCGCCATATCTTCGGAAGTGGGGTAGGTAGGCGCAATCCGGATGTTGCTGTCTTTGGGGTCCTTTCCGTAAGGGAAGGTAGCGCCTGCCCCTGTCAGAACCACACCCGCTTCCTTACATTTCGCCACAATTTCCTTCGCACAGCCTTCCATCGCATCAAAGGAGATAAAATAACCGCCAAGCGGTCTGGTCCACTCTCCGATACCAAGGCCGCCAAGTTCCTGATCTAACACCGACAATACGGCCTCGAACTTGGGACGCAGAATATCCGCGTGTTTCTTCATGTGCGCCATCATACCTTCCACATTCTTAAAGTATCTGGTATGGCGAAGCTGATTCACCTTATCATATCCGATGGTCTGCAAAGTCAGAGACTTCTTTACATCCGCCAGATTAGCCGGGGAAGAGGCCATGGCTGCGATGCCGCTTCCGGAGAAGGTTATCTTGGACGTGGAGCAGAACTCATAAACCATATCCGGATTGCCGGCCTTCTCACACTCACTTAGGATTTCCAGAATCTGATCCTGCTTGTCTTCATACAGGTGATGAATGGCATAAGCATTGTCCCAGTATATCCTGAAATCCTCAGCTGCGGGCTTTAAGGCCGCAAATCTTCTGACGGTCTCATCGGAATAGGAAATTCCCTGGGGGTTAGAATATTTGGGCACACACCAGATGCCTTTCACCGCCGGGTCTTCATTCACATATTTTTCTACCAAATCCATGTCCGGTCCTTCCGGCGTCATGGGAATCAGAATCATCTCAATGCCAAAATGCTGGGTAATGGCAAAATGTCTGTCATAACCGGGCACCGGGCATAAGAACTTTACCTGGTCTAATTTGCACCAAGGCGTGGACCCCATCACACCATGCGTCACGGAACGGGATATGGCGTCATACATAATCGCAAGACTCGAATTACCGTACACAATCACATTCTCCGCCGGAACACTCATCACATCTGCCATCAAATGTTTTGCCTCAATAATACCATCCATCAGACCATAGTTTCTGGCGTCAACACCATCCATGGTGGTCATATCGGAATCGGAATTTAACACATCCATAAGCCCCATAGTCATATCAAGCTGCGCTACGGTAGGCTTCCCTCTGGACATATCAAGTTTTAACCCCATTTTCTTGGCATCTTCAAACTGTCTGGTTAATTCTGCTTTTTGCTGTGTGAGTTCATCCTTACTCATTTCTCTGTACGGTTTCATGTTGTCCTCCATAATAATTGAATTATTGTATACAATCATACACCGTTAATCATTCTACTACAGTTTTTTCGATTTCACAAGTATACAGAAGAGATAATTTTTCTTAAAAAGTACTGCTGTTTATGGTAAAACTGTACAGAAAGAGCAACAAGTGTCCATGGAGAATACAAAAAAATAAGGAAAGTTCTGAAAATGTCTGCATTCTCAATACTTTCCTTACCTTAATTTCTACACTATACTATTTGGCGTAATCAACGACACGGCTCTCACGAATCACATTAACCTTAATCTGTCCGGGATACTCCAGCTCTGCTTCTATCTGCTTGGAAATATCTCTTGCAAGCAATACCATGTCAGAATCACTGATCTGTTCTGGAACTACCATAACACGAATCT
>ERZ777305.3625-NODE-3625-length-10240-cov-3.913304_pt1 | contig 10240 bp, 13 predicted proteins | sample MGYA00374965_ERZ777305 | MGnify/ENA primary metagenome ERZ777305 (study PRJEB29328, sample SAMD00013331) | mouse gut metagenome | study: EMG produced TPA metagenomics assembly of the Metagenome analysis of fecal microbiota from mouse which was promoted...
CATTAAAGGAGGAGAAATTATGGCTGTTAAGTTAAGATTAAAAAGAATGGGTGCGAAAAAAAGACCATTCTATCGTATTGTAGCAGCAGATTCAAGAAGCCCAAGAGATGGTAGATTTATTGAAGTTGTGGGAACTTATAATCCAATCATGGAACCAGCAGAAATTAAAGTAGATGAAGAGATTGCTTTAAAATGGTTAAAAAATGGAGCAATTCCAACGGATACTGTAAGAGATTTACTTAGAAAACAAGGAATTATGGAAAAATTTCATCAATCAAAAATGAATAAAGAGGGTAAATAATTATGGATTTGGTTGCTTTAACAGAATTTTTAGTAAAAAGCATTGCATCCGCTCCTGATATGGTATCTGTCAAACAATTTGATGGAGAAGAGGATTCTATTACAATTCAAGTATTGGTAGATGAAAAAGACGTGGGTATTGTCATTGGAAAAGCAGGTGCGACTGCGAATGCAATTCGTACACTTGTACAAGCATCTGCTTATGTCAACCAATTGGGACGTGTTCGTATCAACATTGATTCATTTTAGGAAGTATTTTGTACTTCTTTTTTTATTAATATTGAATAAATTGAAACAGGAGGATTTATGCAAATAAATGATAATTTGATTTCTAAGTTACGTAGGTTTAGAAATGGTGTAATTAAAAGTGGTAGTATGGATATCCAAATGCCAGTATATTTTATTCCCAATTCTCATCATTGTAGTAATGCTACTTTTCTAAATAAAGGTTATTATAAAAAGCATAATAATGATATCTGTCTATGTAAAAACGGAGAAGAAAATAGTGCAGATTTTTGTATCCTAGAATGCGAAACATGTCATAATGAATTTTATTTAATGAATACGGGTGTTAAAAATTGGGATACTTTTTCTAATAAATGCAAAGAAAAAGTAAATACTAGGTAGAGATTGACAATTATCCTTTTATAAATTATAATGTGATTCAGTTTATAAGAATGGAAGAGATGTTATGCAAAAGTATATAGAATTGTTGGATCAAACAGAATTAAATATATTACAAGAAATGATTCAAAATGGGGAATTAAAAGAATATCAAAAATTGTATTCCATTTTAGAACAAGCAAAAGAAAAGATTATCAAGCTAAAGGATTATAATGTAGTAGATGTAATCAATTGTTTATCAAAGGAGTATATTGAGCAGGCAAGACAATTTGTGGATGAGCAAAAATGTCCTGGGATTTCAACAGGGATTCAAAATTATAAAGGACCAGAAATTAATGTATATTATGGAAAAACGAGTGGGTTGGAAAATGCAAAAGAAATTGATGAAACAGTTCGTTTTGATAGTGCAAGTGTAACTAAAATGTATACCGCGTTGCAATATATTTATAGGAGTTACTTTCTCCAGTATAAACATTCTTTAGATAATGTTAAAATATCAGAAATCAATCCCGAATTTCAGCAAAAAACAACATTACGTGAATTACTGACCTTTTATCATATTTTTCAAACAGATGGTAAATTAGAACTTGTTTGTTCAAACGAAGGAGAGGCAATATCGTTATTAAAAAATGCCAAGATTATGAAAAGTCATACTTTTTATTATAGTGATATTCCCTATATGATTGCATCATTACTAGAGCCTGATTTTAAAACTTATTTTAAAGAAATTTTTGAAAAATTAATAGGTTTAAATCAGACTGGCTATGTAGTAAAACCAGACGATGTTATTACAGGTGGATCTATGAATGAACTGAATCTTGTGCATGATTCAAAAGCAAGAATTTTACCTTATGCTGGACATGCTGGAATATATACAACATCCCATGATTCTTTAAAATTATTCAATTGGTTTTGTGAAATTCAAGATTCTTATTTTTTCTATTCTAATCTTGCAACTCCATATTTTTCAAATAGTAATCATTTATTTTCTCGTTTCGTTCCTGATGGTTTTGTACCCGATGGAACAGGAAAAATGTGCTACCAAACCACTATTCAAGAAATCAATGGAGAAAAAGTAATACGTTATGAACCAATATGGGTAAAAAAGGCAATGGGTGTTTATTGTAAACATCCACTTGGATTGGATAAGACAGATGTATTACCATATCAAGGTAAGTATGCTTTTGCCGCAGATGGATTTACCGGATGTTGGTGTAATTATGATATCGAAAATCAAATGTCTGCAAATATTTTTACAAATCCATTATCAGGTAGTGAGGATGGGAAAAAACCACAAGGTTATATATGGATGTTAGATGGATTAAAAGAAAAATCAATTGAAACCTTGATTGAACTCAAATACGCACAAATTGTATTTGAAACATATTATGGTGCATCAAAAGATTTTCAAAAACGATATATAAAATAGAGAAAAATGACAAGTTTCTCTTTTCTTATGTTCAAAAATGAAAAATGTGTTTAAATTTCAAATAAAATCATGTATAATGGATATGGTGAAGTGTATGAAAATGAGTTTACACGATGTAGACGTTCATTATATCAGATATGGTGCGAAAAAAGACCCAATTGTATTCTTACATGGATGGGGACAAAATATAGAAATGATGCAACCAATCGCAGATCCTATGCAGGAAAATCATGAAATTGTTATAATTGATTTACCAGGATATGGAGAAAGTAGTGAGCCACCAATTTCTTGGACGGTTTCAGATTATGTAGAATGTATTCATGAACTACTACACAAACTAAACATAGAAAAACCAATATTAGTAGGACATTCCTTTGGAGGAAAAATTAGTTTGCTATATGCAAGTAAGTATCTTGTTGCAAAAATGGTTTTATTTGGTGCTCCATTTAAAAAAGAGATTGAGAAATTATCTTTCAAAACAAAAACATTAAAGACATTAAAAAAAGTGCCAGGATTAAACAAATTTGAACAATTTGCAAAAAAACATATTGGTTCTACGGATTATCGAAATGCAAGTCCTAGAATGCGAGAAATTTTGGTCAACACAGTTAACTTAGATATTACAGATGATGTCAAACAAATTAAATGCCCAACATTAATTGTATGGGGGACTTTAGATGAGGCAGTACCAGTAGAAAGAGCCTATGAATTAGAACAATTCATTCAAGATGCGGGTGTTGTTATCTATGAAAATGCAAGTCACTACGCTTATTTAGAACAAATCGGAAAAACCATTTCTATTTTGCATAACTTTTTAGATTGAGAGGTATTCGTATGTTAGTAAAATTTATCATTTCATTTATTCCATTTGGGATTTATTTATGGATCAAATCGAAACATTCTGTCCATATGTTGCAACAGAATTGGTATAATGAGGGAAACCGTTATATCAAATGGATTTGGAAAAACAAAAAAATAGTCTTTTGTTGTTTAGAGCTTTTATGCATAGTATTCGTATTTGGTTTTATCTTAACGGATGTATGGATAATGGTGTTATTTGTAACCTTTTATACAGTACTATCATTAATTCTTTTACATCAAGAAAGTAAGGCACAAAATAAATTGCCTTTAAAATTTACCAAACGTGTAAAACGTCTATTTGTAACAATTTATTTGGCTTATTTGATTCCAATTATTGTAATGATGATATTTTATCAAGAACAATATCTTACGATTTATTATCTAATCATTGGTTTTATGGCATATATGAATTACTATATGGTGTATGTGGCAAATATTATCAATCATCCAATTGAAAAAGCAATTAATCATAGCTTCAAACGAAAAGCAATTAAAAAATTAAATGCCATGAATATTAAAGTCATTGGAGTAACAGGTAGTTATGGTAAAACCAGTAGCAAAAATATTCTAAGTGATATTTTGAACATGAAATATAATGCCTTACCAACACCGAAAAACTTTAATACACCATTAGGACTAATTATAACGATTAATAACCATTTGGATAAATTCAATGATGTTTTAATTGCTGAAATGGGTGCTTTTAAACAAGGAGAGATTAAAGAGCTTTGTGATTTGGTACATCCAAGTTATGGGATTTTGACAAAAATTGGAACTGCACACTTAGAAAGTTTTGGTTCTCAAAAAAATATTCAAAAAGGAAAATTTGAATTGATCGAATCCTTACCACAAGATGGAATTGGTGTTTTAAATGCAGATGATCCATTACAAGTAAGTTATCAATTAAAAAATACTTGTAAAATTGTATGGATCGGAATTGATAATGAAAAAGCGGATGTACGTGCCGAAAACATTAAATTAGGATTTGATGGTACCACATTTGATGTAAGATTTAAAGATAATGACAAAAAATATAGTTTTACAACAAAATTACTAGGACAAGCAAATGTGTATAACCTTTTAGCTGGAATTGCTTTAGGACATGAATTTGGAATGACGATAGAACAATTACAAGCAGGTGTAAAAAAAGTAAAACCTGTAGAACACCGTTTAGAAATGAAAAAAATGGGGAATATAAATATAATAGATGATGCATATAATTCCAATCCAGTTGGCGCGAAAATGGCCTTAGATACACTCAAACTTATGCCAGGTAAAAAAATTGTCGTAACACCTGGAATGATTGAAATGGGTATTGAGCAAGATAAACTAAATGCAACATTTGGAGAACAGATTGCTGAAGTAGCAAATGCCGTTATTCTAGTAGGAGAAAAACAAACAGAACCAATCTATCAGGCATTAATCAAAAAGAAATATAAACAAGAAAATATTTATGTATTGAATGATGTAAAAATGGCATTTCCTTTGATGCAAACACTAAGTGAGAAAGATACTTATGTTTTATTAGAAAACGATTTGCCAGATATTTTCAATGAGAGGTAGTGAATTTTATGAAAATTAAAGTAGGAGTTATTTTTGGTGGAGAAAGTGTAGAGCATGAAGTGAGTATTATTACTGCAGTGCAAGCAATGGGATACATGGATCAAAATAAATATGACATTGTTCCAATATATGTAGCGAAAGACCGTACTTGGTATACAGGTAAAATGTTAATGGAAATGGATGTGTATCGCGATTTTGATACTTTAAAAAGATACGCAAAAAAAGTAATGCTTGTCAAAACAGAAACAGGATTTTTCTTACAATCAACGAAAGGATTATTCCACCGCAATGTAGCAGAATTAGATATTGCTTTTCCAATTGTACATGGAAAAGGGGCAGAGGATGGTTCTCTTGCTGGCTTCTTAGATTTTATTGGAATTCCGTATGTAGGTTGTAATGTATTAGGTGCTGCATTAGGACAAGATAAAGTGGTACAAAGACAGTTGATGGAGCTAAATCAAATCCCTGTTCCTAAATATACATGGTTTTATGATAGCGAATATTTAATGGATAGTGCGCGTATTGTAAAAGAAGTAAAAAAGATTGGATATCCTGTGATTGTAAAGCCTGCTAAACTAGGAAGTAGTATTGGAATTTCAATTGCCACATCTACAAAAGAATTAGATAAATGTATTACAGAGGCAATTACTTACGATAATAAAATTATTATAGAACAAGTAATTCCCAATTTATTAGAAGTAAATTGTAGTGTATTTGGCAATTATGAATACCAAGAAACTTCTCAGTTAGCAGAAATGTTAACCAAAAATCAATTTTTAACCTTTGATGATAAATACCTTTCAGGTGGTAAAGGGAAAACAAAGATGGGTATGAAAACGTCTGCTAAAATGTCAACAAGTGAGATGGTAATACCCGCTAGAATCTCTAAAAATATAGAACAAAAAGTAAGAAATCTTTCAATCCAAACATTTCGTACTCTTAATTTAGCGGGAACCGTTCGTATTGATTTTTTAATCAATCGTGAAACAGATGAAGTATATGTTAATGAACCAAATACGATTCCAGGAAGTTTAGCCTTCTATCTATGGAGAGATATGAAAGATTATACTACATTATTGGATGATATGATTACCTCTACAATTAGAGATTATAAAAATGCAAATAAAAAAACTACTTCATTTGACAGTAATATCTTAAGTACCTTCAATGGTTCAAAAGGTATGAAAAGCAAACTCAGAAGTTAAAAAATGAAAGAAAATGCCTTTCTTTTTTTATTTTTTTAAATAATCATCAATTAATTTTCCAAATGTTTCTAACTTTTCTAAATATAAATCATATTCTTGATCCAATAATTTAGAAACTTCAGCTTCTTTGTTTCCTATCGCATCTTTATAGTGTTCTGTATAAAAGGTATCTAATGGTTTTAAAATGTTTTGTTGATAATCTGTGATTAGATCTTCACTTTTGTAATTGTTCATCGTTATTTTCATCCTCCCAAATCGAATTGTCTTAAATATTATAGGCATCAAATACATATAACGATTAGTACACAATACCATTCATATTTATAAAAAATAGGGGTATCTTAATAAGTAGGTGATACCATGAATAAAATTGATTCTCAACATGTGAAAAAAGTATTTGGCAAAAATGTGAAGTACTATCGATTTTTGAAAAAACTAACACAGGAACAATTGGCAGAGAAAATAGATATTGATATTACTTCTATTAGTGATATTGAATGCGGTGCGAGAGGGGGGTACAATTTGAAACAATTGCGAAACTTTGTAATACATTAGAAGTTAAAGTATGCCAATTATTTGATGAAGAAATACTAGATAAGAATATTCCCAATGATATTCGAGATTTTTATATGAACCAATAATCAGTATTGGTTTATTTTATTATAACATAGATTATCAAAAACAATACAATAAAATTCGTTCAGTTCACTGATAGCGACTTTAATTTTCTGATTATGGGAAAATTAGAGTGGTGGTAGTATGAACTTAAAAAGATTAAAAGATTTACGTGAAGATAACGATTTCACACAAGTAGAATTAGCAAAAAAGATAGATTGTAATCCAAATACTTATTCTAGTTGGGAAAATGGTTATGCTTTGATTCCTATTACATATTTAGATCAATTATCCTGTCTTTATGGTGTATCTTTTGGATATATAGTAGGGCTTACCAAAACAAAAAATCCTACGATTGGAAAGTTGGATATGCAATTACTAGGAGAACATATGAAACAAGAGAGAAAGAAAAGGAAGTTGACGCAAGAGGATGTTGCAAAAATTTTAAAAGTAGGCAAAACAACCTATCATGATTATGAGACAGGAAAATATAAAATTAAGATTGATAAATTAATCTTACTTGTAAATTATTACAAAATAGACATAGATGTATTTTGTGGGAAAATAAAAGAAAGTAAAATATTTACAAAATAATTTTTTATACAATACATTCCTGTGATGTATATGAAATGTTTACCCAATATAAAAATAACAAATGATATTAGAATTTTGAAGTTCATTTCATATAATGGTGACATTATAGGATATTTGACCAATAGAGTTTTTTATCAATCAATGGCTAAGGGTATCTTAACGCGAATAGAAATTTTAAAGTATTTGCTGCTAGCACGTCAAAAATTATAACAGTTTTTAGATCTAGGAATACTGTATGGAGATATTTCTGATAAAAATATCTTAGTATCAAAAAATGATGTCCTTATTTTTTCTGTCTAATTTATTATATTTTATCCAGTTTCTGTGATTTAGATAATGTGGCGTATCAAGAACTAGAAATGAATATTAATCCAATAATTTTAGATTACTTTTTAATTGACTATGGAAAATTGGATGAGATGGCAATATTTTATATGTATAATATATTTACAATAAAAGAATTATGTTCTTTAGAAGATAATTTAGAAGTAGAAAAGTATTTTAAAACAATTTTCATACGAGTACATCAAAGAACAGATGCGTACAGCAACACCATTTTATGAAGGACATTATTTGATAGATTATGTGAAAGAAAAATATAAAAAGAAAGCTAGAAATCTATTCTAATAGAATAACTGCTAGGACCCCGAATCACATTTCCATCAATATCAAAACGAGAACTATGACATGGACAATCCCATGTTTTTTCTTGTTCATTAAAAATGAGATGACACTTCATATGAGGACAAGTATTTAAAACTTTATGTCTAACGCCATTTTCATCAATATAGATACCAATTCTTATTCCATTTTCATAGGCGACACAAACATGATTTTGATAAAACTTAGGATTTTTAATAAGTGTTGTCTGTAAATAAATCTTTCCATATCGAACACCATCTACTAAAAAATGAATAGAACGCATAAGATTCCAACCTCTTTTAATTGCAAATAAATCTTCATAAGGGGAAGTTCCTTTTTGAATGATATCGGCAATCACCTGTCCCGCTAACACACCATTGGTCATTCCCCAAGTCTGAAAGGCAGTTGCTAAAAAGAGATGAGATCCTTTTTCAATTTCTCCAATAAAAGGAAGGCCATCATTGGAAATCATATCTTGATTAAACCACATACAATCAATCTTTGTCTGAAAATGATTTTGAAAACGTATTTTCAAATGTTCAAAATTTTTTCCATCATCCAAGTGATTCGTAAGTGCATGTGCATAACTACCATATAAAAGATAATTTTCATGATAACGAATAGAATGCATCGGAAGTCCTGTTGTAATACAAGAAAGAGGTAATGACTTTTTCGTTTTAGAGGCAATTACATAGGATTTTTCAACATGGGTTTTAAGGGGAATATATCCAGGTTTTATGAAAAAAGGATAATGGGTACAAACAACTACATAGGTAGCTTCAATAATGCCCATATCCGTTGTAATAAAGTATTGATCATTCTTTTTTTGAATCTCCTTCGCACATACATTTTCACAAATAGTGATCTTATTTTCTATTATTTTTTTTAATCCATATATATATTTTAGAGGATGAAATACTGCGCCTTCTACACCTAAGCCATATTGAATAGAAATTGGAAGGGGAATAGCTTCTATTGTAATATAGGGAATCTTCCAATTTTTCAAATACTGTTCTTCCTTCTTTAATTTTGATACTTGTTTTTCTTTTGTTGCAAGAATATATTCTCTTACTTTTTCATAATCACAATTGATCTGGTAATGATCAATATAATCTGCAATTAAATCAAAAGCTTCTTTTTGCGACTCAAAATACCGTTTCGCACTATCTTCTCCATGCATAGATGCAATTTTGGAATAAGGTAGTTCTTGTAAATAAGAAATTTTAGCAGTTGTATAGGCAGTTGCTCCAAAGCCAATTGTCCCTTTATCAATTAAAAGAATGTTATAATCACTATCTTTTAAAGCAAACGCAACGGACATACCTGCAATTCCACCACCAATAATACAGATATCTGTTTGTTTCTTTTCTAATTTATTTTGTTTTGTATTTTTTTGAAAACCTTGTAACCAAATAGACATAATCAATCACCATATTTTTAATATGGAAAAATCAGTATAAAATTATGCAAAAAAGAGCAAACTACAAATGGTGATAACATGAAAAAAATACTATTTATTTTAGGTCTCTTATTCTTAATAACTGGTTGTGGTGTAAAAGAAAAAGAACTCAATCTGAACAAAATCAAAAATGCCTTAGATGAAATCACATTAGATAAGCTAGATTATACCAGTTTAAGTAAAGGAATTGAAGAACCACTGGATACAGTTAAAATCTATAATAGTGAGGAAATAATGGACAAACTTGGAATAGATGAAACGATGTATCATAATATATTCTTTTGTGAATCGGTAGAGGAAGAAAGTACCTATTTGTTAATTGAACCCAAACAGGATCAAAAAGAGGAGATTGAAGCACTGGTAACGAAATATTGGGACACTAAAATTGCAGAAACAGAAAATGAAGAAGAAAAACTACGCTATCAAAATCGATTGGAACAATCTTACGGAGAAAATTTAATCTATCTTGTTGGAAAGGATACAACAAAAAAATTAGATCAAATAAAAGATATTGAACAAAAACTGTTTCCAGACATTCTAGAATTAGAAAGAGCAGATTTAGAAAAACAGCTAGGAATTCAAATCGACAAAATTGAATCTTATGCATTTGCAGTATCTAATAAACTGAATCAAGTGGAACAATATATCATCATAAAATATCAAAAAGAATCAGAAGCAGAAATTCGAAAAGCAATGCATGATTATTTTGAAAAATTAGAACAAGAATGGAAAACAAAAGATAACGCAAATTATCAATTATTAAAAAATCGTATGGAAAAAGAAATAGATCACTATTTAATTTATTTGGTTTCTAAAGATAATGAAAAAGCTTATAAAGTAATAAAAAATTTCTATCAATAGAATAAATGGGATGCAATTACATAAACTAAAAATAGATAGTGTGAAAAGTTTTATGGAAAATCATCAACACTAGATGAAAAAGATATT
>ERZ777305.3627-NODE-3627-length-10235-cov-2.726228_pt1 | contig 10235 bp, 6 predicted proteins | sample MGYA00374965_ERZ777305 | MGnify/ENA primary metagenome ERZ777305 (study PRJEB29328, sample SAMD00013331) | mouse gut metagenome | study: EMG produced TPA metagenomics assembly of the Metagenome analysis of fecal microbiota from mouse which was promoted...
ATTTTTATTTTAATCTTAACTACTCTCACTTACGTGATAAGGACCAATGGAGAGGTAAAGGATCTGTTTAACGGATTTTATGCTCAGGAAGAGAATACCCTGGACGTGATTATGATAGGTTCCAGTCCGGTATATCCGTTTTACAGTGCACCAAAGCTTTGGGGAGAACAGGGAATTACCTGTTATCCGCTGTCAAGCCATGTACAGCGTCCCAGTGCGGCGCTGCCTTTACTTAAGGAAGCCTATAAGACGCAAAAACCGGAGGTAGTGGTATTTGAAATGCGTATGTATACCATGGAAGACGGAGATATGGAAAACAATATGGCATACGCCAGGGGGGTGACGGATAATATGAAATATTCCCTGAACCGCATTTATGCTATCAACCGTCTGGTTTCGGATGTTTCTGAAAGATATACTTATTATTTTGATATATTTAAATACCATTCTAATTGGAAAACCATAGTGTTACCGGATCAGATTGCATGTTTTAAGTACGAAAAACCTCATCCTTTAATGGGTTTTGTGATTAAGGATGAAGTAGGCCCTTTAGAAGAAGAGCGGATACCTGACTGCACAGATCTTACAGGTAAAACACCGATACCCGCAGAACAGGAAGAACGCCTTTATGAGCTGCTTGATTATTTAAAAGAACAAAACCAGCAGGCGTTGTTTATTGTTTCACCTTACAGAATTGAGCCAAAGGAACAGGAAATGTATAATTACATGAGACCGATCATTGAATCATACGGTTATGACTTTGTAAATATGAATGAATTTTATGAAGAAATTGGAATTGATTTTACAACGGATTATTATGATTATGGCGGTCATGTAAATACTCTGGGAGCGGAAAAGTGCACGACATATCTTGGAAAGCTTTTGGAACAGTTTCATATAGGGGATAAACGGGAGGAAGAAGGGTATGAATCCTGGGAGCAGGCATATGAGCTGTATCTGGAAAAAAAAGAACAGGCTCTTGCTGCTATTTATGAACGCATTGAAAACAAGGATTTTGCCCAAAAGTAAGATGTGCGAAGAGGTAAGAGAGGAGAAGACCTATGTGTGGAATAGCCGGATTTTGCAATTTTACAGGAGACAGGCAGGCAAATATTGAGCGCATGAAAGAACGGATGCATCATAGAGGTCCGGACGCAGGAGGAACTTATATTTCTGAAGACGGACAGGTGGTTCTTGGACATAGAAGGCTTTCCATTGTAGACTTGTCGGAAAATGGCGCACAGCCTATGACTTCTCACAGCAAGCGTTTTGTAATTGCCTATAACGGGGAAATTTATAATTATAAAAAGCTGGCGGATAAGCTGATTGAAGAAAAAAAGATAGCAGTATTCAGAGGAACATCCGATACGGAAGTGTTGTTAGAGGCCTTTGAAGCTTATGGGGTTGAAAAGACTATTGCTATGTGCAAAGGGATGTTTGCCATTTCTTTATATGATAAAGAAGAGAAAACTTTGTATCTGCTTCGTGACAGGGTGGGAGAAAAACCTCTGTATTACGGAATGTGTGGAGAAAGCTTTGTATTTGCTTCAGATGTAGGCTGTATTGCGGTAATGGATGGATTCCATAATTCTATCTGCCGGGAAGTGCTTGATTTGTACTTTGTGCATGGTTACATTCCGGCCCCTTATTCTATTTATGAAGGGATTTACAAACTTGAACCAGGAACAATACTAAAAATTAAATATCCATTTAATAAATGGGAAACTATAACTTATTGGTCTATGAAAGAAGCCGCATATAAGGGACAAAAGGATTTATTTAAGGGAAGTTTTCAGGAGGCCGCAGATGAATTGGAGAGGCTTTTAAAGGAGTCTATTTCGGGGCAGATGGTGGCAGATGTGCCGGTAGGTGCCTTTCTTTCCGCAGGCATTGACAGTAGTACGATTGTGGCGCTGATGCAGTCGTTAAACAAAGGCAAAGTAAAAAGCTTTACTATTGGTATGGAGGAAAAAGATTATAATGAGGCTGTTTATGCCAAAGAAATAGCGCAGCATTTAGGTACAGAGCATACGGAGCTTTATATTACTGATAAGGATGCCAGAGAAGTGGTTCCAAAGCTGGGAGAGATGTTTGGGGAACCCTTTGCTGACTCTTCCCAGATTCCCACATATCTTGTGAGTAAAATGACCAGAGAGCATGTGACGGTCTCTTTAAGCGGAGATGGGGGAGATGAGCTTTTTTGCGGATATACTTCTTACTTTTCAGTTGAACGGATTTGGAACAAAATGAAAGGAGTGCCTTATTTTATCCGTAAGCCGGCAAGCAGTTTGGTGCTTCACAGCCCCCTTGCAAAGCATCCAATCTATAAAGTAAAGGGAAAACTTTTAGGGGCGAAAGGACCTGTCAGCTTATATATATCTTCTATGGAAACAGAACCTTTGGCACAAAAAATCTGTCTTACACATAAGGAGATTCCATACAAACATAATGAATACAAGGAAGGCTTTTTGGATGAGACCAACCATAATATTATGTTAATGAATATGCTTATGTACCATCCTGATGATATATTGGTGAAGGTGGACCGGACTGCAATGGCAGTATCTTTAGAAACCAGAGTGCCGATGCTGGATAAAGATGTGGTGGAATTTGCCTGGAGGCTGCCTATTGATTATAAGCGTGGAGATGGTCTGGGGAAAAAAGTGCTTAGAGAAGTGCTTTACCGCTACGTACCTAAGGAAATGATGGAGCGTCCCAAAAAGGGTTTTTCCATTCCTATAAATAAGTGGCTCTGTCAGAAGGAAATACGTATGTGGGCGGAAGGACTGATAGATAAAAAGCTGCTGAAAGAACAGGGACTATTAGATCCGGACGTAGTTTTAAAAATGTGGGATGATTTTATTACACGTGGGGAATGGCGGATACAGATTTGGTATATTTTAATGTTTCAGCAATGGTTAACGCAGATACACTAGTGTGGTTTGGAAAGGCATGGTGATGACCATGAATATAATCAGAATGTCCGGAGGACTTGGGAGCCAGATGTTTCAGTATGCATTATATCTGAAGCTTAAGTCTATGGGGAAAGAAGTAAAATTTGATGATATTAATGAATACCGCGGCGAGAAGGCGCGTCCTATCATGCTGGCAGTATTTGGCATTGAGTATCCAAGGGCAACATGGGATGAGATTACGTCATTTACCGATGGTTCAATGGATTTGCTAAAAAGGCTCCGCAGAAAAATATTTGGCAGGAAAGCCATAGAATATGAGGAGCAGGGCTTCTATGATCCTAATGTGCTTAACTTTGACTCTATGTATCTTCGGGGAAATTTTCAGAGCGAAAAATATTTCCAGGACATTAAGGAGGAAGTAAGAAAACTGTATCGATTTTCAACATTAGAAGACATGCGTCTGCCTGAAAGGCTGTATAAAGCTACAAAAGCTTGTCTGGACGGGATAGAGTCCAGTGAATCAGTAGGCCTTCACATGTACCGCAGTGATTCCCGGGTGGATGGAGAGCTGTATGACGGAATCTGTACGGAAAATTACTATAAGGGGGCAGTGCGCTTTATTCAGGACAAGGTTCCTGATGCAAAATTTTACATATTCAGCAATGAACCTAAATGGGTGAGAGGCTGGGTAGTGGATTTAATTCAAAGCCAGATTCAGGAAGGGATGAGTCCTTCCCAAGTAAAAGAAATGGAAAAACGGTTTGTTATGGTAGAGGCAAACACTGAATACACCGGCTATCTTGACATGATGCTTATGAGCAAATGCAAACACAATATCATCAGCAATTCCAGCTTTAGCTGGTGGTCAGCCTGGATGAATGATCATCCGGAAAAGGTGGTAGTTGCACCGGATAGATGGAGCAGTGACAAGGAAGGGAATGAGATATATACAACAGGTATGACGCTTGTAAATGAAAAGGGAAGGGTTAATTATACCATTCATGAAAATTCAACTGTGAAGTAATAGACGCGGAATGGATGAAGCTGTTCTATGCGAAAGGAATGGATAAATATGAATATAATCAGAATGACCGGAGGCCTTGGGAACCAAATGTTCCAATATGCTTTATTTTTAAGACTTAAAGCGCAGGGAAAAGAGGTAAAATTTGATGACCGGACGGAATATAAAGGAGAAGAGGCAAGGCCGATTCTGCTATGGGCTTTTGGAATTGATTATCCGGCAGCAGGGGAAGAAGAAGTGAATGAGCTTACCGATGGAGTTATGAAATTTTCCCACAGGCTGCGGAGAAAGCTGTTTGGAAGAAAATCTAAGGAATATCGGGAAAAAAGCTGTAATTTTGACCAGCAGATACTGGAAAAGGAGCCGGCATATTTTACCGGATATTTTCAAAGTGAGCGGTACTTTGAGGAAGTAAAAGAGCAGGTTCGCAAAGCTTTTCAATTTTCAGGTAAAATATGGGGAAGCGTTTCTAAGGAGCTGGAGGAGCGCATCAGGGAGTATCAGACAAAAATAGAAAATAAAAGCCAGATGCCGGTTTCCGTACACATCCGCAGAGGGGATTACCTGGAAAATGATGAAGCTTACGGAGGGATTTGCACGGATGCATATTATCAGAAAGCTATAGAAATAATGGAAGAGAAATTACCCAACGCAGTTTTTTATATTTTCAGCAATGATACGCAATGGGCAAAACAATGGATTGACCATTTTTACAAAGAAAAAAGCAGGTTTATTGTAATTGAAGGCACAACGGAGGATACGGGGTATCTGGATCTTTTTCTTATGAGCAAATGCAGGGCGCACATTATTGCCAATTCCAGTTTTAGCTGGTGGGGAGCATGGCTTGATCCTGATCAGGAAAAAATAGTAATTGCACCTTCAAAATGGGTGAACCATCAGGATATGAAAGATATATATACAAGAGAAATGATTAAGATTTCTCCGAAAGGAGAGGTGCGGTAATAGATGCAGAACATTAAATTGATTTCCGTAATCGTTGCAGCGTATAACATAGAAGCATACCTGCCTCGCTGTCTGGACAGCCTGCTTATGCAAAGCTATCAGGAGCTTGAGATTATTGTAGTGGATGATGGTTCTAAAGACCACACGGGAATGATCTGTGATCAGTATGCCCAAAGGGATTCCCGCATTCAGGTAATTCATCAGGAAAATCAGGGACTTTCAGGTGCAAGAAACACAGGGCTTTCTATTGCAAAGGGAGATTATATCGGATATGTGGATGGGGATGACTGGATTGAGCCTGAAATGTATCAGGAAATGATTAAGGCCTGCGAGGAGGAAAAAGCACAGATTGCAGTCTGTGCATACAGGAAGATAAGAGAAGAGAATCAGCAGATAGAACAAACAGAGTTTTCAGGCAGAAAATATGTTTTAACCAGACAGGAGGCGCTTGATATTTATATTTGTGATAACAAGCCTTTTCATATCTACAATTCAGTTTGGAGCAAGCTTTTCAGAAAAGACCTTATAGAGGGGATACAGTTTCCTTTAGGGAAAAAGTCAGAGGATATTATGTATACAACGAAAGCGTTAGCTAACACAAACTGTTGTGTTTTTTTGGATGCACCATATTATAATTATGTGCTGGACAGAGCCGGAAGCATTATGAATAAGAAGCTGCATGAGCGCAGGTTTAATGATGAAATTCCCTTTTGGAAAGAGCAGACTGCGTACTTAAGAGAGATTGGGATGGAAGAGGCATCTGAAAAGGCATTTTATCATTTTTGCCGGAGAATGCTGTTTTACTTTGTGGAGTTTAAAGATAAAAAGATGAAGACTTCCGCAAGGGAAGCAGTCAAAATTCTTAAAAGTGATAAAGAGAAAATAAAGGCAGTTTATCAAAAGGAATTTGCGGCAGCAGGAGATAAGGCCAGAATGAAATTGTTTTTATTAAATTCAGATTTATTTTATTGTATTGTAAAAGCATATGACAGGTTTGTTATAGCACTATTTCGGTAATAAATAAATTAGGAAAGTTATAGAGAGTAAATATTTTATGGTGTTTTCATCTTTGGTTTTTTTATGGATTTTTTTGCCTGTAATAATTATTTTATATTATGTTATAGATGAAAAATATAAAAATATATTTTTACTATTAGGGAGCTTGTTTTTCTATGCATGGGGAGAGCCAATTTACATTTTTCTGATGATTTTTTCTATAGTGGTTAATTGGAGTATTGGACTTTTAATAGAAAAATATCAATTCCAGAAAAAGATTTTTCTGATAGTTAGTATCTTATTTAACGTAGCCTTATTAGGTTATTTTAAATATTTTAATTTCTTTATAGATATTATAAATCAAATGCTCCATCTGGGGATTGAGTATAAATCTATAAAATTGCCTATAGGTATTTCTTTTTTTACTTTTCAGATTTTATCATATATAATCGATCTTTACAGGGGAGAATATAAAGCTCAAAAAAGTTTTGTAAAGCTGGCTTTGTACATTTCTTTCTTTCCACAACTAATTGCAGGTCCAATTGTTAAGTACAAAGATATAAATGAACAGTTAGCATGTCGAATGCATACATTGGAAAAGACCGCCCAGGGAGTTCGCAGATTTATTTATGGACTAGGTAAAAAAGTGATAATTGCGAATACAGTTGCTGAATGTGTGGATTATATTTATGGGTTTGAATATATGGAATTAACAGGACTGCTTGCATGGATAGCCGCCATTTTATATACATTGCAAATATATTTTGATTTTTCAGGATATTCTGATATGGCAATAGGGCTGGGGAAGATGTTTGGTTTTGAATTTCAGGAAAATTTTAGATATCCTTATTTGTCAGGTTCCATACAGGAATTTTGGCAGAGATGGCATATCTCTTTGGGTACTTGGTTTAAAGAATATTTGTATATTCCTTTAGGAGGTAATCGAAAGGGAAAAGTATGTACGTATATGAATTTGACTATTGTATTTCTGGCAACCGGATTATGGCATGGGGCAAATTATAATTTCATTTTATGGGGATTATATCATGGGATGTTTTCCATTATCGAACGATTGGGGTTTAGAAAAGTTTTGGACAAACATAAATTTTTCTCACATATATATACTCTGGTGGTTGTTGTTTTTGGCTGGGTTTTGTTTAGAGCAGATAATATGGTACAGGCTGGCGTGTTTGTGAGGAGAATGATACTACCTTGGGAATATACAATAACAAAAGTACCTTTACCTATTTTGCTTGGACACAGAACGATTACAACTGTTCTGCTCAGTATTGCCGGGGCCGGAACTTTGCAGTTCATCTTTCATAAAACTGATTTAAGTAAAAAGTGGAAAAATTCTGTGCTGGAGCTGCTGTACTGTTCTTGTATTATGATCTTATGTATTGCTATGCTTGCAAGTAATACATATAATCCATTTATTTATTTTAGGTTTTAGGAGGGAGAAGAATGACAAAGAAAAAGGCGGCTTTATGGATTATGGCTTTTTTTATTATAATTGCTTCTCCGCCATTTACGCATTTTTTTATGGGAAAATATGTAGATACTGAAAATTATGAGAATCGAAGCATTGCCACGAAACCAAAATTAACAATAGAAAACTATGATACATTTTCAGAAGAATATGAAGAATACTATAATGAAAATATTCCATACAGAAACCAATTAATAACATTGAATAATTCTATTGATTATTTTTTGTTTGATCAGTCATCCAATAGAAAAGTAATTATCGGAAAAGACGGATGGCTGTTCTATTGCAATGATGATGATTTTAACGCACTTGAACAATCATTGGGATATTGGAAATATTCTGATGAACAGCTTAAAATGATTGAAGAAAATTTAAAAACAACAAAAACAGTTCTCGAAAGTCAGGGAATAGAATTTGTTCTTTTTATTGCCCCAAATAAGGAAACTGTGTATTTGGATGAGTTACCTGATTATTATAAGGCTGTTGATGCCAATACCAGTACAGATCAATTGATTAATTATCTGAAAAATAATGTGGATATTAGAATTGTCTATCCCAGAGATAAAATGGAAGAAATAATGAATACACATACAGATGTTCTGCTGTATCAAAAACTGGATACTCATTGGAATCATGCAGGAGCCTATGTGGGGGCAGCTAGCTTAATAGAAGAATTAGGTGGAAAAATGCCATCATTGGAGGAAGTTTGTTTGGAACCGGTTTATTCTTCTGTCGGTGATTTAGCTAATATGTTGAATATTACCATAAAAAATGGCAATTTGGATTATAACATCAGTGATTCAAAGGTAAAGACGGCCGAATGTCTAAAAGGTGATTTTAATACAGAATTTGTTTTTTATATGCCGGCAGGAGATACACGCAGATTATTCGTAAGAAGGGATTCCTTTTCCTCTTTAATGATGCCTTTTGTTGCGTCAGAGTTTGAAAATAGTTTGTTTATGCATTATATGTCGTTTTCACAAAGACAGATTTTTGATTATGATGCAGATATTTTTGTATTGGAAACTGCGGAAAGATATCTTCCTTCCTTGGAGAACTTTAGGGTTTCTTTTATCGATTTTTCGGTTTTGGAAGAAGGGGATAATAAAATTATTGCTATATCACCAGCTCTGGTTCCTGAAAAACCCCAGTATGTGTCTGTTTCTATAAGACAAGAGAATGCAGAAGGAAGAGTGCAATATAGTGAGCTGGAGTATTTTGATCGCGAGATTAAAATACAGGTGCCTATTGCTGAAAATGGAGAGGTATATGTGACTGTTTTTAGTAATAAAACTGGTAATGACGTATTAGAAGAAAGAGTAATTTCGTATTAAAATTGTGGGAGGGCGCAGCTCTCCCACTTTAAATTAAACATAAGGATAGTTCACGAAGTGTGTTATCCGTTGTTTTTGCCCTGGCTTCGCAAATATAATAGAGATGGTAAAGTTTGCCTACCAAAACAATGTGTGATATAATTTCAATAATTGTGCAAAGCAGTCATTTATTCCTGCGTGAGGATTTGATTTTAGGAAGAAGGACGCAGCAGGCTGTGGTATGAAAAGGAGTTTCATGGAAAAAATAAGTTTATTTGGAAAAATAAGATCTGTTTTTGATAGAAAACAAAAAATTCAATTGTTGGTGCTGGGAATTATGATCTTTATCGGCGGTATTTTGGAAACGCTGGGAGTAGGGGCTATGATGCCGGTAGTAACTGCGCTGCTTACACCGGACAAGCTGCAGGAGTATGTAGATAAATACCAGTTCCTGGGAAATATCTGCAGTGTGCTCCATATTGAAGATGTTGGACAGATGACCATGACGCTGTTAATTGGCCTTATGGCTATTTATGTGATTAAAAATCTATATATTTTATTGCTTACGTACAAGCAGAATACTTTTATTACTCAGACCAGAAATAAAATGATCAGCCGGGTAATGGCGGAGTTTTTAAACCGCCCCTATGAACAGTATCTTGGGGCAGATATTCCTACTGTATTCCGTATCACGGACAGTGATATTCCCCAGACCTTTTCTTTGATTCTTGCCATGTTGAATCTGGCTTCTGAAGTGGTGGTATCATTTTTGATTTTTTTAGTGCTTTTGTGTATTAACGCAGCCATGACACTATTTATTATTGGTGTATTTGGTGTTTTGACATTGTTTATTTTTAAAGTGTTTAAGCCCAAGTTAAATAAAATCGGCGGGGAAAACCAAAGAATTCAGTCCAGGATTGCCAAGTGGCGGATACAGGCAATTTATGGTCTTAAGGATGTAAAGGTACTGAACAGGGAAGAATTTTTTGTAAGAAACTATTATGAAAGCGGTAAAATTGGCGCCAATGTAGCCAGAAACTATGCGGTGCTAAATAATACGCCCAGGCTGCTGATTGAAACAGTATTTATTGTGAGTATGCTGTCTTTTATCGCTGTATATATTAGCGGTGGCGGTGATATGAATGTGATGATGTACGCTATTGGTGCTTTTGCAGCGGCAGCGATCAGAGTACTGCCCAGTGTAAACCGTATTAATACTTATATTACGGAAATTGCATACACTCAGCCCAGCCTTGACTTTGTATATGCGAACCTGCAGCAGGGAATGAAAACAGATGCTATGCTGGCGGAGAGAAGAGCCAATGCCCAGAAAGAAAAGTTAAAGCTTGAAGATAAGATTGAATTAAATCATATCAGCTTTCATTATCCTGATTCCGAAAAAAATATTTTTACAAATGCCCATATGGAGGTACCAAGGGGAAAATCAGTAGGAATTATCGGGGCTTCCGGCGCCGGGAAATCCACTATCGTGGATGTACTTTTAGGACTTTTACATGCGCAGGCGGGAGAAATTACCT
>ERZ777305.3630-NODE-3630-length-10220-cov-3.122479_pt1 | contig 10220 bp, 11 predicted proteins | sample MGYA00374965_ERZ777305 | MGnify/ENA primary metagenome ERZ777305 (study PRJEB29328, sample SAMD00013331) | mouse gut metagenome | study: EMG produced TPA metagenomics assembly of the Metagenome analysis of fecal microbiota from mouse which was promoted...
TTCTAAAAACGAAAATTAAAGCATAATACCTATATGATACATAAGTCCATCCATACCAGAAGAATTATCCTCGGAGCCTCGATTCTGCTTTGCACCCTCTTCGCCGCTCCGGCCACGCATGCGCAGGAAAGCGTGGAAGTGCTTATCCGCGAAAACGGTACAGAACGCCAGGAATCCATCGAACTGCCCAAAAGTATGACCTATCCGCTGGACAGCCTGCTCAATGACTGGAAAGCCAAGAACTACATAGACTTGGGAAAAGACTGCAGCACCTCTACCGTGAACCCGATGTTCAGCGACTCCGTATACATAGACCGGTTGTCGCGCATGCCGACCGTCATGGAAATGCCCTACAACGAAATTGTACGCAAGTTCATCGACATGTATGCCGGACGCCTGCGCAACCAAGTTGCCTTCATGCTGAGCGCCTGCAATTTCTATATGCCCATCTTCGAAGAAGCGCTGGATGCCTACGGCCTGCCGCTCGAACTGAAATACCTGCCCGTCATAGAGTCTGCCCTCAACCCTTCTGCCGTCTCCCGTGCGGGAGCCTGCGGACTATGGCAATTCATGCTCGCCACCGGAAAGATATACGGACTGGAAAGCAACAGCCTCGTAGACGAACGCCGCGACCCGATAAAAGCGACCTGGGCCGCAGCACACTATCTGAAGGACATGTACGACATCTACAAAGATTGGAACTTGGTGATTGCCGCCTACAACTGCGGTCCGGGCACCATCAACAAAGCCATCCGCCGCTCGGGAGGGAAAACGGATTATTGGGAAATCTACAACTACCTGCCCAAAGAAACACGCGGTTACGTACCGGCCTTCATTGCCGCCAACTACGTAATGACCTATTACTGCAAACACAACATCTGCCCCATGGAAACCGACATTCCGGAGGCAACAGATACGGTGCAGATAAGCCGCAACCTTCATTTCGAGCAGATTGCCGATATATGCGGCATCAGCCTGGACCAAATAAAGAGCCTGAACCCCCAGTTCAAGAAAAGCATCATCCCCGGAGAGAGCAAGCCGCAGACACTACGCCTCCCCATCAACCACATCAGTGCCTTTATTGACAAACAAGATACCATCTATGCCCACCGCAGCAACGAGTTGTTCAAGAACCGCAGAGTAGTAGCCGTTTCCGATACACGCTCGACGGCACGCAACAGCAAAGGCAGTACCGCTACGGGGAATGTCACCTACCACAAGATACGCAGTGGCGAGAACCTTGGCAGCATCGCACGGAAATACGGCGTCACTGTCAATCAGCTAAAAAGCTGGAATGGATTGCGCAGTACCAGAATCTCCGCAGGAAAGCGCTTGAAGATTTATAAATAAAGACATAAACGCTTGTCCCGTGTTGAAAATTGCTTATTTTTGCAAAAAGTGAAGTGAAGAAAGGAGAAAGCAGTATATGGAAGAAAACATAAGTCAGAAGGAAAAGGAAAAAGCCGAAGATGAAATGATCGAACAGGCATTCCAAGAACTGTTGAACGACTATCTGGGCACCAAGCACCGCAAGCGCGTCGAAATAATAACCAAAGCATTCAATTTTGCCAACCAGGCGCATAAGGGCATCAAGCGTCGTTCCGGCGAGCCCTACATCATGCACCCCATTGCCGTGGCAAAGATTGTCTGCAACGAGATAGGACTGGGGTCTACTTCCATATGCTCGGCATTGCTGCACGATGTGGTGGAGGACACCGACTACACCGTAGAGGATATTGAAAACATCTTCGGCCCCAAAATCGCCCAGATTGTAGACGGGCTGACAAAGATTTCCGGCGGCATCTTCGGCGACCGTGCCTCGGCGCAGGCGGAGAACTTCAAGAAGCTGCTCCTCACCATGTCCGACGACATCCGTGTCATCCTTATCAAGATAGCCGACCGTCTGCACAACATGCGCACGCTTGGCTCCATGCTGCCCAACAAGCAGTTCAAGATAGCAGGCGAAACACTCTACATCTATGCTCCGCTTGCCAACCGGCTGGGCTTATACAAGATAAAGACCGAGCTTGAGAACCTGAGTTTCAAATACGAACATCCCGAAGAATACCGCGAAATAGAAAAGAAGCTGGAAGCCACCGCCGTTGAGCGTGACAAGGTATTCAAAGACTTCACTACCCCTATACGTGCCCAATTGGATAAGATGGGCCTGAAATACCGTATCCTCGCCCGGGTAAAATCCATCTATTCCATCTGGAACAAGATGCAGACCAAGCATGTACCTTTCGAGGAAATCTATGACCTGCTTGCCGTACGCATCATCTTCGAACCGCGCAATATGGAAGAGGAGCTGAACGACTGCTTCGACATCTATGTCTCCATCTCCAAGATATACAAGCCCCACCCCGACCGCCTGCGCGACTGGGTCAGCCATCCCAAAGCCAACGGCTACCAAGCCCTGCACGTCACCCTGATGGGCAACCACGGGCAGTGGATTGAGGTGCAAATCCGCAGTGAGCGTATGAATGACGTTGCCGAACAAGGCTTTGCCGCCCACTGGAAATACAAAGAAGGCGGAGGCAGCGAAGATGAAGGCGAACTGGAGAAATGGTTGCGTACCATCAAGGAAATTCTGGACGACCCGCAACCGGACGCCATCGATTTTCTCGATACCATCAAACTGAACCTGTTTGCATCGGAGATTTTCGTCTTCACCCCGAAAGGCGACCTCAAGACCATGCCGCAGAACTCCACAGCACTGGACTTTGCCTTCTCCCTGCACACCGACATAGGCAGCCACTGCATCGGCGCCAAAGTAAACCACAAACTAGTCCCCCTAAGCCACAAGCTGCAAAGCGGTGACCAGGTAGAGGTACTGACCTCCAAGTCGCAACGTGTGCAACCGGAATGGGAAGCATACGCCACCACCGCTCGTGCCCGTGCCAAAATAGCTTCTATCCTGCGTAAAGAAGCAAAGGCTTACCAAAAAGAGGGTGAAACCATAATCGCCGACTTCTTCAAAAATGAAGATATCCGCATTGATGACGCCGCATTGGACAAACTGACCAAACTGCATAAATTCCATACCCGGGACGAATTGCTCGTAGCCGTCGGTAGCAAGAAGATTGTATTGGGTGATGCAGATAAGAATGCATTCAAAGAAAGACAGAGCAGCAACTGGAAGAAATATCTCACCTTTTCGTTTGGAAACAAAGACAATAAAGAGAACAAGGAGCAGCCGGAAGAAAAAGCCCCTCAAGAAAAGATTAATACCAAACAGATTCTAAAACTGACCGAAGAGGCCATCTCCAAGAATTATATCATGGCAGACTGCTGCCACCCTATTCCGGGCGATGATGTCCTGGGATATATCGATGAAGAAAACCGCGTCATCATCCACAAGCGTCAGTGCCCCGTTGCCGCCCGCCTCAAAAGTAGCTACGGAAACCGCATCATCGCCACCGAGTGGGACACGCACAAGGATTTGTCGTTCCTCGTCACTATATATATAAAAGGTATAGACAGCATGGGACTGCTGAACGAGGTGACCCAAGTCATTTCCCGCCAGCTCAACGTGAACATCCGCAAACTGACCATCGAAACCAACGACGGCATCTTCGAAGGAAAGATACAGCTCTACGTACACGATGTGGAGGACGTGCGTACTATCTGTAATAATCTGAAGCAGATACAGAACATCAAGCAGGTGGTGAGAATAGAGGATTAAAGCAAAAGCATGGCAGAATTAACTTTCCTTATAAAAATAGATTAAGAAAAAGTATTCTCAACATAGTTAAAAGCCAATTAACCTCCAGCGAACCAACCGACATTCAACTGACAGTAAAGCAATATTCTGGTAGTGAATACACTGATAGTAATTTGAATATTTATATAAAGCAATTAAAAATAAATATGCATAGTGGAATTAAATACCACATTTATTGACACAATTAAAGTCGTTATAAATAACCATTATAATAATGAGAACACAACTAATTTTATGCCTTGGAATCTTCCTGGTTAGCTGTACAAATAAAGTTTCCAATACATTGGTTCTGAATACTGAGAGCCTGTTTAAAAAATTTCCAATTAGATTCATTGGGTAAGAATAATGAAAGTCTTCTTCTATTTAAAGATAAAGTTATTGATTTTGGTACCATAATGGAGAAACAAACATCTGAAATTTTAATCTATTTCCCTTACGCAAATATTGGGCAATCGAGATTAGTAATAATAAAGACAGATGTTTCATGCAATTGCCTCACAGCTGTGAATAAAAGCCCTCCTTTGTCCAGAGGAGAAGTCGGAAGTATAGAAGTCTTAGTTAATATAAGAAACAAAAAGGGAGTCTTTAATAAAGCAATCTTCATTAAATCAAATGCGACTAATGACATTGAAATTATTCGCGTTAAAGGTTTTATAAAATAGTCTTTAAGAGACCCATTGAAACTTTTCAACAAAATCATATTATATAATCACGTTTTATAAAAATAATCTATATGCAAAAAGTCAAATATCTATTAGTTTTGGTTATGAGCATATTTTCTTTCTCTTGCCAGAAAAGTAATATGTATAGTTGCGATCCTGACATTGAAAGATAGGCAAATGAGAATGTTTTAGAAATAAGTAGGATGAGTAGAATGCAATTTCTGAATTTAAAAAAGGATTCATATAAAAGAGCTGCTTATCGAATCTTTGATACTGAAAAGAAACGAGAAATATGGAACGAAAAATACCAAGAGTTGGAAAAGCTAGACTGGTCTGAAGTCGAATGGAAGCATATAGAACTAATCTATTCATTGATATTAGATTATGAGAAGTCTATATTCACTTCTATCGATTTGAATAATAATGACGAGTTGCTGATTTTTATATATCGATGGCAAGAATATGCCAACAACACACTCGGATGGAATAAAAAGCAAATTCATGCAATTTGTTATAGCATAGAAAAAGTATTAAATAAGCAAGGTGACTTAGATAAAAATTTTGAAGATGAAATTATTGCGTTAACTCAAGGAGAAGGAGTTGGGTTTGAATGTTCGTGTAGCCAGAAAAGTAGTTATTGCGATATATTGGATCATGAAGGACCCGATTACACTACTTGTAGAACTCCAACAAGGGGCAGTTGTAAGCCAACTTCAGGATGTGGATTATTTTGGCTGTTTGAGTGTGATGGAATGTGTTTAGGATTAGGAATTTAACCGCATCATTATGAACAAAAAGAAATGTTTTATATCAATTTTCTTCATATCCTTCTTATTATTTATTCTTCTTAGCCCGATAAGAATAATAGGAGCGATACAAGCTACTATTACTTCGTGCGTGATATTTCAAGCATTTACGGTAATTATGCTTAGTCGATACTATAGAATTATTAAACCTTGGATTCTATTTGTTGCAATTTTATTTGGAAGTTCTATTATTGATATCCCAATAAGGATTCGTTATTTTGAATATACGACGTTGTCCTTTCCTGAATTTGTAGGTAGGATAGTATCTATAATAATAGGCTATCTCGTATTCAAATTAATTGCAAAATTTAGCTGCAAAATGAATAACAGTTCTGATATTGATTTTCCCAAATAGACACGCGCGGATTAGTCGAAGTAGATACTTACTTCATATTCTGAATATTTTCCTTCAGATTCTCCACATCGTCGTAGGTGAACGCGTCCAGCGCCAGCTTCATGCCCACCAGTTCTTCGCGGATGGCTTTCAGGCGGTCCACGATTTCAAAATTGCGCATCGTCGCTTCCTTATTGTCCTTCATCCGCTGGCGGGCGCCGGGCAACGTCATCCCGCGCTCCTTTACCAGATGATAGATGAGTTTCACGGTCTCGATGTCTTCCCTGCGGTATTGGCGTATCCCCCGCCCCCCCTTCTTCGGGTTGAGCTGCGGGAACTCCTTTTCCCAGAAACGGAGCAGCGATTCGTTGACGTCGAACATGGCAGCCACCTCACTGATGGAGTAATATAACTTCAAATTCTTATCTGTATTCAGCATAGAGTACTTTTTAAAAGCACAAAAATATACCTCTTTTTTCAAACCTCCGTTCTTTTCCGGATTAAAATCTCTAAACCGGCGGTTTTAACCGTCACTTTTTTCTGCAGGCGACACGTTTTGTCGTCCAACCCTGTTATCTTTGTTCGCAAGAACGAAACAAGAAAAGATATATGGGCAGAAAGTTAGAAGGATTGCAGCGGATGCTGATTATTATCAACAAGCTGAAAGGATTGCAGCACTATGTATCGCGGGAGGAATTGGAAAATTATGTCGCGCTCCGCATGGAGGAACGCGACGGCACTCCCGTAGATTTGCGAACGCTGCAACGTGACTTCAATGAAATAGAGAGCCTCTTCGGCATACGCATCTGTTTTGACAAGAAACGGAACGGCTATTACATCAATGAGGAAGATGACTTGAAAAAAGAACAATATGAGCGCCTGCTGCTGAACTTCGACTTGCTGAACGCCATCGACAGTACCTCCAACCTGCATACATACGTACTGGCGGAACACCACCGCCCGATGGATTGCGAGTGTCTTCCACTATTGATAAAAGCTATCAAATTCTCCCATCCGGTGACTTTCAACTACATCTATGTACGCGAAGGAGGAAAAATACGTGAAAAGAAAGTCCTTCCCCATTACCTGAAAGAAGACCAGCAAAGATGGTATCTCCTCGCCTACGACAAAGGAATGCTGAAAACCTTCAGTGTAGATTGCATCCGAAATCTGAGCATTCTTTACGAAGAGACTTTCAAACGCAACATGAATATCAACGTGGAAGAACTGTTCAAAGACAGCTACGGCATCTGGAACCAGACCGACATCCCTGTGGAAGAAATCGAACTAAGTTACGATGCACTGGACGGCAGTTTCCTGAAATCCGTACCGCTGCACCATTCACAAGAAGTGCTGGTTGACAATGAAGAGGAATTCCGCATCCGCTTGCACCTGCGCATCACCAACGATTTTGTAATGGCACTGCTGGCACGTAGCCGTTCGCTGACAGTTGTCAAGCCGATGCACCTGTGCGAACGGGTGCGGAAGGTGTATGAAGAGGCGCTGAAAAGGAATGGATAATAGTCTATCGTCTTTCCAACATAATAAACGTCTAAAACAGAAAATCATGAGCAACCAGTCTTACCAAAGCAGAAAGAATATCCTGAAAGGAATAGGCGTACTTTGTTTCCTTAGTATCTTTGGATATTATTCTTATCAAGACAGTATGAACAAAATAATGTTAGAAAAGAGCCTGAATGAAAACGCCGCGCGACAACGTGCCTTCAGAAACAAATTTCACGATTCACATTCTTCCCCCTCCGAAAACGGGAACATAACTTATAAAAAAATATCGGAAGAAACATATCGCCTATCCCCCGAAAAACAAAGCGAAAGCGACATCTTCAACGAAAATTTAGATGAATATCTTGCAAATCCGGAAGATGAACTTACCTATCCGCCCGAAATCTATGATGCACAGATAGATGACGAAGAAGATGATTTGATAAAAAATAGAGTTTATTACTAAAAAACAGATGACAATATCCCCTTCTTTGAGTTTGATAATCAATAAACTTTTTGTAGTTTTGCAAAGTCCAAACATAACTGGTTAGGACATACATAGTTTATTGATGAAAGTGTAGCTTTTATCCTTCGTTAGAAAGTCTGGTAAATTTTCAATGAATGTAAGGAATAGCAATCACGCTCATCACTTGTTTGTATATGCTTACCTAAGCGATATACATTACAAGTGTGGGGAATATTGTCTATTTACATTCGGGTTTACCAGAGCCTCTAACGAGATAGATGATGTGACTCCACACTTTCTTTTATAGTAATAAGGCTATGATTCGGAGTCCACTATAGCCATAAGTTATTCTAATCATGAAAAAAATCAATCTGCAAATTTCCTTATGGTTTATCGCCATTTCATGTGTGCTTATTGTTTCATGCAGCAAAGAAGACGAACCACAACTCATTCTTTCACCGGAAAGTGAAATGCTATTTACTAATGGCATAATTTTCCCTGCAGAAGGAGGCGAACAATCCATGTCTTTTACTATTATGAACCAAACATGGTGGCATAGCTGGATAACCCCCACCAATAAGTGGTGCACAGTAGAGTATAAATATAATTTTGAACAATCAAATGAAGTCACAGCCTACATTCATGTTGCAGAAAATGCAGAACACAATGAAAGGAATGCACAGTTTGTAATAAAGGTGGGAGACACACAAAAGGAACTGAATATCAAGCAAAAATCGGTAGATTTTATCCAGCTTCCAGAAAAAAGGTATGAAATTCGTCATGTTAGTACAACATTTCAAATAGAAGTTCTGTCAAATTGTAACTATGCAATTGAAATTGACCCAGAGGGCCAATCATGGATTTACAACAAAGAAGGCAATCTTCAATATCAGCCTGGAAAACAAATCATTACATTTATTTCATCAGAGAATGAAAAAACATCTCCTCGCGAATGTAAAATTACATTTAAAGGTGAAAGCAACTCGGAACAAATAGAAATATACCAAGCTGCAAAACCTGCATTAACATTATCAGAGAATGGAACTAAAGCACGGATAGATATTCAAGAGCCAGGCAAATTACCTGAAATATTATCTACAACAGACTTAACTAAAATAAAAGATTTGACTCTTATAGGCTATATAAATGGGACTGATTTTGTTATCATGGAGAAAATGACCAATCTTATTCATTTAGATTTATCACATGCAAATATTAGATCTGGAGGAGATTCATATCAACGCATAAACAATGACATGGACTATTTCACGAAAGACAATGAAATTACTGATTATCTATTTTTCAATTGGGAAAAATTGGAACATATACTTTTACCAGAACAAGCTAAATCCATTGGTGAATGCGCTTTTAATCATTGTAAAAATCTAAAAAACATAAACATTCCCAATAGAGTAAAAACCATAGGAGCTTATGCGTTCACCGGTTGTATCGCACTTGAAGATATTCATTTGCCTGAAACCTTAACAAAAATAGAGGATAGCACATTTGGACTTTGTAAAAATTTATCCATTATAACTATTCCTCAAAACGTAACATATATAGGACGTTGGGCATTTGGAAACTGTTCCAGATTACAAAACGTTATCATTAAAGGAAAAATAACACCGATAATAACTCCAACTAGTTTTGTTGAAGAAACGGGAGCTTCTATAGAAGATATATCTCCTTTACGTTTCGTTTTATATATCCCCAAAGGTTGTAAAGAAGATTATCAAAACAATTCTATATGGATGGCACATGCTATTGCAATTTTTGAAGAATAACATTAACATATCACAGAACGATGAAAAAAGATGAATTACTAAACAACAGGGTACAATCATTACCGCCTATTATTGATGAAAGTTCCGAAATCCTAATATTGGGAACCATGCCCGGTAAAGAATCACTGAGAAGCAAAGAATACTACGCTTCACCCAATAATAGTTTCTGGAAAATAATGAAGAGATTGTTCAATTCCAATATGGAATTCAAAGATTACGAGGAAAAAATTTCGTGTTTAAAGAAACACCACATTGCATTATGGGATACGTTACAGTCTTGTGAACGTGAAAGCAGCCTGGATAGCAATATAAAAGAAGAAGAATATAATGACATTGACGGCTTGCTGAATCGTTACCCAAAAATAAAAAAAGTTGTATTTAATGGAAAGAAAGCTGCCAACTATTACAAAACTCGATTGCCGTCCAGTATAGCTTATTCTACCAGTAATGCTTGTGCTAAAAAGATAGGAGAAAAGATAAAAAATTGGGAAAATGCCCTAACATACTAAACATTAAAGAATAATTATGAAAGGTAAGAAAATATTCACTTCAGAAGAAGTTTTCAAAATTAAAGAGTTAATCAGACTGAAACTGCAATCTTCCAATAATGAACAAAAAGGCATCAGAGCCAAGATCCGAAGAATTGCCTTCTATTGGGAAGATTTTCATCAAAAAACAGAGATCCCTAAAGTGGAGTATAATATTGAAAACTTTGAAGAGTTGATAAGAAACAGAAATATCACCATTCAAAATTAATGTTTATTCAGTACAAATCTATAAACCTCTTATTACCCAATATTCTTTTATGATACTGGCATTAGCTGACGAACCGAATTAATTTTTCCACATGATTACTTGTATAGAGAATTCACACAGAAAGTCGATTTCTACGGATAACGGTTACCAGGGGTAGATAGAACTCATTTCTGAAAAAGAGGGTG
>ERZ777305.3633-NODE-3633-length-10214-cov-5.016439_pt1 | contig 10214 bp, 10 predicted proteins | sample MGYA00374965_ERZ777305 | MGnify/ENA primary metagenome ERZ777305 (study PRJEB29328, sample SAMD00013331) | mouse gut metagenome | study: EMG produced TPA metagenomics assembly of the Metagenome analysis of fecal microbiota from mouse which was promoted...
CCAGCGCAGAACATAGTCTTAGATATTAAGGCCACACTGCGCTGGGAAAAACTTTTTCTTACTAGACTGACAAAATAATTATTGGGAGAAGATATTCTTATCTTTTCTAATAAAGTTTGGGACTTTTTCTTTTAGTTTATTATTTATGTTTTTTAGTTTTTGTAAGATTAAGTTTTTTATATGATTATTGAGTATAAGTGTCTAATTTCATAAATATCTTGATTTTATTTTTTAACATATATGTATTATATGTATAAATAGTTTTTTGTTAATGCATTTTAGCTTTTAGGAGCTATATGCATAAATTATGTATATTTATACATTTTATGCATAAATATTCTTTATTTTTAGATATTTATTCATATTTTATGTATAGATTAATAATAAAAGCTATCAACCTTCATTATTTAGTTATATTTTATTCATAATTTATTAACATTTATATATATTTGTTAATTCTAATATACTGTGTTTATAGTAACAATATCACCAAAAAGTTTTTCCAGCCTAAAAGTTTAAACTATAGCTTTGTTTTTTAGTTTTTTGATTAGATTTTCTGATTTAAGTTAATGCTTTTTGCGTTTTTAAATTATTTTTCAAGAAATTAGATATTTTTTATTTTTCATTTTTTTTATTAAAAATTATCTTTAAATTTTAATAATTTTTGTTATTTTTATATGTTTTTGAGTTTAAATCATAAATTATTTAAATGTTCTTGTATTATTGATGCTAAGTTGGGACAATATTCATTTACTTTTTCTGGATTTTTAATATACAAATCAAAGATTTCTGCATAATATTCTTCTACTTTATCCAAGCCATATGTAATACCTATAGCTTGAGCATTATTTACATCTGTATTATATGCATCTATGATGCTTTGGTTTTCGAATCCATTATTTATAAAAAATACAAAATGTCCAAATTCATGAAGTGTTGAATATAGCACTGCTTCTTCTCTATTCTCTATTTTTATAAAATGATTATCATAATCCGTGCCTCCCATAACAAGAGAATATACCCCACCGAACATAGTGATTGCTAAATTTTCATCGGTTACATATATATGCCATCCTTCATTTTTGAATCTATTAATTGCATTTTGTGGTAATAATAATAATTTTTCATTTGCAATATTAACATTATTTGCATTTACATTTCCTATTGTTTCTATTAAAAACTTCGATTCCTTGGATTCAGGTATATCTTGTTCTATTGTTTCTTGATTTATTTGTTCTTCTATTTGCGTTGTTTGTTTTTCATCTGAAAGATAATTTCCATTTACAAAAGCTTCTTTATTGTTCATTAATATTTGAAACCAATTATTGTCACAAATTCCAATTACATTAACTTCGTCATTTGTTGAAAGATAATCACAAATTTCATAATTTGTACTAGGCCCAGTTCTTACATTTAAAGGTTCTATAACATACATTGTTTTTGATACTAGATTAATATTTATGTTTTCATTTAATAATTTTATTCCTATCTTCTCGTTAACATTATTGGTTATTTGTTTTTCTTCATTTGTTTTTTCTTTTATTTCTGGTATCTTTTTTGCTATTTTTTCTTTTATTATTACAGGTTTTCTGATATTTTCTTTTAAATTATTAAATATATTTTCTTTTAATTTATAAATCGGTTTTGTTTTTAAAAAATTATGAGATTCGTTTAAGTTAAGTGTTGTTTTATTTTTACTGATGGTTACAAAATTAGATGTGTTTAAATTTTTAAATTCTGTTGCATTTATTTTTATACCCATCATTAAAAACAAAATAATTGATAATATTAATAAGTTTTTTATTTTTTTCATTTTTTCTCCTTTTTAGTTTAATTATACACTCAGTATAACAATTATTTTTTTAAATTCAATATTATATATTTATAGCCGTTTTGCAAATAATAAAACTAAGATATCTATATTTTTAGAATTATATTTCAAAAATAAATTGTAAATATTAGAAATGTCTTTTATAATATTATAATATTATTATAAATGAGAGGTTCCCATAATGGATTTTATTTTTGAAATAATTTTTGAAGTAATACTTAAAATTTTATCTGAAACTGTTTTTTCGAAAAATATCCCTTTAATATTTAGAATTTTATCTGCAATTATTTTTATAAGTATTTATGTGGCACTTTTTAGTTTGCTTTTAGTTATTGGAATTAAACAAAAAAGTATATTAATAGTATTAATTTCCATATTTTTATTTTTGACTTTTGGTTTTGTTTTACTTAGGAAATATAAAGAAAATAAGAAAAAATAACCTACAAATCTAATAGTTGTAGGTTATTAATATTTTTGTATTTTTATAATATTTAGTGTCGGTTCAATTAATATCGCATAACATTTCTCAGGTAATCTGCAAATTTGCAATAAAAAAAAGAACGTAAATGTCACCATTTATGTTCTTTTTTACTAGTTCTTTCTTTTCCTATCCGCCATGGGCGAAGAACTAGCAAGAAACCTAAAGCGGGGCACTCTTACTCGTCGAGTAAGAACATGTCAAAAGACAGCCCTACCGACCCACAAGACAGCCTGTTGAACCCGAAGGTGTCAGCAAAAAACCGCTCTGAGCCGAGTTTAGCATCCTTTCCAGCTACAAGAGTCTCCAGGATTGCTTGGCTAGGGATATCCTCTGACGCATATCCAAACTCACCGCACAAAAGCTCCATCACTCCTGCAAGGAACGATTTTACTTTTGTGTCCCGAGGAGGGCTTTGAAACAGTTTCTATAAATTTATATATTTTTATGAAAACTCTTGATAAAAATCAAGAGTTTTCTTATTATATTTATAGGAGGAAACTTAAATGAATGAATTATTATCTATAAAACAAGCTGCTGCTTTTCTTGGCATACATCCTGATACTTTGCGAATATGGGATAATAATGGAAAAATTAAATCTATTCGTACCAATGGTGGTCACAGAAGATATGAAAAATCTGATTTAATCAGGTTTAGAACCAAGAATAAAGCAGAAGAAAAATTAACTATTGCATATGCTAGAGTGTCTAGTTCTTCTCAAAAAGAAGATTTAAATAGACAAATTGATATGCTTTCTATGTACTGTACGTATAAAGGATATTCTTTTAAAGTAATTAGCGATATAGGTAGTGGACTTAATTATAATAAAAAAGGATTAAAAGAGCTTATAGAACTTATAGAAAGTGAACAATGCCAAAGAATTGTTATTAATTATAAAGATAGATTACTTCGTTTTGGCTTTGAACTTATAGAACAAATATGTAAAATACATAATGTTAGAATAGAAATTATTAATCAAACAAAAGAAGAAAACGAAAACATGGAACTTGTAGACGATGTTTTATCTATTATTACTGTTTATTCAGCTAAACTTTATGGTGCAAGAAGCCATAAAAATAAAGAAATAGTAGAAAAAAACAAACAATTATTTAACCAATAAAAATGATATATAATAAAAAAATAAAAATTGTATTTAATAAATCTGATATAGATATTCTAGATAACCAAAGTCGTATACTTAATTGGCTTTATAATAAACTTCTTAATGATTGTATAGATGACTATCAAAATAACAATAATAAAAAGAAACTTTTAACGGGTTACAACCTTCGCAATTATATGGTAACTTTAAAAGGTGAGTATCCTTTTCTTAAAAAAGTATATGGACATGTTTTACAAGAAGCTCCTAATAGATTAAAAAAAGCTTATGAAAAATCTTTTAATGAAAAAGCAGGATTTCCACATTTTAGAAGCTTTTCTAAAAAATGGTTTTCTTTAGTTTATGATGAACCTAAGGGTTGGTCTATAAATAATAATGTTTTAGAATTTTCACTTGGTATTTTAGAAAATAATTATGCATCTCAACAGATGGCTAAAAAACCAAAAAATACTCATATAAAAGGTATTTTGTGTGAAAATGTCTTTCTAAAAGAAGGAGAAAAATTTAAACAATTACATATTTTAAAAAGAAAAAATACTTTTTATGCTATGTTTACTATAGAAACTCCGCCTACTAAAGAGGATTTATTATATAAAGATTTACTTAATTCTTATAAAGAAGAACTTAGTAAATATAAAATATTAAAAGCAAATTACAAAAATAAATCTATAGAAGCTTTTAATGATGGAGATTTTGAAACATCAAAAAATTTATTATCAAAGTCAAAAAAATTGATAAAACCTGAAAAACCTAGTATCCCAAAACCTGATATTCCTAATAACATTAAATGGATATCACTAGATCCTAATCATAAAAACTTTTTTGTAGGTATCGATTATTTAGGCAAAACTTTTGAATTTGAAAACCTAAAACTTATTAAATATTGGGACAAAGTAATAAATACTTTAAAATCTAAAAGAGACAAATGTATTAAAAAATATAAAAAGAAAACAACTAAAAATAATAATTCATATTGGATACATAGTCCTAGATGGAATAAGTTAAATAAAGCACTTGATAATGCTTATCAAAAAAGAAATGAACAACTAAAGAAAGCTTTATTTGTAATTGCATCTTTCTTATACAAAAATTATGATTTAGTAATTATAGGAGACTATACCCCTTCTAAAGAAACAGCTAAATTTAATAATATGCATAGAAGTATGCTCAACCAAACAGTTATTGGTAAATTAAGAAAAACCCTAGAATGGGTAGCTTTAAAATCAGGTAAATATTATTTATGTATTGATGAAACAGATACTACTAAAACTTGTTGTATCTGCGGAAATAAAGAACATAAAGATCTTTCTATAAGAGAATTTACTTGTCAAAAATGTAATACTTTTATAAAAAGAGACATTAATTCAGCTATCAATATAGCCAAAAAAGCAAATAAATTATATACTCCAAGTTTAGAAAATATTAATAAGATAAATAACTATAAAAAGGTTACTTATAAAACAGATAAAATATAAAAAATATATAAAATAAATATTAATTTGCCTTCGCTCAGGCCACATATATTATATGTGAACTTATTATTTTTATATCTTCGGATATAAAAATAACTGCTAATGACTACTTAGTTAATTAGGGAAAACGAAAATATAATGAAATTATTCAGCTACGCTGTATGAAATTTACTTTATTACATAAATTTTCATAATATTTAGAGAGCGGCAAACCCGAGTATCGAAATGCTCGGACCACCCTCCATCACGGAAATAGAGGTTGAATTTCGCCTGTGTCATCTTCTCACCTCCCCCTGACACAAAACAGTTTATAGTTACTGTATAGTATTTTTGAGCACACGCTCCCTTCCTACTTCAAAAATACTATACTTAAAATTCATTTAACAGTAATTTAATTATGTTTTAAATTAATTCATCATGCAAGTTTTTGTAATTTAAATTGTTTTTAAGTATAATATACATGTAAGTAAATAGCTGAAGTTTTAAATAGAGAGGAGGATTTTTATATGACAATTAATTATTTAAAAGAAGAAAACTTTGAAAAGACACTTGAGGATGCTATGAGGAATGCTATCAAGGCTTTTGAAGAAACTCACGAAGATCAGTCAATTGATATTGAAAACATTATTTCTTCTACTTTTTGTAACATTTTTTTGATTGAAGCAGAAGAATTTAATGGTTGGCAATGTGATTGGTGGAGCAAGGTTTACTTTGAAGGTTATACTTTTGAAGTTTGTGGTGGTGCATGGTATGGAACTGTTAATCTTTTACTAGAAGCTTAGGAGGGGCTTATGTTTAATTTTTATGCAAAATGTCCCCTATGTGGAGGAATACATGAATACTTTTTTGATACAAAAAATCTTATACGTTATTGTTTGGGAGATATGATTAATAAAGATGATATAAGTTCATACACAAAAGAATTTGAAGTAGAATGTAAAACATGTAATAACTCTCTTATTTTTTCTATTGTTGTTGAAGAAGGTACATTTATAAACATCTTACTAAATGCAACAGAAAAGGAAATAGAAGCGACTAAAAAAATTGCTCTAAAATCCTTAAGGCTATATAAGGAGAGGTATAGTTCTCAAACAAGAGCAGTTCGTCTTTTAGGTGAAGATATAAAAATTATTCCTAATCAATTTTGTGCTAAGCATAAATTTAGAATAGGTGAATTTATTATGTTTTTTAATAAATTTTGGCGAATTGATGAAAGTTATAAAGTTGTAGGAATAGGTGACCATTTATATGAACGAGTTTATAAAGTGGTATCTTTACATGATGAAGATGAAAGACTTTTAGTAACATCTATTGATAGATTTCCTGCATTGCGAGAAGTTGATTGGAATGCAGATTACTGGCTTACTGATGATGAAAAGTTAAGAAAATATAAACTTCGTCCTGGTTTTAGTCTTGTTATAGAAACGGAGTAAGTATATGTTAAGATTAAAGATAAGATGTCCTAAATGTGGAAAAATAAGTTTTTATTTCTTTGGAAGCAAATCGGAAAATTTAAGTATTGGGGATTATATTGATACTTCAAAAAATAAAACATATACAAAAGAACATAAAGAAAAATGTATGTATTGTTATGAAGAATTTGATGTTCTTGAAATTGTTAAAGATTCAAGGATATTAAATGTGTTAATAAATCCAACCAAAGCTGAAAAAGAAAAATTACTCTACAATCTTTTACCAGAGCTAGAAGAATATCCTACTATTAAATATAGTGTTAGAGCTTCTTTATTTTTAGGTGAGGATAGTGAGTTTATTCCATCTCAAATGTCTACTAATACTGATATCAAAATTGGTGATGAGGTTGATTTCTTTAATAAAACGTTAATAGTTACCCGTAAATATAAGTTGGTATATGAGGATGCTTTTGGGAACTGTTTTACTTATGCTTATATTTATGAATTAAAATGCGATATGCTTAAACGTTTACTTATTATTAGGGATGGATATCTCCCTGTTATAAAAGAAGTTGAATGGTTAACATCTGATTATACTGATAGTATTGATAGATTACGAAGATATCAAATCCCTGAGGGTCTTGAAATAATTATGTGTAATTAATATAAAAGCTGTGGAAACACAGCTTTTTGTTTTTGTTTAAAAAAAGATATATAATTAAGACATAAAGTTTTGATAATTTTTTAAAGAGAAAAGGAGGAAAAAATGAAAATTACAAGATTTAAAGACATTCCATTATTTATTTCTGATGGGGTTTATTCGGTTAACTATCCACTCCCAAGCCTTGTAAAATGGATTAGAGATGAGATGGAGGAAATGAATTTACAACTTAATCCACCATTTCAAAGAGGCCATGTTTGGACAGAAGCACAACAAATTGCTTGGGTTGAATACCATTTAAGGGGAGGTAAATCAGGAAATACGATTTATTTTAACCATCCTTTATGGTTTGATCATTCTGAAACAAAACCTGGTGTTTATAAAGATTATGTTTGTGTTGATGGACTTCAAAGAATCACTGCAGCTACCAGATTTATTAACAATGAAATTCCTGCTTTTGGAACATATTATAAGGACTTTGAAGATAAATTTAGAGTTCTTACTTGTAATATGGTAGTTTGTGTAAACGATCTAAAAACAGAAAGAGAGGTTTTACAGTGGTATCTTGATATGAACTCAGGAGGAACACCCCACTCTAACGAAGAAATTGAAAGAGTAAGAAAGATGATGGAGGAGCTTTAATGAAAAATATTTTTTTAGAAAAATTTGTCGAAAATCATTTTGACGAGTATTATGAAAAATACAAAAAGGAAATAAAGAAAGAATTGGAGATAATCTTTCAAAACGCAAAAATTGATCCAGATCGCATTTATTCAACAGAAGAAATTGATACTATTCTTAAAATTCCTTCTATTGATAAGCTTAATGGTCTTTGGGGTTCTTTGTATTTTAGAAATGATAAAGAAAGGACTGGGAAAGAAATCTTGAATGTTTTTCTTTCCATGAAGATGAGGGTAAAAATGTCCTGGTTTAAAACTATTGGTCCTGATGATTATGTTATCTGTCCTAAATGTGGTAAAGAAGAATTAGTTACAAAATACACAGAAAATGATAGGCATACAGAATGTAGAAGTTGTCGAATCAAAGAGAAAAAACATATGCCTACAAGAATTTTTGATCTTATTTATACAGGAACAGATGAAGATAAGTTATATGTAAAAAAGCTTATTGATGAAGAAACCAGTCAAGGTATTGATTATTCTGATTGGCTTGATTGCGAATAAAATTAAGTATTAAAAACAAACTTGTTACAAACAAAAAGCTCTTCTCTTGAAGAGCTTTTTAATTTTATAAAAATTTAGATGTATTTGGAATTATCCCAGAGTAGTCGAAATAATGTTATTGCTTGAAACCATGTTATGTGATATAATTAAATAAGCAAAATTATAAAGAAAGGAGTTTATATGTATACTATAACAACTTATTCTAATAGATTATATACTAATGAAGATAAGGAACATCAACAAATTATAAATGATGATTTTATTAAAGCTTGTGATGATACTTTAATTAAATATAATAAAATGCTTTTTAGTATATATAATCTTTTATTTATGGAAAAGTTTAATAATTCTAGATATTTAGAAATAACAAAAGGATTATCTTTATTTAAGTATCTTAAAAATAAATATAATATAAAAACTCCTTATATAAATTCTCTTATAAATGAAGCTAAAGGAAAGTTAGAATCTCAAATATCTAATAATAAAAATTATATAAATTATTATGAAGAGGTTATTAAAACAATAGAGGAAGATTTACTAAAATTAGAAAAAACACTTAAAAATTATCTTAAATTAAGAGATGATTTTATTAATTATAGAAATGATATAAAAAATAATAGAAATTATATTTTAAAAGTAAAATCCGAAAAAGGTTGTGGTAAATACGCTATTAAAAATATAACTTTTACTAAAGATAAGGTATACGTAAGATTTTTAAACAAAAAGAAACAGCGTAACTGTAAAGTATCTGCTTTACAAATAAAAGAATATGGATTTATTGATTTTGAATATAATTATCTAAACAAAAAAATTAAAAAACTAAAAGAACTTATAAGTAAAAAGAAATTTAAACTTAATAATAAAAAAGGAAAATTAAATAAATTACAAAAAATAAAACCTATTACATTTAGAACAAATCTTTTAAATAAATCTAATTCAATATTTAAAACAAGAAAAGAAAGAATTAAAGCAAAAACTGCTTTTAGAGATTCCAAATATGATAAATTCTTAATATCAGGTAGATGTGATGCTAAATGTGGTAATTATATTTTAAAATTAACTCATATACCAAAAACAAATGATTTTGATATAACTATTTCTTTTCTTAGTAAAGAGATATCTCTTTCACATATAGATTTTCCTTATCAAAAAGAAGCTATAAAAAACATTTTACTTAAAAATACAAATGATTTTAAAATGCATCCTATTTGCTTAGGTATTATTCGTAAATACGATAAGTTAAGAAATAAATATTATTATCAAATTAAAGTATCTATAGATTTAGAAGCAACAAAATCTTATATAAATGAAGACATATCTACAGGGATTATAGGAATGGACTTTAATTATAAACATTTAGACATAACAGAAATAGATAAATATGGAAATATAATAAATTATTTTACTATAAATTATGATGTAAATGGTACTTCACATCAAAATGCTCTTAGTTTAAGAGAAGCACTAAATGAAGTTTTTACATATGCAAATTCTAAGCATAAATGTGTAGTAATAGAAGATTTAGATTTAATTAAAACAAAAAATAAAAATAATAAAGAAACAAAGAAAAAAGCATTAAATAAAATAACACATTCTTTAAGTTATGACTTATATAAAAGAATATGTGAATATGAATCACTTAAAATTAGTTCTAAACTTTTTTATGTTAACCCTGCTTTTACGAGTGTTATAGGAAAATTAAAATATACTCCTATTAAAAAGTTAGGCTCACATATAGCCGCTTCTTATGTAATAGCAAGAAGGGCTTTAAAATTTAAAGAAACACCAACAAAAGAGCAATATAAACTTATTCCCATAGAAAAAACATTTAATGAATTTTCTATGTGGAGTTATTTAAATAAAAACTTAAATAAATAAAAAAATAAAAGCTACTTTACAGAGAAATAATATATAAGGGATTTATATTATTTCAAAATAAGGTTAAAAGCAAAAAAACTTATTAACTTATTTATATTAAAAAAACTTTAATGAAAGCTTTTATTTAATAAGTATATTAAATAAAAGAAACATATAGCATGGAATTAAAGTAATAAA
>ERZ777305.3634-NODE-3634-length-10213-cov-6.745619_pt1 | contig 10213 bp, 10 predicted proteins | sample MGYA00374965_ERZ777305 | MGnify/ENA primary metagenome ERZ777305 (study PRJEB29328, sample SAMD00013331) | mouse gut metagenome | study: EMG produced TPA metagenomics assembly of the Metagenome analysis of fecal microbiota from mouse which was promoted...
CAAGCGGTCTCTGCTCGCGTAACGCCGCTCGGTTCTTCAGAAAAGGTACGGTTCCCTGCGGGTAGACACAGCAAAACGAACAATTATTCATCGAGGAGTGAGCGTTTGCGGAATCGCCACGCCACCGAGTAGAGCACACAGAGCCCCAGTACCAGCAGCGACAGGCGAGCGATGTAATCCCCGCCCCGGACATACGGCGTCAGCGAGTCGTTCGACCGGATGTCGCCCGCCAGCAAGTCCCGTTCGTCCCAGTGGCTGCGGTCGAGCACCTCCCCCCGTTGAGAGATGAAACCCGAGATGCCCGTGTTCGCACAGCGGGCGATCGCCCGGCGCGTCTCGACCGCCCGCAGCCGCGCATAGCTGAAGTGGTGCCGGTAGCCCGGCGTGTCGCCCCACCAGCCGTCGTTCGTGATGACGAACATCACCTGCGCCCCGCGGCGGACGTATTCCGTGAAAAATTCTCCGTAGACCGACTCGTAGCAGATCGCCACCCCAGCCCGTCTCCCTTCGGGATTGACGATGAGCGTTCGGTGCTCCTGCATCCCCAGTGAACCCGAGATGCCTCCGAGGTCGATGTTCAGAAACTTCAGCATGCCGAACACCTTCGGATAGGGAAACAGCTCCGCCCCCACCACCAGCTTCGATTTGTGATAGACCTGCACGCTCGAATCGGCCGCCGAAATCCCCAGCGCGCTGTTGTAGACGTCGTACGAGATGCCCCACATCGGGTCGGTGCGCGTCCACCGCCGGTGTGGCTTCCCCTCCTCATAGCGCAGCAGCGTGGTCGCCCCCGCCACCAGAGTCGCCTCCGGAAAACGCCCCATGAACCGGCGCAAGGTGTCGATTTCGGCGTTGTTGTCCAGATCGTTCAGCCAGAAATCGCCGTCGAAAGCGGTCTCCGGCGTCAGGATGAAATCCACGTCGCGCGGAGATTCGGCCGCCAGATTGAGGATGATATCACGCTGCTGTGTCGGGGTCAGCCCGCCGAACTTTTCGTTGTACGGGTCGATGTTCGGCTGCACCACCGCCACTCGTACCGCCTCTCCGCCCTCTTTGTAAGTAGCGTAGCGGATCAGCGAGGCCCCGACCGGCAAGGCTACCCACAAAATCGCCGGCAGTGCAGCCCGCCACCGTCCGGTGCGCCGGTTCTTCCAAAACCGGTAGAAGAGGATATTTCCCACCAGCACCCACAGCGAACCGCCCAGCGCGCCGGTCAGTTCATACCACTGCACGACCTGCGGGGTGTCGGCGAACCCGTAGCCGAGCGTCAGCCACGGGAACGAGATTTCGTTATTGAGAAAAAGGGTCTCGAACGTAATCCAGAGCGTGACGAACAGCGCCCACCCGATCGGACGGGGCACCCGGAACCGCAGCCAGTGGAAGAGCAGAAAAGGGAGCAGGGTGAAGAACAGGCTCCCGATCGGGATGCCGAACGTGGCCACCGGGGTGGCGATCCCCACCCACCACGTGGTCGAGACGTTCCACAGGGTGAATGCCGCCAGCGCCCAGAGCCAATAGAACCGGGGCCGCTCGTCGCCCAGCACGAACAGGGGCACGAAGGCGAAAAAAAGGCTCCACCCGCCGCACCCCCACCACGGCAGGGCGAACAGCAGGGCGGAGAGCAACGTGAGGAGGATTTTTCTCAGCATGTCGGTCGATTTTCTTGGCGGTGGATTAACGGATGCCGCGGCGGTTGAGCTCTGCGGCATAAGCCGCGGCGTTGCGGCTGTGTTCGGGCAGCGTGCGGGCAAAGGCGTGCCGTCCCGAGAAGTCCGACTGGGCGCAGAAATAGTAATAGTCGTGTCGTTTGTCCGGCTCCGCGTAGGCGAGCGTCGCGTCCAGAGCCGCGATCGACGGCACGCAGATCGGCCCCGGCGGCAGGCCGGCGTATTTATAGGTGTTGTACGGCGAATCGCACTCCAGGTGCTTGTGCAGCACGCGCCGGATGGTCGGATCGCCCACGGCGAATTTCACGGTCGGGTCGGCCTGAAGCAGGATGCCTTTCCGCAGCCGGTTGATGTAGACGCCCGCCACCTGGGTCATCTCGCCCCGGAAGTTGGTCTCCTCGGCGACGATCGAGGCGATGGTGGCGATCTGTTCCGGCGTGTATCCCAGCTCTGCGGCTCGTCCCCGCCGTTCGTCGTTCCAGAACCGGTCGTGCTCTTTCTGCATCCGGGCCACGAACTCGCGCGGGGTCATCGTCCAGTAGACTTCGTAGGTGTTCGGGATAAAGAGCGACGGAAAGGTCGCCCGGGTCAATCCGGTCTCGGCGATGACCGCCGGGTCGGTCAGCGTTTGCAGGATGGTCGCCGAGTCCGCCTCGATGTATTTCGAGACGACGCCGGCCAGCCGGTCCATCGTCCGGATGTTGTTGAAGGTCAGCCGTACGGGGGTCTGGCGTCCGAAACAGAAAGCCGAAAGGGCCGTCCGATAGGTCGCCCCCTTCTGCAAGGCATAGTGGCCGGCCCGAACGGTGTCGCGGTCGAAAGCCCGGGCGTATGCGATCCATTTCCGGCCGTTCCGCACGTAGCCGCTGTCGACCAGCATCCGGCTCAGGGCTCCGAACGTGGTGCCGGTGGGCACGTTCACGGCGCCGTTCCGGACGATGGCGGTGCCGAACCGGTAATCGTATTGTTTCCATCCGACGATGCCGCCGAGAACGAGCAGCACGGCAACCAGTACGAGAAGAACGGCGACCAGTTTCCGGCGGCGCGAGGCGTCCGGATGTCGATGAGGATGGGTGGAGGTCATGGACGAAAAAACAGGGTTCTTGTGATGGTTCAAAGATAGGGAAAAATCGAAAATCGTCGGAACGGGTTGGGTAAATCGCGAAAAAGGTTTACTTTTGCGCCGTGGGTAAGTCTTGTACGACCAGCTCCTGCTGAATCCCCCAGGGCCGGAAGGCAGCAAGGGTAGGCGGTTGTAGCGGTGCGATGCAAGTAGCTTACCCACTTTTTGTTTTTCGGAGCGGGTGGTTCTCTTGGAAAGGTTTTGTTGAATTTTACCTTTTATATTATATTTTGTGTGTCAAATGATTGAAATCGGTGGCAAATGATTTATTAATCCTTTAAAAAGAGAGATGAAAAAAACATCTAAAAAGATCGTCTTGGGAGTATTGGGTGGTTTGTTGGTGGGTGGCGCGTATTTGAATTATCGAATGGCGCAGCCGAAGCAACCGATGTCGGACTTGACATTGGCTAATATTGAGGCAATGGCCGTGCCCTTTCGTCCAGGGCTAGATATGGATCCGGATAATCCAGAGGGTTGTGTGGCGATGGCATCTTGCAAATCAGGTGGAACCATAACATGTCATGGTCAAATGTCCTGTCAGTCGGCTGTATCTTCTGATGGATATAAAACGGTGATTTGCGATGGAGTCGCGGGTTCCGGTTGTTACTAAATTCTAAATTAAATGAATCTCCCCTGTTTATCTGAACAGGGGAGATTTAATTCGTTGGGATATGAACAGTAAATTCTACATCTTATTAGTGTGGATTTTTTTGTCGGTTTCGTGCTCTGATTCGGAAAAGCGAGAAATTGTTGATCTGGTGTCGGATAAAGTGATGAATCAATTGTCCGATTCGTCGTTTTTTAGCGATATTCCTTGTATCAGTGAATACGATGGAGGCATTTATATGGCTGACAGGAAGCGCTGTCAGATATTTCGGTTGGATTCGAACCTGAATCTGTTGAAGACGATCGGCATGCAGGGGCATGGGCCTCAGGATTTTGGTTATATCGAGCATTTTGTGATCTCGAAGGATACCATTTTTGTCGGGGATGTGACCAAAATGCGGATTCTGCGTTTTACGACCGACGGGCAGTTCTGCGGTTCTGAAAGTCCGGAAAGGAAGATACCGCTCAATTACCGGTTCGCTATGAATACCGGCAATCTCTTTTATACTTATCCGGAAGGAGTTGCCGGGAAAACTCTGATAGATTACAATCGTAAATCAGGGCAATTGAATTGGTTCGGTCAGACTGTGGATTTTGGGCATCCGAATAAAACAAAACGACAAAATGAACGGAATGTCCACCTTTGGGGCAATGGGTTGATTGTAGTTCCTGTGTCTATTCCTGTGATTGAAATCTACAATGTGGAAAACCGGAAGTTGGAACAATCGGTGGATATTTCTTCGGTGCCTGTGGTGCAGGCTATGTATCAGAAAATGGTCAATGATCGGGCGATAGCCTCATCGCCTGATAGCTTTTATCTGATATTTTTAGACTCATACCTGCATAAGGATGCTTTGTATATCCTCTCTTCTGTTTATGTGAATGATAAATTGGACCATTCGGCGTTGTTGGAGTTTGATTTGTCGAACGGAGGCGCAGAATGGGTGCGGCAGTATGATTTCCCGGATTGGGTGTTGAAAACTTGTGTAACCGACGACTATATTTACGGATTTGTGCCGCAGTCGTCGTCGATCAAGCGGTATCCGCTTCCGAAGCATTAACTGTCCATGTTCCGAAATCTTATATTTTTGCTGGGCGCAGGATTTTTGTGGGCTTGCGGCGGCTCTTCTCGTTCGACTGTCGGTGAGCAGCACGTTCAGGATACGGCGTACCTGCAATACGAGGCGATGATCCGTGACTTTCTGGTGGGGAAGCGAATCTCTTCTCTGGCCAGGATAATGGCCCCGGACGATGTACCGTCGGATAATTGTGTGTTGCTGATTTACCACGGCATGGACTGCGGCAGTTGTCTGGATGCCGGCTTCGCCTCATTAGGGCGGCTGCGGGACAAAGGGGTGTCGTGTGTCGCGGTGGCTATCGATGCCAATGTCTCAGAGGTGCAGCAACGTTATGGCTATTATGATTATATTTATACCGACCGGGGAGACTTGCTCCGCCGGGAGTTGAAGTATGTCAATACCCCGATTTTGTTATTATTGGACGATTCGCTTCAGATCGTCGATATGTATAAGCCGGCGAGTGGTACGGAGGTGCCCGCGGCACGTTTTGAACAAACGGCTTGTGTGGTGCGGAAGGGTGACAAATAACGTCAAAAGCATGAAGATTCATCGTTTGCAGAAATGAGAAAAACTATTCCGTTTTTATTTGTTTGCGTGTTGCTGGCTGGGTGCCGGCAGGGAGCGGTGCAGCGGTATGAACCGATCTCGTTGGAAGAGGCGGAACCGCTGGCCGGAACGGTGCTCTGCGACTCGATTGCTACGACCGGAATGGTCGATATGCAGGTAGTCGGCGAGCATATCGTGCTGGCCGGTTTCCATCCGGACTACCGGTGCTGGCTGTTCGACCGGCAGGGAGGGCTTCTGACCCGCTTCTGTGCGGGGGGCAAGGGCCCCGGAGAGGCCTTTCTGATCAATACCGTCGGCCGGGGAGAGCGGGAAGACGAAATCTGGGCTTATGATCCGCAGTTTCAGAAACTGCTTACGTTTTCGATCGATTCATTGTTGAAAGGCAATGCGCGGGCGACGGGCGAAGAGACGCGTTCCGAAGCCATACCGATGAATCACGTGACTAATCTCTGGCGGGTGCCTGCCGGGAGGCTGGCATTGGGTGGCAATGGCGTCAAATCGACGAAACGTCCCGAACGGTTCGCGCTGGTCGACCGGCAGGGCGGAGTGATCGGACGATACGGCGAGGTGCCGGCCGGAGAAGATACAGTCGGCATGAAAGTGGCTTTCAACCAGCCGCACGTTACGATTTCGCCCGACGGGACGAAGATGGCGGACGGGAGTATGTTCGGGGCGATTCTCGAAACGTTCGATATCGACGGCCGGATAGAACTGCGGTGGGTGGCCTGTTTCATCGAACCCGATTTTCCGCATACCGACGACGGCCGGATTACCTCGTTCGAGGGGGTGACCTTCGGTTTCGGAGCCTTGGCATCGTCCGATCGGCGTATCTATGCCTGCTACAACGGGACGAACGATCCGGCGGCGATGACGCATATCGCGGTTTTCGATTGGGACGGGCGGCTCGAAAAGCTGTATAAGACCGACTTCCGGTTGGATGCTTTGTGCTGCGATCCGCAGACGGAGACGTTGTACGCTGTGGGGGTGGACGAATCGGGCGAGTTCCGGCTCGTGCGGTTCGACCTGCCGGACGGTGAATAGCGGCGCATTGCGCGACGTGCCATTAGGAAAAGAAGAGGCCTTGCATGTCCCGGCCGGGGCGCGCAGGGCTTTTTTCGCAGGAGGCTGTCGCCCCGTCGCTAAAATGTGATAACTTTGTACCGTATGATTATCAAGCTCTATCCCGAGAATCCCAACGAACGCACCGTCCGGCAGGTCGTCGACATGCTGCGAGGCGGCGCCGTGATCGTCTATCCGACCGACACGGTCTATGCCTTGGGGTGCGCGCTCGATCAGCCGAAAGCGATCGAGCGGCTCCGGACGATCCGCGGCGGAAAGGACTCTATGGAACTCTCCATCGTCTGCTCCGAGATCGGCGAGGTGGCCGAGTATGCCAAAGTGGACAACCGGGTCTTCAAGCTCCTGAAACATAACCTGCCGGGGCCGTTTACCTTTATTTTGCCCGCCTCGTCGCGGATTTCGGACAAGGTGATGGTGGGACGGCGGACGGTCGGCGTGCGGATTCCGGACAACTCCATCGCGCAGGCCATTGTGCGGGAGCTTGGGATGCCGCTCGTCACTGCCTCGGTGCGGACGGACGATGTGGGCGACGAGATCGAATACATCACTGACCCGGAACTGATCCGGGAACGGTATGCCGCGGTGGATGCCGTGGTTGACGGCGGGATGGGCGACGTGCATGCCTCGACCGTGGTGGACTGCACGCAGGACGGCGAGGTCGAAGTGGTGCGGCAGGGATTGCGGGAACTGGAATTTTAATCGGACTCATCGATAATTATGGAAGAACAGGAACGTCCGCAGGAGGCGGAAACCGGCACCGACCGGCGGCTGCCGGGGCCCGAGCCGGACTGGAAACAAAAATACCGGGCCGAATGGCTCACCGGCGGCTTGGTGTTGGGGCTGGCTCTGTTTGCGATGATGGGGCTGGAGTATCTTTTGCGCGAGGTGCGGACGGGGTGGATCGGGCTGTTGCTTTCGATCGTTCCGCTGGTCGTGCTGATAACCGTGCTGGTCACCTACGGACGGCGCGCGGCAGCGTTGCGGGGGCCGGGATTCACCTACGGAAAGGCCTTCGGATTCTCGTTGTGGATCTGTCTGTTGAGCGGAATTATCTACGGAACGGGGATGTTTCTTTTGCTGGAGGTGGTCGATCCGGTCTATTTCGGGCGGACGCTGGAACAGGCGCTGACGATCTATCTCCGGGCCGGCATGCTCACGGTGCAGGAGGGGCGCGAGGTGATGGCGATGATGCACAGCCTGCCGTTTATGGTCGTCGGCGGAATGTTCGCGATGGTGCTTCAGGGCGGTTTCGTGGCGTTGTTTACTTCCGCGGTCGTGCGGTATCGGGTTAATCAATAAGCAATCGGGAGAGTTATGGATATATCGCTGGTCATTCCGGTGTATAACGAAGAGGAGTCGCTCGTGCCGCTGATGGAGTGGGTGGCGCGGGTGATGGCGGAGCACGGTTTTACGTACGAGGCGATTTTTGTGGACGACGGCTCCACGGACGGGTCGTGGGCGGTGATTACGCAGCTCAGGGAACGGTATCCGGAGGTGCGGGGGATCCGGTTTCGCCGGAATTACGGGAAGTCGCCCGCTTTGTACTGCGGATTCGACGCGGCGCAGGGCGACGTGGTGATTACGATGGACGCCGACTTGCAGGACTCGCCGGACGAGATTCCGGAGCTCTACCGGATGGTGACCGCGGAGGGCTACGACCTGGTGTCGGGCTGGAAACGCAAACGGTACGATCCGGTGGGGAAGACCCTGCCGTCGAAGTTCTTCAACTGGACGGCGCGGCGCGCCAGCGGAATCAAGCTGCATGACTTCAATTGCGGACTCAAGGCCTATAAGAAGAAAGTGGTCAAGTCGATCGAGGTCTACGGCGAGATGCACCGCTTTATCCCGATACTGGCCAAGCAGGCCGGGTTCCGGCGCATCGGCGAGAAGGTCGTGCAGCACCGGGCGCGGCAGTTCGGGGTCTCGAAATTCGGCTGGGAGCGGATGATCAAGGGCTATATCGACCTGCTGACGGTGCTCTTCATGACCCGGTTCGGGCGTCGGCCGATGTATATTTTCGGCGGACTCGGCACAGTGATGTTTTTGGTCGGGCTGGGGATCACCGTCTGGCTGATCGCCGAAAAGCTCTGGCTGCAGGGGCAGGGGCTGCCGCTGCGGCCGGTGACCGACCAGCCGTTGTTCTATATCGCTCTGCTGGCGGTGGGGTTGGGGGTGCAGACCTTCCTGGCCGGCTTCCTCGGCGAGATGGTCAACCGCTCGGCGCCGGAGCGGAACCACTATCTGGTGGACGAGCGGCTGTAGCGGCAGGAGACGGGTTTTATCCCTGCGGATGAAGAAACGGGCCCCAAAAATTGCGCAGATTTGAAAAAATGATTAAAATTGCACTCGGATTCGGGGAGTCTCTCCCCGGCGACGGCAACGGATTCTTGAACAAACACAATAAAAACTCACAACTATGTCTAAAATCAAAGTAGGTATCAACGGTTTCGGCCGTATCGGCCGCTTGGTGTTCCGGGCTGCAATGACCAAAAGCGACATCGAAATCGTTGGGATTAACGACCTCGTGCCGGTGGACTATATGGCGTATATGCTCAAATACGACACCATGCACGGGCAGTTCAAAGGTACCATCGAGGTGAAAGACGGGAAACTGGTCGTGAACGGCAACGCCATCCGCGTGACCGCTGAAAAAGACCCGGCCAACCTGAAATGGAACGAAGTCGGTGCCGAATACGTCGTTGAATCTACCGGGCTGTTCCTGACCAAGGAACTTGCTGAAAAGCATATCCAGGCGGGTGCGAAACGCGTCGTGATGTCGGCTCCGTCGAAAGACGACACCCCGATGTTCGTGATGGGGGTTAACAACAAGGAATACAAAGGGCAGACCATCGTGTCGAACGCTTCTTGTACGACCAACTGTCTGGCGCCGATCGCTAAGGTGCTGAACGACAAGTTCGGTATGGTCGACGGGTTGATGACCACCGTACACTCGACCACGGCTACCCAGAAGACCGTAGACGGGCCGTCGATGAAAGACTGGCGCGGCGGACGGGCTGCTTCGGGCAACATCATCCCCTCTTCGACCGGGGCTGCCAAGGCGGTAGGTAAGGTGATTCCGGCGCTCAACGGGAAACTGACCGGGATGTCGCTGCGCGTGCCGACGCTGGATGTTTCGGTAGTCGACCTGACTTGTAACCTGGCCAAGGATGTGACCTACGACGAAATCTGCAAGGCTATGAAAGAAGCTTCGGAAGGCGAACTCAAAGGTATCCTCGGGTATACCGAAGACGCTGTCGTTTCGAGCGACTTCCTGGGCGATGCACGCACTTCGATCTTCGACGCAAAGGCAGGGATTCAGCTGACTCCGCGCTTCGTGAAGGTCGTTTCGTGGTACGACAACGAATGGGGCTACTCCAATAAGGTGGTTGAACTCATTCAGCACATGAACACGGTTAAGTAGGCGTTTGCCTTTCTACTTTAGACTTAGAAGAGGGCATCTTGAATTACTCAAGATGCCCTCTTCTTTTTTTCTTGGTGGAGGTGCTTTCTTATTTCTGATAGAGCAGGGCAGTCGCATAAACCGCCACTCCCTCCTCCCGGCCGGTGAACCCGAGCCGTTCGGTGGTCGTCGCCTTGACGGACACCTCATCAATGGCGATCCCCAAGATCGGAGCCAGCGTCTCCCGCATCCGGTCGATATAGGGCCGTAATTTCGGTGCCTGTGCCAGTATGGTGCAGTCGACGTTTCCTATCTCGAATCCTTTCTCGTGCACCAGCCCGACACATTTCCGTAACAGAATCTTGCTGTCTATCCCTTTGAATGCTTGTGCATTATCCGGGAAATGCAGTCCGATATCTCCCAAGGCGAGGGCGCCGAGCAGGGCGTCGCACAAGGCGTGGATCAGTATGTCGCCGTCGGAGTGAGCCACAAAGCCTTTATTATGTTCAATACGGATGCCGCCTAACCACATGGGCAGTCCCTCTTGCAAGGCGTGCACGTCGAATCCGTTCCCGATACGTATCTTTTTCATCTTTATTTCGTACTTTTAACCTTTCGATTATCTGTTTTTGCCCGGGAGGGTACTGTTCTCTTTGTGAACAAAGAGAACCAGAAAAACTTTAGAGGATGC
>ERZ777305.3637-NODE-3637-length-10205-cov-3.688768_pt1 | contig 10205 bp, 8 predicted proteins | sample MGYA00374965_ERZ777305 | MGnify/ENA primary metagenome ERZ777305 (study PRJEB29328, sample SAMD00013331) | mouse gut metagenome | study: EMG produced TPA metagenomics assembly of the Metagenome analysis of fecal microbiota from mouse which was promoted...
CTTGCATTATACTTCTTTGAGAATTTGGTGTCAAGTTTTATTATACAACATCAGAGGTTGTTTGTCACCCGTGCGTACATACCTGCGTTCCCGACTTCTTCGATTTCAGCTTTGATTCCCGTCACGAGGATCCGAAGGTGCTTGAAAAGGTGCTCGCTATCGTTAAAGGCTGCGCGGATAAGGAGTGGAGCGGCTGTAAGTGCGAGGTCGTCAAGGCTTGGAACAGAGATACCGTTTACTGGGACAAGAAGCTCGTTTCCTATGTCAAGGCGGCTGCCGAGGAATTGGGGGTCAAGCACCAATACATTCACTCGGGAGCGGGTCACGACGCGCAATTCGCGGCGTATATGCTGCCGACCACGATGATCTTCGTGCAGAGCAAGGACGGTCTCTCACACTGCGAGCCGGAATTTTCGAGCGTTGAGCACTGCACCGCGGGAGCGTCCGTTATGCTGAACGCGGTATTAAAGGCTGACAACGATTGATCAAAATAAATACGGGCGGTAAATTGCCGTCCGTATTTTGTGATGAAAGGATTTTTTATGAGCAGAGAATTTTTAATGCCTAAATATATTTTTACGGGAGAAAAAGCGCTTTCCTGCGCGGCGGATATTCTTCGGAAAATGGGAAAAAGAGCGCTTGTTGTTTCGGGAACGGTCACCTCAAAGCAAGCGTATTTCGGGGAATGTGTATCGTTTCTTAACGGTTTGGGAATAGAGACCGCGATATTCTCCGATATAGCGGGCGAGCCCGATGACGTTACCGTGAACGCGGGGCTTGCCGCCTACAAGGAAAACGGCTGCGACTGCCTTTTCGCAATGGGCGGCGGCAGCGCACTTGATACAATGAAAGCTATTGCGGCGCTTTCGGTTCGCGGCGGAAAGATATCCGACTGCATTGGCGATCCGATAAACGAGAAGCTGCCTTTTATGACCGCCGTTCCGACGACTGCGGGCACGGGGTCGGAGGTCACGCGATTTACCGTTATCACCGACACCGAAACGGGCGTAAAAATGCTGCTCTCGGGAGCTTCGCTTATCCCCGACTGCGCCATAGTCGACCCGACGTACACGCTCACCGCGCCTGAGAGCGTTACCGCCGCGACGGGGCTTGACGCGCTCACTCACGCCATTGAGAGCTATACTTCGAAAAAGGCGCAGCCGCTTACGGACGCGGTGGCGTTGTCGGCGGTGAAACGCATTTTCAAAAGCCTGCCCGCCGCGTATGAGAACGGCGGCGATCTTGCGGCGCGTTCGGAAATGTCAATAGCGGCGCTGGAAGCGGGAATCGCGATAAATAATGCTTCCGTAACGCTCGTTCACGGAATGAGCCGCCCGATAGGCGCGTTGTTTCATGTTCCGCACGGAATATCCAACGCAATGCTGCTTGAAAAGTGCCTGAGCTTCGCGCTTGACGGCGCGTACGGCAGGTTCGCGGAGCTTGCACGGACGATAGGCGCAGCGGATAATTTGACCAATGATAAAAGTGCGGCTGAGCAGTTGATAGTTAAGATACGCGAGCTATGCTGCATCTGTGAAATCCCAACTCCGGCGGAATACGGAATAGACCGTGACAATTATTATGCGGCTATACCGAAGATGTCGGCCGACGCAATTGCCTCGGGCAGTCCCGCGAATACCGCAAAGACTGTTTCCTATGAAAATATAGAAAGCATTTACAGAGCGTTGTATCCGAACGATAAATAGGAGTTTATTTTCAAGGAATGATTTCAATACTATTGCCTATACGGATTACCAATAGCAAGAGCAAATTTCGGATTGATTGCACAAGTTTTTGCTAACCGGTAGAATAACACCTCGCCAAGAAATTTTCAAACTAAATGTGAGCCGTTTCCGCGCGAGTTTGGACAAGGTGTTCACAAGATAAAACGCATAAATAATTTGTAGTTATTTCAGGATATAATCGAACGGATATGCGGCTATGATTATAAAGCAGGAAAAAGGTTTTATGCCGCCGAGGGCGGCATAAAACCGCAAACGCCGACGGGCAAAGCCCGCCGAGGTTCAGGAAAGTGCTTAAAAAGTGTGCATTTTGCTCGGATTCTGATTAACAAATCACAGGGAATGCGTAAGCTAAGCCATTTTTAGTGATAAAATCTTATTCCCCTACAGCATTATGGAGCATAATACCGAAAAAGAAAGGACAAAATGAAAGATTTTTTAAACAGCGATGAACCTATAACCTTAGAGCATCTCCGTGAATTCTTTCACGAGAACGATTTTTCGACAATGCCAGTGAAAGACCCGTCCGAGTACGATGAGAAAGAGTTCAGGCTCTATAACAAAGTGCTGAATCTCGTAAACGCGGAATGGAAAACGATTTCAAAATCTATCGGGTTGACACACCCGCAGGACTGCTACTCAAAGGACTATCCGCCGGAGTTGATCAGAGATCGTGTTCAAAGGATCATAGCGGACAACGTTCTCAAAATTTACGGCAACAAAAAATCTTTTTGGAATATGTTTTGGCACTTTATTGTCCCAATGATACTGAAACGGAAAAACGGTGACGAAGCGCTTCACAATACCACAAACGCGCTTATGCAGACATTGGATATCGAAGGCTTGTCGAAATCCTCGAAAGATTTTTCGTGCGATGAGGACTTCAATCCGAATAAAGCCTTGAACTATCCCAAGATGGATCATGACCGAAAATGGAATCATTCCCGCGCAAAAATAAAAGTCAAATCGTTGGATGAGATAGCGGAACGCTCTCCGACAGGAGAGCCGCCGCAAATTCCGGATAAGATTGATGTCGAAGCTGCCGCGGACATACATATTCTGATCGAACAACTGGTCGACAGCGCTTCGGATCAGGAAAGAAGGATCATCAAATTATTGTCCGAAGGATATAATCAAAGCGAGATCGCGCAAAAGCTCGGCGTTTCACAAAGCACGATCTCAAGGAAAATAAAAAAGTTCAAAAAATTTTTATCGGAGCGTGCATAAAACTCTTTTCTCGTGTCGGTAAGGTTATAGAGGGCAATCCCGTCGTTATTCGGCGGGATTTTGTTTTCGGAAAAATTATTTGACAGGAGGAATTTAATGACAGAGAGGAAAAAAATAAATTTCATCAGCAGTGTGGAAATTATGAATACACCGATGAAAAAGCAGCGGTTTATAGTTGAAGGGATAATTTATCCCGGCATCCACATCCTGTCCGGCGATCCGAAGATCGGCAAGTCGTGGATGATGCTGGATATGTGCTTGGCGGTCGCAAAGGGTGAGAATTTTCTCGGCAGGAAAACCGAGCAAGGACAAGTCGTGTACATGGCGCTGGAGGACACGTTCGTCAGTTTGCAGTCGCGAATGTATGAGTTGACCGATGAACCAAGCGAAAATTTATTCTTCACCTTGCTTGCCAACTCAATCGGCAATGGATTAGAAGAAGATCTGCGAGAATGCAAGAAGATGTTTCTGGATTTGAAGATGGTAGTTATTGATACGCTCCAAAAAATCAGAAACAACATTGACACAAAATACGGCGCGGATTATCAAGAACTTTCAATTCTGAAAAGTATCGCCGATCAGCTTGGAATCGCTATCGTTCTTGTTCACCACAATCGCAAGGCTCGTGATTCCAATCCGAATAATCTGATTTCTGGAACGAACGGCATAGCAGGCTGCGCGGACGGACTGCTTGTGTTTACTCGAAATGGTGAAAACGCAATGCTCCATATCAGCGGCAGAGGCGCGCTGTCACTGGAATTAAATTTGAAAAGAGAAAAGTCCAAGTGGATACTGCTCGATGAAGCGCCCGAGAGCGCGCCGGATATTTTCTCTTTCACTATCCATGATTTTATGCTGGGAAAAAATTCGGTGAGCGGAACTGCTTCGGAAATTTGTTCTATGCTGAAAGAAAAATTCCTTGAACAGGAATTTAACAGCAACTGGCTCTACCGCGATCTGCTCCAACATGATAATGAAATCCGAGCGCTCGGAATTGATTACGGCAAGACAAAGAGCAACGGCACACGCAAAATATTTATCGGCTATGCTGCAGACAGGGACAGCAGTGGCGGTAAAATTTTGTGTTCGGAAAATGCTGTCCCTGCCGACCCTGAAAGTTCCTCAAACGCTGATGATAACTTGATTGAGGTTGATAGTGTTGAATTTCCGAGAGAAGAAAATGCCGTCCCTGTTAAGCAAATGCAAGGCGAAGCACTCATAGCTATGGCAGCGGAAATGATGAAAAGAAGTGTTCTCAAACAAGGAGTAACCGTTCCCGCCTTTTCCGCCGATTGACGGACGATTTGTGCGAGGTTCGCCGCGAAATAGAGTAACTGCTCTACAAACCCGATTGGATCGAAATTTGAGCCGTTTCTGCGCGAGTTTGGGCAGGGCGGTTTTTAAAGCTAAATGCAGGAGGATAAAACGGATATTTCACGGCTGATTTAGGCGTATACGAGGGTATGATTTTCATGCAAGTTAAAGGATTGGCGTTGCCGATCGGGTATAGCGACGGGCAACGCCCGCCGCAATGCAAAATGTTTATAATATCGAGAGGGGTTGTTAAATGAAAGATTTCAAAAATTCGGGGTCGCAAGATCTGAATAACACGACAGTTAAGCCAAATCCAACGGGGTTGTGGGCAGATGAAAATAAGGAAACGGAGAATCTGGTCGGACGCGCGTTCATGGACAAGGTTTTCGGTCGAACAAATGACTATGCCAGTTCACAAAGCCACCGTTACAGCCGAAGGACAGTTACGGTTGACGGCATGAATTATCAGGTTATAAATATCACACCGACAAGCCTTGATTTCATTCCGAAAAAGGCGAAAGAATTGTTTGCATATCTCATTAACGGAAGCGAAAAATAAATTTTTATTTCCGCTGGACTTTCAGACCGGATAGTGATATAATGTCTGTGATATCCTATTCGGTTTGATTGTACAGAGCTGATCAAACGGCTCGGAAAGGAGTACTTATGAGTACAACAAACCAGAAAATAACGGCGCTCTACTGCCGGCTTTCGCAGGAGGATATGAGAGAGGGAGAATCGCTGTCAATAGAAAATCAAAAGCTTATCCTCCGTAAATATGCCGAGGAACACGGGTTTTTCAACTGCAAATTCTATGTTGACGACGGATATTCGGGAGCGAGTACAGAGCGTCCCGCCTATAAAGAGATGATGAACGACGTCGAAAACGAGCGCGTTTCGACCGTGATCGTGAAAGACCAGTCGCGACTTGGAAGAGATTATCTACAGACGGGTCTGCTCATGGAAATTACGTTCCCACAGTACGATGTAAGGTTCATTGCCGTCAACGACGGCGTGGATTCGATGAACGGCGTGAACGATTTTGCGGGGATAAAGAATTATTTTAATGATTTATACGCCCGCGATACAAGCAAGAAAATACGCGCAGTTCAGCGGGCGAAAGGTGAGCGCGGAGAGCGAGTCGGCACCGCGATCCCATACGGATATATGAAAGACCCCGCCAATCCGAAACAGATCATTCCCGATCCAGAAACTGCTCCGATAGTCAGAAGAATTTTTGAGGCTTACGCAAGCGGCATTGGCATTGTGAAAATCTGCGATATGCTCACACGCGAAAAAATCCTTGCACCAAGCGTGTATGCGTTCCAAAAGACGGGCAGTCGTTCGGGACAGCCGGACCTTAACCGTCCTTACCACTGGGCGCAAAAATCCGTTCGAGGGATTTTGTCAAATCAATTATACTGCGGCGATACGGTCAACTTCAAGACGTTCTCAAAATCCAACAAGCTGAAAAAGCGTATCAAGAACTCACCGGAGAATATTCTGATATTCCCCGACACTCACGAACCGATCATCGACCGAAAAACCTTTGACCTTGTTCAGAAGCACTTTGAGGGAAGAAAACGCCCCGACAAGCAGGGCGAGATCGACAAATACGCGGGCATTCTATACTGCGGAGAGTGTGGCTCGAGGCTCTATCTTCACAGAGCAAAAACGATGAAACCCGAACTGAACAATTTCATGTGTGGCGGCTATCAGAGCCGAAAAACCGATTGCACATCGCACTACATTCGCGAGAGTGTTCTTGACAGGATCGTTCTTGAAAACCTCAAAGAGATGACTGCCTACGCAAGGGAAAACGCAGATGAGTTCTATGAAATGGCAGCGCAGAACGGCAGAGCCGAGGCGAGGAAATTCAGCAAATCCTCGGAACAAGAACGAAAGCAGATCGAAATCCGGATTGTTCAGATCGACAATACGATCCGCTGTCTATATGAGGACAGGGTGATCGGAAGAATCACTCCGGAACGCTATGACAGTCTTGCGGCGAGTTACGAAGCCGAACAACGGGAACTCCGCAATAAACTGACCGCGCTTGAAAAACGGATCACCGAACTCGCCCTTCAAGACAAGTACATCACAGAATTTGTTGAACGTGCTAAGGAGTATATCGAGATGCCCGAACTTACTGCCGAGCTGCTGCGGGTGTTCATTCGCAGGATTGAAGTGTTCGAGAAGCCCGAAAAGTATTCACGAACCTGCGGGAATACGATTATTATCCGCTACACATTTGAATGCGATGAGGCGTTCATAGCGGCGGAAATCGGGAAATCCGCATAACAGCACCAATCCCGCAAGGTATTTCCTTGCGGGTGGTACATAAAACCAATTCTTCGTTAGCGATACCACGCTAAGCGCTCCGCGTTTTTAAAAAATATTGTCTCTGCAAAATCAAGAGCTTATTTGTCCAATACATTTATCGGAAATGCGGTATTTTTCGCACAAATAATCTTCTAAAATAATGCTCCGCTCCGATAGCATCTCACCTGTTGGGTGAGAATTGAACCACCCAACATCTTTTGCAATAAGCTCAACAAATTTAAAAGTATCCTCACCGTAATCGTTTGGTATTCGTTTGAGCACCTCGCTCTCACGATAACAGCGCTTTCCGTCAATAACGTACAGCCTCAGACGGGTTTTTACAATAAACTCCTCCGCCGCCGCAATATCTGGCGAAAGCGACGGAATCTCCTTGGACGAGAGATGCGTCTTGTTGTATTCAATGCAGTTCAGGCGCTCGCGCTTTTAAGCCTTGAGTTTTTTCAGATATTTTCGTCGACACAAATGATAATCTGCGACATATATCCCCACCGCGACACCAAAACTTATCAAAAAACCCGCACCCATGATGTTAATCTTCGAAAACCGCGCCCGTATTGGAGGACGTTACCAGCTTAGCGTAACGCTTGAGATAGCCCTCAAACTCACGCGGCGCTTTGATGCCCTTCTTTCTGCGCTCCTCGACCACCGCGTCGTCAACGAGCAGCTCCACCTTGCGGTTGGGAATATCAATGTGTATCTTGTCGCCGTCCTCGACGAACGCGATAAGACCGCCCTCCGCAGCCTCGGGAGAAACGTGACCTATCGCCGCGCCTCTCGAAGCGCCGCTGAAGCGTCCGTCTGTGATAAGCGCTACCGAGCCGTCAAGACCCTTGCCGACGATAGCCGCCGTGGGAGCAAGCATTTCGGGCATTCCGGGACCGCCCTTAGGTCCTTCATAGCGGATAACCACAACGTCACCCGCCTGTATCTTGCCGCCGAGAATAGCATCGCAGGCGTCCTGCTCGCCGTCAAATACGTGCGCAGTTCCCGTGAAGTCCATCATCTCCGGCTTTACCGCGCCCTGCTTTACAACCGAGCCGTTAAGCGCAAGATTTCCGCTGAGTATCGCGATACCGCCGTCCTTTCTGATAGGCGAAGCTACAGTATGTACTATCTCGCCGTCAGCGTCGCGAGCCGCCGCGATACGCTCCTTTTGCGTTCCCGAAACGGTCAGAACGTCCTCATTGATATGTCCGCCCTTTGAAAGCTCTCTGATAACGGTCTGAATACCTCCGACAGCGTTCAAGTCGGTGATAAACACGCTGCTTGCGGGGTTAAGCTTGGCAAGCTGCGGGGTCTTGCGGCTCATATTGTCGATATCCTCGAGCTTAATGTCGACCTTAGCCTCGTGAGCGATAGCCAACAGGTGCAGAACGGTATTTGAAGACGCGCCGATAGCCATATCGGTCGCGAGAGCGTTCTCCATATTCTTCTTGGTGAGGATATCGGACGGGCGTATATTCTGCTTTACAAGTTCAACAACACGCTCTCCGCTCTCCTTTGCGAGACGGCGCCGCGCCGAGTTTACGGCAGGCTCCGTACCCGCGGTCGGCAGCGCCAGACCGATAGCCTCGGTAAGGCAGTTCATGGAGTTCGCGGTGTACATTCCCGAGCACGAGCCGCAGGTCGGACAGGCGTTGTTCTCGTAATCCTTGATGACATCGTCGCCTATCTCGCCGTTGGTGTACTGACCAATAGCCTCGTATATCTCGGAATAACCCACGCGCTTGCCCTGAACGCAGCCGGGATTCATAGGACCGCCGCTCACGAAGATAGCGGGAAGGTTCATTCTTGCCGCCGCCATCACCATTCCGGGAACTATCTTGTCGCAGTTCGGGATAAACACAACACCGTCCAGCGGATGCGCGGTCAACATTACCTCAATACTGTCCGCGATTAGCTCTCGGCTCGCCAGAGAGTAGCGCATACCCTTGTGGTTCATTGCCAGACCGTCGCATACGCCAATAGTGAAAAACTCGAACGGCACACCGCCCGCGTTTCTGATACCGTCCTTGACGTACTTGGATATCTCGTGGAGGTGCTGATGTCCCGGAACGTAATCACTCGCCGCACATACCACCGCGATAAACGGGCGGTTCATCTCGCTGTCCGTAATGCCCAGCGACTTTAATACTGCTCTGTGGGGTGTTTTTTCAACGCCCGCTTTAATCAAATCGGATCTCATTTCTTTGTACCTTCTTTTTTGTTTTTTAACCTTTAAACAGCATAGCCGCGCCGATAATTCCGGCGTCGTTGCCGAGGCTGCATATTACTATTTCCGTGTTCTTCGCGGAATTTTTGGAGTATATCTGCTCCGCGACAGCCGCTCTCAGCGGAACAAGCATCGTATCACCCTCGTTGCACACTCCTCCGCCGATACACAGGATATCGGGTTGGAATATGTTTATCGCGTTCGCAATACCGCACGACAGGTACTTTATGTACTGCTCGGTAACAGCCTTGCCCACCGGATCGCCCTGTTTCATGGCATTGTATGCGGTGCGCGCGCTGACCTTGCCGTCCTGTCTTATCATATGCGTCAATATCGAGTCGTGATTAAACTCCGATGCCTGAGCAGTCATACGAACCAATCCCGTAGCCGACGAATACGCCTCAAAGCAGCCCTTTCGTCCGCAAGTGCATGGCAGACCGTCCATAACGATGACCGTGTGTCCAAGCTCTCCGCCCGCGAAATTCGCGCCGCGGTATATCCTGCCGTTGATAACGATGCCGGAGCCAACGCCCGTTCCAAGCGTGATAACAACAGCGCTGTTGCTGCCCTTTGCCGCACCCGCGACAAACTCGCCGAATGCCGCAGCGTTAGCATCGTTTTCGAGATAAACGCTTATGCCGAATTCCTTTTGAACGTCGTCACGTAACGGCACGTTCAGCAATCCGAGATTATTGGAATATTCCACAACGCCGCTTGCGCTGTTACAAGTTCCCGGACAGCCTATCCCTATCGAATGTGCCTGCGAGGGCGATATTCCCGCTTCCTCGCAAGCAGCGCGGACCGCGTTCTTGATCTCCCCGAGAATTTCCTCGTAAGTCGCAAGACCGCCATCCTTTCCGCGCGGATTTGTTTTGACCTTGGAGCGCGCTATAATGCTGCAATTATCGTCAACAACGCCGCAGGCAATGTTCGTGCCGCCAACGTCTACGCCTATGTAGTAAGCCATACAGACACCTCCCGATAAAAATTAAATAATATCCGAAAGAATTACCTCGCATTTGCCCGTTATCGTGAATTCACCGCTGCCTGCGGGAACAAAAAAGCTGTCGCCCTTGACCGCCGCTGCCTTGCCGTCCGCGGAAACGATCTCCGCCTTTCCGTCGAGGAACAGCAGCGATTTGAACGACTTATCGTCCGCGTTTAGCTTCATCGCGCCGTCGATCTCAAGTTTGTTCACATTGAAGTACTCGCAGGAGCGCAGCAGTGTTTTTACGCCGCCCGCTACATTTTCGGGAGCGCCCTGTGCGGTCGTTGGGTATTTCGGCGGAATTCTGTCCGTAACCTCGACCGCCTTATCAATATGAAGCTGACGGGGCTTCCCGTCGGCGCCTACTCTGCCGTAATCA
>ERZ777305.3639-NODE-3639-length-10199-cov-3.400039_pt1 | contig 10199 bp, 6 predicted proteins | sample MGYA00374965_ERZ777305 | MGnify/ENA primary metagenome ERZ777305 (study PRJEB29328, sample SAMD00013331) | mouse gut metagenome | study: EMG produced TPA metagenomics assembly of the Metagenome analysis of fecal microbiota from mouse which was promoted...
TATTTTCGCACTAACCCGCAATTTGTGCAATATTTATTTTTCAAACAAGGCCTAAGCAGTGTCAATAATTATTTTACTCAAAAGCTACGCCGCAAAACAATAAAAAGTTTCTTAGACGAACAGAAAAACTGCAATGAACCTTCACGACTGGGGGTGGCACTATAACATCCCTCCCTCCCCTCCATTCTCCTGATACTGCTTAGGGCTCACCCCAACCATCCTCTTGAACACCCTGCTGAAATGCGGATAATTCTCATACCCCACCGCACGGGCGGCATCCCCGGCGGAAATTCCCTGTGACAGCATGGCCCTTGCAGCCTCAATTTTCACCTGAGTTATATAGTCCTGCAGGGGCATGCCGGTCTGCTCCTTGAAAATGCGGGACAGATAGCTGGCGTTGTAGCTGAGCCGGGCGGCAAGGCCGCTGACTGAGACGGGCTCGGCTATCTGTTCGCTGACGGTTTGACGTATGCCCGACACCAGCCGCTTCTCCTGAGAGCTCTGCCATTGGCCCAGATAGTCCATATATCTCTTCACCAGACATATGCACTTGACCCGAAGCTCCTCGGCAACAGTGGTGCCAATCTTTTCCATAAACCCGAAAAAATCGCCGCCCCAGGCCGTTATCTCTATCTGCCTCTGTATCGAATCGGATATCACAACGCCTATTATCAGGTGGTAGACCTGCAGGTACTTCTCATATCCGTTCTGCGGATTTTCCCCTAGCTCCTGAAAGACGTTCTCCACCCATTTCAGCGCGGCATCCTTCTGCCCGGCGGCTACAAGGGTCGCCAGGGCGGGATGGCTGTGCAGGGATTTCAGTTCGGAGGCTGGTGCGGACTCCGTCTCGGCGCTGCATATCACGTTGTGCGAGCCGCCAAGATAGCGGAGAATGTTACGGCTTACCTCCCGGTAAGTAGCGCCCAGTTCCTGTGCCGGGTGCGGATAACTCCAGAAGATGCGGATAGGGCTGCTTGTAAGGTCCTCCAGAGCGGAGAGGAATATCTCCAAACGCTCAACTGCCCGATGGAAAAAGCCTTGTATCTCCTGGCTGCCCTGGCGCAAAAATAGAAACGCGTGCACCTCCTGAGTGCTGAGATAGTCTATCACCCGGCCGCCTTCAGAGAGAATATTACCGCACAGGTCCAGGGCCATCAGGTGCAGCTCCTCCTCCCGGGGAAGGACATCTTCCGGCTGCTCTATGCGCAGCATGACCCAAAATCCCGTGTCCTCCCGCCGGATATCCAAATCATATTTTTCGAGCAGTTCCATATTGTCCCAGGGCTCGACCCGGTCCTTTTCAAGCCACCTTGCCAGAAAATGCCGCCGCAGGATAGGGGCGGCTTCCTTTATGTCTATTTTGGCCGCCTGCAGGGTGGATTCCTTCTGAAGCTCTTTCCTAAGCTCAAGCAGCGCCTCGTCAACGGTCTGCTTCAGTTCCTCATACTGGATGGGCTTTAGAAGATATCGGAACGCCTTGATATCCACCGAGCGCTGAGCGTAGGAGAAATCCGAATAGCCTGAGAGGATTATGACCTTTGTATATGGGTACTGTCTCAGCACCTCGCTGCCCAGGATGAGCCCGTCGTCTCCGGGCATCTGTATGTCGGTAATGACCACATCCACCCGGTGGTTTTCCAGTATCACAAGGGCCGCGTCGGTGCTCCCGGCGGTATATACCTCGGAAATATTCAGCTCTTTCCAGTCAATATTATAACTGAGCCCATTGAGAATGTGCGGTTCGTCGTCCACCAAAAGTAGGTGAAAGGAATCCATGGGCCTTCGCTCCTCTCTATAAAGATTACCGGCTCTGTATGCGTATAGTGACCCTGGTCCCATGGGGGAGCACCGGCTCGATTTTAAACTCAGTGTCCTTCCCGAACATGGTCATAACACGAAAATATACGTTTTGCAGGCCGTGGAGTTCCTCCATGTTTTCGGGCCTTTTCAGACGGCTTTCTATGGCGTCCAGCTCCTCTCTGGGTATGCCCGAGCCGTTGTCGCTGACCTCTAAAATGATACTGTCCTCCTCCCGGCAGGCCCGCAGATCCACCCGGGCCGGGGCGTTCAGCTTGCGGAAGGCGTGGGTCATGGCGTTTTCCACGATGGTCTGCAGCGAGAGGGTGGGTATCTCAAAATCCTCAAGACCCTCCTGGACATAGCAGGAGAAGCTGAACCGCCCGCTCATGCGTATCTGGTGTATTTTCAGATACAGGGAGATGTTGTCAACTTCCTGGGACAGCGGCAGCTTCAGAGAATCCAGCTGCGCCCCCAGGCGATAGTACCTCCCAAGATACACAGCCATATCGGCGGCGCTGTCCAGCTCCTGGCTTTTTATCATGTTGTAGATATAGAACAGGCTGTTTGAGAGAAAATGGGGATTTATATGGGAGCGGAGAAAGCGTATCTGAGCTTTTCTCAGGCGTATCTCAAGCAGATAGGTCTCGTCCACCAGCTTTTGCAGGCGCTGTATCATATAGTTGAACTGCTCCGCCAGAAAGCTGAACTCATTGTTCCCCTTAACCTGGACGGAAACACTCAGGTCGCCGCCCGCCGCTTTCTGCATGGAGTCCGTCAGGAGCTGGACGGGGGAGTATACCTTCCTGTACACAAGAAATAGATACACAATGGACGAGACTACGCCCAGCACCACGGCGAAGATCAAAATGCTGATGATGTTCAAAATAGGCTGAAAGATCTTCCTTTCGCTGAACGCGACGCCAATAACGCAGCCCATATTCGGCAGGTAGACCGGCGTGACTTTGAGCAGAGTTTCACCGGCGTTTTCGTAGTAGGAGCCCGGCTTTACGCCGCTTTTCGTCTCCTCCCGCAGGGCGGATATCACATCCTCAGACAGCAGACCCGACTGGTCCAGCGTGAAAAATTCCCCCTGCACGTCGCGGAAAAAGGCGGACTGCATAAGTACGTCGGGGATGAGCAGATTGTCCATCTGCCGGGTCAGCTCGCTGCATTCTATCTCCAGAATGACTATGGGAAAGCTCTGCTCGGGCCGGACATAGCCCATGAGCATGGAGAGACACTGCCGCTCCGGCTGGCGATAGGAGGGCCGAAGCCGCCATGAGGGCTGGGTGCCTTCAAGAGACTGGAAATTCTCAAGCTGCGGGTATTTCTCAAGCTTGTCCACGCCGCGCTTTGACGAGACAGCCATTCCCTGCTGGGGAAATGCCACGATAACATCGGCGCCCATAAACGCGGAGGAATATTGCAGCTTCAAAAGAGTTGATAACTGGCTCAGAGCGTAGAGATCAATGCGCTCCGGAGGCTGGGCGGCAATGGCGATCACATCGTGCTCCAGCAGTAGAGTAGAGGCGGAGGCCTGCAGGGTGCCGAGATTGTCGGAAAAAGCCTCAGAGGTAATGGTGATCTTTGTGGAATAGGCGGCTTCCGTCTCCTTTTGCAGAGCTCCGATGGTCCACACCTCGGAGGCTATGCAGAGTATAAACGCCGGGGGAATGGTAAGCAGGAAACCGAACAGTATCGTCCGCACTATGGTGGATTTGGTCATGGGGAAAGCACTCATACAGGCCGCCGCCTTTCTCACATGTTTTAAGGTTATTCTATCAAGGGACGGGTAATTTATCAAGAGAATTATGGCGGATTTTACGAAAGAGGTAGAAATAGTGCAAGAAAAGTAGAAATACATCATGTACAACCGGGTCAAATTATTGTAAGCTTTAACTGTAGGAAGCATCCTGTGAATTTTCCGGAAAAAATTAACAGAGCGAAAACCAAAGCACTTAAGGACCAAAGAAAGGAAGTAAAGCCTTATGAAAAAACTAAAGGTCAAAAGTATTCTGGCGGCGCTGTTAGCATGTGCCATGCTGGCCGGCTGTTCCAGCACGCCCGGCAGCTCCGGCAGCAGCACCCCCGAGAGCAAGCCCGCCGACGAGAGCAAGACCTCCTCGACGGCGTCTGAGGACGTATCGAGCGAGGGCGGCGAGCCTGCGACGGACGGCATCATCTTTGACGAGAAGGGGCGTTTTGTGAAGTATGACCCGCCCATCACGCTTTCCACCAACGTGATAGTATCCTCCTCCGATTCCTTCCACGAGGGCTGCGACATCCAGAACAACGGCTGGACCCAATGGATGGAGGAGAAGCTGGGCATCAAGTGGGAGATGAAATATATTTCCCCAGACGGCGAGTCCAACTCTCAGAAGCTTGACCTGGCCTTTGCCAGCGACGACCTGCCGGACGTTATCTCCAGCGCAAGCGTCAGCCAGATAACGAAGTACGCCCAGGCCGGCAAGATGACTGCGCTGGACAAGTACATTGAAAAGGCTCCCGCCATAGTGCGGTACTATGTGGACGATGCGGTGCGGCTGACCCAGGGCGCGTTCTTTGCCCCCTTCACGGTAAACGGCAAGGTATACGCCATGCCTATGGGCAACGAGTCCATCGAGGTGGCCACCTCCAACTTCCTGCGCACGGATATCCTTAAAGAGCTGAACATGGACGTCCCCGAGACCATCAGCGACCTGGACGCGCTGTTTGCCGCGTACCATGAGAAATATCCCCAGGGCCGGGCCATCGCCATGGACAAGGGCATGGGCGGCATTGACGTTGTGGCCTCGGCCTATGGAGCTGCCAAGGACGCCTGGATCGAGAAGGACGGCAAGCTGGAGTACAGCTATATCCAGCCCGAGATGAAACAGACTCTTGCCAAGATGGCGGAGTATTATCAGAAGGGATATATCGACCCCGAGTTCATCGTAAAAGACGGCGATAAGCTGAATGAGGACGTTATTAACGGCAATGTGCTCATTTATAACGGCCCCTGGTGGTGCATCGCAACTCCTATGACACCCATGTGGAACAACCTGCCCGAGGCCACTACCGTGGGTGCTCCCTTCATCAAGGGTGACGACGGCACCTGCACTGTCACCCGTAGCACTTGGTGGACAAGTAACCGGGCCATAACGGCAAAATGCGAAAATCCTGAGGCCGTGTTCTATCTGTTTGGGGATAATCTGGATTCATATAACCGCAATGTCCAGCAGCTGCGGGACACCTTGAAGGAGGAGTATGACTATGAGTTCAAGTACCCCGTCACCGAGGTGCTTGAGGCCACCAACGCCGAGCAGGTGGCCAAGGACCATCCCAACGTCGGCCAGCCCATACAGCTGTATCTGTATGAGTATCCAGAGGAGCTGGAGGGCTGTGGGTACATGAACGACTTTTACACGCTGCCCAACTTCTGGCTGGGCTTCTCCGGCAAGTTTGTCAGCGTGGCCAACCTGGACTTTGAGACCATGACAGAGGCACTGAAGACCGGGGACGAGAGCGTCATGACCCCCTACGCCAAGTCCATGTACACCGAATGGAACGCCACTCAGCCCAATATGCTGAAGACATTTGCGGGCATATATGATTATTGGGCGGAGCTGCTCGACGGTAAGGACAATATCCTGCAGGTAAATAAGTTTGCTGGCGGCTCCACACCCACCATGACCGAGAAGGGTGCTTATCTTGACAAGCTGCGTGAGGAGACCTTCGCCCAGATAATCATGGGCGCCCAGCCTATAGACAGCTTTGACAAGTATGTAGAGGACTGGTACGCCAACGGCGGCACCGAGATCACCCAGGAGGTGAACGACTGGTACGCCTCCACAAAGTAAGACAGTAGAAAAAAGAATAAACGGGGAGTCTGGGGGTTCCCAGATCCCCCGTTTTCTTATATTAACTGATGAAAGAAGGCTCTTTATGGCTAATATATCCGAAAAGACAGCCAAAGCCGGAAGAACGCCGTTCTCCACCTATTTCAGGCGGAAATGGCAGCTCTACGTCATGCTGCTGCTTCCGGCGTTCGTTGTCCTGCTCTTTAACTATGTGCCCCTGGCCGGACTGTCTATAGCCTTTCAGAACTATAACCCCGGCTCCGGCGGGCTTTTCGGCGGGGAGTTCGTGGGGCTCAAGTGGTTCCGCACGGCGATGGCCCTGCCGGATTTCCCCAATATCGTTCGCAACACCGTGGTTATGGCTGTGGGCAAGATAGTCCTGGGGCAGATATTTGCGATTATCTTCGCGCTGCTGCTCAACGAGGTGGGCAATCCTGTATATAAGCGCACGGTACAGACCATCACCTATTTCCCGCACTTTCTCTCCTGGGCCATAATCGGCGGCATTTTTACCGATATGCTCTCCAGCAGCGGCATAATAAACCAGTTTTTAGGAACCTTTGGCGTACAGCCCATGTTCTTTCTTGGCAGCAACCAGTGGTTCCAGCCCACCATGATAATCCTTGAGGTCTGGAAGGAGTTTGGCTGGGGGGCAATAGTCTACCTTGCGGCCATGACGGGCATAAACCCCGAGCTGTACGAGTCCGCGGCCATGGACGGGGCGGGGCGCATAAAGGGGATATGGCACGTGACCCTGCCGGGGATAGCGTCGGTGATAGTCATGCTCTCGGTGCTGAACATCGGCGGCATTTTGAATGCCGGATTTGAGCAGATACTTATCATGTATAACCCAGCGGTGTATCAGACCGGCGATATTCTGGACACCTTCATCTACCGGCAGGGGCTTCTGGATGCCCAGTATTCCCTCTCCACGGCCATAGGCCTCTTTAAGTCCGTTATCTCGCTGGTCCTGACACTGACGGCCAACTATCTCGCCTGCCGCTATACCGACTACCGAATCTTTTAGGAGTTGACATTATGAATCTGAAAATATACAATAGCTTTGGGGACAAGGTCTTTCAGGCGATAAATTACATCATTCTGACCGTTGTCACCCTGACATGTCTTCTGCCCATGCTGCATGTGTTGGCGCTGTCCCTCAGCGACAGCGTCTCGGCCACGGCCAATAAGGTGCTGTTTATACCCAAGGGCTTCAACCTGGCCGCGTACCAGACTATGTTCTCGAATCCGATATTTCTAAACTCTTTCTTCGTCTCCGTATTCCGCACCGTCGTCGGTACGGCCATCAACCTTTTCGTGACCATCCTGGCCGCGTACCCCCTCTCCAAGGAGAATAACGAACTGCGGGGCAGGAAGTGGATAAGCCTTTTCTTCATCACTCCAATGATGATCTCCGGCGGACTTATCCCCACATACCTGCTGGTGAATAAGCTGGGCATGATAGACTCTATATGGTCACTTATTATCCCCGGCTGCCTGCCCATAGGCAATGTGGTGCTGATGATGAATTTCTTTCGCGGGATAAACAAGAGCATACTGGAAGCCGCATATATAGACGGGGCAAACGAATTCTCCATCCTGACGCGGGTGGTCCTGCCCCTGTCCACCGCCTCCATCGCCACCATCACCCTTTTCCAGATGGTGGCCCACTGGAACGACTGGTTCGGGGCGACTATATACATCAACGACAACCGCAAGTGGCCACTTCAAACTCTCCTGCGCCAGATGCTAAAATCAATAGATATCAGCACCTTCGGCGCGGACACCATAAGCCAGCTGCGGCTCCTGTCGGACCGCTCCTTCAGGGGTGCGATGATAATCTTTGCGACCATACCCATTTTGTGCGTGTACCCGTTCATGCAGAAGCATTTTGTGGCGGGCATCACCATAGGCTCGGTAAAAGAATAGACATAGAGGAGGTAAAAAACTGTGGTAAAACAGATCAGAGAGGCCTTGGAAAACCGTGGCGGCAATTACCTGCTGCCCTTCTTCTGGCAGCATATGGGCCACACGGAGGAGATTCCAGAGCATGTAGAGAAGATATACGAGAGCGGCTGCAGGGCCTTCTGCGTGGAGTCCCGGCCATATGATGACTTCTGCGGCGAATCCTGGTGGCGGGATATGGGCGTTATTCTGGCTGAGGCCCAAAAGCGCGGTATGAAGGTCTGGATATTAGACGATAAGCACTACCCCACAGGCTACGCCAACGGCCTGCTGGAGAAGAAATATCCCCGCCTGCACAGGTGGTTCCTGCGGGAGCATCATGCGGACTTTATGGGCCCGGCAAAGGAGATGTCCATGCGCCTGCCAAAGCTCAGCGAGGACGACCGGCTGCTCTCGGTATGCGCCTATCGCCGCACCGGCAATGGCGAGGATCTAACCGGCGAGCCCATCGTGATACCCGTGGAGCCCGGGGACCAGTTCGCCTGGTTCGACGTGCCCGAAGGCTGCTGGCGGGTGTTTGCCATCTACGAGACCAACCGGGAGGTTCTGCCACACAGCAAATGGCATGTGAACTTTCTCTCCGAGGAGTCCGTGCATGTGCTGATAGAGGCGGTGTACGAGTCACATTATGAGCACTTCGCCCCCTACTTCGGCAATACCCTGGCAGGGTTCTTTTCAGACGAGCCCTCCTTTGACGCCCCCCACGCTGGACTATCGGGATATGACGGCGGGATGTATTACCGCACGGTGGGCCAGCCCGGGGTCATGCTGCCTTGGGACGACGCTGTCAGGGAGCGTATGCTCACAGAGGGACATCCGGAGCCCATGTCAGACCTCCCGGCCCTGTGGTACAAAGTAGAGGACCGCACGCCAGCTGTGCGGCTGGCATATATGAACGCTGTCACAAAGCTCTGGCGCAAGTGCTTCTCCTATCAGCTTGGCGACTGGTGCCGGGCCCATGGGGTGCAGTACATCGGACACGTAATAGAGGACATGAACGCCCACGCCCGCCTGGGCAGCAGCGGCGGCCACTATTTCCGGGCCCTGGAGGGGCAGGACATGAGCGGCATCGACACCGTGCTGCACCAGGTGATGCCCGGAATGGCGGACTATAAGACCTCCGCCTGCATCTCCGGCGGGGTCTCGGACCCGGACTTCTTCCACTACACCCTGGCACAACTGGCGGCATCTCTTGCAAGACAGAATCCGGCCATGGAGGGCCGGGCCATGTGCGAGGTATTCGGAGCCTACGGATGGGCCGAGGGAGCGCCCTGCATGAAGTGGCTGATGGACTTCCTGCTGGTGCGGGGGGTGAACCACTTTGTGCCCCACGCCTTCACCGACTTCTACCCCGACCCCGACTGCCCGCCCCACTTCCACGCGGGCGGCAATGACCCACAATTCGAGGCGTTCACAAAGCTGATGGGCTATGTGAATCGCGCGGCACACATGCTGTACGGCGCTGAGATGGAGGCGGCGGGGGCGGTATTCTATCACGCCGAGGCCGAGTGGATGAACGGCGCGTGCATGTTATCCCAGAAGCCCGCCAGGGCCTGCTATGACGCGCATATTCCCTATGAGTTCGCGTCGCTGGACTTTCTTGAGAAATCAGAAGCCGCAGAGGGCCGCTTTGGTCTGCCCGAAAGGCAGTACCGCTTTTTGGCGGTCCCGGCCTGCGAGGAACTGCCAAAGCTATTCTGGGAACAGGCCGGAAAGCTGCAAGCGGCGGGAGTGCCCATATTCTTCATAGAACCCGCGCCCAGGCATGATGATCCCCTGCCCGGAGAGACCGTTGCTCTAGAGGAGCTGCCGCAAAGGATACTGTCAATGGGCCTTGCCCACGATTATAAGACCGGCGCGAAGCTGCTGCGCATAGCCCGGTTTGACCGGGGAAGTTCAACGTGCTTCATGCTGTTCAACGAGGACCCAAAGCCTGTGCGCGGGGAGATATCCCTGCCGATAGAGGGGCAGTATTTGTCGGTCGACCTCTTGAATGAGCAAGCGCAGAGGTGCGAGACCGGCGGCATGGTCCAGGTGCAGCTTGAGCCCGGGGAGTCCCGGCTGCTTATCTTTGATGATTTCAGTGAGGCCGATTGGAACGCTGCCTGTAAGCCCTTCGCTCCGGGAGAAAAGCAGGAGCTGGACTTGGACTGGGAGATAGAGACCATGGAACAGGGTATAGACGGCGGCTATAGGCCGTATAAAAAGAGCTCAAAGCTCTTTAATATCACCGGCAAGCAGGCTATGCCCAGCTTCTCCGGGAAGATAAAATACCGCGCGAGCTTCTTGGCAACCCCAAAGAATGGCCGCGTCCATCTAGACTTGGGAGCCGTGGGTATGACGGCAAGCCTAAGTCTGAACGGCAAAGATATGGGCCAGAGGATATGCGCCCCGTATAGCTGGGATGTGAGCGGGGCCATACAGGAGGAAAACGTCATTGAGGTGGTGGTATGCAACACCCTGACCCACCGGCTCCACGACGGCTACTCGGAGTACATGCCCATCCCGCCCAGCGGCCTTTTGGGGCCGGTAACCATCATAAAGTCCAGTGGTAAGAAGTCAATAGAGAAATAGATGAAAAGTCAAAAGAAAAGC
>ERZ777305.3641-NODE-3641-length-10196-cov-3.390987_pt1 | contig 10196 bp, 9 predicted proteins | sample MGYA00374965_ERZ777305 | MGnify/ENA primary metagenome ERZ777305 (study PRJEB29328, sample SAMD00013331) | mouse gut metagenome | study: EMG produced TPA metagenomics assembly of the Metagenome analysis of fecal microbiota from mouse which was promoted...
TCTGCCGGAGCTTCTCCAAAGCTGGAGAAGGCAACTGTATCTACATCAACGCCCTTTTCGGTCAGTTCCTGTATCTGGGCCTGGTCAAGCTGATCCACCGTGTGCAGATAACAATCCTCATTATGTGTATGCAGCTGCACTTCACGCTTTCCGCATATAACAGTAGACTCCATAGTATAACAGGCCTCTGAATGGATATGTCCGCCGGTGCCCTCCTCAAAACCGCAGGTTAGCACTGTCGGATAACAGCTGTCGTCATGAGTATGTCCGTTGCCCAGCTCCAGTCCGCAAATCAACTGTTCCTCCTCGTCGTAGCAGCCGACATCATGAGTATGACCCAATGTTTCTTCAATACCGCAAACAGGCTCGGCGGAATAATCAGGCCCCTGGCAGCTGTCCGAATGTATATGTCCTCCCTCCCCCTCCTGTAGGGTGCAGGTAAGGACACGCTGCTCCTGATAGCACTCCTCTGTATGAATATGCTCCTCTATCTCAGGAAGTATACATATAAGGTTCCCCATATTGTCAACGCAGCTTTCAGAGTCATGCTTATGCACCACAAAGTCCGCCATACCGCAAACCAACAGCTTCTGCGCCCCCTCCTGCGGTGGCGTATAATAGCACGCCTCAGTATGCTGGTGTGGCAGGTCGTGAGAGAGCACGCAATCGAGCACCTGGTTGTTCATCGCGCGGCCGCTCATACGCAAGGCCATAACCGTGCCTATTACCACGAAACTTGCCATGCCCAGAAAAACCGCTACCCTTTTCCTGCGCCTTCTCTGCTCGCGCAATAATTTAACTGCCTGCCTATTTGGAGATTCCATACTGCAGCCTCCTTTATAAACCATAAATCCATGCTAGTTATTCCTGATACCATCAGTTTATACTCAAAATAATTATGTTTCGCTCAGAACAGCTCAATCCTGTCCAGCGGCCAGATGCGGCAGGCTACCCTGCCCAGCACCATATCTGCTCCCACGCACCCTACTGCGGCATGGCGGCTGTCGATACTGGCTGATCTGTGGTCTCCCAATACGAAGTATTGGTCTATTGGCACCTGATATGGCAGCGCCACATCACAGCTGCCTTTTGCCCTCTCTTCAAGATAAGGCTCCTCCAGCGGCACATCGTTCACATAGACCACACCGTCGCCGTCGATATTAACTGTGTCTCCGCCCACGGCAACTACCCTCTTTACAAAAATGGTATTGTTGTGATAAAAAGCTATAATATCTCCTGAGGCAATCTTAGTGCCGCTTACAGAAACTATCACGTCGCCATTTTGCAGTGTAGGGGTCATTGACGTACCTTCAAGCTGTACTACAGGAAACAGGAATACCACAAGGATAACCACCGCAGCCGACACAACAGAGAGGAAAAACAACGTGTTCCGAACCACCATGGTCCAAAAGTGTTTCTTTTGTTCGAGCTTCAGCTCATGTTCCAGCTGTTCAATCGTAGGTCCTTCATTCAATGCCTTTTCTGCGCCTGTCTCGGCGTTGCCGGAGGGAAACTCAACGCCAAGGACCTCCTGGCGCGTAGCCTTTTTCATTGTCCATCTCCCCTATATCTGGCCTTATACTTGTTTTCCTATCCAACTTCCAGTAGTAACGCTATTTTTTTAGGAAAATCACATCAATCAGATAATTTATATGCTCGCAATAAAACCCAAAATCTAAACTATGGGTACGCCCCAAGAACGCACCACAATGGATCCGCAAGCTGTTGGGGAGGAACACAATACTACAACAATAATATAGCATGTTTCAGAGTGAGTGGCATACCAGCAGCACGAAATGCAGGATTTTCTGCCTGGAATGTAAAAATTTAGGCTTTATAGCGCTGCCAGGTTGACTTAACGGGCCTTTGGAGTGTATAATTATATATAACAGAGATTCAAAATACGGAGGTATGGAAATGGCAAACTGGAAGGATTACGCAAAACTAGCGAAGGCTAAAGCCCAAAAACTGGCTGCCGGAATTGAGCAGAAGAACCGGTATGCCGCTATGCTGAATCGTCTGCGCACCGTTATCCGCTGCCAGGAGCAGGCCGCTGAAAAGGAGTACATGGCCTTGGGGCGTTATTACTACAATGCTCTGCGTGACAAGGAAACCCAGGTGGCCGAGGAACACTGTAAAAAACTGGACCATCTGAACGCCATGATAGACAGCACTCTGAAAACCCTTGAGGAAGCCGTACGGGAGCAGGAGGCCGTTAGCATCGGTATAATTGGCGGCGAGGACGGTCCCACCAACGTGTATATTAACGAGCCTAAAAAAGAAAGCACCCTGTTCCACTTTGGCCGCGGCCCCCTTGAGATCACCGTGACAAGGGGCACCGTGTATCACCCTGAGGAGGACAGTGAGGAAATAGATTTATGCGGCATAGAAAGCTTTGACTATGACCCTATGCAGGAGAAGACCGTTTCCTCCGCCGCGGCTGAAGCGCCGGCAATCAAGCCTAAAACTTTGTCTGAACCCGAGTTCACCGGTGCCGAACTCGACGAGAATGACGGACTGCCCTTTGAAGGCTAGGTCGGGAGGGATAAGGGAATGTCAACGGAAATCGTAAAGGATATCGTCTGCCCACAGTGCGGCGAATCACAGAAATATAGGCTTTATGCCAGCATAAACGCCAAGGAGCACAAGGATTTGAAGCAGAGTATCCTTGAGGAGACACTGTTCGACTGGCGCTGTAAGCGCTGCAACTACTTTGCCGCCATGGCCTATCCCTTTGTCTATATCGACAACGAAGCAGGTTTTGTGGTCTGTGTGGCCCCTGGTGGAAGCGGCAGCACGGTAGAGGCTACCCCGCCGCTTAAAGCCTATGTAAAGCGCCGGGTGAAAAACCTGGCCGAGCTGAAAGAAAAGATCCTGATTTTTGACAGCAAGCTGGATGATGTGGCCGTGGAGCTGGTTAAAAACGCCCTGTGCACCATAATCCGGCGCAGCTATAACAATGTCCGGCTCCACGCCTATTTTAGCAGGATAGAGGAGGAAAAGCTAGAGTTCGCCATCTACCTTCCCAGAAAACCGGAACCTGTGTATCACTCTACCCGTATTGAGGTGTATGCCCAGTCCCAGGAGGTGCTGCGGACGCTGAACTACTTTGACCCGGAAGACTTCTCCGTGGTAGACGCAAGGCTTGCAAAGCACATTATCGAGGAGTACCAGAACGCATAGCTTTAACGCAAAAATAACCCGGCGGGCTCCGCAGCCTGCCGGGCCTTTTTGTCTAGCGGTATATGGGTTGCAGCTGCTCGCCTGCCAGCGCAAGCTCAACTGTTTCACCTAAAAGCGTAAAATCGGCCACCAATGAGAACGGCTTCTTTATCGGGTCATCTTGGCGCAGAGGCACAAAATATACGTTTTTTGTATTCATAAGCCGCGCGGCGTTCTGCCCTGATGCCGCTATGGCGTCGTTGCTGGCAAGGCATATAATTACCGGCAGACCAACGCGCAGTGTGGATTTTACAGCCATAGTCACAGGTGTATCCGTAATGCCTAAAGCCATCTTCGACAGAGTGTTCCCCGTACAGGGGCATACCACCATGGCGTCTACCAGATGCTTCGGGCCAATGGGCTCGGCTTCAACAATGCTGTGCAGCACCTTCTGCCCTGTGAGCTCCTGCGCTTTCTTTATAAAATCCGCCGCTTTGCCAAACCGGGTATCTGTCTCATAGACGTTACGGGACATAATTGGGAGAACAAAATACTTCTTCCGCAGCTCTGCCAACTGCTCCATCGCATTTCCCATGGTACAGAACGAGCCGCACATGGCGAAACCCAGCGTTTGCAATCAGACCATCTCCTTTCTGTCTTCATTCAGCATATTATAAACCGTCTCCTTTATCAGCTCTCCTGAGGCCTTCGGCGACATCCTCCCTGGAAGCGACGGCGCGGCCAGCACCCGCAGGCCCAGACTGCCAGCTGTCTCAAGGTCAATGCCACCGGGCGCAGAAGCCAGCTCAATAATCAGCGTATCAGTCCTCTGGCTTTCCAGTATTTGTGCGTCCAGCACCCTTGCGGGCACAGTGTTAAATATGATGTCGAAGGAATTCACAAGCTCACTATAGCTCAATGCCCGGCAGCCTGTGGCCCTGATGCTGGTCAGGTCGCTGGCCCTCCTGGCGCTGCACGACACCCTAGCTCCCATACCCTTGAGCATTCCGCACAGAGCCTTGCCTATGCGCCCATAGCCCGTTACAAGGCACTGCGAACCCCCTAATCCACCTTCATACTCCTGCACCGCCAGCCCTATCGCTCCCTCGGCAGTCAAATAGGCATTGCCGGTAACCAGCTCCTCTCGGGAGTAATAGTCCCGGGAATCAATACCCCTCCAAAGGTCCGAGGTCGCGGTCAGCCTCGGCAGCATACCGCCGAATACCCGGCTGTTCAGGAATAGCCGGGCAAAATCGCCGTCAAGCCGCACCTCAAGATTAGAGAGCGGCGTATTCAGATAACATCCGTCCCGAGTGGCGGGCAGCGGCAATATAATAACATTGCAGCGCTCCACAAGGCTGTGCATCCCAGTTTGGCGAAGTCCCATCGTATTGCGGGCGTTTTCCAGGCAGCAAACCGACACCTCATACCCGTCCTCCTGCATGGAGCGCGCAAGATATATCTGCCGCTCGTCCCCTCCGATTATGCCAAAAGTATTCTTAGCCATATCCTCGCTCCCAACAAATTCTGCCCAGAGGGGGCTTGCCCGCCCCCTTCTCCGGGATATTCCATATTATGGAAAACAGGCCGAATCGGTGAATGACAAAAGCAAAAGCCGCAGTGGGTGCCACGGCTTTTGCTCTGCTTCAATATATTTTATGTGGCTGCAAACTGGCTGTTATAGAGCTCCGCATAGAAGCCGCCCTGCTCCAAAAGCTCATGGTGGCTGCCCTGCTCAATAATATGTCCATCTCTCATCACAAGTATCACATCCGCGTCCCTGATGGTGGAGAGCCGGTGGGCCACTATAAAGCTGGTCCGGCCCTTCATCATTTTTGCAAAGGCCTTTTGTATGCGTATCTCCGTACGGGTGTCGATGGAGGAGGTGGCCTCGTCCAGAATAAGCATTGGCGGCAGGGAGAGCATAACCCTAGCGATGCAGAGAAGCTGCTTTTGCCCCTGGCTCAGCCCGCCTAAATCCTCGCCGATAACCGTATCATAGCCCCTGGGCATTCGCGTTATAAAACTGTGCGCATGTGCGGCTTTGGCAGCCTCCACCACTTCCTCAAGGGTGGCTTTCGGAGAGCTATAGGCTATATTCTCTCTTACTGTGCCGTTTTTCAGCCACGTATCCTGGAGCACCATGCCATAGTTTCTGCGAAGGCTTTTGCGGGTGATATCTCTAATATCCGTACCGTCTACCCCTATGCTGCCGGAGGTTACATCGTAAAAGCGCATAAGAAGGTTTATCACCGTGGTCTTTCCGCAGCCGGTAGGGCCTACCAGGGCCACCCGCTGGCCGGGCTTCACATCAAGTGAAAAATCCTCAATAAGACGTTGGCCGGGCTTATAGGAGAAAAAGACGTCATCTATCCGCACAGCGCCGCTTACGTCCGCCAGCTCCAAAGCGTGCGGCACGTCAGGCACTTGGGGTTCCTGCTCGATAAGCTCAAAGACCCGGGCGGCGCAGGCCAGAGCGTTCTGCAATTCCGTTACTACGCCGGATATTTCGTTGAAGGGCTTTGTGTACTGATTTGCGTAGCTGAGAAAGCATGTGAGCTGTCCTACGCTGAGCCCGCCGCCTACAACGGACAGCGCCCCCACAATGCCAACGCCGGTGTACACCAGTGAGTTCACAAAGCGCGTGCTCGGGTTGGTAATGGAGGAAAAGAAGATTGCTCTCAGTGAACATGCTCTAAGCCGTTCATTTATCTCGTTAAAGCGGTCCATAGTCCTGCGCTCCTGTCCAAAGGCCTGGACCACCTTCCCGTTGCCCACGGTCTCCTCTACAAAGCCGGTCTGCTCACCGCGCACCTGTGACTGGAGCCGGAACATATTATAGGTGCTTTTGGCAATAAATGCCGCCACTATAAGGGATACCGGCGTGACAAGCAGCACCACCAGGGTAATGGTGATATTCACGGAGAACATAAAGCCCAGGGTGCCGAGAATGGTGATGACCCCTGTAAAAAGCTGGGTAAAGCCCATCAAAAGACCGTCCGCAAACTGGTCCACGTCAGCTATTACCCGGCTGACCACCTCACCGGCCGGGTGGGAGTCGATATAGCTTAGTGGGAGCTTCTGGAGCTTTCTAAAGGCTTCGTTCCTTATGTCCCGCACTACCCTATAGGTAATGCGGTTGTTTATCAGGCTCATGACCCACTGAGCCAAAGCCGCTAAGCCTATTATAATTCCTATCCGCACTAGTATGGAGAAAATGGCGGCAAAATCCACATTACCAGGACCTATGATATGATCCACCGCATCGCCGGTGAGTATGGGGATATACAGAGTCGCCGCCACTGACGCCGCCGCCAGCAGCACCGAGAGTCCTACAAAAAAGCTGTACCGTCTGATGTACCGCAGCACCTTTTTTAGCGTCCCCTTCTTAGCCCTTTTATTCACTTTCTGTCCCCCCTGTCAAATTGGGATTCATATATCTCGCGGTACAGCTCGCAGCCCAATAGCAGCTCCTGATGTGTGCCAATACCCACGGCCTGGCCATTGTCCAGCACAACGATAGTGTCAGCGTGCTGAATAGAGGAGGCCCGCTGGGAGACGATGAATATGGTGGGCTTATTGGGGAGCCTGCTTATGGCCTGTCTCAGCTTCAGATCAGTGGCAAAATCAAGAGCGCTGGCGCTGTCATCCAGTATAAGGATATCCGGCTTTCGCACCAGCGCCCGGGCTATGGTCAACCGCTGTCGCTGGCCCCCAGAGAAGTTTCTGCCCCCCTGCTCCACGGGCTCGTCCAGGCCCTTTGGCTTCGCCGATACGAACTCACTGGCCTGGGCGGTCTCAAGGGCCTGCCAGAGGTCATTGTCCGTGGCGTCCTCGTTGCCCCAGAGCAGGTTGTCCCGGAGGGTGCCGGTAAAGAGCACGGCCTTCTGGGGCACCACCCCCACCCGGCTCCGAAGGGCCTCAAGGGCCCAGTCCCGCACGTCCAGGCCTCCCACAGAGACCCTTCCGCCGGTAACGTCGTAGAAGCGGGGTATCAGGCTTACAAGGGACGACTTGCCGCTGCCCGTGCCGCCGATAATACCCACGGTTTCACCCGCTTTTATCTCGAAACTGATACCTGAAAGGGAGGGTCCGCCGGCTCCCTTATAGGTAAGTTCAACCTTATGAAAGGATACTCCCGCGTTCCCGGCTTTTTGCCCGTCCAATGGTCCAGTCAAGCTGGGCTTTATGTCCAGTATACCTGAAATACGGTTGGCACAGGCCAGAGCCTTTGAAATATTTATGATAAGGTTTGCGAGCTTCACCAGTTCCACCAGTATCTGCGACATATAGTTCAGCAGCGCCACCACCGCGCCCTGAGTAATAATGGCGGTATCAACGCGTATAGCTCCCACCCAGATTAGCGCCATGGCCCCGAGGTTTATGAGTATATAGGTCATGGGGTTCATCAATGCCGATACCCTGCCCACGAACACCTGTAAGTGGGTCAGCGCGTTGTTTTCCCGTTCAAAGTCCTCCGTCTCGGACTCCTCCCTGCCAAAGGCTCTGACCACACGCACACCAGTCAGGTTCTCCCTGGTAGCGCTCAGCACCTTGTCAAGCCCGGACTGTACCTGCTTATAGCGTGGCATGGTCCACAGCATTACCCCAAAAACCACCACAGACAATAGGGGTATCACTGCTGCGAAGATAAGCGCCGCCCTCCAGTCGATGGTAAAAGCCATCACCATGGCTCCAAGCACCACAAACGGTGAACGCAGCAGCAACCGCAGGGTCAGGTTCATTCCGTTCTGCACTTGGTTTACATCACTTGTCATGCGGGTGATCAGGGTCGATGGTCCTTGTACGTCCATGTCCGAGAAGCTCAGCCCCTGTATCCTCTCAAACAGCGCCGCCCGCAGCCTTGCGGCAAAGCCCACCGAGGCCTTTGCCGCGAAATACTGCGCCGTCAGCGAGCAGGCGAGCCCCACCACGCCCAGGCCCACCAGCACCGCGCACATACGTATAATATAATCCCTGTCCCTGTTTCCTATACCGGTGTCTATTACCGCCGCCATCACCAGTGGCACAAGCAGCTCGAAGGAGGCCTCCAACAGCTTGAACAGGGGGCCCAGCACACACTCCTTGCGGAAGCCCTTCATGTAAATCAATAGCTTTTTCATCAGTTGCTTCCTCCTTCCAGTTTATTTAACCTCCATAATGTAGACTTGGCAGGGATTCTGCTCGTCCCAGAGTGTTGGGAAAGTCTCCAGCTCCTGAAAGCCTAGGCTCTGATAAAACAGATTTGTCCTGTCATAGTCAGGATAACAGCCCATCTGTACTGTCTTCACTGTAAGGAACTTAAAGCCTTCGTCTTTAGCGTACCTATACAGTGCCCAAAACAGCTCCCGGCCCAGCCCTTTACGGTGATGCTCTCTTGATACTCCCATCACATATATCTCCCCGGCACAGCCGCTGGTGGGCCTAAACGCTGTAAAGCCTATAGCCTTGTCGGAATCTATGTCCGCCCACACCGGCAGTTCCCGGCAGCCCAGGGCATATTCCTCTACAGATTCCGGGTTCCCAAACCAGTCCGGCAGAGACCTCAGTATCTCACGGCAGACACGCTCTTTTATATCCTTTTCTGTTACCTCTATTATCATGTTCTCCCGCTGCCTCCCTTATTCCATAGAAAGTGTCGTGAACAACTCCGGCCTTCTATCAGCTGTATAGCCGACAGGCTTTTCGCCGCCTGTTTCTACCTCGATTGTAAAGGCGCCGTACTTCCCTTCAATTTCAAGAAGCTCCCTGCCGCTTGCGTCAAAAGCGAAAGCCAGTGGTATTTCTCCGCAGAAATGGCAGCAGCCCACCACAGGCAGTTCGTTCTCGATAGCTCTTGCCTTAGCAAGGCTTCGCCACTGGTCATATTGCAAACGGTGATACATGCCGGTGCCTATAATGTTCACCATCAGCGCCGGACACTCAAGGGCCATCACCCGGCAGACCTCGGGGAAATGCACCTCATAGCAGATGGGCACGGCCAGCTTTCCAAGGCTGCTGTTCAGACAGCGAATAATATTCCCCGGCCGCTTCTTCTCCCGTTCTGTAGCCGTCAGTATGCACTTTGTGTACTCATCTATGGCCTTACCGCTTTCTATCACAACCGCCTTCTCAAGGTTTCCCTCCCTGTACCCCGCAAGCACAGTGCCCGGTCTTTCTGCGGTCAGCCCCAAGGCCAGCGTCAGGTCCTCCTTTGAGCGAAGGAAACCCTCTGGGAATACAGTTAAATCGGCCGGCTCACCCAGAAGCCTTGGCAGCTCCTTTTCTGCAGCAAAGCGCTCCGGCACCATCAAACATACTCTCATATTTTCCTCCTTACAGCTTAGTCAGCCTTGCGAAGTTTGCCATCAGCTTTTTCGTACCAGCCTTGTCAAAGGCTATCTCCAAAAGAGTATCATTCGCCATGGGCGTGGCGCTGAGAATCAGCCCTGTGCCAAAGGTCTTATGCTGCACGCTGTCCCCCACTTTATATGTACCGGCGGGAGTGGGTTTATGGATTGGCGGCCTATATGTTGTCTTGGCCTTGGGGGCCGTCCCCTCCCCGCCGCTTAGTGCGCTGCCGAAAGTTATGCTTTCCGGCCTATAGGCGTATTCCCTTGAGCGGCTGCGCTCTACAAGCTCCCCCGGTATCTCGTCCGCAAAGCGAGATATCCTATTGTGACTGGTGGAGCCGAATATCATGCGGCTCTCGGCATTATAGATATATAGCTCCTCCCGGGCCCTGGTGATGGCAACATACGCAAGCCTGCGCTCCTCCTCCACCTCCGAGGGGTCGTACAGCACCGAGTTTCCGGGAAATACTCCCTCCTCCCAGCCGGGTAAAAACACCACCGGGAACTCCAGGCCCTTTGCTGAGTGTATGGTCATGAGCACCGCAGAATCCGCTTCTGCGTCGTAGTTGTCAATGTCCGTAAACAACGCCACCTCCTCCAAGAATCCCGAAAGGCTGGCCTCTTCACCGTTCTCCTGCTCATAGCGCTGAAGCATGGTGGAGAGCTCCTGCACGTTCTCTATGCGCTCCTCGGCCTTCTCGG
>ERZ777305.3643-NODE-3643-length-10193-cov-4.474551_pt1 | contig 10193 bp, 7 predicted proteins | sample MGYA00374965_ERZ777305 | MGnify/ENA primary metagenome ERZ777305 (study PRJEB29328, sample SAMD00013331) | mouse gut metagenome | study: EMG produced TPA metagenomics assembly of the Metagenome analysis of fecal microbiota from mouse which was promoted...
AAGCTGAATCGGAGTCCATAAGCAAGAACGTTTCTTGGGGCATTCGACAAAGCTTCAAAAATGGCAATGTGCCAATGCAATACGCAAGACTGCTCGGATATAGAAAAGGTGATTATGACAAGCCCGAAATAGTTCCCGAGGAAGCGGAGATCGTTAAGGGAATATACCGACTCTACCTTGACGGAATGAGTTTAAATATGATTGTCGACAGGCTGAATGAAAAAGGTCTGACGACAAAAGGCAGCAATTCGCCATACAGGAAGGAGGTCGTTCAGCGCATTTTAACGAACGAAAAATACACGGGCGACGCACTTCTGCAAAAAACATATGTGACCGACTGCATTACCAAGAAAACTCGTAAGAACAACGGAGAACTTCCGATGTACCTTGTAAAGAACCATCACGAACCGATAATATCTCATGAGGATTTTAACAGAGTTCAGGAAGAAATGGCGCGGAGGTCGGCAAAGCGAGTAATTGCGGACAAGCTCACCAAAGGCGAACAAGGCAAATACAGCGCCAAATATGCGCTGTCCGAATTGCTGATCTGCGGCGAGTGCGGTTCGCATTATCGTCGAGTAACATGGACAGCAAAGGGCTACAAGGAAATAAAGTGGCGGTGCATAAACAGAATACAGTACGGCAAGAAGAAATGTCACGATTCTCCGACGGTTGATGAACAGGCGCTCCACAGAGCGATTGTGAGTACAATAAACAAGTTTTGTGAGGTCAGGGACGATGTGGCAAAGGTGCTTCGGGAAAGCATAACCGAGGTGCTTGACCCAAATCAGAACGGCAGCGTCCGTGCGGCGCAGCAGCGGATCGACGAGCTTGCTCGGAATATGGATGAGCTGATAAAGCTGGCGGCCTTACCCGAAACAGTCGCCACAGCAATGACGGATATCGAGAGATTCAGCGAGGAAATGAAAACGCTGCGGGAGTTCATCGAAACCGAAAAAGCGAAACAAATGACGGCTCAAAGAGGTTCCGCCGAGCTTGACGCGATTCTGGAACGGCTCGAAAACGAGGATTTCACCATGATTGAATACGATGACGTTGCGGTACGGCAGCTTATCGAAAAAATCACGGTCGAGAGCAAGGATACCATAACGGTGACCTTTAAAGGCGGCTTTGAAATACGAAAGGACTTAAATGGAGATTGAAATTCCGGCATGGCTTTATGAACTGCTGCTTATAGAAGCGGCAGAAACGGATTCCGCGGTTGAAGAAATCGCGGAATTTTGCTTTAGGAAATTTATGGATAGGAGCGATAACAATGTCAACGAATGAAAAGAAAGGTGTTACCGTCAAGATCGATGCGGAATTACACGCTGAAGTCAGGCGGTACATTGAAGATCACGAAATGACGATGGGGGAGTTTGTGAGCCTTGCGCTTCAAAATAAGCTCCACCCCAAACTTAATATTCAGGAGGATAAGAACATGGGAAATATGAGAACGCTGGCATTTCAGGTGCCGGAGGAGCTGTTTCAGAAAATCAAGGATTACCTGCAGCGTAACCACATAACGCAGAAGCAGTTCGTGATTGGGCTGATTGAGAACGAGATCGAACGTGATCTGACACAGCGCGCAGCCGTGAGCGAGACACCGACCGATTCCGAGAGAGTGGCAGAGGAACACCCAGAAAGTCAAGAAACAGCCGCTGTGAGCGATTTTGAGAGCGTTTCCGAGGAAGTCGGGGAACAACCCGAGGAACAGGAAAGCACCGATTTTTCGGACGATTTTGACGACGAGAGCGAGGAATCCGAAAATCCCGATGAGGATGAGGATGAGGATTTGGACGAAAACGAGGATCAGGACGAGGGCATGGGTATGGCAATGGGGATGTAGAGGAAGGGAAAGTAGCTTAACAGATAAAGACGGACGGTTGTAGAGCGTCCGTCTTTATCTGTAAGTGCGTACATAGAAGCGGAGATAAGATAAAGTCCGTGTCAAGCTTATGTAAAATTGCACAAGCTGAAGTGTCGCATTTTGTTAAAAAAAGAGATTTTATTGCCATTCACGCAGGAATATTGCCATTCACGCAAAACGCACAAAAAGAGGATTGAAAAATATACCAAAGTATACTATAATAATTTTAGGTGAATTTGTCCAACGTTGGATAATTGTATATTATCCATTTGATGCAACACCGCATTTTTTCATCATTCGATTATGCCTGCTTATTGCACATATTTAGTGCGGACAGTCTAGTATTCGATAAATGAAATTTATGCATTATGACGGGAAGAACACAAGCAACACGAAAGACTACTGTTTGGGGTAGAGCAATGACATTGATTGTAATGATTATAGTGTTACTTTCACTATAATCATTACTATTTTAAGGAGAGAAAACGCTGAATGAACTTCTGAAAAAAAGAAGCAGAGGAACTGACACGAGCAGTGCGCTACGAGTGCCACGAGGCTCGTAAGGGCTATCGCAGCAAACATTACAGCCGCAAGTCCAGCACTACCTCTGGGGAGGTAGTACTGAATATGCCGAAGCTGAGAGGCTTAACATTTGAAACGGAAATAATTGAGCATTACCGCAGGTGCTAAAACTCCGTTGAGGAAACACTCATCGAAATGTACCTTGCCGGAGTGTCAGTACGCCGTGTCGAGGATATAAGCGAAGCACTTTGGGGAAGCAAGGTGTCAGCACCAACTATCAGCAAGCTGAATAAAAAGGCTTATATTCACATTGAGGAATGGCGTAACAGAGCGCTTAAAGGCAAGTATCCATATGTCAAGGTTGAGGACAATATTGAAGAAACGCTGACATTCATGGATTTCCTGTATCAACATTGGCTGAAGATATGCACCAACAACGTCATTGAACGCATGAACAGGGAGGTTCGACGGCGAACAAGGGTAGTTGGTGACTTTCCTGACGGCAATTCCGTCTTAATGTTCGTGCGTGCAAGACTGCGTTATGTTGCGGGAAAGAACTGGGGTTCTAACCGTTATCTCTGCATAAAATGTATGGGTTGCGCTTCTGAACATTGACATTTTGTGCTTACTATTATGAATTCTATAGGAAGATTTGCGAAAAATATACTTGACATTACCTATGGAAAAGGTTCTTGTAGATACTTGTTCAATGACGAAGCATTTGGTGACAAAGAAATTACTTTAAAATGGTTATTTAGAAAATGATTGACATTTACACCTTAATAGTGTTATAATTAATAACGTAATTGGTAAAATTTATGAAGCGGGGGTCTTTATGAGCGTACAAGTATATGATATTAGAAATAAAATGTTTAGGGATTTAAATATTGGTAATTTTGATGATGATATGGAGTGCGGTTTTGTTTTATTTACTCGAGAAATATTTGGTGTTTTAAAAGATTATTACTTCATATGTGGATATGTACTAATTGATAAGAAATATAGATCAATTTCTCCAATTGATATCCAAAAAGAAAAAGTAGTGATTTTTGAAGGAACTTATAATTGTATGCCAGAAGACTTGAAAGAGAAATTGGAGGATTATAATATTCAGAGTTGTACTACCTCAAGGGTTATTTCTTCTTTTTTCTTTATTTGGCAATTTGCTTTGGACGATGATGTTTTTAAAAAATATGGAGATTTTATCGAATTATGTTACAATATATTAAGTTCAAAAGAAAGATTTGCAGTTTTATGTGATAAAGGCATTAATTTGTATGAGCCGGAAACTTTTGAAGAACTATGCTATTTCGTTCAAAACATTTTTGCTTTGACTGAGATTGATATTAATAGTCTTGATTACTCTAAGCAGATTAGGTATTTGATTGACTCGTTAAAACGAGGGTACCATATGAATTTTTCTGATTTAGATATTCAAAGTTGTTACATACAGATTAGTAAAATAGCCGATGAAAGGTGGAAATTATCAAAATGAATATTGCAGGTTTAGGAAGCCCTTATTGGTATGAATGGGAAATAGGGTTACTGGAATGCCTTAAAATGATGCGTGATGTCACGATTAAATCCGTTGTTTTGCAATCCTCTGACTTTATTTCATTGGATGACGTTGTTGTGAATAATAATGATGGGAGCATTGTCAATATTCAGGTAAAGCATACTGATTGCGAAGATAATTTTACATACTCCTCTTTAACATCAGGCAAAACACCAATGATAAAAAAATGGACAACGGAATGGCATAAAAAAAAGAGCAACTACAATATACGAGAGATTCGAATCGTCACAAACCGTAAATGGGGTGCGGCGAAAAGTGAAGAAAGATGTTCATTTAATGATTTCATCATAGATGTATTCCCCATTTTGAAAACTAATTATAATTATATTGGCGAAGATGATAGCAAGAAATTAGCTATAGAATGGTTTAAAAAACAAATCTCATATTTAGGTGATGAAGCTTCAGAGTTTGTGAAAATACTGTCTTTTGTTCAAGAAGGTGATTTAGAATCGGTCAATCTGAAAATTAGAGAAAATGTTGCAAGCATACTTGGAACTGACCGAAAGGAAGCATTAAACAATGCCACAAATAGCTTGCTGGCAAAGTTAGAAACATGGTCAACTTCAAAAAGAAAGCGTCAAGAGATATTTAGTGAAGATATCTATAAAGCTTTATGTGTTTCACCAACAAATTTGCCCAAATATGAGCTTTATCCTGAGAAACCAATATTCCCTTCGAGAGAGACATTTGGACAATTGTTTGTATCAACATTGAAGACTAGCAACAAAAAAATGTACTTTTTGCAAGGATTACCGGGCTCTGGAAAAACCAACTTCGTCAGTTATCTAGCACAGCTTGAGGATTCCATTGTTGATTTCCGATTTTATACTTATTTGCCTGTTAATAAAGAACATCCGTCTTTTAGTGATGACGAGGGATTTTATAATGGCGAGTTGCTTTGGGGGAGCATCCTTATGCAGCTAAAGGACAAATTTGAAAAAATTGGGAAACTATATGAATTGGGGTTTCCTCTTATATATGGCTATTTATCAGTAACCGAAAAACGAGCAAAGGTCTTAGAGTATCTGCCTTTATATGCAAAGATAATTGGTCGTACTTGTTATGTTTTTATAGACGGACTGGATCATGCTGCAAGGTCAAACGATGCTCGAAACTCATTTTTGTCACAGTTGCCTTTGCCCGAGGATATCGGAGAGGCAGTAAAAATAATTCTTGTTGGGCAACCGGTCAATGATAAGTACCCAACAAGATTGTTGCGCAACGAACAGATTGAATATATTAGTTTACCAGTATTAGAAGAACCTGATATTATTGTGCTGTTATCAAATTATGAAATTGATGTGCCGGGAGTGGATATCTCAACACTTGCTCAAAGCATTATCTCTGTTGTTGGTAATAATGCATTAAATGTAATATTTGCAATATATGAAGTGAAAAAGATGCAGAGAGATTATACTTTTGATTTGATTATTTCTTGTCTACAAGAGCGACATCTAAATTCTCAAATTGATAGGTATTACGAATGGATAGTATCCTCAATTGAAAGAAGTGTTCCTTTGCTAAAGATTGAATTGATTTTTGCTTTTGCGTCTCAGAAAATACCTGCAAATCACATCGCTGAAATATGTGACGTAAAATTAGAGGAGGTAGTGTTTGTTCTAAAAAAAATGTATCCACTTGTCGTAAGTGATTGTGATAAATACTATACTTTTCATAATGATGTTAGGCTGTATTTCAAGAATGTAATTATTCACGATAGCAATTTTGAAACATTGGCATTATCAATTTATGACAAGATTACTCACGCTGATTGTTTAGGCGGCTATAAATATGATATTTTATTTGGCTTGGCATATGAACTTTGCGACAAGCAATTATTATTTGACCTTTTCTCAACTGAATATATTATGAACTCAATTCAATATGATGTTTCAGTAACTAAGCTGATTCAACAGTTCCAAACTGTTTCACAGATAATGGTTGAATCAGGCAATCTAGAAAACATTGATAAAGTAAGTTTGGCTGCTGCTACGATATCACAATATATTAACTGTGCTCAGTATTTTGCTAAAGAACATCTTTTGTATGAGGACTATTCAGATGATCATATCACTGAATCTGAAAAATATATACTGGATTGGCACAAAAATATTAATGAAATTGTATATGATATTTATACGCTTTTGAAAAGAAAATTGTTGAGCCGTGCAAATAAGTTGTTTGCAGAATATCTATCAAATAGTACACTTGTTGATTTTCTGTATAGCGACGACTCCGATTTAAGCTTTTGTGAAAGAAGCGGATTCATTTGCAGATATTTTGCCCCCCATATTCTCGAGCATGAGGAAGTTTGTGATAGCAATAACTATACGCGCTTTGTAAAGGGGTGGCTTGATGCAAGCCGTGAATTTGTTGACTTGTCAGGAATACAGGTGACATTTACATTTTGTTTATGTAATCGAGACGATTTTATAAAGTATATAGTTAATGTGTGCTCTGCAGACCTTGAAAATAACACTTTTGATCAACTCTGTGATTTTTTATCTGAACATGATGTATCAATTATATCTTTGATAGAGCTTTGTGTAAAGGGTATTTTTTCGGGCTATAACACTATCGAGCTTCAAAAGATTATTCTAGCTAGGCGAGGAGAGATATTAACATCGGAAGATTTTGATTACAATACAGATAGAATTGTATGGTTTTTCAAGATGTTTTTTTGCACATTTCCTGATAGCACCATCAAAAAGGAAATAACAGAATCATATTATGAAATCCTAGAAAAATGTCACATTAAACAAGGCGACAGGGGATATCGTGTTGCATTAGCTCAATTTTCATTAGCTGAAAGAGAAATACAACTATTTTACTATGGTTGCAACCAAAAGACTGATGAACAAATACACGACATATATGAGACTGTTTTTTTCTCACGCAAATACGGCTCGGGTTCGTGTTTTGATTGTAATTGGCATCAATTACGGCACTTCCTGCTGAATGTACTATTCAATCATTATAAAAAAGTTGATGCAATTTTGTTGGCAGAAATATGCGATGAAATAAAGCCACTATTCACATGGGAAAATCCCCAATATGTTACTGAATTATCTGATTTGTTCTATATAGCAAATGCTAAAGATAGTTTTGTTGAAATCGCAGAACGCTGGTGTGGTCCAAATGGAATTCTGTGGGATCAATCATACGACATCATTGAGGATATAAGCGACGACATTGTTGATTTACTGAATGAATTTGATTTGGAATCACAATCAAGTATTATTAAGAAACGGGTTCTATTTAAGTTGTTTGGATATGTTGGTCATAAAGATTATTCTTTAAACGGTTTGCTGGAATGTTATAAGCTTATGCCGCTCAACGAGGATAAACTCTTAAAATATGGCATGGAGCTGTTAACAATATCTGATAAAGCATCCTCTATTGGAGACAATCGAATGTCAGGGGATGTTGATACTGAAATATTTAAGACTGCAGCACAATTAGGCGTTCCATATGTCAATGGTTTGTTTGAACTCAAAAACAATCCTACAGACTTTTTGTATTGGCGAAAATGTTTGCTAGATTCTTTTTATAACCGGCTTTCCGAAAAAGAATGGGGGGATAATGAATTGATTGCGTTGTACTCTATTGTAAATGCCTGGATAAATGCAGAAATTGAATCGTCAGAAAACAAATATGATGATGCTTTGGAGTTTTTATATAGATACAACAGACAAATTGTAGAAAAAGTCAAAGGCGAAAAGCTTAAAGATAAATTGATAGAATTGGGGAATTGTCATCCAACGATAAATTCTGAATCGGATTCTTATGGCCAAGTTGTTGAGCATAAAGATAGCTATAAAGATATCATCGAGGATATTTCCATCAATGGATATGATTGCAATGCAGAACAAAAAGTTATTGCAACATTTTCAAATCTATATGATGATCAGGTTAAATTGCTCATTAGCATTGGTAAAGAAATTGAGGTAGCAACCCATCCGGATTTTGTTTCAAATTGTGTGATTGAATACATAACCAGAAGACGAAAATACGGATATCGTGGAACAGGATTAAATCAACTAATTAAAGAATTTAATTTTTTCTTTACAAATGCTGATTGGCTAAGACTGTTTGATAATATTGTATCTTCGATTTCTACATTGGATATGGATGGCTTTTATAGCATTAGTGACGATATAGAAACATTGTGTTTGTATTATATTATAAGTGTACATCCTGATCGTTTGGAAGAGCTTTTTTCTTTCAAGCTTGATATGCATTGGAATTGGTTATCGGCTTGCGAATTAATCAGTCAGCGTCTGTATGAATTATCTATTGATACAAGTATAGAAACCTTGTATGATTTTGCAAGATTTCAGCTCGGAAGTATCAAGTGGGACTCATAGTAAATGATATTTGGTATAGCATACGGCCCAGGCAAGCCTAGACTTATCCTGGGCTAGGTTCGGACTTTCTATTATGTTTCCCTTCGTTGTTGATTTAAAAATCTATTTGGTCACGATTTCACAACTAAATGTTACTAAAAAGATTTTATGCCCACAAACGGCGGTACAAAGCCATTTGTGGGCATAAATCTTGTAAAAAACAGGATTCGCGGTCCACAGATATTTTCGACACGAAAGTGGACTTGAATCCTCCCCTACAAAATTTTCTTGGCTGAAATTGGATATTTTGACGAAAAGCCCTGTGGGTGATTTCTCAATTTCGAGGAATCAATCACAGGGCTTTTTTTGTTACACAGAGTTGTTACCAAAAAGATGTAGACGGGATTTGAACCATTTTGGCAACAAAATTTCTGCGGTTGAATTTATGCAACTCGCACAAAGCGCCTGTGAGCAATCTCTTAATTATGAGAGGTTAATCATGGGCGCTTTTTTCCGACAACACGATGTTGTCGCAGTTTGCCCAAAAGGCGGCAAAGTTCGGAAGAATCAATCAGCCACCAAACCTTGACAGGCTGGAATATAAATTTGGAGGAATCAATATGAGCAACGAAAATAAGCGCACAAAACCCGACTGCCCACTGATCGGGGAGGATGGGAACATATTCCATTTGGTTGGAATCGCGGCGAAAACTCTGAAAAGAAACGGTATGTCGACGGAAGCGACCGAAATGTCGGAAAAGGTTTTCAACAGCGGCAGCTATGAGGAAGCACTCGGCATAATCGGTGAGTACGTTAACATCACCTCGGTCGACGAACCCAGCGAAGATATTGGTTTGAAGATGGGATAACGGAGGTATCAAAATGATCAAAGCAACAATTCAGAACAGCCCTTACTGTACGGAAATATGTTTTTACTGTTCGGAAGCGGAGCTGTCGAAAAAGCTCGGCGAGATCGGAATGAACCCGGAACATCTCGCGCCTATGGCAACGGTTATCGAAATCGAACCCGCAGAGTTGTCCATGTTTGAGGACTGCGATGTGAGTCTCGATGCACTGAACTATCTTGGAAAGCATATGGACGGCATGGACAAAGAAGAACGCAATCAGTTCCTCGCCGTGCTTTCAAGCGGTGAAACCGGGATCGGGAGCAGCTTGAAGAACATAATCAACCTTACCTACAACTTAGCGAGGTTCACGCCTATAGAGGATACGGACGATCTTGAAAGCGCAGGGCGGACACATATGTTAAACGTCCGAGGATATCTATCCGAATCCGAGTACAATAACGGCGAATGGCTTGCCGAGCAGGGCATGAAGCTGTTGGAATCCGGCAGCGGGATAGACACCGATTACGGAAAGCTCTATATTAATAAGGAAATACCGTTTGACGAGGTTTTCAACGGCACTACATTTCCCGCCTATTATTGCGAGATGAATTCGGTCGCTGAAATTGCGATTGAATACGATAAATTGACTGAATTTGTGGAAATGCCGTGTGACGATATGTTGATCCAAAAGGCGCTGTGCAGACTCGGTGCGGACGATATTCTCGACTGCAAGATCGAAGTCGATTCGAGCAGAGATATTTCCAACGAATGGTGGGAAAAGATATGCGAAGTCGAAAAGACAAAGGATATTTTCGGGCTGAACGAGCTGCTGAAAACCGAGGATGTTTGCATAAAACGGGAACTGCCCAAAAGCGTATTCTATCGGGAAATGTCAAAATGGCTGAAGAAAAATGAGTTTGATTTTTTCGAAAAAGACGGCTGTATGATAGTTTCCGTTTATGATGGTGCGGAGGCGAAGTGATTTTGTCAATATAACTTTACACAATTTTCTCAAAAAAAACGAGTTTTTT
>ERZ777305.3645-NODE-3645-length-10181-cov-12.227138_pt1 | contig 10181 bp, 7 predicted proteins | sample MGYA00374965_ERZ777305 | MGnify/ENA primary metagenome ERZ777305 (study PRJEB29328, sample SAMD00013331) | mouse gut metagenome | study: EMG produced TPA metagenomics assembly of the Metagenome analysis of fecal microbiota from mouse which was promoted...
GGGACAGCGCGTTTCGCTTTCCGATAGAGAGTTTGATTCACCTTCGTTTCTTGGTAGAGTTCGTCGCCCGCGTGGGCGACTCGGATTTCACCGACGAGGAATTCGAAAAAGAGATTAAAAGCAAATCCTTAATGGAATTGATGAAAGTGATGTTTAAGTTGGAACCTTAATTTTTCTCGGGCTGCGGCCTGCGGAGACCGCGAACGAGTGTTAAACGAGTTGCGGGCCTCCGCCGGGGCGAGGCTGCGGCCCGCGCGACTCTTCGGTCGCAAAAATTTATGGTATCCCGACAAGTCGCATTCGGTTAGAACGGATATCCGACGCCGAAGTTGAGGGCGGTGTTTTTCCATCGGAGGTTGTGGATCCATTTCGATTCGCCCACGCGGTTGGGGCTGTAAATCTGTATGCCCCAGTCGAGACGCAGGATCACGAATTTGATGTCGAGGCGCAGACCCACGCCTGTGTTGAATCCCAACTGTTTGTAGAAGCTGTCGAAGCGGAATATTCCGTCGTCGGGCACCTTCGATTTGTCCATGCCGAGATACCACACGTTGCCCAGATCGAAGAAGGTCGCGCCGTGGAACATGCCCCAGATGGGGAATCGGAATTCGAGATTGGCCTCCAGACGCATGTCGCCCATCTGCACGGGATAGGGGGTATCCTCGGCGGGGGTGCTGCCCGGGCCGAGAGTTCGGGGAGTCCATCCGCGCATGCTGTTGCTGCCGCCCACATAGAACAGACGGTCGAAAGGCAGCGCGGTGGAGTTGCCGTAAGGTACGCCCACGCCCGCGAATATGCGGCCCGCGACGGACGATTTCTCGCCGAGCATGATTTGGCGGTTGATGCTTATGTCGCCGCGAACGTATTGCGAATAGCGCACGCCGAGGATGTTGTAGTAGCCCTCGGGAGTCTTTTTCGAAAAGGCGCGTTCGAACAGGTTGAGCAGGTTGCCCGCCGACTCGAAGTTGATGCGCATGCCTATCTGTCTGTTGGGATTGTTGTAGGCGTAGGAGCCCGACAGGCCGACGATGGCTTGGGTCATGTAACTCTGCCGCAGATATTCGTTCTTGAGCGAGTTGAAGAAGTCTTGGTTTATGTAGCCGACGTTGATCCAGTTGAGGTCGATCGGACGTATCTGGTAGTTGTAGCGGCCGTTTATGCTGCGCCACGAGTAGGTCCACGTCGCGCGCGACAAGTCGCGGCGATAGTAGGGACGGTCCTGATAGTTGAACGACAGCTCGACCTTGGTTCGGGGCATGTTGATCTTGCGCGTCGAGAGCCTGAAGGGCAGGATGAAGCGAGGGAACGACAGTCCGACCGTGATGCCCAGCTCGTTGGCCCTGCGCTTGCCCGTGCCGTGGGCCTTCATATACTCGTAACCCACCGTAAAGGCGGTGTTGAGGGTCTCCACGCCGCGGAACAGATTGCGGTTCTGGTATCCTATGGTCGCGTTTATGCCGTAAAAGCTCGATGTGGTGCTTCCCTCGAGCTCGACGCTGAAGCCCTGCTTGAGCGTGGGGGTGGCGAGTATGTAGCAGTGCAGATACCCCTCGCGGATGTCTTCGAATTTGTCGGGCGTGTAGGCCGCGCGCCCCTCGCCAGCGTAGTGGACGTAAACGGTGTCGCTCTCGTCGCGGGGCACCTCCTCGAAGGCTATTCGCGCGCTCTTGAAGTATCCCAAAGCCATTATTTCGTTGTAGGTGCGGTCGACCTGCGAGGCGCTGTAAACGGTGTTGGGGGTGAGCGGTATGGCGGTGTGGAGCACCGCGGGACGCACGTTGGGGCGTCCTTCGGTGATGATGTTCAGACCTTGGTAACGCACCGTGTCGAGCCGCTCGCTGCGGTTGAGCTGCATGCGGTCGACGGTGGGGTTGTAGTCGGGCATCACGTCGATGGAGGCGATGCGGTAGACGCGGTTGTTGTCCATGATGGCGCGGCCGCGCTCGTCGTATCCCGCGAGGTTGCGTTTCACGATCATCTTGATGCCCACCCTGCGATCGCCGAGCAGCGTATCGACGCGGTATTCGATGTTGTTGACCGAGAAGTTGAAGTATCCGCGGTCGTTCAGGTAGGAGGCTATGCGTTCGCGCTCCTTGTCGAGCGTCGTTATGTCGAATATCTCGCCCACGTGCAGCAGCGACGAGAGCGAATCGGCGTCGATCAGGGGGGCCAGCATCTTGTCGCGGAAGTCGTACGAGATGCTGCTTATGCGGTACGGCTCGCCCTGATGCGTGCGGTAGGTGACGTATGCGCGCTTGCGGCGGCGGGTGGTGTCCACCTCGTACTCCACCGTCGAGGAGTAGTAGCCGCGCGAATCCATATAGGTCTTGAGGTTCTGCGCGCTCTTGTGCGTGAGCGACATGTCGAGCAGCACGGGCTGCTGTCCCACCTTGCGCTTGAAGTTGTTCCACCAGTTGTCCTTGTCGGGATTGGCCAGATTGTAGGCCCAGACGTAAAAGTTGGTGCCGAGGAAACGTTTGTTGGGCGTCTGGCGCACGTACTGTTCGAGGCGCGACGAACTTATGCGCTCGCTCTTGGGCGCCTGCCTGTCATCCTCGACCGTGACCTTTTGCAAAAAGTACTCTCCCTCGGGGATTCTGCGCGTGACGCTGCACGCCGAGCACAACACCGTGCTCAGGAGCGCTATTATCGCTGTTCGTCTTGCCGTGATGCGCATTCGTTACCGAATTATTGTGCGTTGATACTCCGTACGAAGCGGTCGTATGCGGCCGTCTCGTCGTCGCGGTTCTCGGTGCGGGTCACCGCCGCGATGCCCGAGGCGTCGTGCTCGACCGTGCCGAACCATTCGTAAGTGGCGTTTCCCGTAAGGCGCGTTACGATCCTCCCGCCGCTCGCGCGGCAGAGGCAACGCACCATGCCGCCGCGGTTGTAGACCTCGATCGGCTCGCCCTCGCGGCATGCGCCCGTCAGCGTCGCCGCCGTGCTGCAAGCCGTCATGGCCGTGCCGCACGAGTAGGTTATGCCCGCTCCGCGCTCGAAGGTGGCGGCGAAGAGGGACTGCGGCCCCCGACGCTCGTACATGCTCACGTTTATGCCGCGCGGAAAATCCTCCCCGAGCCGCGCGACGGCCTCGCCCATGCGCTCCAACTCCCGCATGTCGATCCGTTCGACCTCGGCCACGATGTGCGGATTACCCAAATTGAGTGCCGTAAAACGCAGCGGCGACTCCAACGACGGGATAACCTCGGCCACGAAGCGTTCGGCTCCGCGGGCGAACCCGAAATCGTCGCTCGACGTGCGCACCTCGATGTCGACGCCGTAAGTCGGAATCTCGGGGGCGATCCGCTCGGCGCGGCAGGCGGGGTAGCGGCGTCCGCCCGAGAGCAGCGTGAAACTCTCGGCGCGCAGATAGCGTTCGTCGACGAGACGCGCCACGCAGCGTATGCCGTTGCCGCACATCTCGGCCTCCGAGCCGTCGGGGTTGAACATCCGCATCGCGTAGAGCCCGTCGACGAGCGCGACATACAACGCTCCGTCGCATCGGCCCGACTCCTCGCGGCCGCACAGCTCGCGGGCGAAGGCGCCCAAATCGCGGGGCGCGGCGGCATTCTCGGCCGTGAGGTCGATCATTACGAACTCGTTGCCCGAGCCGTGGCATTTTATTATTTCAGTAAGCATCTTCGTGTGAATTGCGTTTCGTTGCCGAAAATATCGTTCAAAAATACTAATATTTCATCCGCCGCGCAAATATATTTTCGCGCCGCGCTCTTTTCCTGCTACCTTGCGGACGAAATATCAACCCCGCCGACGCGTCTTTGTCGAATTTTTGTTAATTTTACGCTTCGAATACGGCGCGCGTCCGTATCGCGACAGAATTTAAAGCATACCTTAATTTTATGAAAGAGAAGTTCATAATGGCCGGATCCACGGCCCTGCATATAGCCGACTCGTGCAAGGGCGACCGCTGCGTCGTGCTGCTGCACGGTTATCTCGAATCGATGTACGTGTGGGACGACTTTCTGCCCCTGCTTACCCCCTCGGTGCGCGTCATCGCGCTCGACATCCCCGGGCACGGCATTTCGGAGGTGAAGGGCGAGGTGCACACGATGGATATGATGGCCGCGACCGTTCGCGACATGCTCGACGCCTTGGGCATCGAACGCGCCACGCTGGTGGGCCACTCGATGGGCGGATATGTCTCGCTGGCCTTCTGCGCCGCCTATCCCGAGCGGCTGGACGGCGTGGTGCTGCTCAGCTCGTCGCCGAGCCCCGACGACGAGGTGAAGCGCGAGAACCGCCGCCGTGAGATCGCTCTGGTGCGGGCGGGAAAGAAAGACGTGCTCGCGCGCGTGGCGCCCGAGACGGGTTTCGCCGAGGCGAACCGCGCCCGACTCAAGCGATACATCGACGATCTGGTGGAGCAGGTGCACATCACCGAGGACGAGGGCATCGTGGCCCTGCTCGGGGGCATGATCGAGCGTCCCGACCGCAACGAGATGTTGCGCGCGAGCAAGGTGCCGCAACTCTTCATACTGGGCAAGCACGACAACTACATCCCTCTCGCCGCGGCCGAAAAGATCGTCGCCGACAATCCGCAGGCGCGGGTGGTGTGGCTCGAAAATTCGGGCCACATGGGCTTCATCGAGGAGCCGCAGAAGACCGCTGACGCCATCCTCGACTTCGTACTGGGCGGAGAGTAGGCTGGGCGTCTGTTTTATTAATGCCTAAAAAATATCCGTTACCTTTTGGCCGCGCAAAAGGTAACATAAATTTTAATAAAGATATTGCGGTTCGAAGAACCGCGCGGGCCGCAGCTTCCGCCCAGCGGAGGCCCGCTATTCGCATTCGCTCATTCACGCGGTCGCTCCGCAGGCTGCTGCCCGAATGCCTGAAAATATACGTTACCTTTTGCGCGGCCAAAAGGTAACGCCAACCGACGCCAAGCCGAGGGCAATCGTGCTTGCATGAATTGCCGAGGCGCGAAGGAGGAAAACAAGCGAAGCGCAGTTAAAAGCCGCCGCGGTGAAACGATTTCGGGGTCGGTCTCGCGACTGCGCTAAATCGGATGCCTTCGGCACTTTTGAAGCAATCAAAAGGTCTCCGATTTTTTACGCTCCGTCGCCGCGACCGCCCTTTGTCCGAAATCGTTCCTGCCGCGGTTAAAGCTGACGCATGTATATTTGCAGTTCGCAGAACTGCGCGGGCCGCAGCCTCGGCGCGCGGAGGCCCGCTATTCGCATTCGCTCATTGCGCGAGCCCCGCAGGCTGCTGCCCGAATATATTATAAAGGTATTTGCGACTCTTCGAGTCGCGCAGTTCGCCGCCGCCCCACTGCGGCGGACTGCAACTCGCTTTTCGCTCGTTTGCGTCCTCCGCCGTCGGCGAACAGCTCTCTCCAGAAGCCCATAATCCTCAAAAAAACACAAATAACAACAAAAAAAGCATGCTATTTGTTGTATGATTCAATTATTCGTACTACTTTTGGGACAAGCGATCCGTCGAAATGCGACGTGAATCGCATTGCTGTCGTCGTAAACGTGGAAAATTTACAGCCAGACAGCATAAGAGGATGTCCTACTTCGGATCGTTAACCACGCTCCGAATGGTAGTGGTACATCTATAATCACTGCGCCATGACGGGCGTGGGCCTCTTGTATTATGAAGTTCTGGCGGGTATTCCACGACCTACGACGGCGTAGTAATGCAGGCGTATTTTATATACGGACTTCGGTCAGGTTCACGTTTCGTCTTTTGTTTTTATGCGGGTCGCATAACTAAAATTGGTATAGTTATGTTACCTTTGCAAAAGAGGACGGTTCCGTAACCGTGTAACATATTCTAAAGGTTAAGACAACCTTTGCACTATTCTGTAAACTCGCGGGGTTATATATCAAATATAACTTGTTTTGGTACGGTGTGATATTTGTCTGAAACCCATGTTATGCCCCTACTTAATTGTGGGGGCCTACTTGGGCGTAAGGGCAGTTTCCGTACCAAGGCTCGCGAGGCCAACAGAATGGGCTGCACCTGCGCCCCCTCTTTTTATTTCGTCGCGTCGTTGTTTTTTCGTACCATAAACGTATTGCCTGCTAACAATCTGCTACCACGACACGGCGGTCAATTCAAGATCAATAAAAAACTCCGATAAAGAAATACCGTAATATTTACAGAGGACAGCAATAGAATAGACGGATAAAGAACGGATTCCACTCTCCGCACGACTTACATTTATCCCAGTATCCATCGTTACGCGCATTTGAGACAATCCTCGCTCATTGCGCAAGGCCTTTAACTTTTGCGCAATCTGTTTGTTGAATTGTATGTCGATTCGAGGACTACTCATACTTTTATACAAAATAATGTAGTCTCACAACAAATTTCGCCTACCGATCGGTATGTAAAATCAAAATAATAGCTATATTTGTCCCCGCATTAATTACTGCTAATTACATAAATTATGCTACCTTTGCAAAAGAGAACGGTTACGTAACCGTGCAATATATTCTAAAGGTTAGGACAAACCTTTATGCCAACAACAAACTCGCGACTATCATTTTTATGATAGCTTTTCTCGGTATAAATTTTGTCTGAAACCCTTGTTATGCCCCTACTTTATTGTAGGGGCGAACATGGGCGTAAGGGCAGTTTACCGAGTAAGGCTCGCGAGGCCGGTTGTTGGGACTGTACCTGCGCCCTCTCTTTTTTAATTCGGGCGCGCCTTATCTTTCACTCTGCCCGAAACAAACCTCATGAACCGTAACAATCGCGAGTTTTACAACGACATCGTCGCAAAGATCATCGAACAGCTTAAAAAACACCCCTATACGGAGATCGTAGAGGGCGATTTGTTCGTCGGCGTAACGAAAAAACATTCCGACCGCACTGTCGACGTGCTGGTCGACGGCGCGGCATACGTCAACGACGAGTCGTTCCGCATCGACTATTCCGAACCGAAGCGCAGCCGCCACGAACAATTCCTCCGCGACGGCACGTCGGAGGTCGAGATGGATGCAGAACGCATTCCCGACCGCTCGGGGTCGGTCGTCGTGCGGCTATATTCGGAGACGACCGTTTGGTTCGTCGCTCCGCGGGATCTGGTCGCGCTGCTGAATATGTTGAAATTCACCGACGAGCCCGATGAATCTCCGTTCGGCGGCGATTGCGAACTCTTGGCCGAGCCGATGAGGATATTGCCATATTCGGAGATGATCGACACCGAACGTCGAGCCATAATGTTCGAAAAATATCATGTCATAAGCGTGAGAGCAATCGCAGACTGCCTTAAGGAACACGGTGCGTTCGACTTCGCGGAGCTGGATTTCGTAATATACGTGTCGGACAGAAATATGGCCGAGATGCTGAACGATTGCATGATAGACGTCGACGAGAGTTGTTACATAGTCCGCGTCGACAAAGTGAGTTATCGCGACGAGAACTCTTTCCTGCTCGAGTGCGGTTCGCATTCGCTCGTCGTTCGCGGCGACGACCGCGCGGGCGCGCCCTGCGTCATGCTGCTGGATATAATGCGGTTAAGGTATGCCGTCGAGTGCATAATGCGCACGGAGAATCGCGAGATGCTGCCGCCGATAGATACGGAGGGATGGGAGATCGAGCGAATCCTGCGACACGAGGGGCTGCAACGCGAGGCGTTGCAGGATATCGTCGAGACACGACAGCGGATTGCGAGGAGAGCCGCGGCGGCGGAGCGTTGATATTCGTCGGATCACCGCTTGTCGGCGAAGAGTTGCGACGGACGCACGCCGTCGAGGTATTTGCGTTTGAAGATGTGGACGAAGAAGACGAACATCGCCAACACCAGCGGCCCGAAGATCACGCCCATGAATCCGAACAGCGGCAGGCCGATGACCACTCCGAGAACCGTCACCAACGGATGGGTGTCGGCCATCTTCTTTTGCAGGATAAGGCGTATTACGTTGTCCGACTGGGTGATGACCAAGGTGCCGTAAACGAGCAGCCCCACGGCCGCACCCCAACTGTTTTCGAGCGCGAGCACGAACGCCAGCGGCACCCACACCAACGCTGCACCGACTACGGGCAGGATGGTGGCGAAGCAGGTTATGACGGCCCAGAAGAGGGCGGCGGGGACGCCGCAGATCACGTAACCCACATACGCTATCGAGCCTTGGACGATGGCGATGAGCGGAATGCCGATGGCGTTCGACCGCACGATCATGTAGATCTCCTTCATCACGTTGCGCGAGACGGTGGAGTTGAACGGCAGGATGTCGCGGCAGTAGTGCTCCATGCGAATGCCGCCTATGAGCATGAAATAGAGCACGAACAACAGCATGATGAGGTTCACGCCGAAGCTGAAGATCCCTTGCAGGAACGCGTGGCCCATGCGTGTTATCATCGTCACGATCGACGAGATGTTCTCCTCCTGCAACAGATCGTAATGCGTCTTTTCGCGGATGCGGTCGGCGAGACCGCGAATGGCGTCCATCGACGACTGCGGGTCGAGCGTCATATCCTGAATCTTGCTTACGAACATCCACACAATGAGGCTCAGCGGAATGAGAAAGCAGATCACCGCCTCGACCAGAAGCACCGAAGCGGCCAGACTGCGCCGCCAGCGGCGGCAGGAGGTGAGATAGCGCATCTGTCGGCGCAGAAGCACGTATATGGCCGCGGCGCCGAGCACCCCTCCGATGTAGGGTTTCAACTCGACCACGATTATTATGCCCAAAGTCAATATGATGACGAAGAGCGAGTAACGCCAATATTGCTCCTTGAAATTCGCCATGCGCATCTCCGTTTACCGCATCTCCCAGCGCAAGGAACGTGCCGAACGGAGGATGGAGGGCGGCGACGGAGCCGCGCCTCGCGACGTCGTGAAAAACGGGACCGCCGAACGCGGCCCCGCCGTCGTTACCTGCGTCGGGCGCGAGCGTATCGAGCTTGCCTGCATTCGGCCGAGGCCAGTCTGCGCCGCAAATCCTCGGGCAGACGATTCGCGCTGCGCGGAACTTTCACTATCTCCCACAAGCCTATTACGATATACGTGGGAATCTTCACATCGTCGAGCGGTTCGTTTTCGACGTCGAGATAGGATGAGAACGTCTCTTGCGTCACGTCGAACAGATGTCGGACATAGTTGCGGTGAATCCAATTCAGATTGCGGGTCGAGTTGCGGCCATCATAAAGTATGTCGACCAGAAGACGATTTATCGCCTTGCATCTTTTCTTTGTTTTTGATTTCATCATCGATTTGAATTTTATCGAGTTACCGATCGGAAATATTCACGGTCGGGTTCAACGATCAATATCGACGATTATCGCGATCGAGCGGCGATCGCGCTCCTATGTTGATTGCCCGCGGAGCGGCGTTCGAAGCGCAGCCGCTTCGTCCGGCGCGGCCGAGGCAAAACGAAAAGACCGGAACTCCGCGTGGAATTCCGGTCGACGAACAGTGCGACGCACTACTTCGTAATTCGCTTCTCCTTGATACGAGCCTTCTTACCAGTGAGCTGACGGAGGTAGTAGATACGCGCGCGACGCACGATACCCACCTTGTTCACCTCGATCTTGTCGATGTGGGGCGAGTAGAGGGGGAAGATACGCTCGACGCCCACTCCGTTCGAAATCTTGCGGATAGTGAACATCTTGGTCTTGCCCGAACCCTTGATCTGAATAACCACACCGCGGAAGCTCTGCAAACGCTCCTTGCTTCCCTCGACGATACGGTAAGTAACGGTGATCGTGTCACCGGCCTTGAACGACGGCACATCGGCGTCGGTCTTGGGCCACATCTGCTCGTTCACGAGCTTGATGATTGCATCCTTGTTCATTGTTGTAACAAAAATAAAATGGTTATCCGTTCAACATTATCGCTGCGCGCGATCTACCATACGTGCTCATTGGCCCGTAATCCCGACGTGCGCGGAGCGAGGCGGCAACCGCCTGCTCCCGAAGCCTTTCGGCCGCCCGCGTTCGATCTTACGCCCTATATAAGAGGTTGATACGGGAGCGCAAATATAATCAAAATTCGGTTAATCGCCGCCGCCGCGACGAAAAAAACAGCCGCAGAGGCCGAAAAACGCTCTTTTTTCGTACCTTTGGCTGCGCCTTAGGTGCTTCGTTCGGGCAAAATCGCAAATAAAATTTGCTTTTGCGCCCGACTTATGCGTATCTTTGCAAAGCGTTTTGCGGATATGGTGTAATTGGTAGCCACGTCAGACTTAGGATCTGATGCCGAGAGG
>ERZ777305.3649-NODE-3649-length-10174-cov-2.683368_pt1 | contig 10174 bp, 7 predicted proteins | sample MGYA00374965_ERZ777305 | MGnify/ENA primary metagenome ERZ777305 (study PRJEB29328, sample SAMD00013331) | mouse gut metagenome | study: EMG produced TPA metagenomics assembly of the Metagenome analysis of fecal microbiota from mouse which was promoted...
TACCTTTTTGTTTCCATCAATACCGTTCAAAGAAGCATTGTTCCCACATCTGACTGTATTTTCCATTTTCCCTGATTTATATTTGTTTATTGTTGATTCTTACGATTATTTTCCCGATTTCGGTTTTGGATTACTCATTGTCATGATGCGCATTGTTGTTCCCCGGAGAGTGCAACCGGGAAATCACTTTTTCGGCATATTGCCTGCCGATGAGTAAGGTCTGCCCGGTGGTAAGCCGAAGTTCCTGTTTGTTGAAATGCTGAATGCTGTCGAGCTGGACGATGAACGAACGATGTATGCGGATGAAGTTCCGGGGCGGCAACAGTTCCGTTATCGCTTTGAGGTTCATGCGCGAAAGCGTGTAGCGTCCCTTGCGACGGAAAATTTTGCAATAGTTTTCCATTGCTTCGATGTAGAGTATGTCGGAAACAGGAATCACTACATTGTTGTATTCCTGCTTGACGATGATGCACTCTTTTTCATTACGGATATATTCCAGCCGCCGCACTGCTTTTTCCACGGCTGTCTTGAACCTTTCGTAGGAGAACGGTTTGTGCAGGAAATCGGCGGCATCGAGGTCGAATCCGTCGAGGGCGTAGCGAATGTAGGCTGTGGTGAAGATGAAGCAGGTCGATGCCGGCAGTTTGCGTGCGATGTCGAGACCGTTCAGGCAGTCCATCTCTATGTCGAGAAAAACGATGTCGGGTTGCCTGTCGATGTCGGGTTGCCTGTCGATGACGGCTTGCAATCCTTCTTGCGGTTCGCTGCAGGTAAGCAGGTCGAGACCGCCCGTCCGCAAGCAGAATTGGGATATGACGGACAGTGCTATGGGTTCGTCGTCTATGGCGATGCAATTTATCTTTTTCATTTGAGGCGTATGGTCAGATTCAGTTCATACTCGGAGTTTTCTTCCCGGGCGGTCAGCGTGAAACGTCCGGGATAGAGCAGTTCCAACCGTGCGCGGCAGTTTTCGATGCCGACGGCAGGCTCCTTTTCGTGCCGCTTTTTCATGATGCCGTTTTGCGTCGTGAAACGGAGCGCGCCCTCTTCGATTTCCATACGGATGCGTATCGTGCAGTCTTTGCTCGAAGACGCACCGTACTTGAAAGCGTTTTCCACGAAGGTGACAAGCAGCATCGGGGGTATGCGCAGCGTATCGTCGTCCGTTTCGCATTCCCAAACGACTTTCGTGTGGCGGTTCAGACGGAGGGATTGCAAATCGATGTAGTGACCGATGTAGTCTATCTCGTCGCGGACAGCAACCGTGTCGTCTTTGGCATGGGTGTACATGTACTGCACCATGTCGGCGAATTGGGCGAACGCCGATTCGGCCTTTTCGGATTTCTGAATGACAAGCCCGTAAAGGGTGTTGAGCGTGTTGAACAGAAAATGGGGGTCGATCTGTGCCTTGTAGAGTGCCAGCTCGGCCTTGTTCTTCTGGCTTTCCAGTTCCTTCTTGGCCAGCGTTTGCCGGAAAAGCTCGAAAATCAGACTGACAGAAAGGCTGAACCCGCTCACGACAAGAAAAAGGAACCATACCGTCTGGCTGCGCAGGTGCTCTTTCAGATGGGGATGCAGAGCCGAGTTGTCCGCTGCACTTTCAGGATAGGGAAACAGTGACAACAGATAGGTTGTCCCCAGGAACAGCAGAATGAATGCCGCCATCCTGCCGTACCGGCGATTCATGAAAAGTTGCGGAAAATTGACTTTGCGTATGGCGAAGTAAAGGACGTACATATAAGCCACGAGACTTACGGCGAAGAGTGTGTATTTTTCTATCCATTTTTCCACCGGAACCATCGTGATGATGAGCGGCAGGATAATGACGCAAAAAATCAGGTCGATGGACAAGGTTATATTCTTTTCTTTCATATTCCGTTCATTATAAATAATTTATTTGCAAAGATACTTATTCCGGAAGTCGCGTACAAGAATTGTCCCCGACGTTTACCACCGCAATTCCACCGTTCGTCAACGCTATTTTCCCGACCCGTCGATTTCTTCGTAATATTGTGTCCAAAAAAACTTTCGGTATGAATAACGGATATAAAACAAAAATGATTTTTGCCGCTTGTGCTTTGTGCCTTTTCGCCTGCAACGGAGGCCGCGACGGGCGGCAGCAGGGAACTGCGGCTTACCGGACGGATACGGTAACGTTGAGCAGCCGCACGCTCCGCAGTGGTTATACGGCTACCATACGGGGGTATCAGACCGTGGAGATTCGCCCGCAGGTAAGCGGTCAGATTACGGACATCCGGATGAAGGAGGGCGATGCGGTACGTAAGGACAGCGTATTGTTCGTCATCGACCAAGTGCCTTACAAGGCTGCGCACGACATCGCCGTCGCCAATGTAAAAAGTGCCGAAGCGGTGCTCTCCACCGCCCGGCTGGTCTGGAGAGCAACAAGGGGCTTTTGGAAGAAGAGGTGGTTTCGGAGTTCGACTTGCAGACCGCCCGCAACGAGGTCATGGAAGCGGAAGCCAAGCTCGCATTGGCCGAGGCCGAAGAGAAGAGCGCCCACAACAACCTGTCGTACACAGAGGTGGAGTCGCCCGTGAATGGTGTGGCGAGCATGATTCCCTACCGGGTAGGCGTATTGGTCAGCAGCACATCCGGCGACCCGTTAGTCACGGTGTCGGACGACAGCCGGGTGTATGCTTATTTTTCGATGGCCGAAAATCAGATGTTGGACATGATTCAGCGATACGGCTCCCTGAAGCATGCCATCGAGGAGATGCCTGAAGTGGAGTTGAAAATGAGCAACGGGCAGATGTATTCCTGCAAAGGCCATATCGACGCTGTGAGCGGCACCATCGACGAGAGTACGGGAGCTGTGAGCCTGCGTGCCGTCTTCCCGAACAAGGAGAGGCTGCTGCGCAACGGTGGCAGCGGCACGGTGCTGATTCCTTCCGTGCGCGAAAACTGCATCGTCATTCCGCAGGCTGCCACGTATGAATTGCAGGACTGCATCTTCGTCTATAAGGTGGTGGACGGCAGGGCCGTCTCTACCCGTATCGAAGTTTTCCCGCAGAACGACGGAAAAGAATATATCGTGGAATCGAGGCTGAAGGCGGGCGACGTCATTATCGCCGAAGGTGCCGGACTGGTGCGCGAAGGTGCTGTTGTCGAACCTAAAAACACACGGGGAGAATAACTTATGAAGATACAAACGTTTATCGACCGACCGATACTGGCCGGTGTCATTTCGGTCTTCATTACGCTGTTGGGCATCATCTGCCTCGTCCAGTTGCCGGTGGAACAGTTCCCGGAAATCGCGCCTCCCACTGTGCTTGTGTCGGCTACCTATCCCGGTGCGAATGCCGAGACGGTGCAGAAAAGCGTGGTGGTGCCGCTCGAAGAGGCCATCAACGGTGTGGAGAACATGATGTACATGGTGTCGTCCGCCACGAACACGGGTTCCGCCACGATCCAGATTTATTTCCGGCAGGGAACGGACGGCGACATGGCAATGGTCAATGTGCAGAACCGGTTGGCTTCGGCACAAGGGCAACTGCCCGCCGAAGTGACCAAGAGCGGCCTGACCGTGCGTAAACGCCAGACGAGCCGCATCAAGACGCTGGCTCTCTACAGTCCCGACGATTCGTTCGACGAAAAGTTCCTGTGCAACTATATGAAGATAAACGTCGAGCCCCGTTTCGCCCGTATTGCGGGTGTCGGCGAGGTGGACGTCAAGGGTGCGGACTACTCCTTGCGGATATGGCTCGATCCGGGCAAGATGGCGCAATACGGTCTTGTTCCGTCGGACATACGCAAGGTGCTCGACGAGCAGAATCTGGAATCGCCGACCGGAACGCTGGGTGCCGAATCGGAACATACGTTCCGTTATGTGCTGAAATATCGCGGACGTTACGACAAGGAGACCGACTACGAGAATCTGGTGGTCAGCGCGCAGGAAAACGGAACCGTCCTGCGCCTGAAAGACGTGGCGCGGGTCGAACTGGGCTCGAAAACCTACGAGTACATCGGTTCCGTGAACGGGCATCCGGGCACTACCTGCATGATTTCCCAGACCTCCGGCTCGAATGCCAACGAAATTATCGAAGAGATCGACAAGGTGGTGGCGGAAATATCCGAGAATCTTCCCAAGGGGATGGCAATCGCCGACCTGATGAGTACGAAGGATTTTCTGGACGCCTCCATCCGGAATGTGGTCAAGACCCTGATTGAAGCCGTCCTGCTGGTGGTGCTCGTAGTCTATGTGTTCCTCCAAAACATACGTTCCACGCTTATACCGACCGTCTCGATTATCGTTTCGCTGATAGGCACCTTCGCCTTCCTGTACGTGGCGGGATTCAGCTTGAACATGATTACGCTCTTCGCTCTCGTACTGGTCATCGGCACGGTGGTGGACGATGCCATCGTGGTGGTCGAAGCGGTGCAGGCCAAGTTCGACGAGGGGTACCGTTCGCCTTACGAAGCCACAATCCGGGCGATGGACGGCATATCGTCCGCACTGCTGACCTCCACGTTCGTTTTCATGGCGGTGTTTATTCCCGTCAGTTTCATGGGCGGTACGACAGGCACGTTCTATATGCAGTTCGGACTGACGATGGCCGTTGCCGTCGGCATTTCGCTGCTCAATGCACTTACGCTCAGTCCGGCTCTTTGCGCCCTGCTCATGACGCCCCACACGGAGGTTACCGCAGGAGAACGGCCCGGTTTCTCTACCCGTTCCCATCTGGCTTTCGATGCGGCTTTCAACCGAATGCTCGTGCGCTACAAGAGCGGAGTGCTCTTTCTGTTCCGCCGCAAATGGCTGGCCGGACTGTCATTACTGCTGGCGTGCGGCGGGCTGGTATATCTGATGCAGACGACGAAAACCGGACTGGTCCCGAACGAGGATATGGGTACGATCAATATTGACGTTCAGACGCCTCCCGGCACCAATTTGCAGCAGACCGCCAGAATCATGGAGGAAATAGACCGTAAAATCGGCGACATTCCGCAAATCAAGGTATGTGCAAAGACCACAGGTATGGGCATGTTGAGCGGTATGGGTTCGTCGAGCGGTATGTTTACTATCCGTCTGCATCCCTGGGACGAGCGCACGGAAAAGGGAGATGACATCCAATCCATCATCGACGAGATATACCGCCGCACGGCGGACATCACAGCCGCGAAAGTCATCGTCTTCACCCAAGCCATGATTCCTGGCTATGGTGCGAGCAACGGTTTCGAGATTCATTTGCAGGACCAGAAGGGAGGCAGCATCGAGGATTTGCAGAAAGTGGCCAATCGGCTGATAGAGGGGCTGAACGAGCGGCCGGAGATAGCCAAGGCTACCACCGCATTCGATACGAAATATCCCCAATATCTGTTGGAGGTCGATGCCGCACGGTGTAAACAGGCAGGTGTGTCGCCTGCCGATGTGCTGGATGTGTTGTCCGGGTATGTCGGAGGTATCTATGCCTCGAACATGAACAGGTTCTCCAAATTGTATCGTGTCATGGTACAGGCATCTCCGGAGTTCCGCCTCGACACCAAAGCGTTGAATAATATGTTCGTACGCAATGACAAGAGCGGCATGAGTCCCGTCGGACAATATCTGACCCTGACGAAAGTGTACGGGGCGCAGTCGCTGGCGCGTTTCAATCTCTTCTCCGCCATTGCCATCAACGGTTCGGCGGCGGGCGGTTACAGTTCGGGCGAAGCCATTCAGGCTGTGCGGGAGGTGGCTGCCGAGGTATTGCCTGCGGGCTACGGTTACGAGTTCGGCGGCATGTCGCGCGAGGAGGTCGGTTCGGGCAGTTCGACGGTAATCATCTTCGTCATCTGCTTCGTTTTCATCTATCTGATTTTTTGTGCTCTTTACGAGAGCCTTTTCATGCCGGTAGTCATATTGCTCTCCGTACCTTTCGGGCTGGCGGGAAGTTTTCTCTTTGCCCGCATGTTCTCTCTGGAGAACAACATCTATATGCAAGTGGGGTTGTTGATGCTCATCGGTCTGTTGGCCAAGACCGCTATCCTGCTGACCGAATATGCCACCAAGCACCGTAAAATGGGAATGAGTATCGCCGCTGCCGCCATGTCTGCGGCAAAAGCCCGTCTGCGACCTATCCTGATGACTTCGCTGACGATGGTTTTCGGTATGTTGCCGATGATGTTCGCCAGCGGCGTGGGAGCCAACGGCAACATATCCATCGGCGTGGGTACGGTAGGCGGAATGCTTATCGGCACGGTGGCATTGCTGTTCATCGTTCCGGTGCTGTTCATCGTGTTCCAACGTATGGAGGAGGCCGTCATGCCCCGGCGTACCCTAAAACAGAAATAATCATGAAGAAAACAGTTCATTATATATTCCTTTTGCTTTTTCTGCTGCCGTTCATGAACGGTTGCGGAATCTATACGCGCTACGAACGGCCCGACTTGTCGTTCGCCGACAGTCTGTACACCGGTATCCGACAAGAGACGCAACAGACGGATAGCGCATCGTTCGCCAATCTTTCGTGGCGAGAGGTTTTTACCGATTCTCTGCTTCAACGGTGGATAGAATGCGGCATGGAGCATAACACCGACCTGCGTGTGGCCCGCCTGCGGACGGAAGAGGCGGAAGCCGTCCTGCAATCCTCCCGTCTGGCATTCCTTCCGTCCGTCTCTCTCGGCGGGCAGGGACAAGCAAGTCATTCCGACGGACGTCCTGCGCAACGAACCTATTCGGTCGTCCCTTCGGCAGAGTGGGAATTGGACATCTTCGGCCGGCAGCGCAATGCGAAAGCCGGAGCCAAGGCGGCTCTCGGGCAAAGCCGGGCATACGAGCAGGCGATGCAGACACGTCTGGTCGCCACCGTTGCCGACAGTTACTATACGCTGCTGATGCTCGACGAGCAGTTGCAGATCAGCCGCCGCACGCTGACGACATGGCAGGAGAATATCCGCACGCTTTCCGCGCTCAAACGGGCAGGAAAAACTACGGAAGCTGCCGTGTTGCAGGCACGTGCCAACAAGTTGGAGGTGGAAGGTTCCATCCTCACGTTGGAAAAGCGCATCGGAGAGCTGGAAAATACGGTCTGTGCATTGCTGGGAATTGCTCCTGTAAAGCTGGAACGCGGCGTGCTTGCCGACCGGCACTTTCCCGACAGCTTGTCCGCCGGGCTTCCTCTGTCGCTGGTCAGCAACCGTCCGGATGTGCGGGAGGCGGAGTTTGCCCTGATGCAGTCGTTCTATGCCACCGGCGAAGCCCGTTCGGCTTTTTATCCGCGTATCACGCTTTCCGGCACCATCAGATGGACCAATAATGCGGAGACCATATCCAATCCGGGAACGTGGCTTTTCAATGCGGTCGGTTCGCTGGTGCAGCCCCTTTTCCATAAAGGCGAGAACGTTGCCCGGCTGAAAATAGCCCGCGCACAGCAGCAGGAGGCATTGCTGCAATTCCGGCAGAGCCTGCTCGATGCCGGCAACGAGGTGAACAATGCACTTATCCTCTGGCAGACGGCCCGCAAGCGGCTGGGTATAGACCGCAAGCGGATTCTGAATCTGAAAGCCGCCGTATGGAATACCAAGTTGCTGATGAAGTACGGGCGAACCCACTATTTGGAAGTGCTCACCGCCCAGCAGAAACTTTTGCAGGCCGAACTGGCGGAATCGGAAGACCGCTATGACGAGATACAGGGCGTCATCACGCTTTACCATGCCCTCGGAGGCGGGACGAAATAGAACCCGGGAAACATCCGTCATCGGAAAAATGCCGTTCATAATCACTTGCTTGGATTGTGCTCGGGATGTCGATAAATTTGTATCAGCAACCTTGAAAAAAGGAGATTTTAAGTTTAATTAAACACATTACGAAAATGAAAAAAGTATTTATCGCTGCTGCTCTTTTCGCAGCCCTCGGCTTCAATGCCGCGTATGCCAACACTGTAATCGCACCGAAGGCTCAGATTTCGGTAACCGCCGAAAATGAATTCGAGGCTATCGAAACCGACCTGCTTCCGCAGGCTGTCAAGGATGCCGTAGCCAAGAGCTACGAGGGACAGACCATCAAGGCCGCCTATGTGAAGAACGAGGAGGGTGTCAAGACCTACAAGGTGACACTTACCGATGCTGAAGGAAAGACTTCGGACGTGCTCTTCAACGAGAAGGGTGAGGTGCTGCCTGTCAAGTAAAAGTTCTGTTTTGCACAGGATTTTATTCTCAAAAGAAGCGTGATTGCATTTGGCATTCGCGCTTCTTTTTCAAAGTCGAATAACATACCATCTGTGACGATGGCTTTCATCTCTGGGAACCGATAATCTGTATTCTCAACGAGAATGGCATAGGCGTCTTGCATTATGATTTCAACGATTGCGGCAAGAGTGAAGGCGAGTTTCAGAATATGACAGTACTCAATGAGAATGAAGACCTCATAAGTATAATTTCCTATGTCAAGGCATTAACGATAACTGAAAACATATATCTTGTTGGACATTCACAAGGCGGGGCGTCACTTCAATTGCAAGCGAAGAGTATGACAACAAACAGATAAAGACCATAATATACCGTTGCTTCTGATTATGCGGTGAAGCTTGTCACTGACTGGCTAATTTCAAAATTGAAATAGCCTAATCAAACAACATTAACCGTTGATGCTGTTCCAAAAATCAAAATATTCCTTGTAGAAGCGGATATTTGATTTCAGCCTTCAACAGGGATACAACAAAAACGAGGGTGCCACATTTTGACACCCTCGTTTTTATTCTTTCACTTCACCGCGACGATATAGTAATCGAGCCAATCCGAACAGGTAACGCCGGAAGCCTGGGCGATAGGTTAGAAGGCGGTCGAACCAACCCAAATGCGGAGCGATAAATTTCACTACCAGTCCGACATAAATCATAGCGAAGAGCGTTCCGATACCGATAACATTCCACTGCCAGCTCCCGAAAAAGAGATAACACCCAGCAACGGCGAGCAGTACGAGGGTCGTATCCACCCATATCTTTACTTTGGCGAAAGGACGCTTCGTTACCTGACTGACGGTAATGGAAATGCCCTCGCCCGGCATGGTTACCGAGCCGCACCGCACCCATGATGGTACATCCAGCGAATTGGGCGAATATTTGCGAAGACCAAGTCGTGCATTCCAAACCGGCTGTCAATGCCATGTTAATATCTATAAGCCATCCGAATACGAATCCGATGACAAGCTGGAAGAGCTGCATGAAGTCGAAATTGCGGCGCAGTATGAGTATTTGGCAAAATACCAAGATAAAGTTCATCGCAATCGTGTATCCGCCAATTGTCCACTCAGGGACACGACTTATCAATCCCGCCAGCGAAAAAACGAACGGCAGTGAGGAGATTACGCTGCTGCCCAAAGAGGATTTTACACATAGAACGACTCCCAATGTCATCAGATACAATGAAATCAGAAGCAGGAGATGTTGCCAGAGGAATAATATTGCTTTTTCTTTTTTCTCAGTTGTTAAAGTCATACTCATATTCGATTATTTTATGGCAAAGTTACAAAAAAAAGTGAAATGCGGAAAGATATAGTAATAGGGAACTCAATCAGATAACACCGAGGTTCAAGACTGAGGTAAAAGATTATAAAGGTTTTGGAGAATTCGGTGAAGGTGCATTCCGCATCTCACCTAAAGACTATGACCATCAGGCCATATTGCACGTATTACCACATCACTAACGAGATACAGGAAACTGTATCTACAAAGAACAACCGAATCTCCCGGAAAATCTGCGAGATGTAGCTTATTACACGCAAGTAAAGTTCGTAGATGCAGATAGACTATACGACATTAACAGCCCAGAAGTTTTTATACAGTTTACAACAGATCATTATGGTGAACTGGAACTCTTACGCTTGAATGTCATTGCAACGAAAGTGGCGTAACAGAGTTAGATGAAAGTGATGAAATTACACAATTCCAGAAAGATTTTCCTGCAACATACACCACATTAGAATTTCGGAAAGCAACATCGCTCTCCCAATAATATAATCCCAGACGCTTGCTGCCAAAGACAATCTCCTCCATATCCAAACCGCAAACACGGAGAGAAGCAATACAAGCATGCGCTATGGCATTGTCCGGCAGACAGGTGACAAATTCCATAGGGATGCTGAAATGTGCCAACGACATAGCAACATTAGCCTACCTGCCACCATAGATTGCAATAACTCATTGAACTGGGAGAAACGGCGAAATCTTGGAGTAAT
>ERZ777305.3651-NODE-3651-length-10167-cov-6.732892_pt1 | contig 10167 bp, 10 predicted proteins | sample MGYA00374965_ERZ777305 | MGnify/ENA primary metagenome ERZ777305 (study PRJEB29328, sample SAMD00013331) | mouse gut metagenome | study: EMG produced TPA metagenomics assembly of the Metagenome analysis of fecal microbiota from mouse which was promoted...
GCCTCGGGCCGGCCGGGCCCCACGTCCCGTGGACGGGCGATGCTTACGCATCGCTACGGCAGCCTCAGCCCAATTTTCTCGTCCTGTTATCTGTCCGCGCCTCCCTCCCGAACGAACGGCAGGAACATCCGCTCCGATAGACGCAAAGTTATTCTTTTGGGCGGAGAAAAACAACGATCCTCGACAGACGCAAAAAATGGCAGGAAATTTGCAGGAAATTCGCGGCAGATCAAACCATTTTGGAAAAAATTCGATCAGCCGACCGCTCTGCTCCGTCAAACCGTAAAATTTATCGAAAAATAGTTCGTATATTTGATTGAGCATGGGTCGTCCCCTTTTCGATTCGCCCGGGCCCGAATCCCGGGACACTCCCGGCCGAAACCCGGAACATGAAACCCAGCCCGGCGGCGACGCTGCGCACCCGGGTGACCGGGAAACAAAAACGGAAACAACGATGAGCACATCTCCCAAAACACCCCGCCCCGAGGAACAGGCCGAAACCGCAGAACCCCAGGTCATCAAACGCAAACGCGGCCGGCCGCGCAAAAACGGCCCCCTCCTCGACCAGCCGAAACGCAAACGAGGCCGTCCCCGCCGTGCCGAGCCCGACCTCTCCCTCCTGCAGGACATCCGCCTCGACCTCCCCGACCGCAGCCGGACGACCGGCCGCCGTTCCGGGCACTCCACCCGCGAACTGATCATCGCCATGGCCAACGAAGTCATCAACCGCACCGGCATCGTCGATTTCCGGATCGAGACCGTCGCCCGCGCCCTGAACCTCAGCCCCGGCAACATCACCTACCACTTCCCCAAAAAGGAAGACATCATCGCCGCCATCTGGGAACAATACGAGACCGCCATGCGGGCGACCCTCTCCGAGATCATCACTCCGTTTCTCGACATCAAACAGCTCTACCTCTACTTCCGCGTCGTCGCCTCCAAAGCCATCGCTTATGTCGGCGTGACCGCCTACTACTTCGGCGACATCGGCGTGCTGCGCCGCGAACACGACACCTTCGCCCGGTGGATGGAATCCAACCGCGCCTGGATGTACGACTGCTACGACCGGCTGGCCGAAAACGGATGCCTCCGTCCGATCGGCGACCCCCGTCTCCGCGAACTGATCTTCGCCTCCCAGACCACCCTCCTGCGCTGGTGGATCAACGCCGTATTCGCCAGCGAAGGCGGCGAACACCTCGAAGAAGCGATGAACCGCTACGTCTCGCTCTCCCTCATGCAGCTTCTGCCATACCTCACCGACGAAGGGAGACGGCAGTTCCGCAACATCGCCAACCAGATAAAATAGACGATCCCATGGCCGTAATGAAAAAAGAAAAACACCCGGCGGCACAGGCCATCGTCCCGTCCGGCCTCTCCTCGGAACCCTCGACCCGCGACACGATTCTGGATCGCTCGCTCGAACTGATCAACGAAAGCGGCATGGTCGATTTCCGGATCGACACCCTCGCCCGCTCGCTGGGCCTGAGCCCCGGCAACATCACCTACCACTTCTCGCGCAAAGAGGACATCTGCCTGGCCCTGTGGGATCGCTACCTCACGGAGAGCAACCACCTCGACCGTTCGCTGACCACCCTGCTCGACCTCCGGCAATACTACCTCCTCAACCGGCTCCACATCCGCCTCGACTACCGCTACCGGGGCGTCGTGATGTTCCGCAGCTCCGACCTCGGCGCCATGACCCGCGACCGCGAGGTGAACCTCGCCGACGAAGCACGCCATCTGGCCTTTTGCCGCCGTGCCATGCAGTTTCTGTCCCGGAACGGCTACCTCCGGAAAGAGGCCTCTCGCCAGCAGCTCGAAGACATCCACACCTGCCATTATGTATTGACCCGCTGGTGCCTCAACTACGGCTATCAGGCCTACGGCGCCGACGAAGTGGCCGGCCGTGTGGACGATCTCGCCCTTTTGTCCCTCCACGCCCTTTATCCCGCGCTGAGCGACAAAGGCATCGCCGAATTTACCGAGATTATGGAGCGGGTATCCGCCGATGATTTTTTGGGCGATCCATCGTTGCAGTAGGCGTTGCCCGAAATTTTATATACCGTATTTTTCGACAGGGGACTCGCCGCGAGTCCCCTGTTTTTCTGTCCGGCGGCGTGAAAACATTGGGAATTTCGCCCTAATTGCCTATATTTGAAAAGATAAATCGGCCGTTAAGAGGCATTCGTTAGTCGATACGACAAACCTGATTTTATCGGCACGATCGGCACTTTTTGTAACAAATATTAATGAAGGCGAAATACTCGTTTTTTGTACAGGCGGCTACGGTGGTTACCGTAGCCCTGTTTTTAGGTTGCCGTGTCCGGCCCGACGCGCCGACGGCGCGAATTTCGGCAAAGATCGCGCCCGAGCAGGCGGAACAAAATCTCTCCGATTGGTTCGACCGGGCCGAAATAATCGAGCTGAAAGGAATCCAGCTGGCCAATGTACAGCAGGTAATTATTCAGGATACGATGCTGATCGTCCGGGCTCAGGCAGCCAACGGGTGGATTCATGTTTTCGGCAGGTCGGGGCAATACCTCGGTAGCCTGCTGCCCAAAGGCAAAGGGCCGCGCGAGGCGATCAACGTCGCGCAAGTCTCGATCGTTCCGGACAAGAGCCATACGGTAGCCGTGCTGGCTAATTTCGGACGTCATATTATGCTGTGCTCGCTGGATTCGATGCAGGCAGTCCGGAAAATAACGCTGCCGGAAAACGTCTCCGGGGCGGTGCAGATGGCGGCGATGGAGGGGGACAGATATATGCTCTACAAGGACTACTTTTTTACGGACGGTCCGGAGTTCAAGCTCAATCTATACGACGCCGCCACGGAGAGCGTTGTGGGACAATATCTGCCGTTGGACAAAGATGTCGCGCGTTTTTTGGCCTTCTCGCAGCGGAACAACCTCTACCGGACGCAACAGGGAGACATCCGGTTCTACGAGACGTTCGGGCCGGGGATTTTCGAGTACGATCCGCACCGGGATTCGGTGTCGCTGTACCTTCGTTTCGACAAGGGAGAGTACGAATTTCCGCAGACATTGCTGGAGGACGGGTATGCCGATCTGGATGCCTTTCTGGATGTATGTCTGGATCAACAGAGATATATCTGGGCGCACGTAAACTGTTATGAGACCAGGAACCTGGTGCTGTCGCTCTACACGTATAAAAAGGCGAATTACCTGAATATCATCGACAAGCGGACAGGCGTTTCGGTCTCGATGCCTTCGGTGCGGGACGACCTGGTGACCGATGCCTCGATAACCCCCTACAGAGCCCTCCCGATCGGGGCGGATGACAGGCATTGCATCTTGGTAGCAGAGCCGTGGGAGCTGATCCAGACAATGAATGACAAACAGCAGGCCGGTGCACTGGAAGCATATAAGACTCGATTTCCTGAATTTTCCCGATTCATCGGAGGGCTGGATCCGGATGCCAATCCGGTGCTCATTATTTTATCGGAATGCGAACCGGAGGCCTCGAACGAAGAACAACGATGAGACACAAAAGAATTTAGTGCATCAAAGTATATAACGTTGGCTGCTGGCGTCGTAGTTGTTTTTAAATTCTTTTGCGAATAAAATAATTCGATAAAATATTGTCGTTTTCGATTCTTTGAATTATATTTGAGGTGTGATTTCTCCGAAGATGTGCGGGGAGACGCAATTTTTAGTTACCTTTAATTTTTGAAGTCATGAAGAAAATGACCAAAATTCTGTTGGCTGCCGGTGGTGCAGCTCTGATTTGCGGTGGGTCGGTGATGACCTACCTTAAAGCGCAAATCCCGATGTCTATTCAGGAAGAATTGACCCTTGCCAACCTCGAAGCGATGGCTGACATTGAAGAGGATGTTCTTGATCTACAAAACCAAAGAAAATGGTATGTAAAGAAACTCGATAAAGAGGGTTCAATAGATTGTATTTCTGGGGGAAACAGACGCTGCAAATGATACAGAAAGATTCCCTTACCTTTGTGAGGGAATCTTTTTGTTTTAATTCAATGACAATCACGATGAGACCCTTTTTTCTCAGCCTTTGGGGATTACTTCTGGTCGCCTGCGGCAGCAAGCCGCAGCAGACCGCCTCGGAGCAGATCACCATCGACTTCGACGCCCCCGAGCCCACCCGGAAGATCGAGAGAGTCGTCCCGCTCGAAACGACCTCCGAATCGCTTTACGGTCGGTTCTTCCGGGTGCGGACGACCGACACCCATATCTTCGTGCAGGACATGCAGCAGATTCTGGTCTTCGACACGGACGGAAAATACCTCTCGAAAATAGACCGCGTAGGCCACGGGCCGCAGGAGTATATCACCATCTCCCACTTCTGGCCTTACAAAGACGAACTATACGTAGTGGCCGGTCGAAACGAAAAAATTCTGGTCTACTCTTTTTCCGGTCAATATTTGAGAAGTATCGACGTAGGTTTTCAGGAAGACGCCATAGCGGTCATGGAAGACTATATAGCCTCCCAGTCTACGTATAACGAAGCCGGGACATTGGTCGTTACCGACCGTGACGGAAAAATTCGGTATGAGACCATTGCGCCCATTCTGCCCATGACTACATTTACCGTAAGTTCCATCTTTCCATTCACCGAAGCCCGAGGTCAACTTTACTACTTTCCTGATTTCGCCTCGGACATCTACACCGTGGGGGCCGACTCCTCGGACGTAAAACGCATTCACCTCGATTTCGGGCCGCATACCGTAACGGCGGAATATATAAGTACTTTGGGAGATTGGGACGACGTTGATCCGGACGAACAAATGGCCGCCGATCATAAAGTTTGTTTCCCGAGCTTTTTCCCGGGCAACCGTTGGTGGGGCATGACCTTTTCGTTGAGCGATAAGGAGTACACTTGGTACTACGAGCCGTCGACCGGCGCCCAGCGCATTACCGCTGCCGAAGGGACGATTGCCGTGAAGCCGATCGCCTGCGCCACGGAAGAGGGTTTCGTCGCCTCGGTAGACGCCGCCCGTTTTCTGGAAGACCCGCAGTACGCTTCCTGGCGCGACAGCGTGCAGGTCGACGAAAACGACAACGCCGTCTTAATCTTCTACACCGTCGAATAGATCGGTCGCACACATTACCAAAAAAGCACAATCCCCGATGTCGGCGCAGGAGGAACTGACCTTCGCCAACCTCGAAGCGATGGCTTTGGATTTAGATGAAGACTTGGATCAAAAACCGGGATTAGGAGGTTGCGATAACTTTAACGGTTATCGCCGTATTAAAGAGGGGAACGAACGTATCTATGACTGCTGTTATGTTGTAGTGATCGGACACGGGAAAGAAGACTGCAAACGCTGGTAGTCCATCTATTCTATTTCAGAAATGAACGGAAAAATCCTATTGGGAGGCCTCATCGGATGTCTGACCGTAGCTTGCGGAAGATCGACTGAAACGATGCTCGCCCGCGAGAAAGTATTCGAACGCAGCGCGCAACTGACGGCCGATTCGGTGCCTCTGCCTTATCTGGTGCACCCTTTCCGGTGGTATGCGCAGGGTGACCGGATGTGGCTGCTCGACAGCCATGCCGACCACTTCGGTCACCTGTTTTCGTTGCCGGAATTGCAACCTCTCTGCCGATTCGGACGGCAAGGCCGCGGGCCCGGCGAATACCTCAGTCCCGGACTGGCCTGCATGCAGCGAGAAGACGAAACCGCCCTCTTCGAGCCCATGCCCAACCGGCTCTGCCTCTATCGGCAACGAGACGATACGGTGGTTCCGCTCCGGACCCTGCAGTTTCCTGTCTGGATGGAGGCGCGCGCGTTGCCCAAAGCCTACTCGCGCCTTTGGCAGACCCGGGATTCGACCCTGTATGTCGGGATTTCGTTTCCTCCGCGCTTTCCGGAGGTCGACCTGCTCGACATGAACGTTCCCGAAGTCCGGGCCGCCCTGTCGTTTCCACTGACCGGTTCGGACGAAGCCGGATCGTATCCTTATCTTTTTACGGCCGCATACTGCCGAGGGAAACTCGTGCTCGCCTATCAGTACATCGACCGCATCGAAGTGTACGATGTCGGTCGTGACGGTTTCCGGCTCGATTACGTGCTCGGCACCGGCCAGCCACAGGAAGAACTCTCCATCCGTAACGAAGACGACCGGATGATCCGCCACTACACCGCCGTTCAGTGTGACGGAGAGCGGATCTATGCACTTTATCAAGGCTATCCCGACGGCGCATTCGGCAGCGACGACATCCTTTCAACCCTTGAAATCTACCGTTCAAAGGATGGAGCGGGCGAACTCCGTGCGGATCTGGGCCGCCGGATCGACGACATCGCCCTCGACACCGCTCGGCATACCTTGTACGGTTACAGCGCCGTGTGCGACTCCGCCCAGTTCTACACCTTCGACCTCGCGGGTCTGCGTTAGCGCATATCTTCTGCCATGCAACCCTCCGCCTCCTCCGCTGCGCGATAGAGCTCAGCGGAGGATTTTTTGTATCTTTGTCCATCCGAAAAAACGAACGAACCCATGGCAAAAGAGCTCAAAGACCTCACCTCACGCGAAGAGGACTACAGCAAATGGTATAACGAACTGGTCGTCAAAGCCGGCCTCGCCGAGAACTCCGCCGTCCGCGGCTGCATGGTCATCAAACCCTACGGCTACGCCATCTGGGAGAAGATGCAGCGCGCCCTCGACGACATGTTCAAAGCCACCGGCCACGTCAACGCCTACTTCCCCCTCTTCATCCCCAAATCCTTCTTCTCCAAAGAAGCCCACCACGTCGAAGGGTTCGCCAAAGAGTGCGCCGTCGTGACCCACTACCGGCTCAAGAACGACCCCGACGGGAAAGGAGTTATTGTCGACCCCGACGCCAAACTCGAAGAAGAACTCATCGTCCGGCCGACATCGGAAACCATTATCTGGAACACCTATAAGAACTGGATCCAGTCCTACCGCGACCTCCCCATCCTCTGCAACCAGTGGGCCAACGTCGTCCGTTGGGAGATGCGCACCCGCCTCTTCCTGCGCACCGCCGAATTCCTCTGGCAGGAAGGCCACACCGCCCACGCCACCAAAGAAGAAGCCATCGCGGAAGCCCGGAAGATGATCGGCGTCTACCGCGATTTTGCAGAACAATGGCTCGCCCTGCCCGTCATCGTAGGGCACAAGAGCGACAGCGAACGCTTCGCCGGCGCCGACGACACCCTCACCATCGAAGCCCTCATGCAAGACGGCAAAGCCTTGCAGAGCGGGACATCCCACTTCCTCGGCCAGAACTTCGCCAAAGCCTTCGACGTCCAGTTCGTCAACAAAGAAGGGAAAATGGACTACGTCTGGGCCACCTCCTGGGGCGTCTCCACCCGCCTGATGGGCGCCCTCATCATGGCCCACTCCGACAACAACGGCCTCGTGCTGCCGCCTAAACTGGCACCTATCCAGGTCGTCATGGTACCTATATATAAAGGAGCCGACGAACTGCGCGCCATCGTCGACAAGATGGAGCAGATCGCCGCCGAGCTGAAAGCCAAAGGCATCAGCGTCAAGATCGACGACCGCGACAACGTGCGCAGCGGCTTCAAATTCGCCGAATACGAACTCAAAGGCGTCCCCGTGCGCCTCGCCATCGGGCCGCGAGATTTGGCAAACGGGACCATCGAACTCGCCCGGCGCGACACCCTCACCAAAGAGAGCGTCCCCGCAGCAGGCATCGCCGACCGCATCGAAAAACTGCTGGAAGACATTCAGCAGGGGATCTATGACAAGGCGTTGAAATTCCGCGACTCCATGATCACCAAAGTGGACACCTACGACGAATTCAAACGCGTACTCGAAGAGAAAGGCGGCTTCCTCCTCGCCCACTGGGACGGTACTCCCGAGACCGAAGAGCTCATAAAGAACGAGACCAAAGCTACCATCCGCTGCATCCCCGTCGACGCACCAGAGGAAGAGGGGACTTGTATCGTCAGCGGCAAACCCTCCCACCGGCGCGTCCTCTTCGCCAAAGCCTACTGATTAGAGGGAGCCTCGATATACATAGAGGGGCCCACTGTCAAATTATTGGACGGGCGCTGTCTAAAATTTAGACAGCGCCCGTCCAGTTTTGTTTCGGTATCGTCTTGTACCTCATGCAGTTAATCGGTATGGCATCATATTTGGAATGAGAAAAGGAGATCCGAAGATCGGTTTTCAAACGTCTTAATACCAAACATCTCAAATCTATGAAATCTACAGGATTCGGAAAAGCCTTGTCGGCGATCGTTTTCAGCGTCGCGAGCCTTCTCTGCCCGGCCCAAAACCGGTTCACCGCCGAGCAGAAAGAGCAGGACTTCGAGTACCTCTACCAGACCCTGAAAGAGAACTATCCTTACTTCGGCGTGCTCCAGCGTCAGACCGGTCGCGACTGGCTCGCAGGCCACGACCGCTATCTGCAGCTGGTTCGCGAAAGCGCCGACGACAAGTCGTTCGCTAAAGCCTTGCAGGCTATCATGCGTGAGCTCGGCAACGGTCACGCTTACGTCGTCGGTCCGCATATGTTCGACGAGCTGTCCCGGATTTACCACGAGGCTGCCGTCAGCCCGGGGAAAGAGAATAAGCGGTACCGCCGCTGGGCGGCCACATATGACCGAGCCGCACCCTATTACGATTACCTGAAGGAGCTATACGGCGTCAAACCGGCCGCCGGCGGAACCGAGGGCGAGGCCCCTTCCGGCTACGACCCGGCCCGGAATCTCTCTTTGGATATGCTCGGCGGCGGAAAGATCGGCGTGCTGACCATCAATTCGTTCGCGAACCCCGCTGGCGACAGCGCTCTGCTGATGTGCCTGCTCGATTCCGTACAGTCATGCGATCACCTGATCCTCGACCTGCGGAAGAACAGCGGCGGCAACGACCAATATTGGGACCATCATATCATGCCCCGCCTGATCTCCCGAAGCTACGCGTGGAGCGGGCCTTCCGTGCTTCGCCGCGGCCCTGTTGCCGGTACCTGGTACGAACAGAAATTCCACGGTTTCGGGAAAGTGGCCTCCCTTCCGAACCTGCCTCCCGAAGTGACTCCGGAAGACTTTGCCGTCGTCATGGATAAGAAAGTGATCCGCCCGAACGGGAAACCTCGTTTCAAGGGTAAAGTGTGGTTGTTCGTGAGTCCCGGAGTCTTCTCCTCGTCTGAATCTTTCGCCGCTTTCACCAAGGCGACCGGCTGGGCTACGGTAGCCGGTACGCGTACCGGCGGCGACGGCATCGGTGCCGACCCCATTCCGATGATGCTTCCCCATAGCGGTTTTCTGGTCATCTTTCCGGCTTGGGGCGGTCTGAATCCCGACGGCAGCTTCAATTTCGAAGCCCGGACGACGCCCGATGTCGAGATTACCGGCGCCAGCCGTTCCGAGGCATTGGCCAATCTGGTGCATTATATCGATCCGACGGTCTAGGCTCCTTTGGCTGCGGCGCCTCACGTGGTGAGCGTCTCGCCGTTCCCGAACGGCGCGCAGGATGTCGATCCTTCGGTGAAGGCGATCACATTTCGTTTCAGCGAGCCGATGCACGGGTTCAGTTTCAGTTACGGCCCCCTCGGCGAAAAAGCCTTTCCCGAGTTTGTCAAAGAGAAAAGCGGCTATTCGGCCGACGGTATGGAACTGACCCTGTCGGTGAAGCTGAAGCCCGATACGGAATATCAGATCCGAGTACTCGAAGATCTCTCGCTTCGCAATCAGGCGGGGGTATCGGTCGAAGGTTACCTGTTGCAGTTCAGAACGCGAAAATAATTTTCCGAGTTTATAACGCAGATAATCAGCAGGTTGTTAAAAATATTGAAAAAATATTTCAGAAAAAGTTTGCAGGAATGAAAAAGGTCGTTACCTTTGCATCCGCAATCGAGAAAAACAGATCGCCCGCACACTTGCGAAAAACAAGCTGCGAAAAAAAAAGTGAAAAAGTTTTTGGTCGATTGAAAAACTTGACATACCTTTGTAATCCCTTTCGCCCGATTCGGGAGCGAGGGCTTGAAAAAGAGAAGAGATATGAACCTTCGGGTTTCAGTTCTTTGAATTACTGTGAAAAGTTAAATGATAATTTGTAGTGTAGTACAATTTGTCAATTCCTGATTCCGGCGCCGCGAGGCGAACCGGAACGAGAAAAATCGGTCGGGACACTCGAAAAATTGATTTTTACAATGGAGAGTTTGATCCTGGCTCAGGATAAACGCTAGCGGCAGG
>ERZ777305.3652-NODE-3652-length-10165-cov-2.904352_pt1 | contig 10165 bp, 9 predicted proteins | sample MGYA00374965_ERZ777305 | MGnify/ENA primary metagenome ERZ777305 (study PRJEB29328, sample SAMD00013331) | mouse gut metagenome | study: EMG produced TPA metagenomics assembly of the Metagenome analysis of fecal microbiota from mouse which was promoted...
TTGGACTACTACCTCTTCAAAAGCAACAAAACAAAGGGCAAAATGTTCGAGGAATATGGGTGGAAGATTTTGTCCGACGCCGGCAAAGCTTTGAGCCTACCAATTATAATAGGGTCTCATACAATGCGTAAAAGCTTCGCCAACATTGCTGCTTGTGTAGATAAGTCAAGTATCGACATGAACGCAATCACCAAGATTCAAGGGCTGCTGAACCACAGCGATCAGCGTGTCACAATGAGATATTTGGGCACCTATCAGCAAATGTTCGACAGAGCCAGAGAGTCCGTGAGCGACTTCGTTTTGGGAAAGACGGACATACACGAAATTGTAGCGGGCAACAACTACACAATCGATGATATAGTTTCAAAGATTGAACAACTCGAAATCAAATTATCAAATTAGGAGAACATCAAAGATGAAACTTTTTAGCACCAACAGAAACGCAAGGGGCAGACAGCTTGTTTGTGAAGACGCTGTTTTCGACCCCAACCTCATTATGACGCTTCGCGTCGATGTGGAAGAAAAAGTCGTTAGTTTTAGCTACGACTTCGCGGAATGCGGACATCCCCTCAACCTTCCATTCGACGTGCAGTCAGTTGACTTCCTCGTGAAGTTTACAAAACACGACATACATATTTGCGCTATTGCCGAGGTAGGCGACGACATCGACAACCAATACGAAGATTACGTTGACGATATGCAGGACGTCGAGTTTGACGTGAGAATGACCGTCGAAGAAAAATATGCACTCCTGCTTGCACTCTTCAACGCGCTCTTCGGCAAGGTAAATAAAAAAGAAAAGATGCCGGATAAAACGAAAGGCGCAGCCGCCCCTAATGCCCAGAACAAGGAAAATATCTCCGAGAAACAGGCATTTGTGGATGCTATGACAGTGTTGTTCCCCAACATCTACGGGAACAACGTAAAGAGCAAACAATAAGTCGATAAACCTCCACCCATTTTTCCTATCTTATACATAAATTTTAACTTATACGACGTTGACTTATGTCTAATAATGTTGTATAATAGAATGGAGGTATAAGACAATGATAAACTACCAAGATTTTGCGGCGAAGTATTACCCTACCGCAAACAGCGCGAGACAGAACGACATCGCAAGGTTCCTTGACAACCTTGCTGAAGTTATCGGCGAAACACCGTTACAGGATGCTCTTAAAAATACTCAAGTATTATGTGCAGCCTTCTACTTACAAAAGGCAGGCAACAACATCTCTCGCCCCCACTATCAGAAGATTAAAGAATATCTTATCAACCTTTTTGATTTTGTGGGCGTAGATGCTACGGTGCCTACAAGAGAAGAAGTTCTTGCGTCGCAAGAAACGATATGTTACTTCCGCGGAATAAACGAGCTACTTGAATTCATTGACAAAGTAGGCTCCTCGGCGCTCGCTAACTACAACCCAACCACAGACCTTGTACGAGTTAAGTCTGTTTGTGTACTTGGATGGCTTGGATTTACGCCGGATGAAATTGCAAACTTAAAAGTGCGCGACTTGTCACAAATTGAATTGAACGGCTACAAGGTTTCTAATAAGAGCGGAACTTATGAGGTTTACGGGCAACCATTCACTGCTCTCTACTACCTCTCTGGCTTAGAGGAATATAACGGTCTTCCTTCTGGAAGAAAAGTTATCCTCAAAGGGAACGACGAGTATTTGTTCAGACCGACGGATGCTAACTGCGAAAAGCTTGACGGCGGTCAGATCATACAAATAATCAAACGGTTTAATAACTGCATACCCCGCTCGATGAAAACCTCGATAGTCTTCCGGAGCTTGCACAAGAATGCACTCTTCCTCGAAGTATACAACGACACATCGGACAAAAGCCTTATCAACAAAATTACAGCCATTATGGGATGTACGCTAAATTATGCGTTCAACTATAGAGACCAGTATATGAAGTTTGTCGAGGCTTTAGAGAACAACAAAATATAGGACATAAGTCTTATATTTTTAGGAATTACAAAACATATTTAGACACAAAAAGGAGAACATATGCCATCACTTGAAGAAATGAATGTCGATATATCCGACGTTTCCTTTAAGCCGGTCACAGAGATAGCCTTCATTATGAAGGGCGCACAGGCTGTCATCGGTACTCCCCTTTCCATTGCCGACTTCACAGAGCTGTGGAACTCAAAGAAAAGAAAGTTGAAAATCCCGACGGGAAAAGATAGTTATGCCTACATCGTAAAAAGGCGCGTGGACTTCTATCACATCAGCCCTATTAAAAATAAATAATACAAAGCAAAAAAAATATATTTCGAGAGGTAATGAGATGAAATATGATTTTTACGCTGCTGCTTGCCACCATTGTGGAGGATACATAAAACTATGAAAGGTGTTAGCTTAAATGACAACATCCTTTATACGGTCAAAGAAGTAGCAGCACTATTAAAGACGAACGTAGATTACATTCACAAACTGAGAAAAGCTGGCTTGCTCCCATTCTTAAAGCTTGGGCAGTACAAAGTCAGGAAAGAAGCTCTCGCAGATTTTTTAAGCCGTTATGAAGGAAAAGATTTGACTAACCCCTTTCAAATAAAGGAGTTAGATTACAATGGCGAAAATTAACGTAAGAGACAGGAACAAGAACACTGGACGACGACCTAATTGGGAGTATCGCTTTGAAATTGCAAGCATTGCGGGCAAACGGCAGAGCGCCACAAAGTCTGGCTTCCGCACTAAAAAGGAAGCACTTGAAGCGGGCGCTAAAGCCCTTGCTGAATACTATGCAAGCGGCGAGCACTTCACTCCATCTACAGTCAGTTTAAGTGATTACCTTGACTTCTGGCTTGAAAACTATGGCAAGAATCACTGGAAAGATACAACCTTGCAAGGGCGCACGTATATCGTTGAAAGAAACATTAAGCCTGCGCTCGGCAAGTACCGACTATCTTCCATTACGCCGTCTGTATTGCAGACATTCATCAACGGTTTCAGAGATAAATCGAAGTCGTACATCACTGGCGTACTTGCAACAATACACGTTGCATTTCAGTGCGCGGTGTTCCCTTTTGGTTTCCTCAAGATAGATCCTGCGGTTCACGTTACGCCACCATTATCTTCAACAATACCTATGACAAAAGAAAGAACAGCTATCACTCAAGAAGACTTCAAAAAAATCGTTACAAAATATCCTTTCGGAACCACATACTACATCCCCCTTATGTTAGGGTGGCACTGTGGTCTGCGTATCTCCGAAACTATGGGATTGACATGGGATTCAGTTGACTTTTTACAAAAAAATGTTACAATAAATATACAGGTCAACCAGCTCGCCAACAAAGGCACTCCAAAGAGAAAAGTAAGCGCACCGAAGTTTGGTTCTGTAAGAACTATACCACTCGATGAAGAGATGTTACAAGCGCTCAAAAAAGAATATGAGCGGCAGACATTCTTGAAGAATAATATGGGTGACTATTACCCAACGTATTCTTACGATAACAACGGCTTCATCGTAGACGGCGGTGACACAATGAACTTCGTCTGTAGGAACAAGTATGGCGAATGGATGAGTATGAGAAGTTTGAACCACGCTCTTGAAAAAATCCGTTCAATACTTGGCAAAAGCGTTTCCTACCACACGTTCAGACACACTCACGCAACAATACTGCTGGCGTGCGGTGTTAACCCAAAAGTCATCCAACAAAGGCTCGGGCACCGTAAGATGTCCACTACCCTTGACGTTTATACTCACGTAACTCTTGAGACGCAGGCTGATGCGATTGATAAAATTCAGCAATTTTTCAAAAGTGACGATAATTAGCGTGGACAAAACGTGGACAAACAAAAATAAGCAACCTATATATAGTGCAAGTTCAGCATTGAAAACACAATATATTGTATTTGAGAGGCTAAAATGAAGATATGTGGTATAATTTGCGAATTTAATCCATTTCATAACGGACATAAATATCTTATAGAACGCGCCAAGGAGCTTTCGGGCGGCGACGCGGTTTTATGCATCATGAGCGGAAACTTTACGCAACGCGGAGACATTTGTATTCTCGACAAATATACGCGCGCAAAACACGCCGTACTCGGCGGGGCGGACTGCGTAATACAGCTGCCTGCGGAATTCGCCGTGGCGCCCGCCGAAATTTTTGCCAGGGGCGCCGTTAAAATTCTTTCCGCCATTCCCGAAGTCACTACCCTTGCATTCGGTTGCGAATGCGGTAAAGCCGTAGATTTTATAGAGTCGGCAATAATACTCAGCCGCGAAAGCGAAGAATTCAAGAGCGAGTTGGAGAAAAACCTTTCTACGGGCAAAAGCTTTATTAAAAGCTATGCGGAAGCGTTCAAGCACGAAGGCGGCAATAAAGAAATTATATCCAATCCCAACAATATACTCGGATTGGAATATACGAAAGCGGTTTTGAAAATAAATCCCGACCTTGCCGTTTTGCCGGTGCCGCGCGTAGGCGCAGGGCACAAGAGTACGGAGCTGAGGGAAAATTATTCTTCGGCAAGCGCAATCAGGCAAAATATGCAGTCTCCCCTTGTTTTGCGCAATCTGCCCGACTACGTTTTCGACGACCTTAAATTCCCTGCGGACGTAAGCGCTTTTTCAAGCGTTGTAAGACAGTGTCTGTTTTTTGCGGACAAGGAAAACCTTGTACGGATATACGGTTGCGCGGAAGGGCTGGAAAACAGACTTAAAAACCTTGCCGCAGAGCCTTTGAACGACGTCATAGAAAAATGCACTTCTAAGAGATATTCGTCCGCGCGCATAAAAAGGCTTGTCTGCGCCAATATGTTAAAGCTTTATAAGGACGACTGCGAAAAATTCATCGACGTCGATCTTTATCTCAAAATTCTTGCGGTAAGCAACAAATCCGCCGATTACATGTTGCCCGCTTTGGCGAAGTCGAGTTATACAATGATTTCTAATTCCAACGGAAGCACATTGAACGGTGACGCGCGCGCCTGCTTCGAGAAAGATAAATTCGAGCACGCGGTATATAACTTTATTACAGGCGGAAATATCAAAGACAGCATGATTGTGATATAAACAATAATAACGGAAGCGCCGCAGCGGATTTACGCTGCGGCGCTTATATTAATTTGAGATTAATCGTAAGCCGAGTTCTGTCGTGTACGGTTATTTATCTACCTTTACGGTCGCCCGTAAAATCAAGCGATATTAACGGATAAAAGCGGACGGGCAGCCCTTACGTTAGTATGCCTTTATCCCAATCTTGCATCGGGTGGGGTTTAATTGGCTCCCCTTGTTGCCAAAGGGACGGTGAGCTCTTACCTCGCCATTCCAACCTTACAGCAAAAAGCTGCGGTATATTTCTGTTCACTTTCCTTGAAGTCGCCTTCTCCTGCCGTTAACAGGCACCCTTGCCCTGTGATGCTCGGACTTTCCTCACGCCGCTTTCGCGGCCCGCAACCGTATAATTAACTCAAATTATGTTTATTATAACATATTTTTAAATTTTAATAAACATTTTAAACGTAATATTTGATTTTTTACCGAAAATATTTTAAAATGAAATACGGAATTATTTTAGGAGAAAATCAATGAAGAAGACAAAAATCATTTGCACGCTTGGCCCCGCCAGCGACAACGAGGAGATACTTTCCGAACTCATTGACGCAGGTATGAACGTTGCGCGTTTGAATTTTTCACACGGGACGCATGAAGAACATGCGCAGAAAATCGAAACAATAAAAAAGGTAAGAGAAATTAAAAACGCACCCATACCCATTATGCTGGATACCAAGGGACCGGAATTCAGAATCAAAACCTTTGCGAAAGGTAAAATAACGCTGAAAGCCGGCGACGAATTCACTTTTACCACCAAGGATATAATCGGCGACAATACAAGAGTTTCAGTATCCTTCGAGGGGATATGCGAGCAAATGAATCCGGGGGATAAAATTCTTTTAAACAACGGGCTTATAGTGTTCGAAGTAGTGAAAGTCGCAAAGCCCGACGTAATATGCAAAACGGTTATCGGCGGCGAGCTTTCCAACCGCAAAAGCATGTTCTTCCCCGATAAAGAGCTTAAAATGACTTACCTTTCCGAGCAGGACAAAGCGGATTTGAAGTTCGGCGTAGAACAGGGCATAGACTATGTGGCTTGCTCTTTCGTCTCGAAAGCGCAGGACATAGTAGACGTAAGAAACTGGCTTAAAGAGTGCGGCTCGCCCGAAGGCGAAATAGAAATAATCGCAAAAATCGAGAGCCGTGCGGGCGTCAACAACCTTGACAAAATACTGGACGTATGCGACGGCATAATGGTTGCGCGCGGAGATTTGGGCGTGGAAGTTCCGTTTGAAGAGCTTCCCAGCATACAAAAAACAATAATAAATTCCTGCCGTATACGCGGCAAACGCAGTATTACGGCGACGGAAATGCTTGAATCCATGATAAAACAGCCCCGCCCCACCCGTGCGGAAATTTCCGACGTTGCAAACGCCGTTTACGACGGCTCCTCCGCAATAATGCTGTCGGGCGAAACCGCCGCGGGGGCTTATCCCGTGGAAGCCGTAAAAGCCATGGCAAAAATAGCCGAGCAGGCCGAAGCGAACACGTCGTATATCGCGCACATAGACGAAAGCGAATATCACATTAAAAATCTTGCCGAGGCGCTTTCCCACTCCGCCTGCACGCTTGCGCAGGACATAGGCGCGAAAGTCATAGTCGTATGCACGAGGACGGGCGGAACCGCAAGGACGGTTTCACGCTTCCGCCCCATGATAGATATTATAGGAATGACTACCGACGCACGCGCTTACAGAAAGCTTGGTTTAAGTTGGGGCGTAATTCCCGTAATGAGCGAAGAATTTTATTCCGTAGACGTGCTTTTCCACTACGCGAAAAGAGCCGCAATGGAAACGGGGTTGGTTAAAAAAGGCGACAAGATAGTTTTAACCGGCGGAACCCCCAACGGCAAGAGCGGAAACAGCAATCTCATAAACGTAGAAACCGTTTAGTTAATAAGCATCACGAAATACTGAATTTTCAATCAATAAACTTAATAACAGCATAAGAACGCCGCGCCAATTTTTGGCGCGGCGTTCTAAGAGAGAATATGAAAAAATTTAAGTGTATGCGTTTGTTTTGTAAGTATATAATACCGCTTGAATGTGTAGAGAATATGATAATTTAATGATTTTTGTATTTTTCGAATATTTTTTCCGCTATGCGTAAGCCGTCTGCGGCGGAGCTTGTTATTCCGCCCGAATAACCGCTTCCTTCACCGCACGGATAAAGACCGGAAAGAGAAACGCTTTCGCCGCTCTCCCCCCTTACAATCTGCAAGGGCGAAGAAAACCGCGTTTCCGCGCCGGTTAACACCGCGTCGGGCGCGGCGAAACCGCGCAGTTTTCTGTCCATATCGGGTATAGCCGCCTTTAACGCCTCTACCGCTTTAAACGGAAGAACTTCACATATAGGAACGAAAGCCGTTCCGCAAGCGTATGAGGGAATTACCTCTCCGAAGCCCGAAGAATTTCTGTCGGATGCAAAATCCTTGTAAAGCTGTATAGGCGCACGGTAACCGCCGCCCGCAGCCGCATAGGCGCGCCGCTCTATTTCGCGCTGAAAACGCATACCCGCAAAAATATCGTCCGCGCCGAAATCTTCTTTTTTAAGCTGAACCATTAATGCGGAATTGGAATTATCGCCGTCCCTGGAATAACAGCTCATGCCGTTGGTCACGACTCCGCCATGCTCGCTTGCCGCGGGAATAACCACTCCGCCCGGACACATGCAAAACGTAAAAACAGTCCTTTCGTGCGCGTGGGAAACAAGCTTATAATCCGCCGCGGGAAGCCGTGCGTAATTTTTGCCGTACTGCGCCTTGCTTATTTCGCGCGCAAGATGCTCTATCCTGACCCCGACGGCAAATTCCCGCGCCGTCATTTTCACGCCCGAAGCATACAGCATTTCGAAGCTGTCCCTTGCCGAATGCCCTAACGCCAGCACAGCGCAATCAACGGGAATTTCGGACTTTTCTCCCGTTAAAACGTTTTCCGTCAACACGCCTTTAAGCTTGCCGCCCGATTGCACCAAACCGCACAGCTTTGTACAAAAAAGATAACTTCCTCCGCAGTTTTCAACGTACTTGCGGATATTTTTCAGCACGTCGAAAAGCTTATCGCTGCCTATATGCGGTTTGTTTAAGTAAGTTATTTCACAAGGCGCGCCGAATCGCGCAAACAGCTCTAAAACGTCGCGGTTGAAGCCGCTGTGGGTCTGAGTATTCAGTTTTCCGTCCGAAAACGTTCCCGCGCCGCCTTCGCCGAACTGCACGTTGGAATTTTCATTGAAAACGCGACAGTCGAAAAATTTACGCACCGTCTGCATTCTGCGCTCGGCACACTCGCCGCGCTCGATTATCAGAGGCGAAAAACCGTGTTCTATCAGTCTTAAGGCGCAAAACAGTCCGGCAGGTCCCGCCCCTATTACGGCAACCTTGCGCGGCGAGTTTATTTTTTCGGCAATCGGCGCAGTTTCGGTTTGCGCGCTTTTGGAAAACGCTATCGAATAAACCCAAAAAATATTGTCCTTATCTCTTGCGTCGAGCGACTTTTTGAGGATTTTGAAATATTTAATTTCTCCGCCGGCTTTCCTGTTCGCAATGCCAAGAAGTTTGCTTTCATCATCGAATATATTAAGTTTTACGTTATCGAGCCGAAATATCATAGTCTTTTTAAAATTGCGTCCGCAACGGTTATACCGCTTGTAAACGCCCACTGTAAATTGTAGCCGCCGCAATCCCCGTCCACGTCCAAAATTTCGCCTGCCAAAAACATATTTTTTACGAGCTTACTTTCCAGCTCGTCGGTGACCTCGTCGGTATCGACGCCGCCCTTCGTGACCTGCGCATAATCGAAACCGAGCGTACCCGTGACGGGCAGAGTAAAATTTTTAAGCGTTTTCGCAATTTTGCAGGGATCGGAACAACCCGCCCTTGCTATAATTGCTTTGCCCAACATATTATGCAGAGTGCCCGAAAGCAGCTTTTCCGTATCAAACCCCGCTTTAATATGCGCCGAAACGTTTTCCGCAATTTCCTTTTCGGTGAAATCAGGGAGAAATTCAATGTTAAGAAACGCGCCGTGCTTGTCCGCAATATACGAAGAAACGGTAAAAACCGCATTACCCGAAACGCCGTATTCGGTAAAAATAACGTCTCCCCTCGTTTTGCAAAGCGTCTCTCCGTTGCAGACTGCCGTAACGACGCAATCGGCGCGAATACCCTTTAACGATTTTATATGTACGGTTTCGGTTTTTAATTGAACAAGCGACGGATAAAGCGGCGTAAGCGTATGTCCGCAATCCGTTGCAAGCTTGTAAGACGAGCCGTCGGTTTTAAACTGCTTCTGCGCTTTACCGCCCGTACACAGGACGATAAATTTCGCCTCGTCCGTCACGCCGCCTGCGGGAACTTCAAAGCCCGACGCGGTTGTTTTTATTTTTTCGACCTTCCGCCCCGTTAACAATGTAAAGCGTGAAGTTTTCAATGAATTGAGCAAGTCGTCGACAAGCGCGGACGCCTGCTTCCCCGCGGGGTAAATTCTTCCCCTGTCGTCTACGGCAAAGAGGCAATTGAAAAGCCCGACGCCCGCATAGGCGTCGGCGCAGGCAATTTTTTCTACGCGCCGCAGATTACCGCCGTGGTAATGCCCCACAGTCATATCGGTATTGGAAACATTGCCCTGTCCGTTGCCGCTTGCGGCTAACTTTTTACCGAACCTTTCGCCGGCGTCCAAAAGACACACGTTTATGTTTTTACCGCTTTTATCGAGACGTGCGGCGCATGCAAGTCCGGCCGCGCCGCCGCCTATTATTATAACGTCGTATTTCATAGCTTTGACCTATGAAATATTTTATTACAAAAACACTCTGCTGTCAACACTTCAACGATTTAAGAATTTCGTTAAGCTTTTCAAGATGAAGCTTTTCGTCCGCAAGTATGCGCGAAATTATTTTTTTTATCTGCTCGTTTTTCAAGCGGCACAACATTTTGTTATAGAGAGCTATAGCATGCTTCTCACCCATTATGTCGTCCTCTATCATGTTCACCAAATTGCGCGAATACGAAACGTACTTCGCGGAATAGAAATTGAACGCCGTAGGCGGATTTTGGCTGTATATCGGCTGCGCACCCAGCGCTATTATG
>ERZ777305.3653-NODE-3653-length-10158-cov-2.417500_pt1 | contig 10158 bp, 11 predicted proteins | sample MGYA00374965_ERZ777305 | MGnify/ENA primary metagenome ERZ777305 (study PRJEB29328, sample SAMD00013331) | mouse gut metagenome | study: EMG produced TPA metagenomics assembly of the Metagenome analysis of fecal microbiota from mouse which was promoted...
CTTGGTCTTATCGGTAACGCCCTTGCTGACGCCGCCGATCTTATCGAGAATACCCATGATGATCACTCCTTATTTTAGTGCAGTGTCGAATTGCTCTGCTTATACTAAACGTCATTACAAATCATACATAGCTGTCGGAATATTTTTCACATAACTGCGTTGTCGTCGTCACCGTGCGTCAGCACGCTTTCCTCCTCCGCCTTGTTATGTAGAAAATTTCCTTGACATCTATTGTACGATTTGCAATGTCGTTTAGCATAATTTTCATAAATACATTATACAATTTTTTTGCTCATTTGTCAAGTGGAATACAACATAAAGATAAGGCATTAAATATACTTTTACAAATTTTCATCATTTTGCATAATTTTGTATTAAATTATCCTGAGCAAATCTTCGAAAATTTATACACAATGCACAATCAAGCTAAATCGTTTTCCGTAAGCGTAATTATACCGTTATCAGTGAGAACCTTTACGGCAGCCGCATTATCGTCAACGCGGATAGCAAAACAGGCTGTATTGTCAAACACTCCCGTAAAGGCATAAAGATATTCAAGATTTACATTGTGGCTGCCGAGAATATCAAGCACGCGGCTGAGTTGTCCCGGAGCGTCGGGAATCGAGATCACAAGCAGTTCTGTAACTGTCACGGCGTAAGAAGCTGATTTCAATACGCTGACCGCCTTATCGGTATCCTGAACTATCATACGCAGAATTCCGAAATCTGACGTATCCGCAAGGCTGAGAGCGCGAACATTCACGCCGCTTTCCTTGATAAGTTTCATGACGCCCGCAAGCTGAGCAGGCTTATTATCCACGAAAACCGAGATTTGTTTTGCATTTGCCATAAAAAATCCTCCTTTATAGTTGTTTATTAATCGTGCAGCTTACGTTTGTCAATCACGCGAACTGCCTTGCCTTCGCTTCGTGTGATTGATTTAGGACTTACAAGATGAACCTTGGGATTAATTCCCAGCATAGTCTTAATCGCAAGCGCAAGCGCTTTCTCCTGAGCCTGCATATCCTTTACCTTGTCGGAGAACTGCTCCGGATTCATCTCAACGCTGATATCGAGCGTATCCGTATTATTCATTCTGTCAACTTCAATAAGATAATTCGGCGTATAACCCTGCTCGATAAGAACCGTCTCGATCTGCGACGGGAAAACGTTTACGCCGCGGATAATAAGCATATCGTCGCTTCTGCCCATCGGCTTGCTCATCTTTATAAGGGCACGAGCATTTTTTGCGGCTGAGAACGCAGAGGTCGCGTGTACGATAACGGAGAAGCGGAAAAGCTTCTTTGGTAATGCTGGTGAATACAAGTTCGCCGACCTCTCCCTCAGGGAGAACTTCGCCTGTTTCCGGATTGATAATTTCGGGGATAAAATGATCCTCGTTTATGTGCATTCCCGTCTGCTCGGAACATTCGAAAGCAACGCCGGGACCGCTTGTCTCCGTAAGTCCGTAAATATCATAAGCCTTGATTCCGAGGGATTCCTCAATAGAACGGCGCATTTCCTCCGTCCATGGTTCAGCTCCGAAAATACCCGCTTTCAGCTTTATATCGTCGGTAGTATATCCCATATCATGAAGAGTTTCACCAATATACGCCGCATATGAAGGAGTACAGCAAAGAATTGTCGCGCCAAGATCGCGCATGAAAGTAATCTGCCTTTCAGTATTTCCGCTGGACATAGGCAAAGTAAGACAGCCGACTTTATGAGAACCGCCGTTAAGACCCGGACCGCCCGTAAACAGACCGTAACCGTAGCATACCTGACATACATCCTCGTTAGTTCCGCCTGCCGCAACTATTGCACGGGCGCAGCAATTTTCCCAGAGGTCGATATCGTTCTGCGTATAGAACGCAACTACGCGCTTTCCTGTAGTTCCGCTTGTCGACTGAATCCTTACGCAGTCGCTGAGGGGCTTCGCAAGAAGTCCGTATGGATAAGCGTCTCGAAGATCGGATTTTGTGAGAAAGGGCAGCTTGCGAAGATCGTCAACAGACTGAATATCTTCCGGTTTAACGCCCTTTTCGTCCATAAGATCGCGATAATACTTGACATTCTCATAAACGTGCTTGACCTGCGCCGTAAGCCTTTCATTCTGAAGCTTCCGCATATCCTCAAAAGACATGGTCTCTATTTCTTTATTCCAATAATTTTCCATGACAAACTACTCCTTAATTACAATTCCGCGCCCAGACGAAAAGCTGTTTTGTTCATTTCAAGAAATTTCGCAGGAACGCACTTTTCAAGCGCATTCTGCCAAAGTTCCGCAGAAAAATCCATATATTTGGACAACACGCCCATCAGCACAACGTTTGAAGCCTTTGCAGAACCTGCCTGCTCCGCAAGAGAAAGCGCGTCAGCCGTTACTATATCAGCGCCGGCAGCCTTTATTTTTTCTGCGAGATCTTCGGGATAAGCAGCAGCTCCCGTAATTACCGGCATAGGATCGATCTGCTGCGTCGAAGTTACAAGAAGTCCTCCCTTTTTCAGATAAGGCAGCGATCTTGCGGCTTCGAGCATTTCGAACGATACCACGATATCGGCTTCGCCCTTCTCAATTATCGGAGAATAAACTTTATCGCCATATTTAACATAAGTAACAACGCTTCCGCCGCGCTGACTCATACCATGAACTTCGCTTACCTTAACATCAAATCCACTGTCGAGAAGAACGCTCCCCAGCAGCCTTGAAGCGAGCAGCGAACCTTGTCCGCCGACGCCGACTATCATTATTGATTTAGTTTCCATATGTATCAATACCTTTCATATTTCAATCCACATACTCCTTCAGGAGCATGGCGCCAAAAATGTATAGTTTTTTAACAAATGTAACTATACTATCTGAATTGCCTCGTGTCAGTAAGAGATATCTTCCCGCCACTGCTGTTATGAAGCGGAAAGCCATCGCCTATAGAGACGGAAAACTCAACGTCTCTTGAAGAGTATGGCAAATCCGCCAAGCAGACCAAAAAGTTCAGCCTTTATCAGTCCCCAGATGTACTCGCCTTTAAGATCGAACATTTCGAAAATCTCTCCTAAATGTAAGAAACATTTGAAGAATGTGAATTCGCCTATCCCCTCGTCAGCGAGTAAACTTGAAATTTCCCATGCATATTCAATACGTACCGCAAAGAAAATTGCAAGCAGAAACACAACAGCGCATATCGCCATTCCCAGAATCATAGGCGGATTTCCTTTTTTAGTCATAAATCCGAATCCGAAAACCGAACCTGCTGCAATCAGAATTCCTATAGCCGAAAAGATGAAGCCCAGCTTTCCCACGATTATCCAAAGGAGCATTCCCGGAATTGCACCGACTACCGCGCCAAGCAAGCCTTTCAGCAGCGTTATTACTGTAGACTCACTGCTGTACGATGAGCCATAGTTGTTGTAATCACCATAATTGTATGCGGAGTTCGGATCGCTATATCCGTTATTATTAAAATTATTCATATAAACCTCTTTTCTAAGCGTCAATTGTTTTTATTCGTTTATCGCGCCGAGTCTGCACTGTTCCATGCAGATTCCGCAGCCTACGCACTGCGTATGATCTATGACAGCCTTGCCTTCCTTAATTGAGATTGCAGGGCAGCCCAGCTTCATACACTGCTTGCATCCCACACATTTATCGGCGTCAACCTTGAAAGGCGGATTATGCTTAACATATTTAAGCAATGCACACGGACGACGGGAAATAATAACGCTCGCCTCGTCGGCAGTCAGTTCTTCCTTGATAGCCGCTTCAGTCTCTGCAAGCTTGTATGGATCGACAACGCGAACTCGCTTGATACCGATAGCACGGCAAAGCTGTTCCAGATCGACAGCCGCAGCAGGATCGCCCTTAAGATTCTTACCTGTTGTGGGATTCTGCTGATGACCTGTCATTCCTGTTATGGAATTGTCAAGAATAATAACGGTTGAATTTGAATTGTTATAGGCAATATTGACAAGACCAGTCATTCCGCTGTGCATAAACGTGGAATCTCCAATAACAGCCACTGTTTTATGCTCGGATTCGCTGCCGCGCACCTTATTGAAACCATGCAGAGCCGAGATCGACGCTCCCATGCAGATAGTCGTATCAACAGCGTTAAGCGGAGCAGCCGCACCCAAAGTATAGCAGCCGATATCGCCCGAAACCGTAATATCCAGCTTTTTCAGGCAATAGAAAAGTCCGCGGTGGGGACAGCCTGCGCACATTACAGGAGGACGTACCGGGATTTCCTCTTCGAGAACGGTACTCTCATTTTCGGTTCCGAGGACAGCCTTTCTGATCTGCGCACTGCTTATTTCGCCGATATTTCCGAATATCGACTTGCCCTCAACATTGGTTACGCCGATATTTCTGCAATGAGATTCTATAATGCCGTCAAGTTCCTCGACAACGATTATTCGCTCATATTCTGCGCAAAAATCATGGATAAGCTTTTCGGGAAGCGGATTTACCATACCAAGTTTAAGTACGGCGGCGCTGTCTCCGAGAGCCTCCTTAACATACTGATAAGCCGCTCCGTTGGTGATTATACCCAGTTCTTTGCTTTCGGAATTCTCAATGCGGTTCAGCGCAGAAGTTTCAGCATATTCGGCAAGTTTTTTCGTGCGCTCCTCAACAAATACGTGGCGACCCTTTGCAAATGCAGGCATCATAACGTATTTACGGGGATTTTTGGTGTATTCTTTCAATTCAAGTTCAACACGTTCTTCTGTATCGACAATGCTCTGGGAATGAGCTACGCGAGTCGACATACGCACGATAACGGGCGTATCAAACTGCTCGGAAATATCGTAGGCAAGCTTTACAAAATCTCGGCATTCCGCGGAATCCGAGGGTTCAAGCATTGGAACTTTCGACGCTATGGCATGATGACGGCTGTCCTGCTCATTCTGCGAGGAATGCATACCCTGATCGTCGGCGACCGCGATTACCATTCCTCCGTTTACGCCTGTATAAGCGGCTGTATACAGCGGATCAGCGGCAACGTTAAGTCCCACGTGCTTCATACCGCAAAAGCTTCTTGCGCCTGCGATGCTCGCACCGAGAGCCGCCTCCATGGCAACTTTTTCATTCGGCGCCCATTCGGCATATACCTCGTCATATTTTGCGACCTCTTCGGTTATTTCGGTTGAAGGCGTACCCGGATAGCTCGAAACGAGCTTGCAGCCTGCCTCATAAAGTCCGCGGGCAAAAGCTTCGTTGCCCAACATTAATTTTTTCATTTATCTTATTCCTTTCATATAGATTTACTTAACAAATATTCCGCGACGCCATCATAAGCATTGCTGCCTATTACGATATCGGCAGCCTTTTTCACGTCGGGATGCGCGTTTCCAACGGCTATTTTAACATCAGCCTGACTGAACATACTAAGATCGTTCAGATTATCTCCGAAAGCCACAATGCGTTCAAATCCGTATTTTTCGCGGAGAAAACGAAGCCCGTTCGCCTTTGAAGCCTCCGAGGAAAACGTTTCCAGATACCACTCTTTGCTGTAATTGTCTTCGTAAAAAGCGTAATCTGCATTTTCCAGTTCAGCCGCCCTGTTTTTAACGGGAAGCAGTTTTTCGCGATTTCCCGTGTAATTTATGTATATCTGCGTTCCGTCAAGACAATCGAGAACGTCGCCGCACTGTATAAACGGCTGCTCGAATTTGCCCTTTCGTTCGGCGATATAAGCCTGCATCAGCTCGTTGTCGGCATGATCATAGCAAGTACAGAGCTTTCCGTCAACAAATTTGAAGACGAAACAGCGTATGCCGTTCTCATGAAACGACCGAACGAGTTCTTTCGCCGTATCTGTCGGTATATAGGCGTTTTTCAGGTATTCGTCATGAACAAGATCGTAAACGCACGCGCCGTTATTAAGAATGCACGGCACATTGATATGCAGCGATTTCGTCAGCGATTTTGCGGAATATATCGTCCTCGCCGTAGCAAATGTGAAGTTCATTCCGCCGTCGATAAGACGATTCAGAATTTCCACGGTTCGCTCCGAAAGTTTTCCCGTCGGTTCAAAAAGCGTTCCGTCAAGATCGGAAATATAAAGAGTTTTCATCAAAATCCCCCCTTATAAGAGCCTTAACAGGCTATAAGATCGCCTTATTAAATTATAACATAGAAAATTCAAAAAGTGAATATTTTTTTGTTTTATAAAAAATTATTTGTACATAGTTACAAATTTCTTTGCATTTTTATGTTACTAATTAGAATGGTTCAATAAATTTCCTATTAATTAAAATCGGGAAATATTTTCTATTATTTCCACAAAATTATGTTGAAAACTATGTTGAAAGCATTGAAAATCAACAAAATTAAAATGTGCTATTGACATATTCAATTCAACGTTGTATAATAAATTCGGCAACTGCAAAACTATATGATCATTCAGCATTGCCAAGAAGAGTAAAAATACGTTCGTAAAGTGTCAGTTGAACGGGGAGTTGTCAGCTGAACGAAAGACAAGTCGTCTGCGGTTCGTATTTTGCATCCCGCTTCATAAGACATTTTAACCGAGTTATACTCCTTTACCTATGTCATTATGATGTGGAAAAGGAGGTTTTTTATTATGATCACAAGCAAAAACAATTCAGCCGTCGGAAACATCAAGCTTTTCGGCAACGTCCGCGTTATGACCGTCGCAGGACTTTTCATCGCGATGAGCATCGTTCTCGGAAAATTTCTCGCAATCAACATCGGCACAAGCATTAGAATCAGCTTCGAAAATCTGCCCGTTCTCATGGCCGGCATCTTCTTCGGTCCGTTCGTCGGCGGAGCTGTAGGACTGGGCGCGGATATTATCGGAAGCATTCTCAAAGGCTACGATATCAACCCCATAATCGCCCTCGGTGCAGCCTCGATCGGCATTTTTTCAGGACTTTCCTCAATGCTTATCTCACGTACACGCGCCAAATCCACATCACTTGTAAACATTCTTGTTTCGGTTTTCAGCGCTCACATCATCGGATCTATGATCATCAAATCAATTGGCATGATCGTGTATTTTCATACGCCAATCGAAGTCATTGCACTGAGAATCCCACTGTATATCGGCATTGGACTTCTTGAATTTTTCGTAATCTTCCTGCTTCTCAAAAACAAAGCTTTCGTCTCATATATCGAGCGAATGAATCACAGGCGAAATCAATGAATGCACGTGAATATTTAAAAGTTGCCGCTCTCCGCGGCAGCAAACTTGGTCTCGAACGTGTGACTGAACTTTGCAAAAAATTAGGCGATCCGCAGGAAAAACTCAAGATCGTCCATGTTGCCGGAACGAACGGAAAAGGCTCGTTTTGCGCCATGCTTTCGGGAATTCTTAGTCATTCCGGTTATACTGTAGGCGGATTTTCATCCCCCGCTCTAACCGATGTGACGGAAAGTCTGACAATAAACGGAGTTCCGATCCCCGACTGCGAATTTGAAAAAATCATGGCGGAAATCATTCCGTACTGCGAGGAAATGGACGATAAGCCCACGGAATTCGAAGTTCTGACAGCGGCGGCATATTTCTATTTCTATAAAAGCGGCTGCGATATTGCCGTGGTCGAATGCGGAATGGGCGGCGATTCTGATTCCACTAATGTAATAAGTTCTCCTGTTTTGTCGGTAATCACCAACGTTGCAGTAGATCACGCGGCATTTCTCGGCAACACGACAGAAAAAATAGCTCGTCATAAAGCGGGCATAATAAAGCCTCGCAGACCTGTTCTATACGGCGGAAACGACAGTGCGGCTCTGAAAATTATTCGCGAAATATCGGCAAAAAACAATGCTCCCCTGACCGTTTCGGATATGAGCAGAATTAATTTTTCTCGCTCCGATCTCTTTGGAACGGAAGTCGATTTCAGCGGATTTGGCAGGCTTAAAACATCCCTAAGCGGCACTTATCAACAATATAACATGGCAAACGTGCTGACAGCCGTGGAGATTCTCCGTCGCGAAGGTTTTGAAATTCCAAAAAGCAGCGTAGAATCAGGACTTTCAGATATCAGTCACCACGGCAGATTCGAAATTATAAATCGCGATCCTCTTGTAATATTTGACGGCGCGCATAACCCTGACGGCATAATATGCGCCGCTGAAAGTATCGAAAATTATTTTAACTCAAAAGTGGTTCTGCTGATAGGCGTAATGGCGGACAAAGAATACTGGCTTTATCCCGAAATACTGGGAAAATTCACGGAGCGAGCATTTACCGTGATTCCCGATAATCCGCGCGCGCTCGATAGTGAAATACTGAAAAATGCGTTCGTGGAAAAAGGAATTCCGGCTGAATCTTACCACGATATCTCCACAGGAATTCGCGCCGCATTCGAGTTTTCAGTCCAAAACGGACTTCCGCTGACAGCGCTCGGCTCGCTTTATATGTACCGCGAGTTTTCGGCTATTTTCAGCCAAATATATCGTGAAAATCCTCGCGGATAAACCGATGATAAGCAATATGACAGCCCTCCAAGCACGGCTCGGCAGTCAGGCAATAAACGTATTCGTCGGGAATTCCGTCGGCAAAATAAACCAGCTTATCAAATTCTTCACCGTCGCCCTCTTCTATCACGATTTTATCGGAATATCGCTGAAATACGCCGATCGCGTCATCTATTGAGCGGCAATGATTTCTGACAGTTTCAATCAGTTCGGTTATAAATCCGTATCCCTCGTTTAAATTATTAACATAAGATGTGCCTTTCGCAGATACAGTAAAACAATATCCGTCCTTGATTGGGCGGATATTTATTTTATCAAGTTTTTTCTCAGAATATCGGCAAAATTCAGCAAGGCTCTCCTCATTGACTTCCTCGCCCGCGATATTCGCAAGAGAAGAATTCATATAATTCAGGCTCATCGGACGATTATCCCAGCCAAGCTTTATCTGTGCTTCCTTAATATTATCTATCAAATTTTTTTCAAGACGTGCAAAATTCATAATTTCTCCTTTATTCCGACGGCGTTGCTACAGGCGGAGCGCTGTAATCTTTAAAGCAAACGTTAAGATCGACAGCTCCCGTAATTCCCGGAACTGTTCCCGTACTGCTGTACTGCCACATATCATACTCATAATAAAACGACGGCGACGCAGTATATTCCGCAAGCCAGAATTCGTAATCCTTTACACGCGGCAAATCAAGCTTATGTGTCGCAGTCGAAGCATTCTGATAGATCATAGGCGTATATCCTGCCGATTTCACCCTTTCGCAGAATGCAACGCAGCAATCAGCTAAATTTTCTACTGTCATTGAATCTGTTCGGGCATGATCTTCATAAATCAATTCCCAGTCAAAAACTATGGGATATGTAATGTCATAGGCTGAAACAGCGTCCAGAACTGCGTCCGCCTCTTCAATAGCTTCAGCTTCTGTAGTCGCCTGAGAAAAGAAATAAACTCCCACATCCAGCCCGGCTTCGGACGCTCCTGACAAATTATCGTAAAGCATAGTATCCATAGTCAGTATTCCGTCTCCGTAAGTACGATAGCCAGCCCTGATCATTACAAATTCTATTCCTGCCGATTTAACCTGCTGCCAGTCGATAATTCCCTGATGTTCGGAAATATCTATGCCCACAATCGACGGTATATCAGGATTTCCGTTATATTTTACAAATCCGTTCGCGTCTGCTGAAAAATTGGCAGGATCAAGATTACTTGCCGGAACGTCGCTGAAAGCAGGAATGAACGTTTCGCCCATCGTACTATTATGCATAAGAATTTTCTTGCCGTCAAGCTGATAAAAAGTTTCCTCCTTTTCAATAACAGCACGGGTGCGTACCTGCGGATCAGCATTTGCCGCCACTGAACCCGAATTGCGAATGAAAAAGAACGCTATAACGGTTATAAGCCCAAGTATTACAACGGCTTCAAGAATAGCCGCCGCTTTCAGCAGATTTGTTGTATTCAGCTTCAATTTTTTGTCCTCCATGATGTAAACGCGTCTTTTCGACAAATTATGCATGATTAATAATAACATATTTTTTTACGTTTGTAAATAGATTTTGCAAAAAATTTGCATTTATACTAATTTAATATTTTAACCTTGCATATTTCCACTCGATGATGCAGAATTTTCAGCACGTCAATATGAAGTCCGTCGCTTTCGATAAACGTCTTTGTGCCGTCCTTGGGTATTTCGCCCAGTTCTGCAATAACA
>ERZ777305.3654-NODE-3654-length-10156-cov-2.736858_pt1 | contig 10156 bp, 7 predicted proteins | sample MGYA00374965_ERZ777305 | MGnify/ENA primary metagenome ERZ777305 (study PRJEB29328, sample SAMD00013331) | mouse gut metagenome | study: EMG produced TPA metagenomics assembly of the Metagenome analysis of fecal microbiota from mouse which was promoted...
CGTTTGGAGGGGGAGATTCCTCTCTTTAGGCGTCCGGTTTTGCATACTTCTTGGACTACTAACGTCCAAGAAGGTATACCCAGCGGGCACCCCGTATGACAAGTCCTTTGGACTGTCCGTTAAGGTATCAATTACCGAAGGAGGAAAGCGAATTGAAGAAAATGATTTACGCAGTAAAGAGCGGAAGAAAGACCGGAATTTTTCATGAATGGCTGAAGTGCTCGGAGCAGACAAACAAGTATCCGAATTCAAAATTCCGCCGTTTTGAATACCAAAGCGAGCTTGAGGAGGAGGCGGAAGATGTGCCCGGCAGCTTGCGGTATGCCATAAGAGAAGCGGAAGAATATCTGGGAGATTTGGTATATCTGGGTGAGAGTGCCGACTATTTGGAGGAGGCGAGTTGGGAGGAAGATGGATTTCTGCCCTTTGGTGATGCGTCTGAAGCAGAAAATCCGGAGTTTTTTTCTTACAAAAGAGAGCCGGAAGAAGAGGACATGGACGATCTGGATGAAGAATACGGCAAATGGTTAGCTGACAATAGAAACACCCGTGATGTGCCGGCGGGCTACTGGAAAACAGCGGAGGATATGAAAAGATGGATCTATATCATCCGTGATTTAGAACAGAGCGACAACGCCAGGAGCAGGGCAGCGGCCAAGCTGAAGAGACAGCTGAAAAGATGTCTCTTAGACGTAAAATTAAGCGAATTGACAGCGCTCTATAAAGACAAAGAACAGGAGAATGTGATTGGGTATGATCCGCATGCCGTGGCTGATTTTGTGAACCGGCTGTCGAACCGTTATCCGAAGCCCGAAGACATAGAAACGGAAGAATCGGAGGATGGAGTTTCCCTTCGGCAGCTTCTGATGCAGGCCGGAGCTGTGGAATCTGAACTGAAAGGACAGATTCGCGGACAGAATGCAGCGATTGAAAAGCTTGGCGAAGCGTATTTTAGTACGGAATTGAAAGCACGTCTGACGCCGAACCGGAGAGGGCCCAGAAGCGCATACCTTTTAGCAGGACCTCCGGGTGTGGGGAAGACCTTAATGGCGCAGCAGTTTGCGTTCAAATTGGGATTTCCTTTTAAACGTTTTGATATGGCAGGATATTCCAATAAGGAAGCCATACAAGAATTAGTTGGTTTTGCCCCCACTTGGAATAATTCTGAACCGGGCATACTTACCGAGTTTGTGTCTAAAAATCCGAAATGTGTTCTTTTGTTTGATGAAATAGAAAAAGCACATATTCACGTCATACGAATGTTTCTGCAGATTTTGGATGACGGGATCTGCGAGGATAAATATAATCAATGCGATCTGTCGTTTAGAAATACCATCATCTTTTTTACAACCAATGCAGGAAAACAGCTTTACGGCAATGCACAGAATGAAAATCTTACGCTGCTTTCGGATAAGGTGGTGATGGATGCGCTGGAGAAGGATAAGGATCCGGAAACAAAACAGCCCTTTTTTCCGCCGGAAATACTTTCGAGGATGTCCTCCCATACAGTTATCATGCTGAATCATTTAAAAGCAGATAATATTTTGAAACTGGTGAAGGATAATATAGAAGCCCGTTTTAAAGAACTGGAGAAGATATATGGTTATCATCTGGGTCAGGGAAAGGAGTATCTGGCCAGGACCGCATTGTATTCCATCGGGGGAAGTGCGGATGCCAGAAATGCTTCCGAAATAGCAGGGAAGCTTGTCAACAGGGAAATGCGCAAGTTTTTGGAACTGCTGGAAGATAAGCAGGGACTGGACGAAAACGATGGGGGGAGAAGAATCGAATGGAAATGTGATTTTGAGGATGCCGCGGAGGAAATTAGGGATTTCTACTTCGGGGAAAGGGACTGTGTGATTCCTGTATTTGGAACCGTGAAATATGAGCCCATCGGCAGGATAAAAAGTAACCATGTAAGCGTGAAGAATACGGTGGATATCCATGAGTTTATGAAAATGATCCATAAGGAAAATGTTCTTTTCGCAGTTATTGATTACATATACGGTCTTGAAAATGCGGGAAACGGGCTGAATGCGGCGGATGCCAGAACGATGGGACGGGATGTCTTCCTAAAACTTCAGGAGGAAGATAAAGAAGTCCCGGTGTACATTTTGGACGGAAGCCTGGGATATGACTATACAGAAAAAGAAAAAAATGCCCTTATGAAAAAAGGGGCCGGAGGGTTTATCGAGAGTAAAAGCTTTAGAAAACAGCTGGAGCTGACTTATATGGATGTATGCTGTCAGGCGGTAATGGAGACATTGTCAGCGCGGCATCAGGTTCTGACATACGACACCAAAAAAGAATTTGATGAGAAAACCAATGTTGGAAGTATCATTTTTTGCGATTTCAAGCTGGAAACGGCGGTAGAGTCTGAGGATAAGTCTTCGATGCTGTCCGATGATCTGCGTCCGGATAAAAGCTGGGATGATATATACGTGTCGGAGTCTCTCAAAAAAGAGCTTGGGTTTTTTATTAATTATCTCCGGAATCCTAAGAAATATAAGGAAAGCGGTGTGAGACCCAGGGGAGTCCTGCTGTATGGTCCTCCGGGAACCGGAAAAACCTCCCTGGCAAAGGTTGTGGCCTCAGAATCCGGAGTAAATTTCCTGTCCATCAGCGCCAGCGAATTGTCAAATGGAGGTCCTGAAAAGGTACAAGAGGAATTTCGTATCGCAAGAAAATATGCGCCTGCAATCTTGTTCATTGATGAGATTGATGCCATCGGTATGAAACGGGAATATTCAAATCAGCCGAATCCGGTCCTGAACGCATTGCTGACCGAGATGGATGGGTTTAAAAAAGTAGACAGTAAGCCGGTATTTGTCATGGCAGCCACGAATCTTGGAAGCAAAATTGACTTCGCGCTCCAGCGTCGTTTTGACATGTTGTTCAAGATGGACTATCTGGACAAGGAGGGAAGAAGGTGGCTGCTGGAAAAACTCATAAAAAAGCAGAGCCGTATGTTTAAACTTTCAAATGAAAAAATCAAAAGTATTGTTGACAGGTCTGAGGGATTGAGTCCGGCGATTCTCGAGCAGGTAGTTGAGGCAGCCCTGCGGGAGGGGATAAGGTCAGGCTGCAATATTACCGACGACTTGTTTGATGAGATGTTTGAAAAGCGTACTCTGGGTGAGGAACGGATTGACAGGTCCCCAAAGGAGATAGAGCGGACCGCATATCACGAGGCGGGGCATGCTTTGATTGATCTGTACAACGGACGCCCGCCTGCTTATATGAGCATTGTGGCAAGAGGGAATCATGGCGGATATGTGCGGCCCGGAACAGGGGAACGTGATTCGACCAAAAAATATTATCTGGAGCGGATCTGCTCTGCATTGGGAGGCAGGGCGGCCGAAATGGTATTTGCAGATGTATTGGAAACGGAAGACGGTCTGACACATGGCCCCGCCAGTGATTTGGAGTATGCTACAAACATTGCTGCCAATATGGTGTGTAAGTTCGGAATGTATGAGAAAGAAATCGGCTTGGCCGTAATTGGAGAGAACGAGTATAAATGGGACGAAAAGGCAAAAGGGCTCGTCAACCGGATTTTGTCGGAACAGCTGAAAGAGGCAATACGCGTGATTGAGCTGAATCGGGATGCGGTGAAACGTCTGGTGGAAGCAGTCATGGATAACGGGAACAAGAAGAAATACCTGACGAAAAAAGACATCCAGGAGGCGGCAGGCAAACTAAATAGAAAGTAAAAATTTTTTATCTTTTATTCTGGGCAGTTGAGTGATTTCAACTGCTCATTTTTTGGTTGTCCCGTCAGAAAAAGAGTGCTATAATAGCGGGCAGACGACTTTGGAGAAAAGATCTGGAGAAAAGGAGATAAAGGGATGACAAAGAACCGCATGGTAGTAAAGGTGGGAACCTCCACCCTGACCAACGAGCAGGGCAACAGCAATCTGCGCACCATCGAGCAGCTTTCCATGGTGCTTTCCGATATTCAGAATATGGGGAATGAGGTGATTCTTGTTTCTTCCGGCGCCATTGCCGTGGGGGCCAATAAAATGCGCCTGCCGGAGAAACCTTCCAGCATGCGCATGAAACAGGCGGCTGCTGCCGTAGGCCAGTGCGCCAATATGTTTCTTTATGACAAATTTTTCGGATATTACGGAAAGACTGTGGCGCAGATTCTTTTGAATGCCGAGGACATCCGGGAGGAGGAGAAAAAAGAGAACCTTTCCAATACCTTTGCGGCGCTTCTGGAAAACGGCGTGATACCGGTGGTCAACGAAAACGACTCTGTGAGCTATACGGAGATTGAGTCCGAGGAAAAACTTTTCGGCGACAACGATATGCTGTCTGCCGTGGTGGCCGTTCTCTGCAGGGCGGATAAACTGATTATTCTCTCGGATATTGACGGTTTCTTTGACAAGGATCCCAGGTTTTACCGGGATGCCAATCTTATCAGTCGCATTGACAGCATTGACGAGAGCGTCTACCGGCTGGCAGGGGGTGCCGGATCCCGCAGGGGGACAGGCGGTATGCGGACCAAGCTTCAGGCAGCGGAGCTGGTTATGTCCCAGGGAATCGACTGCCTGGTAGTCAACGGCAAGGATCCGGCCGTGCTCTACGATGTGGTGGAAGGCAAGCCTGCGGGAACTCTGTTCGCAGGCAGAAAATAGGAGGGGTGTTTCTCGATTTTTTTACACAAAACACTTGATTATTTGACAAGTTGTTGATAAAATTGTAAACGGCATACATTGGTTTAGAATTATTAAAATATAAAAAATGGAGGGCTGAAAATGAGTATTACAGCACAAAGCTTGGCGGGCAAGAGGATTGAAAGCTTGCTTGACGAGAACAGTTTTGTTGAAATCGGCGGGATGGTGACTGCCAGAAGCACTGATTTTAACATGCAGCAGAAAGAAACCCCATCCGACGGTGTCATTACCGGCTATGGTGTCATTGACGGCAATCTCGTGTATGTATACAGCCAGGATGCGTCCGTGCTGAACGGAACCCTGGGCGAAATGCACGCAAAGAAGATTACCCGGCTTTATGAGATGGCCTTAAAGACCGGCGCTCCGGTCATCGGGCTCATTGACTGTGCGGGTATCCGCCTTCAGGAGGCCACAGACGCCCTGAACGGGTTCGGTGAAATCTATATGCAGCAGACTCTGGCTTCCGGTGTGGTTCCCCAGATTGCAGCCGTATTCGGCACCTGCGGCGGCGGATTGGCCGTTGTGCCGGGACTGGCCGATTTTACCTTTATGGAGGAGAGCAAGGCGAAACTGTTTGTTAACGCCCCCAATGCCATCGAGGGCAACGAGGTTTCCAAATGCAACAGCGCTTCCGCAAAATTCCAGGCCGAGGAGGCGGGAAATGTGGATGTGGCTGCGGATGAAGCGGAAATTTTTGCCCGGATCCGGCAGCTTGTAACCCTGCTTCCGGCTAACAATGAGGACGACGCTTCCTTTGAGGAGTGCATGGACGATCTGAACCGTGTCTGTGCGGATCTGGGCAGCGTGGAATATTCAGCCCCCTATATTCTTTCCAGCATTTCCGATGAAAATGTATTTTTTGAGACCAAGGCCTCCTATGCCAAGGATATGGTGACCGGCTTCATCCGTCTCAACGGCATGACCGTGGGCGCAGCCGCCAACAACGATGTGGAGCTGACAGCCCGGGGCGCCCAGAAAGCAGCGGAGTTTGTTCAGTTCTGCGATGCGTTCAATATTCCGGTTCTTTCCATTACCAACGTAAAGGGCTACAAGGCTAATATGTGTACAGAGCGCAACATTGCAAAAGCTATGGCGAAACTGACCTATGCCTTTGCAAATGCCACCGTTCCCAAGGTAAATGTCATTGCAGGAGCGGCTTACGGAAGCGCTTATGTGTCTATGAACAGCAAGGCTTTGGGTGCGGATATGGTTTATGCCTGGACAGATGCCCAGATCGGTATGATGGATCCCAAGATGGCAGCAAAAATCATGTACGCAGACGCAGATGCGGCTACCCTGAAGGAGAAAGCGGAAGCATATGCGGCGCTCCAGGCAAGCGCGGATGCGGCGGCCAGAAGGGGTTATGTAGACAGTATCATCGATCCCCAGGATACGAGAAAGTACGTCATTTGTGCTTTTGAGATGTTATTCACGAAGAGAGAGAGCCGTCCCGACAAAAAGCACGGAACGGTTTAAGAGAGGTGAATAATATGAAGAGAAACATGAAAAAACTGCTCGGCCTGCTGGTGCTGCTGACGCTGGCCTTTACCTTGTCTGCGTGTGCAGAGCAGCAGAAGGTGCCGAATGAAGAGACCTACCAGGAAAAATCCGACCGGTATGTGGAGATGCTTTCCTCCATGAGCCCGGAGGAGCTGGCGGACCAGGTTTCCAATCTGGAAGAAAATTTTGAAGACTTTGAGCAGGAGGTATCCCTCTATCCCTATATTTACGGACAGGGAAAGTTTGATTTCACGGCGGAGGCTTATTTAAGCCTGTTGAAATCTTTCGATGCAAATAGGGAGGAGCTGGGTGCTTTCGTGCAGCTGAAAGAGTATGAGGGCGGGACGGAGAAGGACGGAGAAATCAGCTACTCCGCCGTATACGAGTTTGAGAAGCACGACCTTCGCCTGACCCTGCTCTATGATAAAAATAATGTAATTACGACAGTGACGGCGGATCCCATCTACACCACAGGAGAGATTCTGGAGAAGGCGGCCCTCAATACCGTATTGGGTATGGGCGTAGTATTTGCCGTACTGATTCTCATCTGTCTCATCATTTCCTGCTTTGGATTTATCCCGGCCATTGAAGCGAAATTCAGCGGAAAGAAAAAAGAGGCAGCTCCGGCTGCAGCACCGGCTGCGGTTCCGGCAGCAGCTCCCTTGGCTCCGGTTGTGGAGGAGACGGACGATCTGGCCCTGATTGCAGTGATTACGGCTGCGGTGGCAGCCAGCCTTGGAACCTCCACGGACGGATTTGTGGTGCGCTCCATTAAGCGTAAAAGCAACAATAAGTGGAAACGTTAGAACTTAAATTAAATTTCAGGAGGAAATCAAACATGAAAAATTATACAATTACCGTAAATGGAGTAGCATATGACGTAACCGTGGAAGAGGGCGGAGCAGGCAGCGCGCCCGTACGTGCGGCGGCCCCTGCGGCGGCTCCCAAGGCAGCGCCCGCACCGGCGGCAAAGCCTGCAGCTGCTGCAGCTGCAGGCGGAATCGAGGTAAAAGCCTCCGTTCCCGGCAAAGTGTTTAAGGTAGAGGCTTCTGTAGGCCAGGCAGTCAAGGCCGGAGACAGCATTGTCATCCTGGAAGCCATGAAGATGGAGATCCCGGTGGTGGCTCCGGAAGACGGAACCGTAGCCGGCATCAACGTAAACGTAGGTGACGCAGTGGAATCCGGCGACCTGCTGGCATCCCTGAACTAACATTGGACACTTACGAAATCAACGGAGGTTAAGACATGGGATACATTATAGAAACCCTGGGAAACCTCATGCACCAGACGGCGTTTTTCAACCTTACCTGGGGAAATTACGTTATGGTTGCTGTTGCGTGTGTTTTCCTGTTCCTGGCTATCAAAAAGGAATACGAGCCGCTTCTCCTGGTTCCCATTGCTTTTGGTATGCTGCTAGTAAATATTTATCCGGATATTATGATCAGTCCTGAGGAAGCGTCCAACGGAGTGGGCGGTCTTCTCTATTACTTCTATGTGTTGGATGAGTGGGCGATTCTGCCGTCTCTGATTTTCATGGGCGTAGGCGCTATGACGGACTTCGGCCCCCTGATCGCCAACCCCAAGAGCTTCCTTCTGGGAGCGTCCGCCCAGTTCGGCATCTTCGCCGCCTATCTGGGCGCAATGGCTATGGGCTTTTCCGACAAGGCGGCGGCGGCTATCTCCATCATCGGCGGAGCAGACGGCCCCACCTCCATCTTCCTGGCAGGAAAGCTGGGACAGACGGCCATTATGGGTCCCATCGCCGTGGCGGCATATTCCTATATGTCCCTGGTGCCCATCATCCAGCCGCCTATTATGAAGCTTTTGACTACGGAGAAGGAGCGCAAGATTAAGATGGAGCAGCTCCGCCCCGTATCAAAGCTGGAGAAGATTCTCTTCCCCATCATTGTAACCATCGTAGTCTGCCTGATCCTGCCCTCCACAGCTCCTCTGGTGGGTGCCCTGATGCTGGGAAATCTCTTCCGGGAGTCCGGTGTGGTACGCCAGCTCCAGGATACGGCGTCCAACGCACTGATGTATATTGTAGTTATCCTGCTGGGAACTTCCGTAGGAGCTACCACCAGCGCGGAGGCCTTCCTGAATATGGATACCATTAATATCGTGGTTCTTGGTCTGGTAGCCTTTGCCTTCGGAACGGCTGCAGGCGTCCTGTTCGGAAAGCTTATGTGCAAGGTAACCGGCGGCAAGGTGAATCCGCTTATCGGTTCCGCAGGCGTGTCCGCAGTGCCTATGGCAGCCCGCGTGTCCCAGAAAGTGGGAGCGGAGGCGGATCCCACCAACTTCCTTCTGATGCACGCTATGGGTCCCAATGTGGCCGGCGTTATCGGTACGGCAGTAGCTGCGGGAACCTTTATGGCTATCTTTGGTGTCATGTAAAAAGCTGAAAATAATAAAAAAACAGCAGAGGCGCGGACAGTGGCCGGAAATTGTTCCCCATATGCGCACTGGGAGCGGCTCTGCGGAACTTAATATAGGAGGTTAAAATGTCAGAAAAAAGACCGGTAAAAATTACCGAAACCATACTGCGCGACGCACATCAGTCCCTGATTGCCACACGTATGAGTACCGAGCGGATGCTTCCCATTGTAGAGAAGCTGGATCAGGTAGGATACCATTCCCTGGAGTGCTGGGGAGGCGCTACATTCGACGCTTCTTTGCGTTTCCTTCACGAGGATCCCTGGGACAGACTGCGCAAAATCAAAGACAAAGCGAAAAAGACTCCCCTGCAGATGCTGTTCCGCGGCCAGAACATTCTGGGATACCGTCCTTACGGAGACGACGTGGTAGAGTATTTCGTGCAGAAATCCATTGCAAACGGAATTGACATCATCCGTATTTTTGACTGTCTGAACGACCTGAGAAACCTGCAAACCGCCGTAAAGGCTTCCAACAAAGAGAAGGGCCATGCCCAGATTGCCCTGTCCTATACCCTGGGCGACGCTTATACCCTGGAATACTGGACCAATATTGCAAAAGAGATTGAGGAAATGGGAGCTAACTCCATCTGTATCAAGGATATGGCGGGCCTTTTGCTTCCCTACAAGGCAACGGAGCTGGTGACAGCCCTGAAAGAGACCGTGAAGATCCCCATCCAGCTGCACACTCACTATACCTCCGGCGTCGCTTCCATGACTTATCTGAAAGCCGTAGAGGCAGGTGTAGACGTTATCGACTGTGCCATGTCTCCCTTTGCACTGGGAACCTCCCAGCCCGCAACGGAGGTTATGGTAGAGACCTTCAAGGGAACACCGTACGATACAGGTTTCGATCAGAACCTGCTGGCGGAGATTGCAGATTACTTCCGTCCGTATCGCGACGAGTGCCTGGAGAGCGGCCTTCTGAACCCGAAGAACCTGGGCGTCAATATCAAGACCCTGCTGTACCAGGTACCGGGCGGCATGCTGTCCAACCTGACCTCCCAGCTAAAAGATCTGGGAGCCGAAGACAAGTATTACGAAGTGCTGGAGGAGGTTCCGCGGGTGCGCAAGGACTTCGGCGAGTGTCCTCTGGTAACGCCTTCTTCCCAGATCGTGGGAAGCCAGGCTGTTATGAATGTGGTGGCCGGAGAGCGCTACAAGATGGTGACCAAGGAGACCAAGGACGTTCTTTCCGGAAAATACGGAAAGACTGTAAAACCCTTCAATCCCGAGGTGCAGAAGAAGTGTATCGGAGATGCGGAGGTAATTACCTGCCGTCCGGCAGATCTGGTTCCCAACGAGCTGGATACCCTGGAGGCGGAGATGTCCCAGTACAAAGAGCAGGATGAGGATGTACTGTCCTATGCTCTGTTCCCCCAGGTGGCTGTGGATTTCTTCAAATACCGCGACGCACAGAAGACAAAGGTAGACGCATCGGTGGCGGATACTAAGAACGGGGCATATCCCGTATAGAAAATGAGAGAGGCCGGAAATCTTCTGAGGGTTTCCGGCCTTGCTTTGTGGAAGATACATAATGTC